>Ga0315273_10011920_pt1 | contig 11129 bp, 9 predicted proteins | sample YL17G02_0_MG_FD_205753 | JGI IMG/M metagenome (GOLD analysis project Ga0315273, IMG submission 205753) | Sediment microbial communities from Yellowstone Lake, YNP, Wyoming, USA - YL17G02_0 | ecosystem: Environmental > Aquatic > Freshwater > Lake > Sediment | place: USA: Wyoming | collected...
ATAATAAGATAAGGGCGTTCAAACCATTTCCCGGGACCTATACGCTACTTGACGGAAAACGTCTGGGGATTGAGCGCGCGGAGCCTGTGGAAAATGTTTCGCAGGGTGATGCGGGCGCGATTGTTGCATTAGAGGACTCTTTTTTTGACGTCCGGTGTTCGGAAGGGGTCCTCAGGGTTTTTCAGGTAAAGCCGGAGAGTCGTAGAAGCATGGGCGTGCATGATTTCCTACTGGGAAACAGAATAGCGGAAGGGACGCGTTTTACATGAATACGCGTATGAATACGCGCCTGCTGGTCCTGCGTATACTGAGCGCGTTTGACCGCCAGCCCGAAAATTTTGAACGGAGCATTGACTCGGTGCTCGGCCGCGCGCCACTCGACGACCGTGACAAACGGTTCGTGTTTGAAATAGTCTACGGCGTCGTCCGCCGGCGCCTGACGCTGGATTACATTATTGACCGGCTCCTTTCATCCGGCAGCCTCAGGAAAAAGGCGGTACTGCGCAGGATCCTTCAGATTGGTCTGTACCAGATACTCTACCTGGATCGTGTGCCCGACCATGCGGCGGTGAACGAGTCGGTCAAGCTGGCCAAGGCGGAGTACGAAACAAGGAGAATCTCAGGCGTGGTCAACGGCGTGCTGAGAAAGGTCGTCGCGGACCGTCGCGCCGCTTTAAAGCTTCCCGGACAGGAAACGCCGCTCCCGGAAAGGCTGTCAGTCGAGTATTCGCATCCGTCCTGGATGGTCGAGCGATGGCTCAGGAATTTCGGCCTCGCGGCAGTAAAACAGCTGCTCGTGTTCAATAACGAGAAACCCCATACCTATCTCCGGCGGAGAATAAGGGAACTTTCACGCCAGCAGTTTGAAGCTGAAAATCATTCGCTGTGCGAGCCGGTCGGAGGTTACCTCAATCTTTATTACCGCCTGAAAAAGAGTATCATTCCCGAAAACGTCCGCGCGATCCGGCAGGGGTCGTGTACGGTCCAGGCCCCGTCGTCGGGTTGGGCGGTCGCGCTCATGGAAGCGGAAAAAGGGGACAAGATTCTTGACATATGCGCCTCACCCGGCGGTAAAATGTCGATGCTGGCCGAACTGATCGGCGAATCCGGCTCGCTGTGCGCCTGCGACGACAAGTGGCACCGGGTGAAAATGTGTGTTGGAACGGCGTGGCGCATGCGTCTCGAGAATGTGCATTCGTTTGCCGCCGACGGCCGTTTTCCTCCGTTTGACGGCGTTTTCGACAAGGTGCTCCTTGACGCTCCTTGTTCTGCCACCGGGGTTCTCCATCGTCATCCCGACGCACGCTGGATCCGTAAACCGGGTGATATCGGCGTACTGGCTGCGCTGCAGGCAGCGCTGCTGGAATCGGCCGCCGTTCTGGTCAGGCGGGGCGGAACGCTCGTGTATTCGACATGCTCCATTGAACCTGAAGAAAATGACATTCAGATCGGGTCTTTTATCAGCCGTCACCCTGAATTTGTTCACAGCGGATGTCCGGCAATCGTACCGCAGAGTTTTATCGATGCCGGAGGTTTTCTATCAATCACGCCGTTCGCACACGGAATGGACGGGATGTTCGGCGCGCGGTTGAAGAGAATTAAATAGGTCTTTGGCTGTTTGTTTGAACGCCTGAATTTTATCACCCATTATTATTTATTTGTGATGTCGGGGGAGTGCTCATGAAATATGAGTTTGAAGACCGCGGTCAGTTCACCATGATCCATATCATTGGGAATATCGATAGTTCGGAAGGCTCTAAAGTCCTTGATGACGAGATTGCTCAACTGATAATGCAGGGCCGCCGCCATTTTGTGTTCAACCTCGAGCGGACGACATTTCTTGACAGCGGAGGAATAAGTCTTTTTATCCACTGCCTGTGCGACATGCAGGAGAACGACGGATCGGTTTTTATCATCGCCGAGCAGAACCAGGTCCGCCGCGTGCTCGAGGTCGTCGGCATCAACCGGCTCATCACAACCTTTTATTCGGAAAAAGAGTTCTGCGAAGCGCAGAAAATTCCGGAGCGGTAAAGCGCCTCCACCCGCCGCACCTCTGATTTATTATCAGAAATAGACCGTTCCGTAAAGATGATAGAACGGCCTGGAATAAAAATCAATTCTGCTCGTCGTAATATTATCGCTCCAGATAATGTCGAATGAACCGCGCAGCCGCAGCGACTGCTCCAGGATCCGGAGTCCAAAGCCTATATCGGCTCCGCTCTGGTAACTGCGGGTATCCATGCTGAAGAGTTGGTGCGGGAACCGGGATACTCTGCCGTAATCCAGGATCAAGGCGCCGTCCAGCCGTGGTGCGACATAGGTGAATTGCCCGGCCAGGGACTTCACAAAAGAGGGTACCGGCAATATTATTCCGGGCGATTCATACAGAGGGAACCGGTATTCCCCCGAGAAGAAAAAAGCATCATTGGCAATGGTGCGCAATCCGATCTGTCCGGTATAATAACCGCGCACCGAATTTTCGCCGCCGATCAGGACCCTGTTGAGGTAACCGGCGTCACTGGTGCGCACAAGGAAATAAAAATGGCATGCAAGTTTGTGCTCATTGAAGAAAAAAGGGTGATACCATTTAACATCCGACAGAAACTGCACGTAGGGCTTTCCCATTGATTCGTTATAGAGATAGTTTGATCGGGTTTCAAACTGGAAGCGCCAGCCGTGCGAGGGGTCAAAGGCGGATGAACAATGGTCCGTTAACCAGCCTAGTGCGCCATACGCCTGGCTATAGTGGGAAACGTACGACGAAGAATCGTCCCATTCTCTGTTCCATCGGTAATCGGGAATGATAGAGAGATAGGCTTTGGAGAGTTCGAAGAAACGTCTGGCCACGGTGATGTTCCCGCAGACTTCTTTTTTAATAAGGTTTATGGAATAATCCGGGCTGCGGTCATATGCTGCGCCCAGGCAGATTTCGTATCTGGAGGGGAAGAGAGGCTTCGTCCAGTGTGCGGAATAAGTCTGCCATTCCCCGACTTTAGCAAAAATTCCGAGTCTTTCCATCCTGCCGCCTAAATTGGTGAATTGCAGTCCGGCAAAAGGGCAATACCATGTATGGCTGCGGCCGTACCGGTAATTGTAGGGATACCAGCCGACATCTGGAGGGAAAATGATGCCCGGGTACTCGGAAAGTATAACATAGAGATCTGTTCCGTAGGTTTTGTGAAGATGGATTATGTCGACTTTGCTGAACAGGCCGGTTGCTTTAAGGCGTTTTTTTGCATTATCGACTTGCGTCGAATCATACATATTCCCGGTATCGATCTGTAAAAAAGCCTTGACGACATATGGTTTGGTGATTCTGTTACCGTTGAGATAGATATGCGCAATGCGCAGGGGGGTCGCGGACGTGTCTGCCGGAAGAGAATCGCCCGTCCCGGCGAAGGTACCGATTGTCAAAATCATGGACAGGAAGATGAATGCCTGTCGTGCAATGAATTTCACCGGCAGAATGACAGCTCCTGCGAAGGTATGGTGAGGAAACTGTTAAAAAAAATGAGCGGAAGGCCTGTAAGCCGGGTTCTGTCTTTTCCGTCCCGATTTCTCAGGCTGGAAGAGGCAGTCATTTGTCTGGCCCCACTCGTTTGACGGAGCAGGGCATTGAGCGACCTACCCGAGGGAATTAGAAGCGGACAGCCTCTTTATCAGGGCAATCCCTGATAAACTCCCTCTTACTTGGTCTTGCACCGGATAGGGTTTGCCTGCCGTTTGCCGTTACCGGAAACGCGGTGGTCTCTTACGCCGCCATTTCACTTCTCACCCCTCTGCCTGCCCGAAGGCAGACAGGGGAGCGGTCTCTTTTCTGTTGCACCTTCGTACCCTTGCGGGCCCCTTGCTCAGCACAAGGTATCCTGTCCTGTGGTGCCCGGACTTTCCTCTGCATCGTCTTATTTGTATGCGCTGCAGCGACTGCCCGGCCTTCCGCTCGTAATTAAAATACTTTATGCACTATGTAAATATTTCTATTTAGCTAAAGGCGCCTGTTTTGGTCTCGGGTGGCAGCGGACGAATAAACACTTCTTTGTAATAAGCTGCCATTTCATCTGAACAGGGAGGACTGGAAAAAATTATTTTCTATTCCCTGCGTGAAAATGTCGTATAACTATCGCATAAATAAATCAAAAGGAGCGAAAGAAGTATGAAAGACGACAAAGTGGTCAACAGGGCGGCCGACAACATCAGGATACTCGCTGCGGCAATGGTGGAAAAAGCCAAGTCCGGCCATCCGGGCGGGGCCATGGGCGGCGCGGATTTCATCAATGTGCTTTTCACCGAATTTCTCAAGTACGATCCGGACAACCTTTCGTGGTTCAACCGGGACCGCTTTTTTCTCGACCCCGGCCATATGTCGCCAATGCTTTACGCCCAACTCGTACTCACCGGCGTTTTCAGCCTTGACGAGATAAAGAATTTCAGGCAGTGGGGAAGCCCCACGCCCGGCCATCCTGAACGGCGCATCGCGCGCGGCATCGAGAACACGTCGGGCCCGCTGGGACAGGGGCACGTCATGGGTGTAGGCGCGGCAATAGCGGAACGGTTCCTCGCGGCGCGCTTCGGCGAATGGATGGCTCACAAGACCTATGCGTACATCTCGGACGGCGGCGTTCAGGAGGAGATCTCGCAGGGTGCCGGACGACTTGCCGGGCACCTGGGACTTTCGAACCTCGTCATGTTCTACGACTCCAACGATGTCCAGCTGTCAACAATGACCTCCGAGGTCACGAGCGAAAACACGGACATGAAGTACCAGGCGTGGGGCTGGAACGTGATCACGGTAAAGGGAAACGACTCCGCGCAGGTCCGCGACGCGCTTAAGAAAGCGAACGAGGAGAAGTCCCGTCCGACGATTATCATTGGCAAAACGATAATGGGAAAGTGCGCGGTCACGGAAACAGGGGAGTCGTTCGAGGGGAAGGTCTCCACGCACGGCATGCCGCTCTCGGAAGCGGGAGGCTCGTTTTCGAAAACAATAGCCTGCCTGGGCGGAAATCCGGCCGAACCGTTCACGGTCTTTCCCGACGTGGCGGAGTATTACGCGAAGGTGCGGAAACAGAAAAAGGAGCAGGCCGCAGAAGCGAACAGAAAAGAGGCGGACTGGCAGAAGGCGAACCCGGAACTCGCGAAAAAGCTCGCCGCGTACCGGGCGGGAGAAGTCCCTGCCGTAAAATGGGAGGCCATGCAGCCGAAGGCCGGCAGCGCCACCCGCGCGGCTTCCTCGGCGGTCCTTGCGGAATTTGCAAAGCAGATCGGCAATATGATCGTCTCTTCGGCGGACCTCTCGAACAGCGATAAGACCGACGGTTTCCTGAAAGGCACGAAGGCGTTTAAAAAAGGCGATTTTACCGGTGCGTTCCTGCAGGCGGGCGTGGCCGAATTTACAATGGCTACTATAATGAACGGCATCGCGGCGCACGGGGGCGTCATTCCGGTGTGCGCAACGTTTTTTACTTTTTCAGATTTCATGAAACCCGCCACGCGGCTCGCCGCGCTCATGGGCCTGCCGGTCAAGTACGTGTTTTCCCACGATTCGTTCAGGGTGGGTGAGGACGGGCCCACGCACCAGCCGGTGGAACAGGAGGCGCAGATCCGCCTGCTTGAGAAGATGAAGACTCCGGAAGGCCACCGGAGCATGCTCGTGCTGCGGCCGGCCGATTCCCCTGAAACCGTTATCGCATGGAAAATGGCGCTCGAATGCTGTACTGCACCGTGCGCGCTCCTGCTTTCACGGCAGAACATACCTGACCTTCCTGCGCGGAAAAACTCGACCAGAACAGCTGACCTGCAGGGAGCGTACCGCGGTGCATATACGGTGGTGGAGTGCGAAGACAAACCGGACATCATCCTCGTAGCGAACGGTTCCGAGGTCGGAACTCTTGTTGACGCCGCGAAAATCATGGAGAAAGAGAAAAACATAAAGGCCCGCATCGTTTCCGCACCGTCTATTGCGCTGTTTTTTGAACAGCCGGACGCCTACCGTGAATCAATCATTGCGCCGAGAGTGCCGGTGTTCGGGCTGACCGCTGGACTCCCGGTGACACTTCAGGAAATCGTGGGGCCGCTCGGTCGCACCGCGGGACTTGACCGGTTCGGCGCTTCAGCGCCGTATAAAGTACTGGATGAAAAGTTCGGGTTTACGGCGGAGAAGGTGAAAGAGAAAATTTATCAGTATATCAGTTCTTATGAAGATTTACGTAAGAAATTACTATGAAAATAGGCATCGTCAGCGACACGCATGGCAATATCGAACTGCTGGAAACGGCCGTAGACTGGCTGGTCCGGAAGCAGAAGATAGCGATGCTGTATCATCTGGGCGATGACTACGATGATGTCAAGGGACTCGGCGACCGGTATATTGAGATCGTCCAGGTACCGGGCATCTACGACGGGCGGTACAAGGACGGCTCTCTTGCCGTCAAATCGTTTGAAACCGTCCAGGGCCTTAATGTCCTCCTCGTTCACAGCTACGAAAAAGACGCGGTACCCGAGGACGTTCAGCGTTCGGACATCATCATGTACGGCCACACCCACCGCGAGGAACTGAAGTTTGCTGACGGCAAGCTGTATATGAATCCGGGTCATCTGAAGGGCGCGCTCGATAAAAACATGCCGCCGACCTTCGGTGTGCTTGCCATTCAGGACAACAATGCGGCCGCGACCATATACGGAATGAATTTCAAGCAGGTGCGGACCATTGAATTCATGAGGTCGGAAAGCGGGTTGTATAAGACCTCGTAAGGTCGTGCTTCAGCAGTCTTTCCCGCAGGTTTTTCTTTGGGTCACCCTTTATTTTCCGCAGTTCGATGAGCGCGGCGATTGTGCTTTTTAAATTATTTCCGCACTGCCGGTAAAGTTCGTAATAAACGTCAAGATCGCGGGTATAGGTCATTGCGATCATGAGCGTTGCGTTGTTGATAGTCGCCGTGCCGAAACCTTTATAACTTTCTGTTTTGAAAAGAGAATCGTATTTTAATATAAGATCCCGCTTGAAGCCATTGATGACGTTATTTTTGAGCACTATCCTTGCGTCGCGGGATTTTTCATTCCGGTATATGCTGTCGAGTTTCCGGTATAAACCGTTAATCAGGCGGTAGTATGTTTTTCCATCTTCATTGAAAGCCATGGCTTTTTTGTACGCTTCGGAACCGCACCCGTATTTTTCCGCGACGTAGCGCAGTCCCGCCTCGCGGCCGATGAAGGTGGCAGCTTCCTCGTTGAACTGACTCTGGTTTTTAAAAAAGACGGTCGAGTGCGCGAGCTCATGGAAGATCAGGCTTGACATGGAATAGGGGCCGTACTTTTCCATGAATGAGTAGACCGGGTCCCGCAGAATACCCAGAGTGCTGAACCCGTTTACTTCGCCTATAAAGACATCATAACCTTTTTCCCTGAGGCCGGCAGCCTCTTTTTCAGCGCCGCTTCTGTCAAAAAAACCCTTATAGGGCATAGCGCCGAGAAACGGGTAACGCCAGAGGTACTGAACAAAGGTGTCGGATTCGGCGGCGTAAACGTTGTCAATCACATAGTCGCGGCTGACTTTGACGAAACAGGAGAAGTTATTGTTCTTTTTAAGCCCGACGCTTTCAACGGCGAAACGCCGGATGTCCTCGACAGTGGTTAAAAAAATTCTTATGTCCTGAGGGGTGGAGGAGTCCGCGATCACGGTCCTGTTGGACTGCGCGTTGCAATGGTATTTGAGAAGCGTGGAGCCCTGCTGAAGGTAATAGCAGCCCGATAGAAAGAGCACGATCAGTCCGCAGGCGATGAAGGGAACCGGATTTTCTTTCATGGGAACAACACTAATTGTTAATGATCATGCCAAGCGAAAAGGTCGCCAGGAAAGCGAACCAGAGGTAGAGGAGCAGATTGTTGAGTAAATGTTCGGTGATGGAATATTTTTTTTCGTCCTCAACCGCGGCATTGCCCAGCAGAACGGTCCCTTTGCCGGCGTTAGTGCTGTTCTGAACACTTCGGGGCATGCGCCGGAAAAAATGCTTGAATATGGAGAACGCGGTCCATATGAGCAGCGCTGCACCAATAATTTTCGCGATGATAGCGAGAGAGTCCATGTTCATTATTGCCTTTCGTCGAGTCCGGGCTGCTGGGGCTCAGGAGGAGTAGTAGGTGGGGGGAGTTCGATCTTCGCGACGTTCATGCGGCGCGAAGCGATTTCCGCGCCATCCCACAGGAGAACGAACTCGTAAAATCCGGCTTCCGGCAGGGGAAGGCCGTTGATGTTGCCGCCGATCTCGATGACCGCGGCGCGGCTGTCAGGGGTCTGAACGTCCCAGGGCGGAAGCTGCATCGAAAAATCGCCGTTCTCTTTCCGGAAAACGAGCTGTGCCTTTCCGCTCGACGAGACATCGGTCATGGCTATATAGATGGCGCAGTTGCCGTGTTTTGACGGAAACCCGCCGCTGTTTATCGAGGTGAACGTGCCTGCAAGGATGCTCTTGCCCGTATGCGCATCGCGGTAGTAGTAGTCGCACAGGATCATTGAAAGGACAATGGGTTTCATTAGAGACATCCATAAGGCTTGTTGATTATTGGACAGTAAAATTACATCATTGGGTCGAAAATTACAATGGCGGACTGTTAACGGAACTTATATTCAAGAGCAAAAATCAAACCTGAAAAACAAGAGAAGTCCATCATGACCGACAACGTCCGTGTACGTTTTGCACCTTCGCCCACCGGGTATCTGCACGTAGGCGGTGCGCGGAGCGCGCTGTTCAATTACCTTTTCGCCAGGCGTCACAACGGAAAATTTATCCTTCGCATCGAGGACACTGACCGCAGCCGTTACGTCGAGGGCGCCCTGCAGGAGATCTACGATTCTCTCCGCTGGCTCGGGCTCGACTGGGACGAAGGACCGGAGATGGGCGGTTCATGCGGTCCGTATATTCAATCAGAGCGCACGCATATTTACAAAGAGCATGCGGAGAAACTGCTCGCTTCATGCAGCGCCTACCGCTGTTTCTGTACATCGGAACGGCTCGCCGCCTTGCGGACGGAGCAGGAAAAGTCAAAACAGCCGGTCGGCTATGACAAAAAGTGTCGGGCGCTTTTCAATGAAGAGAGCGACAAACTGCTCTCGGCAGGCGCGCCGCACGTCATTCGTCTTAAAATCCCTTTCGGACGGAAGATCATTTTCAATGACCTGATACGCGGGCAAATAGAATACTCAAGCGATGTGCTTGACGATATTGTTTTAATCAAGTCAGACGGGTTTCCGACCTATCACATGGCCAACGTTGTTGACGATCACCTCATGAACATCTCCCACGTCATGCGGGGAGACGAGTGGATCTCTTCCACGCCGCGCCATGTCCTGCTTTACGAGGCTCTTGGCTGGACGCCGCCGCAGTTCGCGCACCTGCCGGTCATCCTTGCCGAGGACGGCAAGAAACTCTCCAAGCGCAAAGGCGCGGCCTCGGTCATGGACTACAAGCGGGCAGGGTATCTTCCCGAAGCGCTGTTCAATTTCCTCACGCTTCTCGGTTGGGCGCCGGGCGGTGACCATGAAAAGATGACAAACGCGGATATTATCTCGTCGTTTTCCATTGAGCATATTTCTTCGAAGGCGGCCGTTTTTGACGAAAAAAAACTGGAGTGGATGAACGGGCTGTACATGGCCGAAAGAACAGTGGCTTCTCTGGCACTGGAAGTCGTTCCGGTATGGAAGAAGAGGGAATGGGTGGACAGTAACAGGGATTTGAATGATCCCTTCTGCGTCAGCGTTATAGACCTTCTCAAGGTCAGGTCGAAAAAACTCACTGAACTGATAGACAATTCAGAATATTTTTTCAAGGATCCGGCCCATTACGAGGAGAAAGCGGCAAAGAAACAGTTCAGGCCGGAAACCGCACAAATATTGAAAATGCTGCTGGAGAAGATGGATGCAGTTGGATCATTTGACTCTCAATCGCTTGAAAAAATGTATTATGAACTTTCTGAAAAAATGCAGGTCCAGCCCGGACAGATCATTCATCCTACGCGATTGGCAGTAAGCGGCGTCAGTTTCGGCCCTGGGCTGTTTGAACTTATGGCGGTACTGGGGAAAGATACGGTCATAAGGCGGATGAAGAAAGCCATAGGCTTTATTGAAACGATGAAAGTCTAGAGGAAAGCACAAAGAATGATTACTAACGACACCAAGCCCGAAGCCGGCGAAACCCCGACAAATTTTATTCGCGACGCGATCATTGAAGATCTGAAAAACGGCCGTTTCGATAAGGTTGTTACCCGGTTTCCGCCCGAACCCAACGGACACCTTCACATAGGGCATGCAAAGGCGCTCCACATCGACCATGGCATGGCGGTTGAATTCAAGGGACAGTTCAATCTCCGTTTCGATGATACGAATCCGAGCAAGGAGGAGGATGAGTACGTTCAGGCCATTATCGAAGACGTGAAATGGCTCGGGTGTGATTTCGGAAAGCACCTCTATTTCGCTTCGGATTACTTTGAAAAAATGTACGAGTGGGCAATCATGCTCATCAAGGCGGGCAAAGCGTACGTGTGCGAACTTACCGCTGACCAGGTGCGCGAATACCGCGGAACGCTCACCAATCCGGGCCGTGAAAGTCCGGGCAGGAACCGCTCAGCGGCAGAAAACCTTGATCTTTTTAAGCGCATGCGCAAAGGGGAGTTTCCTGAAGGCACGTGCACGCTCCGCGCTAAAATCGACATGGCATCGCCTAATATCAACCTGCGCGATCCGGTCATGTACCGCATTGTCAACGCGCCGCACCACCGGCAGGGGAGTACATGGCGCATTTACCCCATGTACGACTGGGCGCACGGGCTTGAGGATTCCATCGAGAACATCACCCATTCGCTCTGCTCGCTTGAGTACGAAGACCACCGGCCCCTTTACGACTGGTTTCTTGACCAGTTGCCTGTTCACCATCCGCGCCAGATTGAGTTTTCCCGGCTGAACCTGACCTATACGGTCATGAGCAAGCGGAAGCTCCTCCAGCTTGTCCAAGAGAAAAAGGTGTCGGGGTGGGACGACCCGCGACTGCCCACGCTTTCCGGGCTGCGCAGGCGCGGCTATACACCCGATGCGATCCGCCTGTTCGCCGAACGGATCGGCGTTGCCAAGCGGAACAGCA
>Ga0315273_10011921_pt1 | contig 11129 bp, 7 predicted proteins | sample YL17G02_0_MG_FD_205753 | JGI IMG/M metagenome (GOLD analysis project Ga0315273, IMG submission 205753) | Sediment microbial communities from Yellowstone Lake, YNP, Wyoming, USA - YL17G02_0 | ecosystem: Environmental > Aquatic > Freshwater > Lake > Sediment | place: USA: Wyoming | collected...
AACCCGCGCCTCCTTCAGCGCTTCATCTGCCGCCTTCATCCCCTGCGCGATGCTGTTGAACTCTAAAATTCCCAAAGCCGGATGATTCATAACTCCCTCGATCCAGATTTTCAACGATCAGCGAACGATTTCGACGAAATCGTTGTTCGCGACCGTAACCTTTCCATCAATGCTTGCGTGCACCGGCAGCGCCGGATCTTTATCCGCAGCCTTCCCCACGAGGTCTCCCGCCTGAACCCGATCCCCCGGTTTTACGACCGGCAGAGCCGGTTCACCTCGATGCTGGAGCATTAATAGACGAACCTTCGTAATTTTCAAATCTTCTTTTATCAACCGCACTTCTCTGTTTTCATATTTTTCCAGGCAAAGCCGGTATATAAGCCGCGACATCGGAACTCTTTTCAGGTTCAACATCGGGTCGAGCCCTCGCGATGTTGATGGACGCTGCTGCCCGGCAGTATTATTACGAATGTTCTCAATCACGCGCCTCGGCGAAATACCGAGCGGGCAGGCATAAAGAGAACAGAGGCCGCACAATGAGCAATATGAAGCGAAGCTCGTCGCAGCCGGGGACTCCGGAAGAGAAAAAGCTGCCATTCTCATAATTTTATGTGGTTCGATACTGTGGCCGAGCATCAGTCGCGGACAGACCTCGCTGCACGCATAGCATTGATCGCATACCGAGCGCGCAATCTTGTATTGCCTCGCAATATCCCCCATCTGTTCCAGAACGGCGGGGTGATCGCCAGGAAGCGCGACGATACCGGAAGTGGTTTTCCTGACGACGTCATCTCCGGCAGCGGGCCGTCCCATCATCACTCCGCCTTCCATAATGGCAAAATCCTCCAATTCCGATCCGCCTGCGAGTTCAATCAATCGGGAAAAGGCCGTTCCGAGGGGAACATCGGCAACGAACGGCCGGCGGACCTCCCCCGCGACTGTCACAAACCTGCTTGTGAACGGCTCGCCCCGGATAGCTTTTTGAATCTGAATGATTGTCGAGACATTATTGACAAGCACTCCTGCATTCACAGGAAACATTCCCTCTTGAACCGAAATACCAAGCAGGTCATTTACAAGAACCATTTCGTCACCGGCAGGATAATAATCATCCAGCAACGACAATTGAATGCCGTATTTAAGGGATGATTGAAGCTTTTTGATAAGATCCTTGCGCTTTGCCTTTACAGCAATGATCGCCTTTTTTGCACCTACAGCATCCTTTAGTTCCCTGGTTCCCTCGATCAGACTGTCAACATCATATAATATCGCGTGATAGTCGCTCCACATAAGCGGTTCACATTCCGCCCCATTCGCTATTACTACATCCACTTTATTGCGAAGCTTCAGATATGCGGGAAAACCGCCTCCGCCCATACCGGCGATCCCGGCATTTTTCACAGTTTGAATCAGGTCTGTCATCATCGCTTCCAGAAATATGAATTGAACATAAGCGCGACGGAATGATAACATATCCGGCAGCTAAAAAAAGCCGTTCTATCTTTAAGTAAAAATGTTCAAGGCAACCGGTGGAAGCTCTGGACGATGTTTAATATAATAGAATATCTGAAACCGCAGAAAGAATCACAACCAATAAAATGGTAATATTACGCATAATGGGCGAAATGACCACGCATATTGAATTTCTTTAAATATCGCGCCCCTAACTCCTTATCTGTTAACAACTTACAACCACATCTTTGGCATGACTCTTGCTATATATTATGATAACGAATCAAGGCGATGGCCTTGATAGCTATTTGATAACCCGGGTGCAGAGAGGCTGTCCCTTAAAAGTACCTTCCCTTGAAATAATAACCAATGGTTGACCTAAATTAACCAATCAACGGCCTTTCGATAAAATCGCCCGGGTTTTTGCAATTATATTAAAGAGAGGGGCGTGCAGGAGGATCATTGATCTTCCTGCTTTTTTTTCAGCTTTTCACTGATCAATCATCATTTGTTACCGCTTAAGTTTTTTGCTATTATCCTCCTTCAAGCTCTATTATAAAGAAGTGAAAAAGACAATTTTTAAAGATACGCATGACACACTACGGCGCCGAATTAAATCCGGCATAGCGGCCGGTTTCATTATCGGCTTCATACCGGGAGCCATCGAGAGTCAATCGATATTCCTCGATCTCAAGGGTTTCAACGATTCGACCTGGATGCTTTTGCTGGTTCCCGTTTTTTATTCTATAATCGGAGCGCTTTATGGAGTGGCGCTGGGTATAATTTATCATTATTTACGCAATTATTTGAAAATAGCGTACGGCGATTTCTCTGTCATTTTTTCCACCGCAGTTCTTCTATTCGGCACCGGCATTAGCCTCGTCAGTTTCAACGAATACTTTATTTTACCTAGGTTCCATCCTGTGAGCGTCGCAATAGACCTGCTCATACTCACTGCGGCCTACCTGCTGCTGAAGCCGCTTGCCTGGGTGCTCGATACGCTTTTAAAGATTAAAAAGTCTTTCTATGCCACAGCAGCAATTATTCTCATCCTCATGCTCGCGGCTTACGACTGGAAGGAATACAAAAACGTCGAACGTTACCCTTCGCCTCCAGCAAGCCGCTCAAAAGAAATGCGGCTGGACAGCGTGATAATCCTGATGCTCGATACGGTCAGGGCTGATCACCTTTCATGCTATGGATATGACAAAAAGGTTTCACCGGTAATGGATGAGCTTGCCTCCGATGGGGTTCTGTTTGAAAGACATTATTCCTCTTCCAGCTGGACTGTGCCCGCTCATTTCAGCTTGATGACAAGCGTCACCTCCGGCGCCGTGCGCCAGGAGTTCTCGATCTCCGAAAAGAGCCTGACGCTGGCAGAAAGAATCCGGCTCCTGGGATACAGAACCGCATGCTTTTCCGCCAACCCTCTTCTCTCTCGTGGAATCAACTTCGATCAGGGTTTCGATATTTTCGATTGCGACATAAGCATTATCAACAGGCTTAATAATCTTAAACTGTTCGACCTCCTTTCACATCTTAAAATACGGCGCCCCATCCATTCGAACGCCATTAAAACCCTCAACACCGCAGAGCTTGTCACAGACTACGCTCTCGATTGGATCAAAAAATCCGGCGACGAACCATACTTCCTTTTCGTGAACTATATGGACGCGCATGACCCTTATCTCCCGCCGCAAAAATATCGGAATCTTTTTAACAGCGGTTATTCAGGAAAATTCACGGGCGACATCTGCAGAGACTTGAGCGAGGCCGAATTTATCAGAGATGTAGTTCCACAAATGAAACCCGCGGACTGGAGATATGTAATCAGCCAGTACGACGGCGCAATCAAATATATTGACGATCAGATCGGAAGAATAAGGGATTTCCTGGAAAAGAAGGAACGGCTTGAAAACACAATCTTGATCATTGTATCCGATCACGGGGAGTTCTTCGGCGAATACAACCTTGCCACCCATCACCTGACCCTCTCCGACGAAGAGACGCATGTCCCGCTCATCATTCATTATCCCAGGGTGATCAAAAGCAATCAGAGGGTGAAAACGCTCGCAAGGATAATTGATATCTATCCCACTCTCAAGGAATTGCTCGGTTTCAAACTCACGGAAAAAATATTCATCGAGGGTATTCCGCTTCTGGATAAGAACGGTAATCCAGCCGCAGGCGCGCCATTCGCCGCGCTTACCCTGTACGAAAACCCTTATAAAGCATCAGTTTTGGGACCTGCATTCAAGAGAAACCTGTTCTGCTATCGAACCGGCGAATGGAAATACTTATGCCCCGAAATAAATCCCAGGGTAAACATGCAGGAATTAAAAGGCGATATATTCCGCAGCGAACAAATAACGGAAAGGCTTCAACAGCTGGACATAAACGGTAAACCTATGGAAAGCCCGGTGCTCGATACGGAAAGGATGAAGACCTTCCGCTACCTATTGAACCAGTGGAGAGATGATATCAAGAAAAACAAACCTCCCCTCGGAAACGACCGCCAATCCAAGCGCCTGATGAGAGACCTGGTTGATATTAACTATATAAGACCATATTAAAGATTCCCTGAATGCTGAAAGAAGAAGTCAAAACCCTCACCAGGCAGTCCATAGCCTATTCTCTCGGAGATTTTATAAACAACATCATAAATTTCCTCCTTTTCCCTGTTTATATCAAAATGCTGACTCCGGACGAATACGGTATTCTTCTGATCGTAACCCTCTTCGGGACGCTTCTAATGATGCTGATGAGACTTGGCTTGAATGATGGGTTTATGCGCCTCTATTTCGATTATGATGACCCTGAAAGCAGAAAAAAACTCCTGGGCGCAACCTACTACGGCCTCATCATAGTCAACATCGTTATGTTTTTCCCTATTTACATATTCATTGATAAAATAGCCTGGCTATTCCTATATAATCCGCACCTGACGCCCGACGCAAAAACACATATGCTCGCTTTATATGCGCCCCTGTTCACCCTGACCCTTATCACTTGCTTCGTACGCAGCTTCCTGAATGTACCGTTCACATTACTCCAGGCAGAAGGTAGAGCCAAATCCTTCGCGACCATCTCCATCTTAAGGTTCGCTTCTAACATGATCCTTAAGTTTATCTTCGTTGCTGTTTTCCAATGGAACGTTCACGGGATCGTGATGGTGGACCTGCTGACAGCCCTGTTTTTCTCAACAGCTTTTCTGCCTATCGTATGGCAAAAGGTCTCGCTTAAGCTCGATGCTAAAATGTTAAAAGACCTCGTCGTCTTCGGACTGCCGAAGGTACCGCATAATCTTGCGCACAATCTCTTGAATCAATCCGACCGCTACCTGCTAAGCCAATTCAAGAACCTCGCAGCCGTGGGGATATACGGCGTCGGTTATAACATCGGAAACGCGATAAAGTTTTTCACATATGCCTTCAATATGGCATGGAATCCCTATTCATTTAAAATCCATAAAGAACCGGACGCTCCGAGGCGAATTGCAAGGCTCTCGACATACCATTTATCTTTCGAACTGATGATAGCCGTTTTCATATCCTGCTTCGCCAGAGAACTGTTCGAAATCATTGACGCCATTCTCGTCATTGATCATAAGTGGTTCTCCGCCCTGCCGGTTGTTCCTCTCATTGCTTTCGCTTTCGTTTTCCAGGCGGCGTATTTCCTTACAAATATCGGAATCAGCATAGGTAAAAAAACAAAATACTATCCGCTCATCACAGGGATGTCCCTGATAATCAGCATAACTCTCAACCTGATTCTGATCCCAAAGTACGGAGCCTATGGCGCCGGCATCACAGCGATCATTTCGTATGCAGCGATGGCGGGCCTGGCTCTGATTTACGGACAAAGATTCTATAGAATCCCCTGGGAATGGAAGCGGCTGGCGCTGGTATTTACAGTCTCGGCTGGAGCCGTGATTTTATCCTTTCAGGCGAATTCTATGACTCTCGCGCTGCGATTTCCGCTGAAATTCATCGCATTTCTTTCGCTGCCGTTTCTACTATGGACAGCCCATTTTTTCAAAAGCGATGAATTGAATTTCATAAGAAAAATCCTTTTTCAACCGGTTAAATTGAGAGTCAAGCGATGAAAGAATACCGAATCAGCGGGATTGTAAAAACATTATTGAAATACATTCTTTCCGCGTTCATTCTATGTTTCTTTATATTTGCGGCATATCAGCATCAGCCTCCTTTCAAGATAAAATTCGGCGAGGGCCTTGACCGGATCTATCTTAGCAACGCTCATCCCCTGCAGACGAAGATCGAGGGTAAAAGCTACAGACGGATTCGAAACGTCACGCAGCTCACGTTGCCTGATACCGGATACGGCCTGATCTACACTTTTACGCTTCGAGCGTTGAGCAGCGAATCTCAGGAAAATCCGCAACCTTTCTCGATTTATGTAAACAAGAAAAAAGCGGCTGAAACGCCTCTCACATCCGCAGGCGCCGAGATTCGATTTATTTTTTCCGAGGGAAAACTCAAAGGACCGTTCATTTTTTTCCAGTTTGTAAACGAAGGAGAGGACGACACCCCGCCGAAGGCGATACTGCTGGAGAGCCTCAAAGCAGAGCCGCAAAAAACGGGCGTATTTGTCCTTCCGCCCGCAAGACTTCTGCTCCGTCTAAGTATTACATTGATTCTTCTGATGGCGGGTGCGGCCCTTTGTCACAAAAAAGCGGCATTCTGGATCGCGTTCTTCTTTATTTCATTCTCAACCTTCGCCTTGTTTTTCAAGCGATTGCTTTTTCTTCCGTTCACGGAAGTTATGCCAGTCATCGCTCTGGCGGCTTTAATCTTCATCCTGCTGAACCGCCTTCTGCTTCCTCCGCTTTTACGAAAACTCAAACTTAATCCCATCCTTGCCGTTTACCAGCTTCTGCTACTTTTGCTTTTCGCCGGATTCGTTGTCCGCGCGGTTGTCTGTCTTTATCCCGGAACCATCATATCCGATATTGATTTTCATGCGCACAGGATGGGAGCTGTGTTCAGGCACGGCGAGCTGTTTCAGACCTCCACAACACCGGATGAGAAATTTTCGTTCCCATATCCAACCCTTTTTTACCTGATACTCATCCCATTTAAAGCGATCACAGCTCTGCCGAACGCCGTAATATTGAAGTGGAGCATCGCATTGATAGATAGCCTTATTCCCGTCATCATTTTTCTTTTTGCGACGAGAATGATGAAAAGCGATCGGGCGGGTTTGATCGCGGCCGCTGTGTACAGTCTTTTCCCTATCACCTTCCTGAAATTTCAGTACGGCAACTGCACGGATATTTTTTCTCTGTTCACATTCTGGTTTTTTCTCGTAGCTTTGGCATTCAACTACAAGTCCCTGCATTTAGCGACAAAGATGATAATCCCGGCAATTTTGCTCGTAATCGCCCTGCTCAGTCATTTCAGCACAACTCTTTTCCTTCTCCTTTTGCTCCCCCTGATGCTATTCAGCGCTTATGTGGCTTATTCGAATCCCAAAAACAACCGGAGGGTTGCAATGCTGGCGATTATAATAATAGCAGCCCTTATAGCATCCTTTTTGATCTACTACATCCATTATATTTTCCTCATCAAGGAGCAAGCAGTCAGTGTTCTTCATTCATCCGGCTCCGCGGATTGGCATTCGAAAGAGTCTATGCTTCACCGCCTTGCCCAAACGACGGGATCCTTTCCCCTTTACCTCGGAATGCCGTTGTTTATAACTTTTGTTTTTTGTTATGCCGCTTATGCCGACAAGCGAAAGCGGACACCGGGCTTTTTATTCATCACCGGCTCGATAATAACCATGACCTCGTTTGCGGTTATCTCCATTTTGACACCTTTATCTATCAGATGGCTGATGCCTGCCCTGCCGGCGATATCCCTTGTAATCGGGTGGGGGATGGAAAGGCTTCTGAGGATCGAAAAAGGAAAGTGGCTCGTCATATTCATATTGATCATCTCAGCATTATTCGCCCTGAACACAATCACAGCTGTCATGCTCAATAGCCCCTACCATCGAATGTTCTGAAACCTGATTCTTCGCTGCGCCTGATGATTAATAACCTTTGACAAATATCTGATATGTAGATAAAATAGCGGTCAAGAAAACACCGGGATGGAGAGTATATGGTCTTCTTCAACGCAGCAACCAAAGAATTGAATATCAAGATCGTTTATTACGGTCCCGGCCTGAGCGGCAAAACGACAAATCTTCAGTACGTATATAATACGCTTCCCGAGAAGGATAAAGGACGAATGTTGTCTCTTGCCACGAGTGACGACAGGACCCTGTTCTTCGATTTTCTCCCTCTTGAGCTCGGAGAGATACAGGGAATGAAAACGCGTATCCAGCTCTATACAGTTCCCGGGCAGGTATATTATAACACAACGAGAAAACTGGTGCTCCGCGGATGCGATGGGGTTGTGTTCGTCGCAGATTCGCAAAAAGAGTTAATGACGGCAAATAAAGAAAGCCTTGAAAACCTCCGGCAGAACCTGATCGAACAGGGTGATGACCTCAGCAAAATACCGATGGTTGTTCAATACAACAAACGTGATCTAAAAAACACTTTGCCAATCGAAGAACTCAAAACGACCCTGAACCGCGAAGGCAGGCCGGATTTCGAGGTGGTCGCCACCGAAGGAAAAGGAGTTTTTCAGACATTGAAACAGCTCATCAAAATGACTTTCAAAAAAATCGCATTGGAACAGGGCATCAATCTAAGTATCAAGGTGAAAGACGAATCGTTTCTTGAAAAACGCTTTCAAACTGCGGAAAAGCCGCAGGTTGCTCCTTCATTGGAAAAAAGCGAACAGTCCATTTTACAGACAGAAAATGCCGGGCTGAAGGACACACCACAGAAAATTACGCTCTCTATCCCTGATAAACCGCCGGCATTAAAAGAGACACACCGGCAACCATCATCAGGGACAAAAGAACATCCTGGTGAAATCAGCTTCGCGCCGAATGCAACTTATAAGACACCGGATATAGAAAAAAAGGAAAAGCCCGGAGAAAAACGTAGTGATAAAATTTTGATGGGCTACGACAAGGAGTTGGATGACATATCTCCCGCCGCCTCGGCTTATCGTCTCGAATTCACGGAATTGACCAGGGAACAGGAAGAAATCGAGATGAAAGCGGCAGAAAGATCCCTTAAAAGCTCTCCGCAACCGCATAAATCCAGTGAAGAACCAATTAAGTCCAAAACCGAACATTTTATAAACGCAGAGAAACTTATCCCATCAAAATCCGATAAAGCAAACCTGATAGCGGATGAAATCAGGGTGGAACTTTCTAATAACGAGGTTTCGATAGACCAGACCGGAATCCGGATCCCCGTGAAGATACGCATTCCGAAGAGTATGCAAAACCTGAATCTCCGCTTCGATTTGCAGATCATCGTCGAGGAAGAAGAGGGATCATAAGTCCGCTTCAACCGTTCGAACTATCCCAATTAAAAAAAACCAAACCGGCATCTATTACGAATAGATCAATATTCGTTTTTGTTCAAAAGATGTTTTAACCGCCGATACCGATACGCTGTTTCTATTCGATGCCGGTAAGAGCCTTGATATACTGGAAGCGCTCGAACACCGCCGGATTTTCGCTTTTTTCGCGGCTGAGCTTTCCTCTGAAATCCGTGATCGTTTTGAATCCCTGGTCTTTCATCCAGGACTCGATTCCGCCCGTAATCTCCTTTATCGCGCCGACACCGTTATAGAATAACGTCGAGACAATCTGAACTGCAGTCGCGCCGGCGAGAAGCTGCTTTATCACCGCGTCGGAATCTTGAATACCGGTCGTGGCGGCGATGTCGAAATCATATCGGCCCGCAAGCAGAGTAATCCAGCGCAAGGTCAGAGCCATCTCCTCCGGCGAAGTTAAAACCTTGCCGTGAGTGAGCTCTATATTTTCTATGTCTATGTCGAAGTGATAAAAACGATTGAACATCACGAGAGCCTTGACCTCTTTAGCCTCCGAACGCTCGGCAAAATTAACAAGATTCGTAAAGAACGGGCTTACCTTGATGGCGACCGGGATTTTAACGAGATCGCGTATAGCATCGTGAATATCAAAATATGTGTCCTCGATGGACTTGGAATCCTGTTTTGGATTTTTAGGGATTATAAACATATTCAATTCAATCGCGTCAGCGCCTGACTTTTCAATTTCATGAGCGTAACTGATCCAGCTTTCGCGTGAAACGCAGTTTAGGCTGGCTATAACGGGAATGGAAACCGCTTTCTTCGCGTTTTCGATAAACTTCAGATATTCATTCCTGGAATGATAAGTACCTGCGGAATTGATATAATCGAGGGCTTCCGGATGATAGGCGGATTGAGATTTATCATGTAAATCCTTCACTTCGGACATTATCTGTTCTTCGAAAATGGACTTGAGGACTATACCGCCCGCACCCGCTTCATCGATCTGCTTTAATTTATTGAGATCGCCGGTCATACTCGAACTTCCGACAATCACAGGATTTCTCAGGCTAAGTCCCATGTATTTAACATTCAAATCCGCCATACGGTCTCTCCTTTTTCAGCTGACTCCGAATAAAAACAGCATTTCGGTTTTCTGTTTTTATTACATTTATAGAATACATTTATTCCCAGTGAGTTACAAGACCGGAAAAAATCCCGTTTTTAAGGCTGAAATAAAATTCAAGAGCTTTGAAAAACCTTTCTTTTTTACATTTGTCATGTCGGACTTGATCCGGCATCTAATTGAAAAGAAACATCTTATCAGATTCCGGCTCTTCGGCCGGAATGACTGAATACTAGTTTTTCAAAGGTCTTTTCTCTGCATAATTGGAAGGCAGGGTTTTAAGCATTATCCGGCAGAGTCCGATGCACTTGTGCTTTAATAGCAATGATAGATCAGATATATTGCCCCTTGTCTATCATGGAAAGGGATATCATATGCCCGCCTTCAAGAATCTTTGAATTCGTGCAATCCACACGGTTACATATCCCTATACAATCGGAAAAATCTTTTTCCGGCGAAAGAAAAAGCGCGACCAAATGCGCGCCACAACTGCATGTAGAATGGACAGGAAGCATTACACCGCATTCAGGACAAAAAAGATCGCAAAGCTCGCCGGTTTGCAAGTCAACATCAATGGAGACGCGGCATTTCTCCCCGTATATCGGGCTCAACGCCACGAAACCCGAAGTTTTGCCCTTCTTCACTTTGAGCAAAATACCGGGATATTTCCCGAATACCGCGCGGCCGCTGACAAGATTATGACCATTCGGGCAATATACCTCTTTGACGACAAGAACCTTTTCGGCTTTGACAACCTCTTCTTTGATTGGATTGGGGATGATCATCATCCCCTTTTCATCGAAACGTTTCATTTTTCCCCCTGCTATTAATATAGGAGTTTCCAGTCAATTTTCAATGAAGCTAGTATGAAAGAAACCGTTTACATATGAGCAGGTTCAATTCTCCGCAATTGAACCTGCGTTGGCAGCTCAGCTATATTTCTCCGGGCGCGGTGCGGAGACCGCGCCCAGCAAACAAATTCCGCATCCGGTCATTCCGAGGAACGCTTCGAAGGAATTCTTACGAAGAATCTGTTCATGAGCAGGTTCAATTCTCCGCAATTGAACCTGCGTTGGCAGCTCAGCTATATTTCTTCGGGCGCGGTGCGGAGACCGCGCCCAGCA
>Ga0315273_10011922_pt1 | contig 11129 bp, 7 predicted proteins | sample YL17G02_0_MG_FD_205753 | JGI IMG/M metagenome (GOLD analysis project Ga0315273, IMG submission 205753) | Sediment microbial communities from Yellowstone Lake, YNP, Wyoming, USA - YL17G02_0 | ecosystem: Environmental > Aquatic > Freshwater > Lake > Sediment | place: USA: Wyoming | collected...
CTGAGACGTGAAATCAGGAGCGGAGCAACGGGAACACAGCCCATGATCAGGCGGTCCACGTACCGCCATCCGCCAGTAATGCACCCCACGAGTCGAATGTCCGATACTTCTCCCCGGCGGCGGGCCAGTACCATCGCGGTTTGCCCCGGCTGGTTTCGATCACCGGCATGAGCACCTCAAGAATCGCGTCGAGGATCTGGAGATGCGCCCCAGCCCCAGGACGCACGTACTCGTCAAGCGTGCAGAATTCCTTCGGGTAGTCGAGGCGCAGTCGCCAGAGCCGATCCTCCAACTGCTCAAGGTCATGTGAGAGCAACTCACTGTTACTGTTTCCGCCGCTGCATTCCGGGCGGCTACACCAGCCACTGGGCCGGCAGTGCGCCGCACAGTCGCCCCCCTCCCTGCCGGCATGGTGGAAACCGTTCATATCGACGCTCAGCCATGAGCCAAGGCCCTCGGCCACCACGATCAGCGGGTGGAACCACCACACTGGTGTGTTGCCAGGGCGAGGTGGGGCAAAGGCGAGAGAAGGGAGCACCTGGTAGCGCCGGATCCGCGCTGCAATCGCACCGGTCTCGTCCGGGGTCAGCACCCGGAATGCGGCCAGGATCGCCTCCACTCCCTTCTGTTGCGCCGGGCCACGACCATCCTCAACCAAGTGGGGAGTGCAGAAGCGGACTAAGCGGCGCCCATAGGTTGCCGTCTCGCCCCACCATGCTGGGAGCGGGTAGTGCTCGATACTGGTATTCAGGGACACCTCGCCCCGCCACGCTTCCCCTTCCCACTTGCCTCCGTCCTGAAGCAGCTCCTGCCACGAGGCGAACACCTGGTAGCCCTCCCCCCCCGTCCCATAGACGTCGAGGATCGCCTCTAGAATTCGGAGGTACGGCCCTGCCCCGGCCGGCACGAACTCGTCCAGTAAATAGAATTTGCCCTCGTCGGACTCTAGCGTCAGCCGCCAGAGTCGTGCCTCCACTTTCTTCACGCCATGGGCGCTCACCCGGTCGAACGGAATGCTGAGGCCGCAGTCCTGGTTTCCCTTGGCGGCCAGGTAGAACCCGTTCTCGCCCACGGCCACCCAGGATCCGAATTCTCTCGCGACGACAATGAGCGGGTGGAACCACCACGTCTGCTTCATTCCGGGCCGGATCGGGAAGAAGGACAGCACCGGTATGACATTGTGGCGCCGGATCCGCTCTGCGATGCCCTCCGACTCACGAGGAGTCAGCCGTCTGGCCGCCGCGACGATTGCTTCGATGTCTGCTGGTTTCCGGATTGGCCGTTGCGGAGGGTCACCATGCGTTGTGGTCCCCTCCAACCATCCAGCAGGATAGGCTCTCCCGAGGACGGGACTCTCGCCCACTGCGCTCCCAGAGACGAGATCCGGCTCCCGCCCATCGGTGTAGAACCGGAGAGTGTCATCGAGGCCGGCCGTTTGCAGGGCGCCTTCAGTTCCGAGGCCGACCTGGTGAAGCGCATCGAGGACACGGCCCATGACCCGGCTGCCGCGACGCCGGGCGCCGAACCACCCCAGGAGCGTCCGAACAGTGACATCGGCGGCCCCGTCTGCCCGCACCGATGTGGCAAACGCCTGGAGACGGATGAGAGCCGCTTCATTACTCATGTCCGTGCCGTCCGGGCGCTGATCAGTTGTCATTCAAGACCGCCTCCTGTTCGGTGGAATCTTGCTCTCTGTGTGAGAGGAGGAGCCCCCAAGGCCCCGTCGTCCGACAGCCTCCCGCCCATCTATCATGAGCAGATCGGACCGCTCAGAACGCGTCACCCCCCTTGGTCAGCTGTTGTTCAATTGTGTCAGCAGCAACGCAGACGCCCAGAATGACCGCTCTGAGTACATCGGGGTCGCAATCTGCCGCAATGTTTGCCTGGAAGATGATGAGGTCTCCCGCAATGGCGATGTACCCAAACTCGCACTCGGTATTCTTCCGCAACAGGGGGAGTGCCAGCTGCTGGATAGGCAGACTGCCAACTGCCGCGACCGGCGACCAGACCTTGCGGACTTCGAAGTGTGGGAAGGCATCCGTTGTCGACATCACGAAGAACAACTGCGTGCGGCCTTGTCCAAGATCAACAAGGCCTTTGGCGTCGCCGAGATCGTCAAACGTGACCGAAAGGTGGGCTGTCTCAAGTTGCAGCTTGAGCCTGGGATCAATCTTTGCCATATCATGCTCTCCTGGTGTGAGTGACAGCGGGGCCTACCCGATTATTGGGATGATGTTCCTGACCAACCCCGGCTTACCTCCGACCGCATCTGTTCGATCAACCGCGTGCGGAGCGGGGCGAGCGAGGGACAGATCATGGCGCCGAAGTGGTGGCGATTCATTGCTAGAGCCTCGCCTGTCGCTGCGCCATCACGGCCTTCAGTTGGGCACGTTCCATCTCAGGGTCCTCCGCCTGAATGAACTCGACGGCAGAAAAGCCATCTCCGCGCCGCGGGTATGCCCGCAAGCCGTGCCGGCGGCGGGTGTCACTTCTGTCGCTTCAACCATCGATAGCCGACCCCAGACAAGGCCACCACCAGCAGAAACGGCCCTAGGAACGCGATCGACCTGTAGAATGCCCCCCCCTGGTCGTTCGCACCGCCGAACGGATAGAGGTTGGTCCCGAACACCGCGAAGAGCAGGCCCACCAGCCCAAAACAGAGGATCAGGACGTTGAGCTTTTCAGCCCGCCCCTTCTCCCCCTTCTCCGTTTCGCGCCGCAATTGCTCATCCAGCTCATGGACTTCGTCGCGCACCTCCGCCAGGAGATCACCAATGCGCAGCGCCTTGGTGGTGTGTTCATACAGATCGCGATAGTTGGTGACCCCGCTGACCTGGGAATAGCGATGACGCAGGTTGAACTCGCTGACCTCCCGCCGCAGGTCACTCCACTCCTTGCCCGCCAACCCGCTGCTGTCGAGTTTGCCCGCCTTGACCGCCAGTTGCAGCAGCGCTTCGCGCTGGTGCAGGGCGAGCACATAGTGCACGGCCCAAGCCGAGCGAACATTCTTCCGGAAATCTTCACCGCGGACATGGGGGGAGTTCCCTGCCGCGAGGATGGCCATTCCCTCCAGGGTGATTCCCGTGCGCTCGGTGTCGAACCGGCCCAGCACCTCGGTGAGGGTGCCCTCCTCGAGACCTCGCTTGTCCCTTTCCGTCGGCGCGTAGCCCAGCGCCGTCACCCGGGCAAAGCGGACAACCTTCTCCGGACACCTCACCCACGGCAGCGGGGGATCAAGCTGTGCGTCCCGCGCGTAAGTCTGGACGCGGTAGCTTCGTTCGCCGTTCGAGTCCAGGACAACACCCCCAGGCAGCCATCCCCTTGCCAACTCGGCAAGCGACTCCTTGGCGGGCGCAGAGCTCGCATCACCATTGTCGACCCTGAATCGGGCGCCCCTGTCGGCAATGGACCGCGCCACCTGATAGTTGAACTCGGACAGTGCATCAATCGTCAGCGGTTCGTCCGAGGTGTACTGCGCCTCTTTAGCCGGGAGGAGATTGCATTCGACACTGAGCATGGCGATCCCGGTCCTGAAGAGGTACAGTCGCAGGTCGACAATCTCCGTGCTAAACTGCATCGACTCTTTTTCCTCTTTCTCCACCAGGAACCGGCCGGGGGCGGGCTGACGCTGCCACACGCAGACACCGGGACTCTCCGTGCCGAAATACTCCCTGAGCGGGGCCGTGAAGAACCTGATGCACTCCTCGAGCGCGTCTGGCGCCAACACGGCCCAGGGGCCCGACGGCTTAAGCCCCCCGAACTCCTCTGGGTTGAAGGTGTACGTCATCAGGAAGCGCGTCTCGGCAACATCGAGCGTCAGCGTCATCTTGGTCTTGCCTCGACTTAATGGATACTCGGGTTGGCGACCGCTGTTTTCCGGACCAGCTCTCGCTTGGCCGTCGCCAAGAAACTCTCCAGCACCGCACAGAGCTTTCTAAGGGTGCACAACCAGTGTCGACCCCCGCCCTGAGGGGTGGGGCTTCACCTCGACGCCAACGTGCTGCTGCTGCTTCATGGTCTCGACATGGGTGATCGCGCCGATCATCCGCCCTGACTGAGGGAATTCGGTCCGAACGACCGGCCCAGATGCCAGTCTGCTGTGTGAAGAATTCGCACGCCTGCTCCTTTGGAGTTGACGATGCCTTGCCCCACGCTCCCTTCACTAAGGTGGCGCTCAAGGTACCTCCGAAAGGTCTGGTCCAGACGCTGAAGTGACCCGCCACGCAGCGGCAGCAGAACGCGTTGTGCTGTTTAGCCTGCCAGCAGCGACACCTGTTTCCCCGTGACGGACAATCGGGGTCTGGCGCTGGATCTCGATCACTCTGGTACTCGGCTCGAGTCCAATGAACAGAGCGACCGTCTCCGGGTGGCAAGTGAACAGCAAGATCTGGTGGTCTGGCGCCGCAGCGAGCAGTACCTCGGCCGCAACCCGCGCCCTCTCAGGATCGAAGTTCACGAGCACGTCGTCCATCACGAAGGGAAGCGGCACGGCCAGGCGCCCGAACTCCGCAGCAAGTGCGAGCCGCAGACACAGGTATAGCTGCTCGGCCGTGCCCCGACTCAGCGCCGCCGCATCGAGTCGGCTCCCGTCAGCTGCAATCAGATCGATGCCATCCTCGCGGGTGACGAGTCGGCTGTACCGCCCGTCGGTGATGCGCGAGAAGCTCGACGCGGCGCGGGTGAGCACGGCAGGTTGGCGTTCCACTTCATAACGTCTAAGCGTGGCCTGAACGAGGGACTGCGCGATGGCCAGGAGTCGCCACTCGCACAGCGCCTCACGGATTTCGGCGACGACAGCTTCGCGCTCGGTGGCGAGCGTCACGACGTCGAACTCACGCTCAAGGGCAGAGAGATTCTCAATGGCGGACTGGTGCCTGCGCAGCGCTTCTTCATGCACGGGCTGCGACTTGGCCAGCGTGCCCTTGCAGTCGCTCTTGCGGGCGTCCCATCCCTGGCGATCGCCGGTCGCGAGTTCGGTGCGAACCGCATCGGCCTGCATTCCAACCCCGAGACGGCTGCGAAGGCGAAGTTCCGCCTCTCGGGCTTTCTTGCCCAGGTCGGCCCGTCGACGTGACGCCTCGATGCGCGCCCTGCACTCGCGCTCATCGGACGCCCCCGCCTCTGCGAAGACGGAGGCGAGCACATTCGCAGCAACGCCGGAGTCGCGCTCGCTGCTCGCTCGCGCCGCGTGCGCCCTCTCGAGTTCACCTCCAACCCGGACGCGCTCCGCCCGAAGCTTTGTATCGGCCTCCGACCGCTCCCACAGGGCTTCGATCACGTCTTCGGCCAACGCGGTCTCGGAAGAACGAGAGAAGCCTGCCCGCTCGGCGACGTCGAAGACGTTCTCCGAGTAGTCGCCGACCTCGGCCGATATCTTTGCCGTCTCCGCTGCCATGGCGTCGAGCTGCCCCACGCTCTCGCGCAGCCGCTCCACCGACGCGAAAAACTGCTGTGCCGTCTCCGGCCGCAGCGCCTCGGCGCATCCATTCGACGCCTTCCACGCCGACCATTCTGCCCTCACGGCGTCCCGGTCACGGCGACATGCAGCGAGCGTCTCCAGAGCCTTCCCGGCCGACATCCCCGCCGTTTCAGCTCGGCGGCGAAGCTCGTCGACCTCCGCCGCTTCGCGATCCCGGTCCCGCCGGGCGCGGATCTGGTCATCAACCTGCTTTGCCCGCTCCTCTAGGTCCGCCGGGTCCGGAATCTCCGCAAGTCCGAGCGTGACCGCGATAGTCAACGCCGACGCCTCCGTCTCGGACACTCGAACGGCTGGACCCGACTCGATGGTACTTCGCAGGTCGACACACTCCTTGTCGAGACGCGCAGCGACTTCGCGATCCCGCGCAGCGGCCACTTCAAGAGCCGCCACGGCCGACACCTCGACTTCTCTCTCGCGTCGCTTGCCGGCGAGGTCTCCGACTTCGACGGCCTTCTCCTCCAGCGCAACCGCGGTCGGCAGCTGCGCGAATGCCAGGGTCTTCGCAGACGACAGACTCGCCGCTTCGAGTTCGCCTACGCGGGGAGACACAACGTCGTCGACCTCAGCCTGCAAGTCCATCGCCAGCTTTGCGAGGCGTTCGGCCACCGCCAGCGCCTGTTCAGCCTCCTTCCGAAGTTGGCCGACGGCCGCAGATTCGTGGTCGCGCTCCAGCCGGGCACGGGCCTGGGCACTGATCTCATCGACCGTCTCCTCGAGCGTCGCCGTGTTAGGGAGCACGCTGAAACCCAGTCTCGCAGCAAGGGGCTTCGCCAATCCTTCGAGCATCGTGATGCGGTCCGCCAGTTCCTGCACGCCTCGCTCCGCTTCCGCAATGCCGTTCGATCCATCGCCTGGAGCGGCCGTCGACACACCCGGCAATCCTACTGCGAGGATCATCCCCGCGATGGCTGCCGCGATCGCGACCGCAGCGGCGGCGAACTGCGACACGAACAGCAGCACTACCGCAAGGACTCCCAGGCCCCCGGCCGCGACGAAGATCTGTCGCTTGAGGCCCGGCGTCGCCGGCAGTGAGGCGTGAAGCCCCGTGCCACGCCGGCGGTCCACGAGACGAACCTCGGCGGCGCGGAGATCGCTCGCCAAAACGGCGAGATCGACGAGCCTCGAACGGAGTTCACGCGCCGCTCGTTCACGCGCCGCAATGTTCTCCACATCAGGAACGGGGTTCGCGTCGGCGAGAGCCTTGTCACGACGTCCGACCTCGGCCACGGTGGTCGCGGCGGACGCCTCAGCCTCGGATGCGCGCTGTTTCGCGTCGAGCGCCCGTTGGCTCGCTGCGCGCAATTCGGATCGACACGCGGCCAACTCTGCCAACCCGGTCCTGAGTTCACGAACGGCGCGCTCGCGACGGGCAATATCCTCCGGGGTCGGCAGTACCGGGGCACTCCGAATGGCGCTGGTGCGACGCGCTACCTCGGCGTCAGTCTCTTTTGCGATGACGCGAGCTTCGGCTGCGCGGGAGGAGGCCTCGCTCAGGCGTTGCGTCGCAGCCTGGTGGTCGGCGCGTACAGCGACGAGTTGAGCAAGCTTGGCCCGCAACCGGCGAACCGCGGAATCGCGCTCTGAGAGAAGCTGCAAATCCTCGAGGAACGCAGCACCCTGCAGCGCCTCAGCGCGGAGCGATACCTCGCCGGCCAGCACCTTCGCGTCGGATCCCAGACTTCGTTCTGCATTCGCCGATTCGCGGACCGCCAGGTCGGCCGCATTCAGCCGCTCTCCCCAGTCGGCGATCACCTGTGCTGCGGGGATCGATGCGTCAAATTCCCGAACCGACGTCAACGTCCAGCTGGAGCCAAGGCGAGGGGCCTCCTCCTCGAGGCGCTTGTTCAGGACGCCACACTGAGTCTGGAGAACTCCGAACCGCTCACGCCATGCCCGCACGAGTCCGCCCTGACCAGCGAGGCGCTTCACCTTTCCGGATACGGCGAGGAGACGCTCATCGGGACACAGTGCGGCAAGTTGTTGGTCCAGGCTGCGGACCAGGTCATCTCGTTCCGTGTGACGTTCGCCATGCGTTTGGGCAGCGACGACTGCGGAGTCCAGGCGCGTCTCGAGATCGCCAGACAGAGCCGGCGTGTCCGCCAGAAGCGCCAGCTCGTTCTCCGCCTGCACACGTTCGTCCCAGTCGGGCCAGGCCGCGAGGAGTGCGTCGAGGTGCGCCATCTCGTGCCGCGTGTCGGCGAGCCCGCGGCCGATGCGCCGCTGCTCCTCGTCGAGTTCATCTGCCGCGCGCCGAAGCTCCGGGTGCCGCGTCGCTCTGGCCTTCGCCTGCCTGAGCATTGTATCCAGTTCGTCCATGCGCTTGCGAAGACCGTTGATGCGGCACTCACCGCGCTTCTTTCCGATTTCCTCCCGTTGTGAAACGAGTCTATCGATGGCCCCGCGAGCAGACCTGCCGGCACCGACGACGCCTGCCGCGAAGATGCGATCCCTCACGCCTTCGACTTGAAGCGACTCGAACTCCTGCAACTCGGACAGACTGAACGCGAACACGTTCCGGTGCAGTTCTGCATCCACCCCGCCCAGCAAGCGACGAAGGTCCTCCTCGGTCCCGAGTGAACCATCGGGTTGCGTGATTGAGAAGTGCGCAGGCGATGCGAACCGTTCCACGATGAACATCGACCGGTCTGACTCGACGAAGAGGCGGCCTCCGTGGCGACCGCCACGCAGCGGCGGGTACTGGCGGTCCTTCTTCCTTCGATCCGGGTAGCCAAAAAGAACTCCCCTGATGAAGGCGAGCAGTGACGTCTTGCCTGCCTCATTCGGCCCGAGAACCACGGTCAGTCCGTCCGGGAGAGCTCCGATCTGGAAGTCATGAAGCAGCCCGAACCCCTCGACGTGCCATCCACGGAGGCGCATTATGCGACCTCCGTGACGCGGTCAAGCGCCACCTCGAGAGCCCTGCGGATCTCATCGACGGTTGGCGCGGCGTCGAGCGCATCGCCCAGCAGGCGCCGGAGATCGCCGGTGGGCAGACTGTCCTGGTGCGTCGCGATCAGTTCCGCAGCCGTCGCGGGCGCGGCGAGCATCGCGTCGACGGTCTCGACAAGATCGGCTGCGAAGTCCCCGCGCCCCCGCAGGGAATCGACATCGATCTCCGGACTGGTGCGGTCTTCCACAACATCCAGCCAGACGGTCTGCGTTGCGGACGCGAGTGCCGCACGGGCAGGCTGCAGCACGAAGTCGCGAATGTGTCCGCGACGCAGATCCCGGTGTACCGCGCCCCGCCCCGTGAGGGACACACGGAGAACGACGGCACGACCGTAGTGGACGGCGGCCCGTGCATGCGCTGCCTCGACGAGTGCATCGAGGAGTCCGGCCACGTCGGAGATGCCGGCGATGTCGATCTCGAACTCGTCGAATCGGATGACGTCCAGCGGCTCGAACTCGACACCGGTCACTCGCCGATCGTCCACCTCGACGACGAGAGCACCTTTCGCGCCGCGCTCCGAGGGCTTGGGACTCAGACCCTGCAGGCTGCCAGGGTAGGCGATCCACGGACCGTTCTCATGAAGATTCTGGCGCAGGTGCACGTGCCCGAGCGCCCAGTAGTCGAGTTGCGAAGCCATCAAGTCATCGATCGAACACGGGCTGTATGGCGCGTGGTCCGCGTTCGCGCCGGCGTTGCAGTGAAGCACGCCCACCTGGAAACAGTCCGCCGGGTCCCGATGGAAGCGCAGCGCGAGATTCTCGGCGACCGCCCGCCGCGGGTAGCTGATCCCGTGGATCAACGCGAGCGTCTGTCCGTCCCGCTCCACTGAAACGGTCGAGACGGCTCCGGCACCGAATACCGTGACCCCGTCCGGCCACTTGCGGACGGCCGACCAACCTTCTTCGACCGGATCGTGGTTCCCATGAACCACGAAAGTCGGGATGCCTGCCTGAGCGAGCCGGTCGAGCCCATTTCGGAAAGCAAGTTGTGCTCGGACGCCCCGATCCGGGCCATCATAGACGTCTCCTGCAATGACGACGAAGGCGACGGAGCGCTCAAGCGCAACTGCGACGAGGTTGTCGAAGGCCTTCGTCGTGGCATCTCGGAGCGTATCCACAAGACTGGCGTCTACGCGATGCATCCCCGTGAACGGTGTATCCAGGTGGAGATCGGCCGCATGGATGAACTGAAAGCGCATGGTACCTCTTCGTGTCCCCGCGATTGCGAGCGCCCGCCAAGTGTAAGACGGGAATCTATTTGGCGGCTTTGAGTGACGCCGAGAGATTATGGCACCGGGCAGGGTGACTGACACGAACGCGACCATCGCGCGCAGCCATCCGGCCCCGCGCGCCAGACAGCGCGCTCGGATGGAGAAGGGTTAGCGAAGAGCGTCACGCGCAGTCCGTGAGCTCGTACCTCGCCGTCCCAACCATATCCGAAACGTGAGCGCGCCCAACGCCCTGCGCTTCTGCTGCCGGAACAATCAGCGCAATGGGATTCGCTAATGTCCACCCACCAAGGTGAAGGTCCGATGAGAAGTCTGTGAGAGTGACGTACCCAGTCGTCAAACAAGCGTCAAACGAGTCGCTAACGGGACCATTTCAATCTGGATTTAGAGCCGGAGACACCATTGCAGCCTCCCATCCACCAAGGAGGCCCTATGCCCTCCGAGTACCCGTACTTCGCTGACCTCAGCCGACCCGACCAACTCCGCCTCACCGCCCCGGAGTTCGAGGACCGGCTCCCGCTCCCCGTGCCGGACGTGAGCCAGCGGGCGGCGGACGTTCTCGAGGAGGTCGGTTGAGCGATTCAGGCCGATCCAGCCCTTGCTACCACGGGACAACCAGGAATATGGGGAAGGCCGGGTGTCACACCCCACCCTTAGCGTAAGGGATCCTAACAAATGCACTGCAATGACCAAGCAGTTTACGCTCGCCAATGGCTCGACCCTGTCTGACTCCCAAATTGAACGGGTTCTTCGGGCGGTAGGGCACTGGTGTCCCTATAACCAAGTGCGGATCGAGGTCCAACCGTCGGGCTGCCCATACGGAGCCTATGTGTGGCCCGGGGAGAGGCGAATCCGAGTCTCCATGGGCGATCCCTCGATGTTTCCCTTCACGGATAACTGGACGCCCAAGGTGTCATGGGGGCGCGTGACCACGCGCCCGCAAGCACTGATTGGACTGTTGGCCCACGAGTTCTGGCACATGCGGCAGTACCGCGGCGGACATCCCTTGGACGAGTGGTCGGCCGATTATGCGGCAGTGCACGCTCTAACATGCTGGCGTACTGGACGGCGGCGGAACATCCCCTTGTATCGAGGCTAGGATGGCACAGAACCGCTACACCACTGACGTTGGCCCCGTGTGGATCCGGCCCGTGGCTAGAGTGCGGGGGCAGCTATGCGAGCGCAGCTGCATTCATCCAGTGACAGGGCGCGGGATTCGTTCATCATCGTCTCCTATGCCCAGAGCGCCGGGAGGGGATCAGCCAAAGAACGGACGAAGATCCAGCCAGGACCCTCGGTTACTCGACCGCCATCACCACCAACCCCGACACCCGCCCGAAATGCTCCCGGTTCCGGGTGAGCAGGGCGGCGGAACGGACCAGGCAGATTCCCGCGATCATGTAGTCCGCCATCCCGATCGGCTGTCCATTGGACTCGAGCTCCCGCCGGATTCTCGCGGCCGCTCCCGCCGC
>Ga0315273_10011923_pt1 | contig 11129 bp, 7 predicted proteins | sample YL17G02_0_MG_FD_205753 | JGI IMG/M metagenome (GOLD analysis project Ga0315273, IMG submission 205753) | Sediment microbial communities from Yellowstone Lake, YNP, Wyoming, USA - YL17G02_0 | ecosystem: Environmental > Aquatic > Freshwater > Lake > Sediment | place: USA: Wyoming | collected...
ACGAGGCACAGCGCGGCGGCGACGGCCGCGAAGACCTGATGACGGGCGCGATCGAGCATGGACCTACCTCCTCCCGCCGCAACGGCGCTCCGGCCGTGGGCGACGCAGCATCGAATCTCCAACCCCTGCCCCCCCCGGCCATCGATCCCACGGACCGACGCGGAGGCGCGAACCCCGCGGGGGTCCGCTCGGCGCTCCACAGGCTACACGCTCTTCGACGCGGGCGATACGCCCGGATTCACTCGCGACGCTGCTGCGTCCGATCGACGGGCTCGACGCACGCGAGCGCGAGGTCCATTGCGTTGGTCCGGGTGGCGCCCGTCCGGAACAGGCCTCCCTCGCCCGAGAAGAAGCGGTGGGAGTCGTTCGCGGCGAGGCAGGCGCGGGCGTCGAGCCCCACCCGGAGCCCGCGCGACAGCGTGGCCCCATCGGCGTAGGCACCCGCCGCGTCCGTGGGGCCGTCGATCCCGTCGGTGCCGGCGGCCAGGACCGCGATCGAGCCGTCCCCGTCGAGCTCGCAGGCCGCCGCGAGCGCGAGCTCCTGGCTGCGCCCGCCGCGTCCCGCCCCATGCAGCGTCACGGTGGTCTCGCCGCCCGCGACCAGCAGGAGCCGCTCGGCGCCGCGCGCCTCGCGCACGCTCGCGACGAGCGCGCGGCCCGCGTCGCGCGCCTCGCCGCACAGCAGACCGGGGAGCGTCCGGACGCGGTGGCCCCGGCGCTGCGCCTCGCGCTGCACGGCCGCGATCGCCGTGGCGTTGCTCGCGACGAGTGTGTGGCGCACGCGCGCGAGCGCCGGGTCGCCGGGCTTCGGCGTCTCGTCGAGCTCGCCGCGCGCTCCCCGCAGCAGATGGTCGCGCACGCGCTCCCCGAGCGCGTCGAGCAGGCCACGCGCGCGCAGCGCCGCGAGCGCGTCGGCGTAGGTCGTCGGATCCGGGGCGAACGGCCCCGAGCCGATCACGTCGAGGCGGTCGCCCGTCACGTCGGAGATCGCGAGCACCTCGATCTGTTGCGCCGAGGCCCGGCGCGCGAGCCGCCCCCCGGAGAGCGCAGAGAGGTGCTTGCGCACGGCGTTCAGCTCCTCGATTGGAGCCCCGGCCGCGAGCAGGGCCTGCGTGGCGGCCGCGAGATCCGACAGCTCGAGCCCGGGCGCCGGACAGGCGAGCAGGCTCGACGCTCCACCGGAGAGCAGCACGAGAAGCGTCTCCTCCGGCGCCCCCGCGGCGACGAAGGCCAGCGCCTCGCGCGCGGCGCTCTCGCTGCGCGCATCGGGAACCGGGTGCGCCGCGAGGTGCAGCGCGCACGAGCGGAGCGGCTCCGCGGGGGCGTCGCGGGCGACGGCGAGGCCTGCGGCGATCCGGTCGCCCGCCACCGCCTCGACCGCCGCCGCCATCGCAGCGGCCGCCTTGCCCGCGGCCAGCACGCGCAGGCGCACCCGCGGCTCGAGCTCGCGCCCGGCGATCACGAGGCGTGCGCCCCCGCGGCGCAGCGCCGCGCGCACGACGGCCCCACCGTCGACCGCGGCGAGCGCGGCGTGGAAGAGCCCGGCGAGCTCGGCGAAGCGCGGATCCCGCTCGGCGAGCGACGGCGATCCGCCCGGCATCGGGGGCGACGGGGGCGGGGGGCGGATCAGCGCCCCGCGGCGGCGGGGGGCGGCGCGCCGCCGGAGGATTTCGACGCGACGGTCTCGGCCACGACCGGCTTCAGCGTGATCTCGATGCGGCGGTTGCGCGCGCGCCCCTCGGGCGTCGCGTTGTCGGCGAGCGGCGCGAACTGCGCGAGCGAGACGGCCGAGAGCCTCGTCGCCGGCACGCCTCGCTGCGCGAGGATCCTCACCACGCCGGTCGCCCGCGCGCTCGCGAGCTCCCAGTTGCTCGGAAACCGGGCGGTGTGGATCGGGACGTCGTCGGTGTGCCCCGAGACCTCGATCCGGTGCGGGACCGACTGCACGCGCTGCGCGACCTTGGCCAGCACCTTCTGCCCCGGCGCGTTCACGTCGGCGGAGCCGGACGCGAAGAGCACGTCCTCCTTCAGGTCGAGGCGCAGCCCGTCGCGCAGCTGCTCGATCGTGATCTGCCCGGCGGCCACCTCGGACTCGAGGTCCGACACGAGGCCGTCGTAGGTGCCGCGCAGCTGGTCGACCTCCTGCGCGCGGGAGGCGAGCTCCACCTCGCGCTGGCTCAGGCTCTCGCTGAGGGTGCGCTCGGCCTCGCGGAGCTGGCGCACGTCGGCGTCGAGGCTGTCGTGCGCCTGCTGGAGCTGCTCCATCTGCTCGATCAGCGCGACGCGCTCGGAGTCGAGGCTCTCGGCCGAAGCCTCGAGCATCCGCACGCGCTCGTCGAGCCGGCGCTTGTCGGCGGCGAGCCCGTCGCGCTCGCTCTCGACGCGGTCGAAGCTGCCGCGCGTGACGCAGCCCGCCGCGAGCAGCGCCACGACGGCGAGCGCCCCGCTAGACCGGCGACAGAGTGTGCCGAAGTGCTTCATCGATCTCCCTCACGAACTCGAGGTCGAGACCCTCGAGCAGCTCGGCCGGAACCTCCTCGAGGTCGCGGCGATTCGGCTCGGGCAGCACCACGCACGCGATGCCCGCCCGCTTGGCGGCGAGCACCTTCTCCTTGATGCCGCCGACCGGCAGCACCTTGCCCCGCAGCGTGATCTCGCCCGTCATCGCAACGTCCGGACGCGCCGACCGCCCCGTGAAGAGCGACGCGAGCGACGTCACCATCGCGATCCCGGCCGAGGGGCCGTCCTTCGGCACCCCGCCGGCCGGCACGTGGACGTGCACGTCGGAGCTCTCGAAGGCCGCCTGGTCGAGCGCGAAATCCGCCGCGTGGGTCCGCAGCCACGACCGCGCCGCCTCCGCCGACTCGCGCATCACCTCTCCCAGCGACCCGGTGAGCTTGAGCTCGCCCTTGCCCGGCATGCGCGTCGACTCCACGAACAGGATGTCGCCGCCCGCCGGCGTCCACGCCAGCCCGACCGCCACGCCGGGCTGCCCCGTGCGCTCGGCGATCTCGGGCTCGAACTTGATCGGTCCGAGCAGGCCCGGGAGATCGCCCGCGCTGATCCGCACCGGGCCGCTGACACCCTCCTCGGCCACCCGGCGCGCGAGCTTGCGGCAAAGCGAGCCGAGCTCGCGCTCGAGGTTGCGCACCCCGGCCTCGCGGGTGTAGCTGCGGATCAGGCTGCGCAGGGCGGATTCGTCGACCTCGAAGCCGATCGGCTCGATGCCGTTCTCGCGCCGCTGCCGCGGCAGCAGGTAGCGGCGCGCGATCTCGACCTTCTCCTCCTCGATGTAGCCGGGGAGCTCGATCACCTCCATGCGGTCTCGCAGGGCCGGCGGCACCGGGTCCATCTGGTTGGCCGTCGCGATGAAGAGCACCTGCGAGAGATCGAAGGGCACCTCGAGGTAGTGATCGCTGAAGCTCGAGTTCTGCTCGGGGTCGAGCACCTCGAGCAGCGCCGAGGACGGGTCGCCCCGGAAGTCCGCCCCGACCTTGTCCACCTCGTCGAGCAGGAAGACCGGGTTGCGGGTCGCGCCGCGCCGCAGGCCCTGCACGATCCGCCCGGGCAGCGCCCCGACGTAGGTGCGCCGGTGGCCCCGGATCTCCGCCTCGTCGTGGACGCCTCCCAGCGAGATGCGCACGAACTTGCGCCCCAGCGCCCGTGCGATCGAGCGCCCGAGCGAGGTCTTGCCCGTGCCCGGAGGCCCGACGAAGCAGAGGATCGGACCCTTGAGGTCGCGCTTCAGCGACAGCACCGCGATGTACTCGACGATGCGATCCTTCACCTTCTCGAGCCCGAAGTGGTCCTCGTCGAGGATCCGGCGCGCCTCGGCGACGTCGAGCCGGTCCTCGGAGAGCACGGCCCACGGCAGGTCCACCATCCACTCGAGGTAGCTCCGGATCACCCCGTGCTCGGCCGCCGCGGGCGGCATCTGCGCCAGCCGGTCGAGCTCGCGGGTGGCCTGGTGCTGCGCCTCCTCCGGCATCCGCGCGGACTCGATGCGCGCCCGCAGGCGCTCGACCTCGCCCTCGGGGTCCTGGCCCTCGCCGAGCTCCTGGCGGATCGCCTCGAGCTGCTGGCGGAGCAGGTAGTCGCGCTGCGTCTTGCCGATGTCGGTCTGGACCTTCTCCCGGATCTCGCTCTCGACCTTGAGCGCGTCGCGCTCGCGCGCGACCTCGTCGAGCACCTTGCGCAGGCGCGTCGGGACGTGCAGCTCCTCGAGCAGCTCCTGCTTGCCCGCCACGTCCACCTCGAGATTCGAGGCGACGAGGTCGGCCAGCTTCGAGGGGTCGTCGACGTTCGAGCCAAGGACCTGGAGGTCGTCGGAGAGCCGCGGGCTCTCGGCGACGAGCGCGACGAAGTTCTGCGAGACGTTGCGCGTGAGCGCCGTCGTCTCGACCGAGCCGAGGTCGCCGGCTTCGGAGAGCACGTGGATCTCGCCGACCAGGAAGGGGGCGTCCTCGGCGAAGGAGTCGATCGCGACGCGCGCAACGCCCTGCACCAGCAGGCGATACGAGTCGTCGCCGGACTTCAGCATCTTCAGGATGCGCACGACCGTCCCGACCCGGTGGAGGTCGTCGGGCCCCGGGCTCTCGTCCACCGGTCGCCGCACCGCCGCACACACGAGCCGCCGGTGCGGGTCGAGCACCACGGCGTCGATCAGGCGCTTCGACCGCTCCGAGCTCACGAGCAGGGGCGAGAGCAGGAACGGGAAGAGCACCGTGTTCTTGAGCGGCAGCACCGGGAGGCGCCGCGGCAGCTCGACCGCGCCGATCTCCTCGTCGCTCCCGCTGCCCACCGCGACCTGGGTGCCCGCGAACTGCCCGGCGCCCTCGACGGGCTCGATCTCTTGCGATTCGTCGCTCATTCCCGATCCGTCTCCGTCCGCTCGACCTCGATCCGCCGTCGCATCGGCGCCCGGCGCGGGAGCGTGACCGTGAGGAAGCCATCGGCGAGGTGCGCGGTCACGCCCTCGCGCTCGAAGGGCACCGGGACCCGGACCCTCCGCTCGAAGGGCCCCGACGCGATCTCCATCCGGTGGAGGCGGCGCAAGTCGCCCGCCTCGGGGGGGAGCCGGACGCCCCGGATGCGCAGCTCGTCTCCGTCCACCGTGACGCGCAGGTCCTGGCTGCGCACGCCGGCCAGCTCGGCGCGCACGACGAAGGTCTGCGCCGTCTCGAAGACGTCGACGTCGGGCTGCCAGCGATCGCCGTGCAGCCGATCGGCGAACTCGCCGAGCAGCTCCGCCAGCGGGTCGTCGCGTTTGGTCGGGCTCACCGTCGCTGGCGGGGTGGGCGGCGCTCAGCCGTTCCCCTTCTCCTCCGTGTACTCGGCGTCGACGACGTCCCCGTCGCCGCCGCCGGGCGGGCTCGACGTCGCTCCCTCGGACGCGCCGCTCGCGCCCGCCTCGGCACCCCCCTGCGTCTTGTAGAGCGTCTCCGCGACACGGTGGAGCTGCTGCTCGAGGTGGTGCCGCGCGTTCTCGAGCGTCTCGACGCTCGGGCTCTCGAGGTCCTTCTTCGCCGCGTCGATCGCGGTGCGGACGCCCTCGGCCTCCGCGCCGGACACCTTCTCGGCATTCTCCCGCAGCATCTTCTCGGCCTGGTAGATCAGGTTGTCGAGCGTGTTGCGCTTGTCGATGCGCTCGCGCTCCGCCTTGTCCTCCGCCGCGTGCGACTCCGCCTCCCGGACCATGCGATCGATCTCGGCCCTGGCGAGGCCGCCGCTGCCCTCGATGCGGATCGACTGCTCCTTCGCCGAGGCCTTGTCGCGAGCCGCGACCGAGAGGATGCCGTTGGCGTCGATGTCGAAGGTCACCTCGATCTGCGGGATGCCCCGCGGCGCGGGAGGGATCCCGTCGAGGATGAAGCGGCCGATCGTGCGGTTGCCGGCCGCCATGTCCCGCTCGCCCTGGAGCACGTGGATCTCGACCTGCGACTGGCTTTCGGCCGCGGTCGAGAAGGTCTGGCTGCGGCGGGTCGGGATCGTGGTGTTCTTCTCGATCAGCTTGGTCATCACGCCGCCAAGCGTCTCGATCCCGAGCGAGAGCGGCGTCACGTCGAGGAGCAGCACGTCCTTCACGTCGCCCGCGAGCACGCCGCCCTGCACCGCGGCGCCGACCGCGACCACCTCGTCGGGGTTCACGGTCTTGTTCGGCTCCTTGCCGAAGAGCTCCTTTACCTTCTGCTGCACCAGCGGGATCCGGGTCGAGCCGCCGACGAGGATCACCTCGTCGAGCTGCCCCGCGGAGAGCCCGGCGTCGATCATCGCCTGCCGGCACGGCCCGAGGGTGCGCTCGATCAGCTCTCCGACGAGCTGCTCGAACTTCGCGCGGGAGAGCTTCACCGTCAGGTGCTTCGGCCCCGACCGGTCCGCTGTGATGTACGGCAGGTTGATGTCAGTGCTCGGAGTCGACGAGAGCTCGACCTTGGCCTTCTCCGCGGCCTCGCGCAGGCGCTGGAGCGCCATCGGGTCCTTCGCGAGGTCGATGCCCTGGTCCTTCTTGAACTCGGCGATCAGCCAGTCGATGATGCGGTGATCGAGGTTGTCGCCGCCGAGGTGGGTGTCGCCGTTGGTGGCCTTCACCTCGACCACGTTCTCGCCGACCTCGAGGATCGAGATGTCGAAGGTGCCGCCGCCGAAGTCGTAGACGGCGATCTTCTCGTCCTTCTTCTTGTCGAGGCCGTAGGCGAGCGCGGCGGCCGTGGGCTCGTTGATGATGCGGCGCACATTCAGGCCCGCGATCGAGCCGGCGTCCTTGGTCGCCTGGCGCTGCGCGTCGTTGAAGTAGGCGGGCACGGTGATCACGGCGTCGGTGACCTCGCCTCCGAGGTACGCCTCCGCCGCCGCCTTGAGCTTCTGGAGCACCATCGCGGAGATCTCGGGCGGCGCGTAGGTGCGGTCGCCGATCTTCACCGCGGCCGTGCCCTCCTTGCCGGGCACCACCTCGTAGGGGACGAGCTTGATCTCCTCCGGCACCTCGGGGAGGCGCCGGCCCATGAAGCGCTTGATCGAGTAGACGGTGCCCTTGGGGTTGGTCACCGCCTGGCGGCGCGCGATGGCGCCGACGAGGCGCTCGCCGTCGTCCGTGAAGCCGACCACCGAGGGCGTCGTGCGGCCCCCTTCGTCGTTCGCGATCACCGTCGGCTGGCCGCCTTCCATGACCGCGACCACCGAGTTGGTCGTGCCGAGGTCGATTCCAATGATCTTTCCAGACTTGGCCATGGGTCCCGTTGCCTCCTCGCCGCTTCGAGGCGGCGGGTGAATCGCGGCAAAGCCTCGTCCCCACGGCGATCTTGTCAACGCCGGGCTCCGGTGCAGCGATTATCGAGTGTTTTTCACTACATATGAGGAACAGCGGGACGGCCCCCGGTGTCGAAAGTCGTTGGGGCGGTCGGCCGAAGAGTGCGTATGGGAGTCTAACTCCCTGGAATCACGCGCGATCCCGTGGAGCTCGCGACGACGCCTGGGTATACTCGGCGCCCGCGCGGGGGACTCCCGAGGCAGGGCAGCCAACTCATGGCCCGATACGTCAGCTGGGTGGTCAATGTCGCCCTCCTCGCGCTGTCCTGCTGGTTCGTCGCACAGGGCGCCATCCGCGTGATCGACGCCTGGTTCACCCCTCTCCCCGTGGGGGATGCGTCGGCCCCTTCGGCTTCCGAGGCCGCTGCGCGCCCCGGAGCCGACCCGCAGATCATCCTGACGCGCAACCTCTTCAACGCCTCGATCCTCGCGCCCGAGACCCCGATCGCCGCGCTGGAAGAGGCGCTCGAGGCGACCCGGCTGCCGTTGAACCTGCTCGGGACGGCGGCGGCCGACGCCCCCGAGCTCTCCTGGGCGGCGATCGAGGACCGGGAGTCGCAGCAGACGCTTGTGCTCCGCAACGGCGACGGCATCCGGAACCAGGCCAAGGTGGTGCGCATCGAGCGCAAGCGCGTGGTGCTTGACGAGGGCGGCGCGCTGCGCGAGCTCGCGCTCGACGAGCCCGAGGGCCCCGCCATCGCGAGCGTCCCCGCGCGCCCGGTCGCGCGCGCGAACCCGCCGCGCCGCGGCGTGCGCGCGCTGCCGGGCGCCGAGGGCGCCGCCGCGCCGGCCGGCCCGCGGACGCCGGCGCAGCTCTTCCAGGACGCGCGCATCCTGCCCAAGTACACCGAGGGGCAGATGGTCGGCGTCCAGGTCTCCTCCATCAAGCCAGGCGGGGTCTTCGAGAAGATGGGCCTCCAGGACGGAGACGTCATCACCGAGCTCAATGGGGTCCGGATCGACAGCCCCGAGCAGAGCGCCAAGATCCTGCTCGAGTTCACGAAGACCGACCGATTCAGCGTACAGGTCGACCGCGCGAGCGGCGCGCAGACGCTCAACGTCAACCTGGCCGAGCCCTGAGCCGGTGTGCTGGGCACACACCACCGGAGGACTCTTAGCGTGATCCGACGCTCCGGCTTCGCCGCCGCACTGCTCGCCGCCGGCCTGTGGGCCGCCCCCGCCCTCGGCCAGGACGCCCCGGAAGCCGCCGCACCCGCGGCGTCGGAGGGCCTGGTGCAGCTCGACTTCAACAACGTCGAGCTCAGCGTGGTGATCGACACGATCGCCAAGATGACGGGCAAGAATTTCATCTACGACGACCGCGTCCGCGGCCGGGTGACGGTGGTCTCGCCGACCCGGATCACGGCCGAAGAAGCCTATGCCGTCTTCGAGTCCGTGCTCCAGGTGAAGGGCTTCACCACGGTGGCCACGCCGGGCGGCGCCCTCAAGGTGATCCCGCTGCGCGACGCCAAGGAGACCAACGTCCCCACGGACCAGTCCAGTCGCCTGCCGGAGAATCGCGACTTCTTCATCACCCGGCTGATCCCGCTGCGGTACATCGACGCCGACTCGATCGTGAACACGATCAAGCCGCTGGTCTCGAAGGACGCGGCGATCGCGGCCTACGCCCCGACGAACACCGTGATCCTGACCGAGGCCGCGTCGAACATCCGGCGGCTGATCGCGATCATCGAGGCGATCGACGTCGACACCTACCGCCAGGACCTCGGCCTGATCCACCTCGAGTACGCCGATGCCCCGACGATGGCGCAGCAGCTCTCCGACATCTACGGCGTCGAGGTCGCGAGCTCCGGTCTCGGCGGCGCGGCGCGCGCCCGCCGCGCGGCTCCAACGCCCCAGGCGCCCCAGCAGCCGGCGCAGGGCCCGCTGCGCAACGTGCGCATCATCACCGACGAGCGCACCAACTCGCTGATCGTGCTCGCCGCGAGCGCGCAGCTCGAGGAGGTCCGCTCGCTCGCGCGCAAGCTCGACGTCCCGGTGCCCGGCGGAGGCCGCGTGCACGTCTACGCGCTCCAGAACGCGGACGCCGAGGAACTGGCGAAGACGCTGAGCTCGATGATCAGCGGCTCGCCGCGGACGCCCTCCGGCGGCGGCGCCGGCGGCGGCGGGGGGGCGGGCGGCCAGGGGGGTGGGCCGGGCCCGGCGCTGCGCGCGGTCGTCGCGGGCCTCGCCGAGGGCGTCACCGTGACGCCCGACCCTCCTACCAACTCGCTGGTGATCCAGGCCAGCCAGGAGGGCTTCTCGGCGCTCGCCGAGGTGATCCGGCAGCTCGACGTCGAGCGCCCGCAGGTGCTCGTCGAGGCGCTGATCATGGAGGTCGACGTCACGGACGCGACGGATCTCGGCTTCAACGGCCTGTTTCGGTTCTTCAGCAGCCCCACCGACTTCGTCGTGAGCACCGCCACCGACCCAACGACCGCTGCGGCGGCGGGCGCGGCGCTCGGCGGGCCGGTGGGCCTCGCGGCCTTCCCGTTCTTCGCGCGCTTCCTGCGCGACACGATCGAGAAGGACGACAAAGGGAACGCGACCGGCAATGGTTCGACGATCCAGAGCATCATCCGCGCCGCGGCGACGGACGACAACGCAAACATCATCTCGGCGCCCCACATCCTGACCTCGGACAACGAAGAGGCGGAGATCCGCGTCGGCGACAACATCCCGATCATCTCGAGCCGGGTGCAGTCCGCGCAGGGCGTCACGACCAACCTCCCGAACAGCCAGCTCGCCACCTCGGTAAACGTCGAGCGGCAGGACATCGGCGTGACGCTGCGGGTGACGCCGCAGATCACCGAGGGCGACTCGCTGCGTCTCGACATCTTCCAGGAGATCACGGCGCTGAACCCGAGCCTCACCGTGGCCACCACCCTGGCCTCCGGCCAGTCGGGTGTCGCGCTCTCGAACCGCCGCATCGAGAACACGGTCGTGGTCTCCGACGGCGAGACCGTGGTGATCGGCGGGATCCTGACCGACGACTACAGCGACAACGTGTCCAAGGTCCCGTGGCTCGGCGACATCCCGGTCATCGGCTGGGCCTTCAAGACGGTGGAGCGCAAGCTCCAGAAGAAGAACCTGCTGGTCTTCCTGACCCCGCACATCGTGCGCACGCCCGGCGATCTCGTGCACGAGACGATCCGCAAGCGCGAGGAGTTCCGCGCCCGCACCGGTAAGGGGCTCGACCTCGCTCCGGAGACGCGCGAGGAGGAGCTCGCGATGCGCCGCGAGGCGCTGGCCGAGGGCGTGAACTACACGCCGCCCGGGACCCGCAATCCCGCGCGCGAGGTGCTGCTCGACCACGAGGCCGCCTACCCGCTCGAGCGCATGCGCGAGATCGAGGCGCAGCGGAGCAGCGAGCGCCAGACCCGCGAGACGGCGGCCCGGGGGGGGGGACCGACCTACTTCGTCCAGGCCCCGGTCCTCGGCAGCGAGGCGGCCGCGATCGACGCGGTGAAGAGCCTGAACGACGCCGGCTATCCTGAAGCGACCCTGCTGACCACGGCCCTGCGCGGCGGGGGCGTCGCCTTCGAGGTGCGGATCGGCCCCTACGAGGACCTCGCCGAGGCGCAGCGCGTCGGCGAGGTGGTCCGGCGCGCGCAGGGCCTGAGCCCGGCGGTGATCGTCCAGCCCCCCGAGGCGGAGAACCCGTGACCCAGGCCGCCCAGAGCCCTGGCGCGGCGCTCCCGCGCGACCTGGGCGAGATCCTGCTGCGCACCACCGAGCTCACCGAGGAGCAGCTGGCCGCGGCCCGCCGCGCGCAGGCGGAGGGGCGCGGCCACCGCCTCGGCGACGTGCTGGTCGAGGAGGGC
>Ga0315273_10011924_pt1 | contig 11128 bp, 7 predicted proteins | sample YL17G02_0_MG_FD_205753 | JGI IMG/M metagenome (GOLD analysis project Ga0315273, IMG submission 205753) | Sediment microbial communities from Yellowstone Lake, YNP, Wyoming, USA - YL17G02_0 | ecosystem: Environmental > Aquatic > Freshwater > Lake > Sediment | place: USA: Wyoming | collected...
CGCGCCGATACGACTCTGGAGAAGCTGGCGACGCTGCGGCCTCTGCGTATCAAACAGGACCCGGAGGCGACCGTGACGGCGGGCAACGCCAGCGGTGAGAATGATGCCGCCGCCTGCTGTATCGTTACCTCGCCTGAGAAGGCGAAAGAACTGGGGCTGAAGCCGATGGGCAAGCTCTTGACCTGGGCAGCGGCCGGTGTTCATCCCGCTTACATGGGACTGGGGCCGGTGTCAGCCTCCAAGAAAGCGTTGGAACGCCTGGGTATGACCCTGAAGGACATGGACCTAATCGAGCTGAATGAGGCGTTTGCAGCCCAGGTACTGGCCTGTACGAGGGAGTGGGGGTTCAAGGAGAGCGATTTCGAGAGGATGAACGTCAACGGCTCTGGCATCTCCATTGGGCATCCCGTAGGTGCCACCGGCGGCCGCATCATGGCGACACTGCTGCATGAGATGGGGCGGCGGGATGCCCATCTCGCGCTGGAAACGATGTGTATCGGCGGCGGGCAGGGCATCGCCGCTGTTATTGAGCGCACGGACTAGAGGTCCTTTGCGCACCTTTTGGAGTGAGGTACTGGATGTCCACTTTCCGCAGGACGAAGATAATCGCCACCCTGGGCCCGGCGACTGACGACGAGGCGGTGCTCCGCCAGATCATCGAGGCCGGCGTCGACGTGGTACGGCTCAATTTCTCTCACGACGACGAAGACGCTCACGCCCGCCGGATTGCGGCGGTGAGGCAGATCGCCCGTGAAGCGGGCCGCGTTGTCGCTGTCATGCAGGACCTCCAGGGGCCGAAGATCCGCATCGGCAAGCTGGTCGGCGGCTCGGTCGAGCTCAAGACCGGCGCGTCCTTGGCCATTACCACGCGGGAGGTGGAGGGGACTGAGAAATGCGTCTCCACGGACTATAGGGATCTCCCCCAGCAGGTTCATCCCGGCGATCCTATCCTTATGGACGACGGCCTTATCGAGCTCAAGGTCACCGCCGTCTCCGCTGAGGAGGTCAAGTCGGTGGTCGTCCATGGTGGCACGCTGTCCGAGCACAAGGGGCTGAATCTGCCCAGGGTCAGACTGACCGCTCCCGCCCTGACGGAGAAAGACCAAGAAGACCTTCGCTTCGGCCTAGCCCAGGGAGTGGACATCGTCGCCCTCAGCTTCGTGCGGCGGCCGGAGGACTCGTTGGCGGCGCGGCGGATCATAAAGGAGTCCGGGCAAAGGGTGCCCCTACTGGCGAAAATAGAACTGCCGGAGGCGATCGAGCACATGGAGGAAATCCTGAACGTATTTGATGGCGTGATGGTAGCCCGCGGCGACCTGGCGATAGAGCTGTCGGCGGAAAGGGTGCCGATTGTGCAGAAGTGGATCGTCGAGAGGGCGAACTCCATCGGCAAGCCGGTGATCATTGCTACTCAGATGCTCGATTCCATGACCCGCAACCCGCGGCCGACCCGCGCCGAGGCGTCGGATGTCGCCAACGCTGTCCTCGACGGTACCGACGCTGTCATGCTCAGCGGAGAGACGGCTGTGGGCGAATACCCGGTCGCGGCGGTGGAGGCGATGGACAGGATAATCCGAGAGGCGGAGACCCTACCCATGACGGGCATTACCGGTGGGGTGCACCGGCGGACGCGCGCCCATGCTGTCTGTCATGCCGCCGTGGCGCTGGCGACAGAGATCAAGGCCGAGGCGCTGGCCGCGCATACACGCTCCGGACGGACCGCTGCTATCCTCTCCAAGCTGCACCCTCGCGCTTCCATATTCGCTCTCACCGAGCGAGGGGCCATCGCCCGCCAGCTCTCCCTCTGGCGGGGAGTCGTTCCGCTGGTAGTGACGAAAGGGCATGACAAAGAAGACCCGGTGGCCCAGATCGCGCGTGAGATGCGGTCTCGGAAGCTGGTTCCTGAGGGTGGAGTGGTAATCGTGGTAGGTGCGGCGCCGGAGGTGCCCGCCGGCGGCACCAACTTCATAAGGTTGCTTTCTATCCACGGCTAGTTGGCCGCCTGCCCCCTGAAGCCCCTATTTGCCGCGCGTACTTCTGCTTCATATACGCGAATCATGCGCCAAGGCTTTCCCTAGCTGCTGCTGTCGACAGGGGGATCGGAAGCGGGCAGGGCGCTGAAGGAGGGAGAAGGCCGGCGGATGGCGGCAAGCGCTGCTTTGTTGCTGACAAAGAAAACGGCCACGAACGCCAGAACGGGGAAGATGCAGGCGGCGAGGAAGGCGTCGTGGAACGCGGGCAGCGCGCGGGTGGGCGTGCCTATGATGGCGGCGCCGTGGTGCGTGAGACGGTCGCTCAGCACGGTGGCGATCAGGGCGACGCCGAAGCTGGCGGCGACCGGCGGTACGGCACTGCCGATGGCGGTTGCTCTCCCTGTGTCCTTGGGCTGAATCGTGACGTACGCAGCAGCCTGAGCGGGGACCATTATGAATCCGAAGGAGCAGCCGCGGGCGAACATGATCAGCCTGATCCACCATAGGTTCGTCTCCAGGTCGACCAGCAGGAAGGAAGCTGTCGTCAGTAGCATGCCGGTCATGCCGACGGCCAACAACGGGCGCGGTCCCACAAAGCGGTAGATACGCCCCGATGGCTGAGCCATGAGGCCGACGCCGATCGCCATCGGGAAGGTGGTGAGGCCGGATTCGAGCGGGGTGAGGCCCATCTCTGCCTGGAGGAGGAGCGGCAGGAGAAAGAGCACGCCGATGAACGCCGCCTGTCCCGGGAGCCACATGATGTTCACCGCCCGAAACAGCTTGTCTCGGAAGAGCCGCATGTCGATCAGCGGCTCCTTCGTGCGCACCTCGACGACCGCGAAGAGGGTGAGCAGGGCGATGCCGACAAGAGAAAGGACGACGACTCTGGGGTCATCCAGGTGACGTCTGCCTGCTTCGGCCAGGGCGTAAAGCAGGATCGCCAGGCCCGATGCTGATAGGAGGAATCCCGGCACATCCAAGCGGCCCGGCGCTGCCTGCTTCTCCTCGCGCAAGAAGAGCCCCGCGACAATCAGGGCGATGATACCGATGGGGATGTTGGCGAGGAATATCCAGTGCCAGGACTGATACTCCACCAGGTAACCGCCGAGGACCGGCCCGGTCGCCGGCGCAACTGCTGCCGGTATCGAGATAACAGCGCCGGCTTGGGCGCGCTCAGAGGGGGCGAACGCCCGGAACATCATTGCTGTGCCCACAGGAGTAAGCATCCCGCCGCCGACCCCCTGCAGCACGCGGGCGGCGATCAGGGCGTTGATGTTCCAGGCGAGGGCGCAGAGGAGTGACCCCAGCGTGAACACGGTGAGGGCGAACATGAACGCCCGCTTGGTGCCAAAGCGGTCACCAGCCCAGCCACTGACGGGAATGAAGACGGCTAGGCTCAGCAAATAGGCCGTGATCACCCACTGGACGGTCGTCGTGTCTGCTTTGAAGTCGATGGCAAAGGTGGGGATCGCAACGTTGACGACCGTCGTGTCCAACAGGGTCATGAACATACCGAAGGCGAAGGTGACAGCGACGATCCACTTGTATTCCAGGCGCTTCACGCACGTTTCCTTTCAGGAAAGGAAGGCTTCTTATGTCGGGAGATGACGGCTAGGCAGCGTCCGCTGGCTCCCAAGCGCACAAGACAGTCAGCGCTTACCAGTATGGGTGGCGGGTGAGTTAAAGGGAAGGGGAGGTGCCTCCGTTGCGCGTAGCGTTCTCTGCGCTACTTGGGTTGGCGCCAGGGAGACCAGATGGTGATCACGGCGACCAGCGAGATGAGGATGGTGAAGAGAACGTCGGCCCCGGCAGCGACGGCGGCAATAGCGATGATGAGCGTTGCCGTCCCCAGGATAGCGATCTCGGCCTCGTGGCCCCGCCAGCGGTTGCCGACGGCGGCTAGGAAATCCTCCAGGGAGTTGCGCGTAACCTCCCTTGCGGGCGGCGTGTCGACTATCCGAATGGGCCTTCTGTCGGCTAGGCGGATAGGTGCGACGGTTCCGACTCGGCGCTGCGCTCTACTGTTCATATCATCCTCTGGATAGATATTCGGACGTGTGAATCCTTTTCACCACCCCCTTTTCCCTGCTGGAAACTCACTAGAAGTGGTATCCTTTGGGAAAGGAGTGATCCTTTCCCCGAGTAGAGAGTTGGGGGCGCAATGGTGCCGAAGATTCTCCACGTAGCCGCCGGACCTCTGCTGTTGGCTCTTACGTTGTTCGGTTGTTCTGCCAGCGGCGACGGCGCTGCCGGCCGTTTGACGCCCGCAGGAACAGCCAGTCAACTGCCGACTTCCACGGCGATACCACCTACTGTCGTTCTGACTCCCTCTCTGTCGCCTACTCCGTCCAACCTGGGGGAGGAGCCGGTCGGCTTCCCCATCGCTCCCGCTCAGAAGCTTGGGCTGGTGGTGGGAACAGCCGGCAGCCGCGCGATCCGGTGGGGCGCTGGGCCGGAGGCGCTGGCCTATAGCCGCGATGATCAGCCCGCGGATGACCCTGAGCGGGCGAACCGCTCCGGCTGGGATTGCCGCGTCCACGTCGAGTATGAGGGCCAGCCGGCAGTCGATTGGTACGTGCCGGTAGGCACCCCCATCCGGGCGACGATGGCGGGCACGGCGACGCTTTACGTCGTCACCGTCACCAACGCCTTCGACTACTACGGCGTTGCCCGCGAACCTTACATCGGCAACCCCGACCGGACGCGCGCGCCTCTGTCGCCGTTCCCGGGTCCCGGCGGTGGCAAAGGTGTCTTTGTCCGCGTCGAGAATGAGGGCTACGGCACTGAGTACGCGCATCTGGACGTTGCTCGGACAGTCGCGCCTCTTCCGGCGAGCGTATTCCTCCCCGGTTATTCGCCCGACTATGACTATGATGGTATATTCGCTCCATTGCGGGACTTCCGCGTGTCGACAGCGATAGCGCAGTGGACGGCGAATTCCGGCGACGTTATCGGCTTCAGCGGTGACAGCGGCTACAGTGAGGCGCCGCATCTCCATTACACGATCGGGCGTTCTGGAGACGCCTCGCTGCTGTGTCCGACGGCAGAGGCGGGCTTCGCGGACGGCGGCTGGCTGATGAAAGCGTCTGCGCTGGGCGGCGGCTGTAGCAACTGTCCGCTGTACTGAAAATCCGCCTTGACAGACTGAGAAGCGGTGTTGAGAATGATCACCGGTGATGAGGAGAAAGGGAGGGGCCGGTGCTCCGCAGGAGCGTTGGCACCGCTTGTGCAGCGCCGGTAACTGCTAGAATGGAAACAAGGTGACTGCTGAAGATTCGCACGAACTGAGAGCTGACGGAGAGACGACGTGGGAGGTCGTTGTTGAGGGATTCGACCCTCTCACGGAGCGTGGCGCTGAGGCGGTGCTATCGGTTGCCAACGGCTACTTTGGTGTCCGCGCCGCCTTGGAGGAGGGGAACCCCGCGTCGAATCCCATGGTCGTTGTTGCCGGCGTCTATGTGCCCACTAAGTCGCCGGCGCAACAGACGCTGCTCGAGCTGCCCGACCCATCATCCTTCGATGTGACGGTAGACGGCCGGCCTCTTCAGATGTCGAGCGTGCGTACCGTCGAGCACGTTCGGCAGATCGACCTTCGGCGCGGTACGTCGATGCGCACCTGGTCTTTCGTTGATGGGGAAGGGCGTTCCTGGCGCTGGGAGTCTCTTCGAGCGGCATCCGCGACCCAGAAGGAGTGCTACTTCCATCAACTTCGCCTCGCCTTGGAGGAGGGAGACGCGCCGGTCAAGGTGGTGCTGTCGTTGCCGCGAGGCGCCATCCTGACGAGTAGGAGACGGGATCATGAGACCCAGATGCTGGTAGCAAGGGATGCGCGCACGCCACAACTCCTCAGGGCTATGGCGCTCGTTCATGGCGGCCAGACCAATATCGTGGATGGGTCGATAACAGCCCTAGTCGAACCCGGCAGACCGCTCACAATGAACTCGGTGAGCCGCATAATGGGATCGGACGGCAACGAGGAGAAAGGGGAGTGTAGATTCGAGAGGCTTTTCATTGACCACAAGCGGACGTGGAAGGAGCGGTGGAAGGTTGCGAATTTACAGGTCGATGGCAACCCCCGTCTGGAACAGGCGGTACGCTTTGCTGCCTATCACCTGATCTCTTCGGCCGCTGTGAGCGAAGGCCGGGCGTCGATCGGACCTCGTAACCTCTCCGGCAGTGGCTATCACGGCCACATCTTCTGGGATACGGAAATATTCATTCTCCCGTTCCTCTCGCTCGTGTGGCCGAGAGCGGCGCGTGCCTGCCTTTTGTATCGCCACCGCACGCTCAATGCCGCCCGGCATCGAGCGCGGTCGTATGGGTATGAGGGTGCACTCTATGCCTGGGAGTCGACGGACACCGGTGAGGAACGGACCCCCGATTACGCGTTCCTCCCCAACGGTTCCGCTATTCGCATACTCAACGGCGAGCAAGAGAACCACATCTCGGCCGATGTCCCTTACGCTGTGATTCAGTATTGGAGGGCGACGGGGGATGACGCCTTCATGCTCCGGTATGGAGCGGAGATCTTGTTTGAGTGCGCCCGCTTCTGGTGCAGCCGGGTGTCGCCCGCGGATCAGGGATGCTGCTCCATCCGGCGGGTCATCGGGCCGAACGAATACCATGAGAGTGTGGACAACAACGCCTACACGAACGCAATGGCACGCTGGACGCTGATACAGGCCTGGGCCTACGCGGAGGAGATGGAACGAAAGAGCCCCGAGGGCGCCAAAGCCCTTCTGCGGCGGCTGGGTATCAAGCCTGGCGAACACTACGAGTGGCGGCAGGTGGCGGAGACCATTTGCCGCAGTTCGTTCCAGGAAGACGAGGTCGTGGAGCAGTTTGACGGCTTCTTCGGTCTTGAGGAGGTCGATGTTGCATCGTACCGGCGGGCAGGAATCCCTCTTGATATCGCTGTCGGCCACGAGGCGGTGCAACGTATGCGTGTCGTAAAGCAGGCGGACGTGCTAATGGCGTTGTGTCTGGCGCCGGAGATGTGGAGCGAGGCCGCCGCGCGACGGAACATGGCCTACTATGAGCCGCTGACGGCGCACACAAGCTCGTTGAGCCCACCCGTTCACGCGTTGCTCGCCGCCTGGCTGAGAGATGACGCTCTCTGCCAGGCATACCTGGACCAGACGATTGACATCGATCTCGGCGATTCTTACCGGCGGGCGGCGAGCGGTGTCCATACCGGTGCCCTCGGCGGTCTGTGGCAGGCCGTGGTGTTCGGGTTGGGCGGGTTGAAGTATTCGGCGGACCGGCTGGAGTTCGACCCCTTCTTGCCCACCTCAGTGCGAGGGTTATCTTTCGCCGTAAATTGGCGGGGGCGTCGTGTCGACGTTCGGATCAGCGATAGGCAGAGCGTTGACATCAAAGTCAAGGGCCCGCCTTGTGAAATCCGTGTGAACCAAGAGCGGCGTGTCGTCAAGCCGGGGCGCTATGAGCCCTTCCAGTTCGACTCAGCCGCTACTTACTGGTCGGCCAGAGGAGGGGAGGGTGACGCCGATGACTGAAGAGAGAAAGGCCCCCTTGCTTGTCCCACTGGACGGTTCGCTTGATGCCTCGCAGCCACTGGAGGTGGCGCAGGCGGTAGCCTACCTTAGGGGAGATGATATCGCGGTCCTGCTGGTCTCTGCCGAGCCCCTGGGGGAGGAGCAGGTGGCAGAGGCGCTTAGCGTGCCCAAGGAGTGGCTGCCCCGCGTCACGTTGCTCAACACCGTAGGGGAGCCGGCCGAGGGCATTTGCCGCGTCGCACGTGATATTGAGGCGGATGTCATACTCATGTCGTCGCATGGGCGAACCGGCGATATGAGGTCTCTGGCGGGGCACGTTACCCTTCAGGTATTGCAGGACCCACCTTGTCCCGTGCTGGTCGTGCGCTCCGCTCTCAACTTGAAGGCCCAAGCGCGGCGCCTGCGGCACCTGCGCCGGGTCTGCGTTCCCCTCGATGGCAGCGCTGAGGCCATCTGGTCGGTAAGGGTGGGCAGCGCACTGGCGCAGCAGGCCAACGCGCGGCTCTTTATGCTACACGTCATAAACGACCGGCCGGAAGTAGGTGCGGCGTCCTCGCTGCTGACGTACTCCGATCAGTCCTCCTATCAGCTAGAAGTCTGGCAGGAGGAGTTCGTGCGCAGTAGTTTCGCGGTGGCTAGCCGCTCCCAGGAGGTCATGACGTCCGTTGCGCTCCGGTTCGGGGAGCCCGACCGAGAGATCATAGGTTTTGCGACTGAAGCCGATTGTGACCTGATCGTTGCCGCCTGGAGCGGGAGGATCTCCGAGGGGCGGGCGAAGGTCGTACACATGCTCCTGGAGCAGTCGCCCTGCCCGCTGCTCTTCGTGAGGGCGAGAGAGCCGCGTCCATCAGCCTGATCAAGTTGAGAGTTCTTCGGTAGACGGAGTGCGGCGGGTTCTCCCTACCGGCTTGCTGGCCTGTTCTATGAGCCCAGGAAGTAGGTGTGGCAGGCCTCGTCAAGCGTCTGGGGAGTAAGGGTCGCCTTCCCCCCATTGAAGTGGGCAGCGTCCGCTATCGCCTCGATCAAATCGCGAGCATGGGAGCCCCGGATCTCGCGTCCCTGGTCCTTGTACCAGTGCTCGAGCAGGTAGTCGATCATCGACTCGTCGACATCGATCCCGTGCTCTTCACAGAACCGCTGGAAGATCGTGCGGAACTCGTCCCATGAGGGATTAGGGATTTCCACTTTGTAGCGGATCCGGCGTAGGAACGCCTCGTCGGCTAGGTGTTCCGGTGGCAGGTTAGTGGAGAAGAGAGGGATGACGTCGAACGGCACTTCGATTGTCTGACCCGTATGGAGGGAAAGGTGGTCGACGCCTCCCTCCAAAGCGACGATCCAGCGGTTTAGCAATTGAACGGCCGGTATCTGCTGCCGCCCAAAATCATCGATGATGAGAATGCCGCCGTTCGCCTTCATCTGAAGAGGCGCCTCGTAGACCTTAGAGCGGTCATCGAAGACAAGCTCCAGGCTGTGGCGCGTTAGCTCCCCGCCGGCGAGCACGGCGGGACGGCGCACTATTGCCCAGCGGCGGTCGGGACGGCTTCCGGAAGAGCCGTCTCCCTTACTGAGACTTACCAGATGGTGCTTCGAAGGGTCGAAGAGACGCACGATGTGCCCGTACACTTCGAGGGCATAGGGCATTGAGATGCGCCCGCCGATGGCCTGCCCAAGAAGGTGGGCAATCGTCGTCTTTCCGTTGCCGGATGGTCCGTAGATAAGCATGGGCCGACCCGAGAAGATGGCTCGCCCGATGCGCGTAATAGTCTCCTCGCTCAGGGTGAGTTCTTTGAGCGCCGCCCCGACGATCTTAGGAGTGAAGCTGCGGCCGCCCGCCGACTGGCGGTGCACCTGGGTGATATAGTCTGCAAGAGGGACGGGGGTCGGCCCGACGTAAGCGTTGCGTTCGAAGGCGTCGGCGGCTCGTTCTAGCCCTCTACCTGTCAGCTTGTAGCGGTATGTCGCCGGCCCGTGGCCCTCGCCAGCGATGATCTCGGCCAACCCGTCCCGGGTGAGAAAGGCGAGAACCTCCTGCATTACGGGCATGGAAAGGGCAAGGTTCGCCGACAGGTCTCCTGTTGAGGGTCGGGCGCTGTAATAGAGGGTCTTCAGAGTCAGTTCGCTTAGGAACCCCAGATCGAGTCCGGTGTCTGAGACAGTCATGGGCTCGGCCACGGGTGATCCCTTTTCCAGATCCGAGCGGTCAGGTGTCTGCAGAGAGTGCTCCATGGTAGATGAATAGCCCTTTCCAGTCCCCCATCGGGAGGCGGCAGCTAGTGGGGACCGTGCTGCTGACGCAAGTATTCGGGGACAGATCCGCTTGGATGCGCGGTTTCGAATCTGATCCGGCAGCGCCCGATCTCTATCTCGTCTCCGTCGTCTAGCATCGCCCAGTTTACCTTACTTCCACCTATGCGGGTAGCGTAGCGTGGGTTGAGCGAACGAATTACGAAGTTGTCTCCTGTGAACCAGATTTGCGCGTGCGCCGCTGCCACCAAGCCGCCGTCAGCCTCCAAGACGACATCGCACGTGTGGTCGCTTCCTAAGGTTATCGGCTTGTCCTCCAAAGCAATGACTTCACTTCTCCCCGATGTGTCCGCAACGAGTAGACGAGCCTGGTATTGCGTTGCCTTTGTTTTCTCACTGTTCTTGTGGAGAAGGGGAGGGACGGCGTCTCGGAGGACTCGCTGGTCGAGCAGGTCCGCTTGGTCGGTGCTTTGCTTATGGCTGCGGTTGTTTCTCCATTGTCTGATCAGGAGGCGTGGTGCCCGCGCCAGAACGAGCAGCGTAGTTCCGCCTTGTACGGCCGTCCAGCTTGCTCCTCGGGCGCCCGATCTGCCGGCGAGAGCAGCGCAACGTCCCAAGAACCGGCCAGAGGTTCGCATCGCGTTGGACAGCGGAGCCAGCGAAGGGCGCCGACGGGCCGTCTTCGGACCTTCGGGCTCTTTCGCCGGACTCACTTCTGCTGGCGCCGGCTTCGTTGCCTCAATGATAGCCTGTGGCAGGCTCGTTGCGACTGCTGAGGGCTTTGTCTCCCGCGTTGTCTCCTCTTTCTTTTTCGCCTCTGCTGCTTCGTCGGCCGTGGTGAGGGAAATGTCGTAGTCGGCTCTTCGCTCGCTGTCCAGAATCATCGAGTACGCCTTCTCTATCTCGGTCACTGCATCGGCTGCTTGCCGGCTATTAGCGTCGCCTTTGGAGTGGAGGGCGTGCAGGATGGCGTAGGCGCGGGCGATCAGTGGCGCATCGGCCTGGGGATCGACGCCCAGGATGGCGTAGTAGTCGATTCCCCGCTGTGCTTTCCTAGCGGAGGCCCTGCCAAATAGGCGGGGGAGCAGCGAACGTCGCTTGTCTGCTGCCCTCCTTTCGGCCCGGGTCCGCCGCAGCTCTGCCACCCGCGGCACCGTCGCATCGTAAGCATGACGCTGCTCAGGGGTCACCAGGTCGGCGTAGGCGGCGTTGAGAGCAGATAAGTCCCGCTTCTCGGCCTTTCCGGTCGACCGTTCGGCGCGGAGCTTGCCGGCGACGTACCAGTACGCCTCGACGATGAGCTCGGCGGGCGCGTCAGGGTCTATCTGGAGAAGACGGTAATGATCGCGCTCTTCTCCCGATGGGGGGAGTTCTCCAGCCTTCTTGGGAGGCGTC
>Ga0315273_10011925_pt1 | contig 11128 bp, 10 predicted proteins | sample YL17G02_0_MG_FD_205753 | JGI IMG/M metagenome (GOLD analysis project Ga0315273, IMG submission 205753) | Sediment microbial communities from Yellowstone Lake, YNP, Wyoming, USA - YL17G02_0 | ecosystem: Environmental > Aquatic > Freshwater > Lake > Sediment | place: USA: Wyoming | collected...
GCCAGTTCGCCGGCGGCGAGCAGTTTCTCGAATGCCTGACGGAGGGCGACGTAGGCACCGGTGATGGCGGCGCAGCGGGTGCCGCCGTCGGCCTTGATGACGTCGCAGTCGACGATGAAGGCGCGCTCGCCGAGGATGTCGAGGTTCGTGACGGCACGTAGAGAGCGGCCGATGAGACGCTGGATCTCGTGGGTACGCCCACCGATGCGGCCGAGCACGGCTTCGCGGGGCGAGCGGGTAGTAGTCGAGCGGGGGAGCATGGCGTACTCGGCGGTTATCCAGCCGCTGCCGGTCGATTTCAGGAAGGGGGGCACGCGCTCGCCGAGGCTGACGGCGCAGAGGACGGCGGTGTTGCCAAGCTCGATGAAGGCGGAGCCTTCGGCGTGGGGCAGGTAGCCGGGGGTTATGCGCAGGGGGCGTATCTGGTCGGGGCGGCGGCCGTCTTTGCGTTCCAAGGGTGCTCCTTTCGGCTTTTCCGGGGACAGAGGGAGTATAGCATCGCCGGCGGGTGGTGAGAAGCGGAACCCTCCCCTTGTTTAGGGCGTCGGGGTTTTAGGGACATCGTGTTCGGTTGATATCCACAGGCGCTCGCCGTCGGTGGAGAAGTCGATCTCGCCCTGCTGGTCGGTGCGGTAGATGAGCGTGTCGTCGAGGCGATCCAGAGTCGCCGTCGAGGGATGGCGGAAGCGGTTGTCCTCGCCGACAGAGATGACGGCTACGAGGGGGTGGACGGCTCGCAGTAGCGACTCGCTGGTGGAGTTGGCGGAGCCGTGGTGGGCGACCTTGAGCACCGTTGCTTGCGGATCGACGTTGCTTTGGAGAAGGGCGGTTTCGCTTGCAGCCTCCAGGTCGCCCGTAAGCAGGAAGCTGGCGCGACCCCACGCTAGCCTAAGCACGACGGAGTTGTTGTTCGTGTCGTCGCTATCAGTCGGAGCGGCGTCGGCGGGAGGCCACAGGAACTGGAGGGTCGCTCCTTCACCGAGGGCTATCCATTCGCCGCTTCTCGCCTCGTGGCAGGGGATGCCTTTCTCGTCGATGAGGCGCTGCCACTCCGCGTAGGTGTCGGTGTCGGCGATTTGGGAGTTGGTCACGATCTCCTTCACGTCGTAACGCTCCAGCACGGTCACCAGTCCCGCCAGGTGGTCGTCGTCGGGGTGGGTCAGAATCACCATGTCGATCTTGTGGTCCCAGAAGGAAAGCTCATCCCCCAGGGCATTGCTAACGAGACGGCCGCTGGGCCCGCCGTCGACGAGGAGCTTGTGACCGTCCGGGGTGCGGATGAATATCGCGTCGCCCTGACCGACATCGAAGACTTTCATCTCCAGTCGATCACCGGGCGCGGAGAGTATAGCTATCCAGACAAGAACGGCGGCGATGGCAAGGCCGCCAGCCAGCCAGGTGGTCGGGATGAAGCGCAGGGGGCGACCGGCGAAGGACGCCGTCCTCGCTATCGGTTGCAGCAGTCGTTTCACTGTCGCAAAACCAAGTGGTCGGCGGCTCATCGACCAGGCGAGGATGCCCAGCAGGGCGTAGAGGATGACGGCATGGCCGGTGTTGAAGCCGCGTAGCTCTAGGGAGGCGAAAGGCAGGTCGGCGAGCAGGCGCACGGCCTCGATCATGTAGGTCAGCCCCAGCCAGGCGATCCAGCCCAGAACCGCAGCCAGCGCACTCGACATGAGACCGGCCACCGCGACGAGGGCGGAGGTGATCATGATGAAAGGGAAGGCGGGGACGACGAGCAGGTTCGCGGGCAGGGCGACGAGCGACAGGCGCTGGAAGTGGAGGGCGATAAGGGGGAGAGTGGAAGTGACAGCGGCGACGGTGACGATGGCCGTCTCGAAGAGCATGCCCGGGAAGCCGCGAGAGAGGGAGCGAGTGTCGCTCAGAAGAGGCGAGGCGGCTTGGGCTGCCCGCTCGCGCAGGAGAGGCACGAGCAGGACAAGGCCGGCAGCGGCGGCGAAACTGAGTTGAAAGGAGACATCCTGGATAACGGGCGGGTCGAGCCCGGTCATGAGGGCGGCGGCAACGGTGAGCGATACGATGGCGCTGTTGGGTCGCCCCAGCAGGGTGGCTATGAGGTAGAGAGCGCCCATTATCGCGGCTCGCACGAGGCTGGGAGAGGCACCGGTCAGCACTGTGTAGGCGACGATGGCGGCGAGGGCCAGCAAGGCGGCATTGCGCCGTCCCACGAGCCAAGCCAAGGTGCTGATGACCAAGCCGGCCACGAGGGTGACGTTGTAGCCGGAGAGGGCGATGATGTGGGAGGTGCTGGTTGCGTTGAGGTCGTCGGTCAGGTCTTGGGGCAGCGCCGAGCGTTCGCCGAGGAGGATGCCCTGGCCCAACGATGCCTGGGGTTCGGGCAAGGCGTCCGCCAGCGCCGATGATAACTCTCGACGCAAGGAGTGGATCGTCGCCAGCGCTCTGTTACCCTGGCCAGATGCCAGCAATTGGACTTTGGGGAAGTCGGCGATGGAGACGATGCCCTGTCGAGCAAGGTATTGGCGGTAGTTGAAGTCGGGGAGCACCGGCGGTGTCTCTAGTTTGCCCTCGATCTCAAGCAAGTCGCCGTAGCGGTAGCGGGGGAAGAGGTCTTGCCGGAGGAGCACGCCGCCGCTGGTCGGTTGCCATTCGCCGCCTTGCTCAACCTCTTTCACCGTGAGACGCAGGCTGAGGGAGCGCGTCTTTTCCTCCGGTTCGCCGGTCACAAGCGCTCGGAAACGGGTGGTGTCGTGGGAGTCAGCAGATGCGTTGAAGACGGCGATGCCGGTAGGTTGAGCCGGCGGCTCGGTCGCCTGAAAGCGGAAGATGGCAGCGGTGAAGAGGGCGGCGCAGAGAACAGCGAGGAGGGTCAGGGAAACGCTGTGGCGAGAAAACGCTATCGCGGCGGCAAGAACGGTGGCGCCGCCGGCGACGACCCAAGCCAAGTCCCAACCGAGGGCACCGGCGACGGTTCCCAGGACCCATGCTGCGGCCAGATAAGCTAGCGTCAAGGCCCAACCGTAATCAGGTCTTTGATCTTCTCGAAGGTCGCGCGAGGAATGATATCCCGTTGTAGCAGGTCGTCGATGCTGGTAAACGATCCGTTGGCGGTGCGCGACTCGACGATCCGCTGCGAGTAGACCTCGCCAATGCCGGGCAAGGAGTCGAGGGCGTACGCGGTAGCCGTGTTGATGTTTATCTTTGCAGTGATGGTTGGTTGGTCGAGGCGGATCTCAAGCGGTTGCCGGCCGTCGCGATGCTGGAGGAAAAGAAAGACGAGCCCGATGGCCACCACTGCCGCAAGGGTGATAAGGATGGTGGCTCTGTGGCGCTCCAGCCAAAGGTTCACGGATTGTCCCTCGTCCGAGATGGGGTGAGCCGCGTGCGATGTGATGCATAAGTTACATTCGCTGTCGCGTAGCGTCAAGAAGGGGAGGCGCGCGCTCGGATGAAGTGGATATTCGCTCGATTATTGCTATGCTATACTTGCCAACGTTGAAAAGGAGACGTGTCGTGCGTGGAAAAGACCTGTTGTCGATTGCTGACCTGACGCCTGATGAGCTGACGCGCATCCTCGACGTGGCGCTGGATATGAAGAGGAACGGTTATTCCCGTGTCCTGGCCGGCAAGACGCTGGCGCTCCTCTTTGAGAAGGCCTCTTTGCGGACTCACGTCAGCTTCAACGTGGCGATGCAGCAGTTGGGAGGGCAGGCCGTCTATCTGGGGCAGAGCGAGGTGGGGCTGGGAACGCGCGAGCCTGTCGCCGACGTGGCCCGCGTCCTCAGCCGCTACGTCCATGGCATCGCTGCTCGCACCTACACGCAGCAGACCCTGATCGATCTGGCCGAATACGCCGCTGTGCCGGTTGTCAACGCTCTCTCCGATGAGGAGCACCCCTGCCAGGCTGTGGCAGACCTGCTGACGGTCTTGGAGAAGAAGGGGCGTTTCTCCGGACTAACTTTGGCTTTCATCGGCGATGGCAACAACGTATCGGCATCGCTGGTGCAGGCGGCGGCGATGGTAGGGATGAACTTTGTTATCGCCTCGCCGGAGGGCTATGGTTTGCCGGAGGAGACGGTAGCGCGGGCACGGAATTGGGCGGCAAAGAGTGGGGCTCGTGTCGAAAGCGCCCGAACGCCTCGGGAAGCCGTACGAGGGGCGGATGTCGTCTACACCGATGTCTGGATCAGCATGGGTCAGGAGGATAGCTTTCAGGCTAGGCTGAAAGCCTTCGCCGGCTATCAGGTCAATGCCGAACTGCTTGCCGAAGCGTCGCCGGGCGCTATCTTGATGCACGACTTGCCGGCGCACCGCGGGGAGGAGATCGCGGACGAGGCGATTGAGGGGCCGCAGTCGGTGGTGTTCGATCAGGCGGAGAACCGGCTGCATGCGCAGCGGGCGATACTGGCGCTGTTGCTCGGTGAAGGTACGGACTAGCGCGGGCACGGCGCGAGCCGACAAACGAACCGGCTCATTTGTTCCCCCGATTGAGAGCGAATGGAAGAACTGCTTGACTCGGTCAGAGAGAACCTGGGGCGGCTGGATGCCCGCAGCATAATTGATATCCTTCTGATTGCCGCCTTCATCTACTGGGTGCTGCTGCTCATCCGGGGCACGACTGCGATGTCGGTCCTGCGAGGCGCCGCTATCGTCCTTATCGGAGCATTCGTGCTCGCCCGCGTGTTCGATCTGACGGTCCTTAGCTTCATTCTCCGCAACTCTCTGATCGGGTTGTTTATAGCGATACCCATCATCTTCCAGCCAGAGTTGCGGAGAGCTCTGGAGCGTGTGGGACGGACGGGAGGGCGCGCTTGGCTAGGAAGATCCAGTTACGACGCCATCGACAACATGATCGATGCCGTGACCAAGGCTGCCGCCAATCTCTCGCAGCAGCGCCACGGCGCGCTCCTGGTGGTGGAACGGGAGACGGGATTGGAGGACTACATCGATACCGGTGTGCGGGTTGACGCTGCCCCGTCGGCGGAGCTCTTGGAGGGAATCTTCTTCCCTAACTCGCCGTTGCACGACGGCGCGGTGATACTGAGAGAGAACCGGGTAGTGGCGGCGGCCTGCACTTTGCCTCTGGCCGAAGACACTCGCCGGGGCCAGATGGGGACACGCCATCGGGCGGCGCTGGGCATCACTGAGCGCACTGATGCGGTATCGGTCGTGGTGTCGGAGGAGACGGGGCAGATATGTGTGGCGTCAAACGGTCGGATGCTGTACCGCCTCGATGAGGGGCGACTACGCGCCACTTTGGCCAGCCTTGTGGGGAGGATGCCGTCCGATCGCGAGCTTGAGTAGCGGGCAGGCCTTGGGAATAGGGAGATAAGAGTTGAGCCTCCTGGAACGCCTGGGACGTGCGGTTCTGACGGTTATCCGTGAGGGCTTTGACGTCGTCAGGAACACCATAAGCCTGGGGATCCTTTCTATCGCCCTCGCCATAGCGGTCTGGTTCTTTGTCATTGACGTTGAAAACGAGACCCGCAGGGACTTCTTCCCCGGCGTGATAGCGGTGGAGGCGGTGAATGTTCCCCAAGGACTGGCGGTGTCAAGCATATCTGAACCGTTTGTCAGGGTACGGATATCGGCTGACAAGGATGTATGGAATGACATCTCGACAGATGATTTCAAGGCTATCATCGATCTTTCGGGGTTGAAGCAGAGGGAGACGAGCGTGTCGGTCCGCGTCTCTGTGAATAGGGGTGACGTGGATGTTGACGAAGTCGATCCACGCGAGGTCGTCGTAAACCTGGAGCCGGTAACGACGAGGACTGTGCCGGTAGAGGTGAGGCTGGTCGGAGCGGCCCCCCTTGGCTACAGTCTGGCAAAGTCTGAAGTGTCGCCGGAGGAGGTTAGCATTTCCGGTCCGGCGAGCCTGGTCGATCTGGTGGATGCTGCTGTTGCGGATGTCAACTTGACCAATATCAAGGTGGATTTGAAGCATGAGTTCACTCTCACGCCTCGTGATGCGCAGGGCGGAGACATCAGTGGGGTCAACCTCGACCCGAACACGGCAGAGGTGAGCCTCACGATAGTCAAGGAGGAGTTCAGCGTCGTCTACATCGTCAACCCCTCTATCAGCGGCAACGCTGCTCCGGGATACAAGGTCACGGCGGTGGAGATCGAGCCCGCTTTCGTCAGCGTCTCCGGATCCTTGGAGGTTCTGCAGTCTATCGACACTCTGACCACGGAGAACCTGACAGTCGATGGTGCGCAGTCGGACGTAGTGCGGAGCGTACGCTTGCGTCTGCCGGAGGGCGCCCGGGTTGCGAATGGGGAAGAGGTTGTAGTGCGAGTGCGGGTGGGCCCGGCACAGGGAGAGAGCGCTTTCACTGTCGCCGTGAAGATCAATGGGGCAGAAGCGGGTGTGTTGGCGACGGTGGTGCCGTCGACGGTGTCCGTCACGGTGGCCGGAGAGATGCCGGTCCTGCAGACGCTGACTGCCGAAGAGATCGCAGTCACCGTGGACTTATCTGACCTCTCACCCGGCACGCACCGGCTCGCCCCGGTGGTGGAACTACCGGCGGGGCTGGAGTTGGTGGGGGTGGACCCTCCAGAAGTGGTCGTTACGGTTTCGAGCCCGTGACGGCGCAAGAGAAGACAGACTCCCAACTAGAAGAGACGGCTACATTGACTCCTCCGAGCAAACCGGTAGTGGCGCTGGTCGGACGGCCCAACGTGGGCAAGTCCGCTCTATTCAACCGCATGTTGGGTGGGCGGAAGGCGCTGGTAGAAGATATCGCGGGGACGACCCGCGACCGTCTGTATGGTGACGTGGAGTGGCAACAGAAGGAGTTCCGCCTCGTGGACACCGGCGGGCTTCTCGTCGGTGAGTCGGCACCGTACAGCGCTTTGATTAGGCAGCAGGTAGAGCTCGCTATAGAGGAGGCGCAGGTCATCCTCTTCGTGGTCGACGCGAAGGAGGGGATCACTGCTGCTGACCTCGATGTGGCCGACGTTCTGCGACGTGCCGCCAAGCCGGTGCTGCTGCTGGCGAACAAGGCGGAGAACTGGACGCGGCGGGAAGCGGCGGTCGAGTTCTACGAGCTGGGACTGGGAGAGCCGATCCCTGTCAGCGCTTACCACGGCCAGGGGGTCGCCGACGTGCTGGATATGGTCGTGGAGTTGGCGCCCGCGCCGGCTACCGTGGAGACGGCGGAGGCCCTGTCGATAGCGATTGTCGGACGGCCAAACGTGGGCAAGTCCATGCTGCTGAACGCTATTCTGGGAGAGGAGCGGGTCATCGTCAGTGACGAGCCGGGCACTACCCGTGATAGCATCGACACCCTCTTCGAGTTTCAGGGACAGAGGCTGCTCATCCTCGATACCGCCGGCATTCGCCGAAGAGGGCGCGTACAGCGGGGGGTCGAGAAGCACTCGGTCTTGCGCGCCGAGCGGGCGGTCGAGAAGGCCGACGTTGCCTTTCTTCTGATGGATGCCGCCGAGGGGGTGGCAGCTCAGGACACGCACATCGCCGGCCTGGTGGCGGACGCCCACGTTGGGCTGGTGCTGGTGGTGAACAAGTGGGACTTGATGGACCCTTCTCCCAACGTCCGCAAGCAGTTCGAGAGGGTGGTGCGCCTTCGGACGCGCTTCGCTCCTTGGGCTGCGGTGCGCTTCATCTCAGCGAAGGAGGGGACGGGCATCGACGGGCTGCTGGCGGAGGCGCTGAAGGTGGGGGAGGAGCGACGGAAAAGGGTTGGCACTGGGGAGCTTAATGCGATGGTGCAGCGGGCAATCGAGGAACGGGGGCCGCCGTCGGTGCACGGCAAGAAGCTGAAGGTGCTGTATTGCACTCAGGTGCAGGTGGCGCCACCGACGTTTGTCTTCTTTATGAATGACGCCTCGCTGCTGCATTTCTCCTACCGCCGCTATCTGGAGAACCAGCTACGGCGGGTCTTCGGCTTCGCGGGCACGCCGCTGAAGCTGGTATTCAAGAGTCGGGGGGAGCGCTAGCGATGGGATGGGAGTACCTTGTCGCAGCAGTCGTCGGCTATCTGTTGGGCGGCATCCCTACGGGCATTCTCATGGGCAGGCTGCTCCGTGGCATCGACGTGCGCGATTACGGAAGCGGCAAGATGGGCGGCACCAATACCCTGCGGACGTTGGGGTTGCGGGTTGCCTTGATCGTGATCATCGTCGATATCGCTAAGGGGTCAGTGGCAGTGCTGATCGCGCGGGCGATATCGGGTGAGGCGTATGTGCAGATGGTGGCCGGACTGGCGGCAGTAGCCGGACATGTCTGGCCCGTCTACGTGGGCTTTCGGGGCGGCCGCGGTGTCTCCGCCGCCTACGGGTCAATGCTGGCGATGGACCCGCTTGCCAGCCTGGCGCTCATACCCATAGCGGTCGCAGTAGTTGTCATAACTCGCTATATGTCTTTGATGTCGGTGGGCATGTCGGCAGTGGCGGCGACGGTATTCCTAGCGCTGGCGGTCGCTGATGTTCATCCCTACGCCTACGGGGTGTTCGCAGTGATCACGGCGGCGCTGATAATCGTCCTGCATCATGACAATATCCGGCGACTGCTCTCCGGTAGCGAACGCAAGATCGGGCAGAAAGAGCAGATCGAGGAACCCAAGCGCGCCGAGGAGGGGATGTGATTTCGGCGGAGGGCATTGACAAGGTAACGGTGATCGGCACGACCAGTTGGGGCACGACGCTGGCGGTTCTGCTGGCGAGGCGGGAGATATCCACCTACTTGTGGTCGTGGCAGAAGGAGGAGGCGGCACGGCTCCAGCGAGACGGAGAGAATAAGCTGCTGCAGCCGGGCCTTCGGTTCCCCCCCGCACTCACGGTGACTCACAATCTAGGGGACGCTCTCGCCGGAGCGGGGTTGGTCGTCTTGGTTGTGCCTTCGTCGTCGCTGCGGGAGAATCTCCGCCGGCTCCGCCCTCATCTCGATCCCGCTTCGATTGTACTGAGCGCTGTCAAAGGGCTCGAATCGGAGACAGGAAAGCGGATGTCGGAGGTGATCGGGGAGGAGCTAGGGCCGGCGCTGTCGACGGCAGTCTGTGTTCTTTCGGGGCCGAACCTGTCGCGGGAGATCGCGCGAGGTCTGCCGGCGGCGGCGATCGTTGCTTGTGGCGATCTGCCCACAGCAGAGGCGGTGCGCGGCTTGCTGATGGGGCCGTCGTTCCGGGTGTACACGGGCAGCGACGTGGTCGGCGTGGAGATGGCAGGCGCCCTCAAGAACATCATCGCCATCGGCGCCGGCATGTGCGACGGCTTTGGCTACGGCGACAATGGTAAGGCGGCTTTCCTGACGCGAGGGCTGGCCGAGATCACTAGGCTAGGAGTGGCGGCAGGGGCGCAGGCGCTGACCTTCATCGGGCTGGCGGGCGTCGGCGACCTGGTGTCGACGTGCTATAGCTCTCTCAGCCGCAACCACACCGTCGGCTTCGAGATGGCAAAGGGCCGCCCCCTGAACGAAATATTGGCGTCTCTGGGGCAGGTAGCTGAGGGCGTGACTACAACGGTCGCGGCCCGGAATCTGGCGCGTCGCCTGGGAGTGGAGATGCCGATAACGGAGAAGATGTACGAGGTGCTCTTCGAGGGGCTGGACCCGCATCGAGGGGTGGCCGAACTGATGGCGCGTGAGCCCAAGCGGGAGCTGCATGGGGTACAGTAGGGGTGATGACGGTATGGCGTGGTGGCTAGAGGGCCTGGTGCGTCTGGGCGATGGCGAAGACGTCCTGGCGGTTGATCTCGGCTTTCGTCTTCTCGCCGCGAGCGACTCGCAACAAAAGATCTAGAATCTCCTCACCGACCTCTTCCAGTGTCTTCCCGCTGAGCACCTGCCCGGCGTCGACGTCGATGTCGTCGGACATCGCTTCGTAGAGTTCGGTATTGGAGGCCACTTTGATCACCGGCGCGATGGGAAACCCGGCGGGTGAGCCTCTGCCGGTAGTGAAGATTATTGCTTGGGCGCCGGCCGCCGCCATGCCGGTTATGCTCTCGGCGTCGTAGCCGGGGGTATCCATCACGACCAGCCCCTGCTTACTCGGCCGTTGCCCGTAGGGAAGCACTTCCCGGATAGGAGAGCTACCGCCCTTCATGATGCAGCCGAGGCTTTTCTCGGCGATTGTGGAGAGGCCCGATTCGACGTTACCGGGGGCCAAGGCGCGGTCGGCCAGCGGCCCCAGTATCTGGTGGGTGATAGCTTCCTGGTTGTCGATCATTTGCTTGAGGCTCGCCGCGATGTCGGTGTTCTCGGCACGGCGCAGGAGGGGACCGAGGGCGCCGATCATTTCCGTGGTCTCGGAGAGGATGGCTGTGCCGCCTATTGCGACCAGCCTGTCGACAGCCTTGCCTACGGCGGGGTTTGCGGTCATGCCGGAGAAGGTGTCGGAGCCGCCGCATTCCAGGGCGACGGTGAGATCGGCTGCCGTGGCTTTCTCGCGGGGCATGGTCGCCAGCTCAGCGAGCATCTCGCGGGCCATCGCCTCGACCTTAGCGGCGGTCTTTTGGGAGCCGCCGGCCTCCTGGATGACGATACCTTGCAGGGGCTTCTTGTTGTCGGCGAGGACGGCCTGGAGGAAGCCGACGGAGACGGGCTCGCAGCCGAGGCCGACGATGATAGCGCCGCCGACGTTGGGGTTCTCGACGATGCCGGCCAGGGTGCGGAGCTGAAGGCCGATGTCCGGCCCGCCGCGACCGCAGCCGTGGGGGTGCTCGATGACGACGACTTCGGGAAGGCGGCGTCCCACCTCGCGGACGACACCGGCAGCGCAAACCACGGAGGCGAGCACGAGGCAGTGATTGCGGATGCCGATGCGTCCGTCAGGTCGGCGCCATCCTTCGAACGTGAAATCGCCGCTCATTTCTTGCCGCCCATATTATGGGTGTGCACGTGCTGGCCGGGGGCGATCGCTTCGGTGGCCTGGCCGATCTCCTCGCCGTAGCGGTACACGGTTTGACCGGGGGAGATCGCGGTCAGAGCAATCTTGCGACCACGAGATACTGGCTCGATTGCTTGAAGCTGGACGCCGTCCGCCTCGATGAGGTCGCCGACGTTGACGTCGGCCGTAAGTACGGCGACGTTGTCGCGCGGGTTCATGCGTATTGCTCGCACTGTCATGTTTTCACTCTAGTCGGCGGCTTGTTGTGGGTCAATCGGCGGTGAACACGGTCGATGCTATCATTG
>Ga0315273_10011926_pt1 | contig 11127 bp, 15 predicted proteins | sample YL17G02_0_MG_FD_205753 | JGI IMG/M metagenome (GOLD analysis project Ga0315273, IMG submission 205753) | Sediment microbial communities from Yellowstone Lake, YNP, Wyoming, USA - YL17G02_0 | ecosystem: Environmental > Aquatic > Freshwater > Lake > Sediment | place: USA: Wyoming | collected...
AAAAAAGCCGCAAAGAAAGACAAAAATGTGGTGTGACCATGCAAATGAAAAACGGTTGGGTCTTGTGTTTTGACCAAAGTCCGTAGCAAACCAAACAAACCAAGCGGTATTGGATCAGAAAAGGGAAGACGCAAAACCTTAACGCGGCAAACTGGAAAAGCTGTTCGGTTTATTTTACGGAAACGTGCTATCACCCTGGGGGCTATCACGATTACGCCAATGCCGCTTCTCCGGATATAATCAGACAAATTGTACACATATTGACCTACCCCGCCTATCTCTGGAGGAAAGTTAAATGTTATATGTATTATCTTCACGGACTGATTCCAAAGAGGTCGCTCATAGAGACAAAAGTGACCAAATCAGTTATCCTGAGCATAGATTTCTGAATACACATTTTCGATTTTGGCAACAGTGTTTTGTATCGAAAAAAGCTTCACAACACGCTCTCTGGCTTTTTGGCCCATCCTTTTTGATCCATCTTCATCATTTAGAAGGTATTCTAAAGACCGCGCCAAATCAGGAACATCATTGGATCTAACTACAAAGCCTGTTCGACCGTCTAAGATGATGTCAAGAGCTGCACCGCTGACTTCCGTCGCCACTACAGGTTTTGAGCAAGCGGATGCCTCTAAGACGGTCATCCCAAATATCTCATATGTCGAAGGCAAAACACATATGCCGGCATCAACATAGGCCTCAAGCTTTTCCCGCCCATAAAGTGGATTTAGAATCATCACGTTTTTCTCCATCCTGAGAACCCTGACAAGGCTTTCAAGCTCACGGAGATATCCATCGTCTGGACCTATGATTACAAGCTTAAGATTACCCAATTTGGCAGCAGTCTTTTTGAAGGCCTTGACAAGAATGTCTACTCCTTTTATCTTATGTATTCTGCCCAAGTATAACACTATTTTTTCGTCTTCTTTTATGCCGAACTTAGTCTTGAAAGAGCCTTTAAGCGGTAGGTTAGCGTATTCCGAAAGGTCTATTCCGTTAGGTATGAGGGCAATCTTCGCTTCAGGCACACCCATACGCTTATACTGCTCAGCCTCTATCCGGCTGACAGCGATAACCTTCGAGGCAGAATTCAATACTCTATAGCCAAAAATCACGTCATACGTGATCTTCCTAAACTTCTTACCTATTCTCGGTATTGAGCCGTGTGTCTGCAAAACGTAAGGAACAGCATATTTTGTAGCGTAGTGATAGACAACAACATCTGGAATCTGCTGCCAAGAATGACAATGGACTATGTCAAAATCCGTTAGATTCTCTTTTAGAGCTTTCATCATGTTTAGTGAAAGGCTCAACGTGCCGAAGACCTCTGTATAGCACAATTGCCTAAACGTTCTCGGAAAATAGACAACCCTGTAACCGTCTACTTCTTTCTCTCTAGGACTAGAGTCGTGCTTTGGATCTAGGGCAGTCGTGGTGTAAACGACAACCTCATGTCTCTTCGCCAACTCTTTAGATATAGAACGAACTACTGTCACTGGCCCGCCGAACGGGGCTGAGAAAACAGGTATTACTTGGAGGATTCGCATAATAAAATCTTAACGTTTAGAGCCTGTAACATGTAAACAATCTGGGATAAATGGTATGCCTTTGTAGCCCTTGATAATCCTTTTCACATTTCTTATTCCGCAAGATTCTAACAGGCCTTTGAGAAGACTGAAAGAAAAACCACATTGATGATAATTACCTGCGTAATCCTGCCCTCCATAAACATTCCTTACGTTCTGCCATGTTGGACTCAAAAAGAACAGGAAAGCCCTTGCACGAAGATCAGGGCATTGAATTTCAATCACCCCATCTTTCTTCAGGATACGCACCCATTCGGCAACGACGCTTCTAACCTCTAGGTGGCTAAAGTGTTCAATCGTCTCACTAGAATAAACATGATCAAAGGATTCGTCCTTAAAAGGCAACATGCGAGCATCCGCCACGATATCCACAGAGTTAGTCTTCCTGACGTCAAGTCCTATGTCGCCTTTCTTGTTTTGCCCACAGCCTATGTCAAGCATCATACTATTGCGCTGTTCCTTGACAGAATAGCCCTACGCGTCTAAGCAAGTAGATCAGAAAAGTATTTTCCCCAATTCCTTCCTGAAAAAGTGCCGACAAAATACTCTCTGCAGTTCACTTTCATCCCATGAAGGTTCTCAAGGACAAAGAAGATCCAGCCAATCCATTCTTCTATGGGCGAATCAATGCTGACAAGATAACCAGTCTTTCCGTGATTCACGAATTCAGGCATTCCTCCAACATCACTAGATACAACCGGAGTTCCATACATATACGATACAAGAATAACAGAGCTTTGAGTTTCACGCTTGTAGGGCGTGAGCACCATAAGGCTCTTCCGCATGAGATCACCAAACTCTTCATCCGACAGTCTTTCTCTGTAAAATACCGCAAGGTTGTCTCTTTCAAGATATTTCGGATCGTTTATCTTCATTCGTGATATCAGCAAGAAGGACAAGCCTAGATTGTGCTTCGATGAATAATCAACGATCTTCAAGAAGATCTCAGGCCCTTTAGCTGGAACTGGCGGACCAACGAACGTTATGTACTTCCTTTCGTTAGTAGTGGCAGCTTCTCCTCCTAGGTCTTCGTACATCAAGGGGATCTGAACTCTTTTCCCTTTGAACCATGAATAATGCTCTCCGAAGAGCCGAGATGCTTCCTTAGAAGAGACAACGGCAACATCGGTATTCTTGAGAAGCCTTTTCTCTGCAAACTCGTTTAGGTGCAACCAATATTGCTGTAAGCCTCCGTGAGCACTCTTGTTCTCTACATAGGGCTCATGAACATGATAGATGAATTTACACCCGTTTTTCCTGCACGACTTTGCTATGTAGTGATTCAGAAAATGATAGTTGTGCAAGTAGACATGGGTAATCTTGTCTTTGGAGAATGCTTTTCTGATCGTTCTTATATTTCGGAAACTCAATGTATCCCTCAGCATCGAAGGAATATCAACTGAGCCTCCGATGAAAAGAGTTTTCTCCTTCACATCTTCAGATAACATCCACGCGTATTCATGGCTGAAAAGATAACTAACAGGATATCCAGCTTCTTCGCATGCCTTCCCGAATGCGCAGCAATGAGACTTGTACACTGGGCTAAACTTCAAGCTTCCCACAACAATCATCTTGCTAAACCCTTTGTGTTAGCGTGTCGAAGATTTCTTTCATTCTTAACCCTACGGCCTCAACGGATGCCTCAGATTCCACGTATTTTCTTCCATTTTCACCCATCATCCTAGCAAATTCAGAATTTTCCTTCAACCTTATCACAGCTTCAGCCAAAGCCTTGTAATCGCCTGGGTAAACGGCTAAGCCCGAATTTGTCTCGTTTACATAGACCGAAGGCAACCCCCTACTACAGCAGATTATTGGCTTGTCAACCGCCTGATACTCATAAAGCTTCGATGACATCCCACGATAAGGCGTATCATACTCAGCAAGAGGCAAAACCAACACGTCAGCCTGACCTAGCAACTCAGCGACTTCTTGTCTACTCAGAAGCTTGTCAACAATCTTGACGCTCTTCACGTTCAACTCAGCAACCTTAGACAGCATAGAACTCAGAAGCTCACCCTTCCCTTGAACAACAAACTCTACATCACCATCAGCTTCCTCAACAATCTTGGCAGCCTTGAAAATCTGCTCAAAATCATAAGCCACAGAAAACGCTCCAGAATACAAAACCACAAACTTTCCAGATATCCGTTTGTGCGCGTTTGGCTTGAAGACGGACAAGTCCACGCCACCTCGGACCACGTGAATTCGACTCTTTTTTACACAGTACTTCTTGACCAACGTTTCAACGTACGCTGGACTAATCGGCGTCACTGCATCAGCCTTAACCAAAAACACACGGTAAACCCACTCGGCTATTCGGAGAACCAACGAATCCTTGCTAATCAGCCCGAGATCAACCAGATCCTCAAGCGTCAAATCATCCTCATTCAACGCCACAGGCCGCCTCTTCACCCTGCCATAAACTATGCCGGAAACCCAACTGGAAGACCACACAGCATCAACCTTCCCCACGAAAGGCAAAGCAAACAAAGAAGAAACCGCAAAAACCCCGATAAGCACTAGCCTCTTGAAGAAACCCTCAGACTTAATCGGAGGCATAAAAGTCCGTATGACCTTGATGTTCCCCATCCACTCCACTTTAAGCGGCTTCCACCTGTACTCTCTCGGTATTTCCCCATGGGGATAATGTGGAAAAGCAGCGACGACACTGACGTTGCAACCGTTCAAAGATAATCCTTTCGCCAGATTGTACGCTCTGGTCGCAGAACCCCCCAGGTCCGGAGGAAAATACTGAGCTATTACAAGCACGTTCAAGCTGGAACCGAACTCTCGTCTTCAAACAACGCGAATGTCTTGCCCTTCAAAATCTTCTTGAGAAGCCCTACTCTATAGTTATCCAAGACTTGGTCAACCTCTTCTTTTGCAACTCCAAGCTCTTCAAGCATTCGCATCAGAGACGGAACGCGTGGAGCGCCGTCTGACATGCATCTTTCTAAGGCTTCCTCTCTTGAGAGCTGACCCTCACGAACCAGCTTACTGTAAAACTCTGCAAACTCGTTGAAACCAACCAGCCTAAGATACACATAATCAATAAGCGGATAGGCAGCATCGCCTATTCTCCACGTCGCAGTCGTATCAGAAGCGCCCCGCCACCCTAGCCCGTTGAACACTGTAGAAAGCACCTCTTTCTCATTCCAGTACACATAGTCGAAGTATCCAAGAGGAGTGACATCGCGAGGCTTCTGGACTGATTCAAAGAAATAGACAAAGGCTCCACCTAAATACTCTCTGAAAATGGACCAACGATAATTGTGACGATTTCTAAAGAATTCCCACCCAAACTTCAAAGCCAATCTCGTCTTGTCAAAGGTTGAATAATAGCCTCTTTCATTCGGGAAGACACCCATAAACCCAGTCTTAAAATGCTCCTGCTCAAACGTGCTGTTTCCTACGTTATTGCCACCGAGAACCAGCGGAACCCCATTCTCCTTCGCATACCTGTAAATGCGAAGATTCATCGTCTTATCACCAGCATTCAACGTCGGAACAATCGTGTTGATCGAAGGCTTCCTGAGCCACGCGCGAAACTTTATCCTCCTGTTCCTCAGAGCCGTCTTGATCTGCTTCTCTTCCCTAAGCCAAACATGATCAACACCCAGAACCTCAGTGGCCCTCACAACGTTCCGACGACCCTCAGACATTATCGCCCCACTATCCACCGTAAGAGCAAGAACCCGCATCCCGTGCTTCCTGACCGTCTGATGAAGAACAAAAGCACTGTCACACCCACCGCTTATGGGAACAATACAATCATATTTCTCGCCTTTGCCCCTGTACCTGTCCAGCACCTTCACAAGCTCAGCTTCACCATAAACCTTCACCGGCTCATAACTCAAACAATAGTTACAGACCCCATCATCGTCAAACCTTATGCCCGGAAACGTCTCAGGCAAAATACACCGCGTACACCTTCTCATCTCAACGAAAAAGCCTTCAGATGAATTGGACATCTGTTCGGACATCATATGTTCAAGCAACATGTTTCAAATTTTGACCTGAATCACTCTACGCCTTGAGACCGCGGGAAGAGCCGCCCACATCCACTTTGACTATGGTCACCATTGGAACCTCAGCAGCTGAAGGCTTCTCAACATCTTCATCCTCCAGATACAGCTCAAGCGCTTCCTTAAGATTCGCCAAAGCTTCTTCAACGCTCTTGCCCTGACTTGCCACATCAAACTCGGGACACAAGGCCACGTAAACCCCATCTTCCCTCCGAACAACAGCGGAAAGCTCCAGAGTGCCAGAAAACCGCATAAGCCTCTCTACACCTAACAAAATTCAATGCTTCAAAATGTCGGATGCACTAGTTCTTCTTGAGAAAGTCTCTCACGAAATTCAGAAAATATTTGGTGGCGGATATAGGATCATCAGGAATAATACTTTCTTTCACGTTGTCTTCATTGCCATCGTGAAAATGCCTCGGAAAAGTTTTGATCTCCTTCCACCTACTATGCGGCGCGTTATCATGCCGATGGATAAGACCTCTTACATGTCTATGCTCCCAGTGATAAGAATACTTACCCGATGCAGACAGCCAAACGTCAACGAAACTTCCATCCTTCAGAAAAATGCGGAGCCCTTCAACAGTTCCTGAGGAGGTAAACCGCAGATGAGCATCAACTACGATGTCGAAAAACTCCCTCAGAACAAGATCCACAATTTCTCTAAACAGCGCTTCCAAACCTAAACGTTTCGTCATGACTTAAGAGCCTTTGACTCTTTACAAAGTTTCTTGGCTCGCTCTTCAAGGTTCTCCAGAACAATCAAATCTTCCCACGCTGGATGCTCCCCGATAACACCTTTGCAAATTTTCTCCTCCAATTCACCAGCGCTTTTAACTCCATATCGCGCTTTTATCTCACAAATCTCAGCAAAACAAATCCTTAACTGTGCCTCAAGAAACTCTTCTAAGCCCTTTCTCACCAGTTCATCTGGTGGAACACCCAAAACTCTAGAAAGCCTTTCAACAATAACTGCGTTGTCAACCATTCCTAACCTAACACCAACCTAGCATCTGCACAGATAAGCCTAGTAACCCCTCGTCCAGCGTAACGACAAAACCTGTTCCCACTTCACAGTATTAGGGAACTGCATAAGCTTCTCCACGTCTGATACAATTCAGCACTTCAAAATAAACCTTCTTCGCACATAGGGCTCACTTCAAACCATTCAGCAATTACCAGCGGAACCATCCTGCAAAGATCATGGTGGTGAACTCAACAGCAGCCTTGACATCCTCTTCTTTCAAAGTAGGATAAGCCCTCAATATTCTCTTGAAATCGTAGCCAGCTGACAGAAGCTCAAGAATCAAGTACACGGGGATTTTCGTCCCCCGAATCACAGGCTTTCCGCCCAGAATCCTAGGATTTACCTCGATATGTTCAGTCAACTTCAAGCACACATTTAGAACGTTCTTTCTGGTCTATTCATACCTTGCACGCTGAACCTTGGGCCCTCTTAATGCGCTCTTGGTTTCCCTTGATCCAACCGCAGGTCTTTTCCAACGGATTTTCAAGCTTGTCCTCGGTGCATGACCCAAGATCCTGAGACCCAGTTATGGCAAATCACTCAAAGACCAGCTTCAAGAACTCTAGTCTTCCCCAGATGCGCATGATCATTCGAACAGATTCCAGAGACCCCATGATCGGCAACGAAGGCAACATTGCCCCAACATGCTCACGTAGACGAACCGCCGTCAGCAAATGGCTTCTGCCAGTTTCTTACGCATGTATTCCCTGCCAAAACTCTTAGGATCTTCAATAGGCTCCGAGGGCTCTACACTCCCATACAACGCCTCAGTCGGGTGACCGTGAACCCTCACTGGAGCAAGCACAATCCTGCCCTCAAGCTCTGTGATCAGAAGCCTGCATCCCTCAGCCACACCATACTTATCACGAATACGTTTAGGCAGGATCACCCGTCCATACTTCCCAACTTCAACCAACACGCGCATCACCGGCAAACGAATTGGAAAGCGACAAATAGATACGTTGCTGTCAGTTCAGGCTCCAGTTCGACAACGCACCATTGGAATATATTTGTCCTCTCAAGAGACTCACCCGCAGAAAACAACATTGGCAAACTCGTTAGCAGAGTAGCTGGAAAATTCTGTTCTTCTTCTCTACGATCCATGCATAAGTCTTCTTCAAACCGTCCTTCATACCGGTCTTCGGCTCGTACCCCAACACTCGCCGAGCCTTCTCTATAGACGCCCTTCTCTTGACCACCTTATCCCAATCCCTTCTAGGAACCGAAGCTACTCCTGCTTTGTTCCCCGTCAACTCATTTATCCAGTTGGCCAGATCAATCACCCTTGTCTCAGTCTCAGACGCCAAGTTGACTGCCTCACCAACCGCTTCTTTGACCACACCCAAACGCAGCGTCCCATCCACGATGTCCTCTACAAAAGCAAAGTCCCTCGTTTCTTCACCAGTCCCCGTGATCGGTAAAGGCTTCTTGTTCAACGCGGTCCACATAAAGTTCGGAATGACGTTCCTGTACTTGCCGGGCACTTCTCCGGGACCATAAACGTTGAAGTACCTTGCCACCGCCACAGGCAAATGATAGTAATCGCAGAAGTAATTGCAGTAGAGTTCGCCCGCCAGCTTGTTGATCTGGTAAGGCGTATCCAAATGTATTGAAACGTAATTTTCCTTCAGGGGAAGCGGCGCCTGACTCCCGTACACAGAACAGCCCGAAGAGGCAAAAACAAACCGCTCGACTCCCACCAGATTCGCGTACTCAAGCGTTTTCAGGGTTCCAAGGCCGTTAACGATCAAATCGGTTTCAGGGTGATCCACGCTATTCTGGTTGGCGAAATGAGCCGCAAGATGAAAAACGAAATGAGGCTTAGACTTGAAAGCGCTCTTCATCTTTTCCTCGTCAAGGATGCTACCCTTAACCAACGTAACCCTTGCATCTTCAGGCAGATTCCACTCGTAAGATGCTGACAGATCATCAATAACCACGATTCTCTCAGGCTCCACCTTCAAAAGCATCTTCACAAGGTTGCTTCCAATGCAGCCTGCGCCCCCAGTGATCAAGATCCTCTTGCTCGCGTAACACTTCAACACTTCTTTAGACTCCAACATCACGTCACAACCCATACAGTTTCTTGAACCATTCGACCGTTCTCCGTACGCCCTCTTCCGCTGAAATCGTCAGCTTAAAACCTAAATCTCTCTTAGCCTTCGACGAATCAGGCGTCTTAACCCTCGTCGTGAAAGCCTCAGCCTCCTTGTAACTGACTTTGGAATCATCCTTGTCGAGGCACTTCAGAATCAAGTCAGAAACATACTTGATATCGTACTGCTCGTCTCCTCCCAAATTGTAGACTTCACCCGGTTTGAAGTTATCAATGATGTTAGCAAATGCTCGGCAGATGTCCTCGACGTATTCGAGTGTCCTCTTATGCCCAAGATAGACCGTGTATGGCTCATCATGTGACGCTTTGTGTATGAATCTAGGTATCCAACCACGATAAGGAGTATAGTGCTCACCTGCGCCGTAGACGTTGAACAGTCTCACCCTGACAGTTTCTGTTTTGTGCATTACTGCAGAATTGATTATCTGTAGTTCGTTAACCCATTTTGTTATCGCGTAATCATTCATTTGTTTGATGGGAACCGTGTCCATAACGCTCTCGCTCATTACTCCATCATAGTCGCCGTAGACTTCTGCACTTCCAAAGAATATCATGCGAAACTTTACGTTTTCCTGCACTCTCAAGAGGTTCTTGGTTCCCACTGCATTGGTTAGCCAGAGACTTTCATAGTAGTCTTCACCGTTCCAGCGTCCATATTCAGCTGCAGCATGATAAACGTAGTCAAACTGGTGTTCCTCAAAAACGTGTTCAACCTGTCGATACTTCCCCACGTCGCAACGCAGATAGTTGTCCCTTGCACAATGCATCAGATCGCAGGCCCAAACTTCATGACCACGCGTCTCAAGTTCACGCACCAAGTTCGAACCGATGAAACCGCTTCCGCCAGTAACTAACATCTTCATCTTTGAATCAGTCAAGATACTCCTCCAATACTTGCACTATTTCCTCACCTGCTTTGCCATCACCAAACGGGTAGCGCGCGCTCATCGCTCACAGCATGTAGCCCTAAATTATCCACTCTTCAGTCTTCGGGCAAGTCTTGAAATGGCATACAACATTATTGCGGTTGACAAGCAAAAGAATCCGATCATCTCAAACCCGATCGCTGCCAACGCGACGTTTGTCATTATCTGATGCTCTAAAGTGTAGATTTGCAGCATCCAAATCCCGAAAAGAGCACCGACAGCCAAACACCCGAGTCCAGGCAACCCCAGCAACACCAAAGGCTTCTCTTCAACCATGAGCCTGACTATTGATGCCACAACGTCAACTCCGTGCCTCACAGGGTTATGCGTCGACGTCTTAACCTCGCCACCATAGCTACATGAAGCAGGGACTTCACAAACCTTCAATCCCTCTCGACGGGAACTGAACAATATCTCAGCACTCACTCCCATACCGTTCTCAGACACATTCAAAGCATCTAGAGCCTTGCGACTGTAAGCCCTAAACCCACTTTGAGCATCCTTGACCCCACCAGCGGTCGACCCATTATTGCTCAACTTTGTGATGAATTTCACGCCAGCCCTTCTATACCAAGGCATGATCCAAGCTAGGCTTTTGTCAACAAACCTCGATCCGATCACAACGTCAGCCGATCCATCAAGGATAGGCTTCAAAAGGGTTGGAACCTCACGTGGATCATGTTGCCCATCACCATCTAACGTCACAAGAACGTCAGCTTTCAATTTTCTAGCATGCCTGAGCAAGGATTTAATCGCCGCCCCATAACCCAAGTTCTGTTCATGCCTAATCACATCAGCGCCCAAATGCTCGGCAATCTCGGCCGTCAAATCTGTGGAACCATCATCACAAACAACGACGCAATCAGCATGCTTCTTGGCGACCAAAACAACTCGCGATATACTTTTCTCTACATTGAAGGCAGGGACCCCTATCATAACTAGAGGTTTAAACCCAACGATCACTGCATTACTAAGGGCAACTTGGCTATCGTCATTTTCCATAAAGTCTCAACCTCACTAAGGCAAAACTGCGCAAATGCCAAGCAACAAAACGCCACATCAAATCTCTTCAACACAGTCAACAAAGACTTCATCACTCAACGTTGTCTCCACATTGATCAAATCTCTCAGGCCTCTTTCAAGTGTGATCTTTGGCACATAGCCCAAAACTTTCTTAGCTTTGGAAACATCGGCAAAACTGTGTTTCACGTCACCGACTCTCGGTTTCTCATAAACAACACCTAAATCCTTTCCAGCCAATTCCACAAAGGCATTAGCCAAAACGCTCATTGACGTCGATTGCCCAGAACCGATATTGAAAACTCCACCAGCAAACTCGTCTTTCTCCAGCACCTGAAGAAACAGATCTGCAACATCCCATACATGAACAAAATCCCTAGTTTGAGAACCATCTCCAAAGATGACCAAAGGCAAACCCCGCCTG
>Ga0315273_10011928_pt1 | contig 11126 bp, 7 predicted proteins | sample YL17G02_0_MG_FD_205753 | JGI IMG/M metagenome (GOLD analysis project Ga0315273, IMG submission 205753) | Sediment microbial communities from Yellowstone Lake, YNP, Wyoming, USA - YL17G02_0 | ecosystem: Environmental > Aquatic > Freshwater > Lake > Sediment | place: USA: Wyoming | collected...
TCCACCAAGAAGATGACCAACGGCGCGGTCGGAGGGTTCATCGGCGGCGGGCTCGGCGGGTCGGTGTTCGAGATACTGGTCTGGATGAACAAGGGCGGGGTGGCGAACTTCCCGCCGGGGATGATCCGGTTCATCAGCTTCGCGGCTACGGGCGCGGCGATTGGGCTCTTCATTGGGTTCATCGAGGAGGTCGCGAAAAAGGCGTGGCTGGTGCGGCTGGTGGGGACCAACGAGGGGAAGCAATACGTGATCGAGAAGCCGGTGACGGTCATCGGGCGGAGCGAGCTGGTCGATCTGCCGGTGTTCGGCGATCCGGATGTGGCCGAGCGGCACGCGACGATCAGCCGCCAGGGCAGCCGGCTCTACATCGAGGACCTGGGATCATACTCGGGCACGCGCGTGAACGACAAGCCGGTGTCCAAGGAGATCATCCGCGACCGCGACATGGTAATGATCGGCAAGACGCGGTTCCTGTTCCGCGACAAGGCGACGGCGCGGTCCGGCTACACGGCGCCGAGCACGTACGACGCCGGGGCGAAGATACCGACCTCGCAGCACGTGTGTCCATTCTGCGGGTCGGTGAAGGACGCGAACGGCAATTGCCAGTGCACGATCGGAGGAGCTGCCGCGGGCGCCCCGACCGCTCAGCCCACGGCGCAGATGACGGCCCAGATGCCCGCGCAGGACGCGACCCTTCAGCAACCGGCGCAGCCTTCCGGCCCCAGCCCCCAACTCCCAACTCCCAGCCTCCAGCCGGCCCGTCTCGTCGCGGTTGCCGGGCCTTACTCGGGCCAGACGTTTTCCTTGAAGCCCGGTGAAACACATATAGGCCGGGAATCGACAAAGGATATAGCGCTCTCGATGGACAACACCGTCTCCCGCAGCCACGCGCGGATCGCACAGGAGGCGGGGGTCTACGTTCTATACGATGACGGCAGCACCAACGGCACGTTCGTCAACAACGCCCGGGTCTCGCGGCACGAGCTCACCAACGCTGACGTTATTCAAGTGGGGAGCTCGAAGCTCAGATTTGAGTTCTGAGTTTTGAGATCTGAGATCCGGACCAACTCAAAACTCACAACTCAAAACTGAAGAAGAACGGAGCAGCAATGGCATTTGACGACAAAACGCAAATGACTCCGCCGGACGATCCGAACAAGGCTCGTGTCGGCGGGTTCGATCCGAATGCAACGCAGATGGGCGGTCCTTCGACAGGCTCAGGATTGAGCGGCGCCGACATCAACCGCACGGCGATGCCGTCGAGCATGCGCGCGATCACGCTCGGCTGCGTGCCGGAGAATTCGTATGCGCTGGCGACGCAGGCGACGCGCGAGCACGTGCTCATCAAGATCAGCGGCAGCGGCACGGCGATGGGCTCGCGGATGCCCCTGAACATTTGCCTGGTCCTCGACCGCAGCGGGTCGATGGAAGGCCCGCCGATGGACTACATGAAACGCGCGTGCGGGTACGTGGTCGATCTGCTGGAGCCCTCGGACGTGCTCTCGATTGTCGCGTTCACCGACCAGGCCGAGCTCGTCATGCCCGCGCGGCGGGTGGTGAACAAGCAGCTCGTCAAGGAGCACATCAACCGGCTCGATGTCGGCAACACGACCGACCTCTACGGCGGGATCGCGATGGGGGCGAGCCAGGTGGCCGCGGTCGCGTCGCAGGGCTATGTCAACCGCGCGCTCCTCTTCACGGACGGCGAGCCGACCGCCGGCAATAAGGACTTCAACTCGATAGTCGGGCAGGTGGTCGAGCAGAAGAGCCGGGGGATCACGTTCACCGCGCTCGGGTTCGGCGGCGAGTACAACGAGGAACTCCTGGCGGCAATCGCCAAGCGCAGCGGCGGGAACTACTATTACATCACGCGCCCGGAGCTTATTCCCGAGATATTCCGCAGAGAGCTCGAAACGATGATGATGACCGTCGCGCGCAACATCAAGATGCGCGTGCAGATGTCGCGCTGGGTCCAGGTGCGTCAGATATACAACAAGCTGCCGGCGTTCGGGCATCGCTCGGCGGAGGTTACGCTCTCCGACCTCGAACGCGGCGAGGTGCAGACGGCGATGGTCGAGCTTGAGCTCGGCGCACGGCCCGGCGGGAAGTATCGAGTGGCCAAGATCGAGGTTACCTGTGATGACTCGGTCACGGGACGGACGGAGACGGTCGCCGGGGATGTGGTGGTCGAGTTCACGACCGATCCGGCCCTGATCGCGAGCGGGTTCAACCCCGAGGTCCAGCGCGAGCTTGAGGTGGCGGAAGCATCGAGGAACCTGGAGCGGACCGTGATGGGTATGCGTACTCAGATGGTCTCGCCGGATCAGGCTGTGCGCGAGCTGGAGAAAACGCAGGCGCTGCTGGTGCAGCAGGGCAAGACCCTCCAGGCGCAGGACATCCAGCGGGCAATCGACCAGATCAAACAGGGCGGCGCTGCGGAGAAGACCTTGATCGGAATCAACCTCGACCGGGAGAAGGCACAATGACCGACGACATGGAGAAGACCGCGATAGGTGTGATGGACGCTGATGAGGCGACTCAGGTGGTGTCCGAGCCTCAGGCGGAGCCGACCCTTCGACAGGCTCAGGATGCGACGCAATACGCCGCGAATGTGGATTGCCCCGTCTGCCACACTCCGAACCCGCCGTCGGAGACGTATTGCATCGACTGCGGGTTTATGCTGTCGTCCGAGCCGGTCGAGGTCGGCGAGATGCCGGAGACGCCGCAGGTCGGTTCGCTCGTGACAGCCGACGGCACTCGCGAGTTCGCGCTGAAGCCTGGAGAGAACACCGTCGGCAGGCAAGACGCGGATGTGCTGCTGGCGCACAACACCGTTTCCCGCAAGCACGCGACGGTGACGGTCGAGGACGGCAAGGTCTACGTGGAGGATGTCGGCAGCACGAACGGGACCACCGTTGGCGGCCGCAAGCTCGAACCGGGCGGCAAGGTGGAGCTGGCTGATGGCGCGGAGGTCGTGTTCGGCAGCCAGGCTCTCTTGCTCAAGACGGGGGTCGGGGGCCAGGGGTCAGGGGCCGGGGAGCAGGAGCCGTCCACGGATGAACACGGATCAACACGGATGGAAGAAGGGGAGGGCGAAGCTCCGGCTGAGCCGGAAGCGGTGGACAGTGAACAGTGTACAGTGGACAGCGGCCAGGGCACTGCGGAAGGTGAACTGGACACAGCGGAGAGTGAGCTCCCTGGGGAAGAGACCTCGGACGAGGATTCCGGCCCCCGGCCCCCGGCTCCTGACTCCCGACCCGTGATCGGCCGGTTGGTCTCCACAGACGGCTCGTTGAGCTTCGACCTGCGGGAGGGCGTCCTTACCGTGGGTCGGAGAGAGGGTAATGACATCGTTGTGCCCGACCCGTATTGCTCGGGGAGTCACGCTGAGCTGAAGGTCGAGGGCGGCGAGTTCACGATCACGGACCTCGGGAGCACGAACGGCACGCTCGTGAACGGGGTCAGGCTGGAACCGAACTCCCCGCGCGTTCTGCAGCCCGGTGACGAGCTGACAATCGGCCATACCGTGTTCAAGATCGAGGCGCCCGAATGACCGAGGACGCGGACCGCGAGATCACGGCCAAAATCAATACGGCTGAACTCGTCAAGGCGTGGGAGGAACGCGCCGAGAAGGCGAGGGGCGTTGCGGTCGTCACCGCCATCGGCGCGAAAACCGACCTGGGCCGCATCCGCGAGAACAACGAGGACAAGTTCGAGTTCTTCGTGCCGGAGGATGAGGAGACTCTGGCGCTCAAGGGGTCGGTCTATGCGGTGGCGGACGGGATGGGCGGGCACTCGGCCGGTCAGATCGCGAGCGAACTTGCCCTCAAGACCACGGTCCGCGCCTACTACGCCGATCCGAGCCCGGTGGTCGAGGAGTCCCTTCGACAGGCCCTTCAGCAGGCGAATGCGCTCATATTCGACGCCGCGCGCGCCATCGCCGAACGCTCGGGGATGGGCACGACGATGACCTCGCTCATCATCCGCGGAGAGGAGGCGTTCATCGCTCAGGTCGGGGACAGCCGGTGCTATCTGCTGCGAGACGGCGACTTGCGGCAGGTGACCGACGACCATTCCTGGGTGAACGAGCAGGTCAAGCGCGGAGGACTGACCGAGGAGGAGGCAGCCGCGTCGCCGTTCAAGAACGTGATTACCCGGTCGCTCGGAAACGCTCCGAATGTCGATGTTGACGTATTCACGGAGCAGATCGAGATCGGCGATGTATTCCTTCTGTGCTCGGACGGCCTCACCGGTGAGGTCAGCGATGACGAGATCCTCGGGGTACTATCCGGCGCATCGCCCTCCCAGGCCGCGTGGGGCCTGGTCGATCTCGCGCTCGAACACGGCGGGCGGGATAATGTCACGGTGTTGATCGTCGCGGTTCGCGACGTCATCAAGAGTAGGAAGCGAAGAGGGCTGGCGGGGTTGCTCTCGCGCGACTGATGTCTACCTCCTCCACCAATACTCTCGGCAAGTACGAGATCGTGCGGGAGATCGCACGGTCGAATGATGTCGTCTACGAGGCGATTGACCCCTCGATCAACCGCCGGGTCGCGCTGAAGGAACTCTGGATCGACCCGAGCGTCTCGGGTGCGCAGCGGCGCGAGCGGATCGAGCGGTTCTGGCGCGAGGGCAAGGCCGCGGGCCGGCTGAGCCACCCCAACATCGTCACGATCTTCGAGGTCGGCAGAGACGGCGAGCGGCACTTCATCGCGATGGAGTTTCTGGGGGGGCAGACCCTCCGCGACGCGATCCAGGCGGGCGGCCCGATGCCGCTTCCGACCGTCAAGGACTACACCCTCCAGCTCTGCTCCGCGCTCGCGTACGCTCACCAGAACGGCGTCGTCCACCGGGATGTCAAGCCCGAAAACGTTCAGATCCTGCCCGGCGGGCACATCAAACTTACGGATTTCGGGATCGCACGGCTCATGGGGGAGCCCTCGATTACGCAGGACGGCCAGGTGTTCGGCACGCCGAGCTATATGTCGCCCGAGCAGGTGGCCGGCAAGTCGATCGACACTCGCTCGGACATCTTCTCGGTGGGGGTGATGATCCACGAGATGCTCGCGGGCAAGAAGCCGTTCGCGGGTGACAGCGTCGTCACGATCACCTACAACATCATGAATATGGAGCCGCCTCCCCCTCCGGGCGCGCCGCCGTATCTCGTGGGGATCATCCGCAAGGCGATGGCGAAAGACGCGGACATGCGGTATCAGACTGTGGAGCAACTGGTGGAGGACTTGCGCAACGAGCAGTCGAGCGACAACTACCTCGCGGACCTGAACGCGCCGAGCCCGTATCCGTCGCCGTTCGGCCAGCCGCAGCATGCCCAGCAGCCGTCGGTGCCGATCACGCCGTATGGGACTCCGGTTCCCTCGCCCGGCGCGGGCGGTGTCCCGGACCCGTTCGCGCAGCCCTTCCCGGCCCCTGCCCCCGCGCCGCCGTCCGCTCCGCCCCGGCCGATAATGAGCGCGGAGACGCGCAACTTCCTGGGCATATTCCTGCTGGTGATAGGCATTGCCGGAATGCTCGTTTTCGCGATATGGGCGATCAACCTCGCGTACCAGAGCTACTCGACCGCTCAGACCTCGGGCGCGGCAGCGCGGTACTACGATCAGGGCGTGAAGCTCTATCAGCGCGGGGACCTCGACGCGGCCGAGCAGCAGTTCCTTAACGCGATCCGTGTCTCGCCGATGTCGCAGATCGCTGAGAACGCCAGGGAGGGCATCTACCAGGTCTGGATTGCGCGCGCGTATGCGTATTCGCAGTCGCGCAACAAGGAGGCGCTTGGTGAGCAGGCCCGCAGGATGGTCGAGCTGCGCCCAAATGCGCCGGAGGGGCACTACTACCTGGGTGTCGTGTACGAGCTCGAAGGGAAGCTGCAGGAAGCAGTGGCGGAATACGAAAAGGCGTCGAGTCTGGCCGGCAACGACGAGGCCGGCTACGGTCCAGCAGCCCGCGCGCGGCGCGACAGAATACAAGAAATGATCCAAAGCAGCACGCCGCCGCAATCCTCGTCCTCTCCGCCTGCCGTGGAGCCGCCCAAGCGGCCGTCGGACATTCCCTACCAGCCGGGGTCGCCGCCGCCGTAGCGACCCGTGGTATAATGAGCGTGGAATGGATAAAGCAACGGCTGTCGAACACGTAAAGCAATATGCGGATGTGGTGCGCCATCACTTCAACGTTGCCCGCGTCGTGCTCTACGGGTCCTACGCCAGGGGTACCGCATATGAAGATAGCGACATCGATGTCGCCGTCATCATAGATCGGCTGGATGGCGACTGGCTGACTTCGGCGGCTGAACTGTGGCGGTTATCTCACGACATTGACTTCCGCATCGAACCGGTGTTGCTGACAGCGTCTGATGACAGGAGCGGCTTCCTCGAACACGTTCTGCGGACCGGCGAGGTCATCTACAGTCGGGACTCGTAGCGCACAAAAGGTATGAAAGGCACGGCGGCGACAGGGTATAACTCATTCACCGGGTAACATGAGGTGACCTGCATTGGATGGAATCATCACTCTCACTACCGACTTCTCCATGTCCGACGCTTACGTCGGGATGATGAGGGGCGCGATCCTCTCGATCTCCCCCAATGTCACGATAGTGGATCTGGCCCACGACATCAATCCCCACGACGTATTCGAGGGCGCATTCGTGCTGCAGACGGCTTACCGTTTCTTCCCCGACGGCACGGTCCACCTCGTCGTGGTCGATCCGGGCGTCGGCTCCGTGCGAAGGCGGATCGCGATGAAGTGCGATAACCACTACTTCGTTGGCCCCGACAATGGAGTGTTCAGCTACACGATCAGGAACGCCGAACACTGCGTCGCGGTTGAGATCGATGTGCCCGCGCCGGGCCCTGGCCTGCGCGGAGTGACATTCGAGGGTCGAGACATCTTCGCCCCCGCGGCTGCGCGGCTCGCGTCCGGGGTCCCGCTTTCGGAGATTGGTAAGCCCGCGGAGGACCTGGTCACACTCGACATACCGCGCTCAAGGGTCAACGAAGTCACGATCGACGGCAAGATCGTCTACATCGACCACTTCGGCAACTGTGTCTCGAACATCGAGGCAGCCGAGATCGAGCGCCTCGGCGGGAGCTTGCAGGTCTCGGTCGCCGGGCAGAGCGTCGGCCCGCTCAGAATGTCCTACTCGGACGTCCCCGTCGGCGAGCCGCTCGCCATCATAAACAGCCTCGACCACCTCGAAGTCGCGATCAACCAGGGCAACGCGGAGAGCGACCTCAACGTCAAGGTCGGAACGCCGGTGAGGGTGCTGGCCAGGTAACGGAATTGGGAATTGGGAATTTGGAAATGGGAAATGGGGCCGCCGGAGATGGCGGCCCCTGTTGTTGGACAGTCGGGCAGTTCAGCGAGCTATGGGCTGATGAACTGCAGATTGTCGATGTCCGCTCCGGCGAACCCGGTTCTCATTAGCATCATCCGGATGCGGCCTGAGGCGGGGACGGGGGGAGTGATCGTGGCGCCGATATAGCGGTTGCAGCAGATGCCTTCGACGATTACCTGCTTTCCGATGTCCCCGGGCAGCCGCGGGAACGTGGGGATGGCGGACCAGGCCTTGATCACCTTGATCCCGGTGTACTCGACGACGACCCCCGGCTTCGGCTCGGGCTTCCAAACCTTCTCGCACGGTACTCCGCTGCCGTCGTCAATGTAGCACCACATCCAGCCCTTGGCCGCGTCTTCGCCGTAGCCCAGGACCTTGCCGCTCACTCTGGTAAGCAAGCCTTCTGTGTTCAGGCCTGTGGCGTTGAAGGCATGAGTGGCGTCGAGCCAGCCGCCGATCACGGCCGGTGTTCCGTCGCCGGCCCCGGGATTGGCGACGTTCGTCCGCCACCCGCCTCCGTAGGACTTTGCCGTCATGCACAGGAATGGGGGCAGATCCACGTAGCTGCCCACGGTCGGTGTGGCGTCGAGCCGCAGCTCACGGGTCATATCGAGAATCGTGTCCGTTTGAGTGGTCGGCAGAACCAGCGTGCCGGTCATCTTGGTGATCTTGGCGCCCGCGGTCATGAGCGGCGGGAAGTAGGCGCCGAGGGCTGTCGCGTTCACCTTGAGCCCGGCGGCGCCAAGTCCGCCGTCCGGGGTCAACTGCTCGACCCAGAACCACTTCTCCGCGCCTGCGCCGTAGAGGTCGCCCGGGTCAACGTAGGTCACTATGCACGGATTGGTGTTGTTCTCGAAGATGATGTTCTCGTCCTTGCAGGCCTTGATCTCGCCGATCGTCGCGAACTTGCGGACGACGGTTATGCCGTCGGAGAAGCCCGCGTCGCCCCAGATGCCGGCGCCGTTCTTGGCCTTGACCAGGAAGTAGTAGGTTCCGACCCTCAGATCGAGGCCGGTGAAGGTGTACTCGGTCGCGGTTCCGACCGACTGCCATCCCGCCACGTAGCCTCTTCCGATATCGGTTGACAGCCCGCTGATCGCGCAGGCGTACTCGACCACGCCGCTCTCGGGGTCGCTCGAAGCGGTCCAGGTAGCATGGAGCGTCGCGCCGCTGTTCTGCTCGACGCCGTCATCGGTGACGACCGGCACGCTCGGCGGGGTCGTGTCGCCGGTTGAGGGCACCACGACGCCGTAGGAGGCGGTGGTCGAGGAGTTCGGACCGTCGGGCGGCGAGTAGACCCGCAGGTTCTCCAGGTTGTTGTCAACGGCGTAGAGGTTGCCGACCGCGTCGAACGCCGCGTCCCTCCAGGTCGAGTACGCGACTCCTGCCATGTAGGGCTCGGGCAGCTCCAGCGCGAATACGCCATTGAGCGCGGCGCCGGTGCCGGTGGCCTGAGCCGTCCACGTTGCGCCGCCGTTCTTGCTGACGATCGCGGTACCGTTGGAGCCGACAGCCCAGCCGAGCGCTGGGTCGATGAACCGGACGCTGGAGAGCCCGGAAGCGCCGGAGGTCACGACCGTCCAGTTTGCGCCGCCGTCCTTGGTCCTCGCCACGGTTCCGTCATCGGCAACGACCTTGGCCGCCATTGCGCTCACCACCGACACGCTCTTGAGGTTCTTCCCGCTGAGTGCGGCCACCACCTGCGGAGTCCAGGTGGCCCCGGCGTCGGTGGTGCGGAGGATCGTGCCGTTGGCGCCGACCGCCCAGCCATACACAGTGACGACCCTTGGCGGCCCGTACACGATGCGATACGTAGCCATGCCGATGGAGTTCAGGTTCTCGGTCGTGCCGAAGGTGGCGGACGCCCACGTTGCGCCGGAGTCGGTCGATTTCGCGATGACTCCCCCGTTGCCGCACGCAAGAAGAAGCTGGTCGGTGGTAGTGAGGTAGCCGTAGGCGTTGTCAACGGAGTTCAGGTCCTGCCCGGTGGGAGGGGCGATCGTGGACCAGGTGGTGCCGCTATCGGCGGATCTGTAGATGCCGCCACCCGCGCCGACTGCCCAGACGTAGTATGTGGTCGAGATCTGCATGCCCCTGACCGCGTTCAGGTTCGTCACGGCCGGTGAGCTCGGCGCAGTCCACGACACGCCGCCGTCGGTGGTTCTGAGGAACGTGCCGCTTGCCCCGACAGCATAGCCGACGCCATACGTCCTCATGAACACGCTATTGAGGTCGTTGATGGTCGGCGATGTCACGCTGATCCAGGTGGCGCCGCGATCGGTTGACCGCAGGATCACCCCGCCCGCGCCGACAGCCCAGACTCCCATCGGGCAGAGCGTGACCATGTTCTCGAGGTCGAAGTCCTTGTTCGTTATCTCAAGCCGGCCCATGCTGTAGGTGGCGAGCGCGACTCTATCCCGGGCGTCATCCAGACCGATGCCGCGCGTATTGCGCAGCGGGTCCCGGCCGCCCCAGGCAGAATACGAATGGAAGAGGAGCGTCTGGTCAGCCGCTACCTTGATCACACTCGCTACGTCCGCTCCGTCCCCTCGCTCCTGTGAGATGTACCAGTTGCCGTCGCTGTCCCTGGTGAAGCCGTTGTACATGTTCTGGATGCGGTTGGTGGAATCGTCGTTGTAGGCCCGCGAGGGTCTGGCCCACCAGGGCAGAGGCGAGCAGCCGATGTCGTATTGCCAGACGCTGCCGAGCGAGGCGCCCCCGGGGTAGTCTTCATCCATCGTGTAGAGTACTCTCGTGGGGCCGATTCCGGTGGCCATCACGTCCGAGACGCTGCCGTGGTTGGTGCTGCCCGACGGGTCCAGGATCGACTGCGCGGCAAGGAAATCCGGGTCCCCGACCCAGACTCCCGCGTGCGCGTCGCTCCAGTCGCAGACGTACACCTGGTCGTCTTCGCCGACAGCCACCTTCTGGGGGCTGGACATGTTGGTGACGATGGGGGGGCCTGATACATATACCAGCCAGGGGACGCCGCCCGTGCGTGCCGCATCCCCTTGTCCCACGGCGTCGGAGCAGTCGGCGTTGAGGATGTAGATGCCGTCAGTCGTGGCCTTGGGCGAGCCGCTCCAGGGCAGCGGAACGCCAAGGGAGTTCGTGGACCCGTTCTCGGCCACGTAGACCCGCCCGTAGTAACGGCTCGCGGGGTTTGTGTTGAGCGCCAGTCCTCGGGTGTGGTAGTACTTGCAGGTCCCGGCGTCGGTGCTGAGCTGGGTCCAGTCGGTGTGGCCGTCATCGGATGCGGTGACGGTGAAGTAGTAGGGCTCGCCTAGCGGGACGGTCGAGCCGCCGTCGTTCTTGCCGTTCCAGATCCAGGTCTGGCTGCCCTTGGCCAGCGCCCCGAGATTGACGGTGCGAACGAGCTGGCTACCGGCTACCCGGTAGACCTTGAGAGTGACGCCGGTGTCGGCGTTCTCGTTCAAGATGAACGATAGAGTGACAGTCCCCCCTCCGCCAGGCGTGAACGCGACCGCGCTCATTTCGAGCCTTGTCGCGTAGACGTTGGCGGGGGCTTGCGTGGAAAGCGCCAGCGGCAGGATCAGACACAGGGCCAGAATCCAATCGAGCCGGGGCTTCCGTGAAGCAGAATGGTCCATGATGCCTTCTCTCCCCTCTCCTGGAATATGAGGCAACCGGCTGAGGCGGGCCCCGAACCGGAGCCATTCGCAGTGTAGCAGCAGGTTGGCGTGTTGTCAACCCGGCAAATGTACGGATGCGCCCGGTGCGCGCACCCGGATGTGCACTTGACTTGACTTCTGCCCCT
>Ga0315273_10011929_pt1 | contig 11125 bp, 17 predicted proteins | sample YL17G02_0_MG_FD_205753 | JGI IMG/M metagenome (GOLD analysis project Ga0315273, IMG submission 205753) | Sediment microbial communities from Yellowstone Lake, YNP, Wyoming, USA - YL17G02_0 | ecosystem: Environmental > Aquatic > Freshwater > Lake > Sediment | place: USA: Wyoming | collected...
ATCCAGCGCGCCCTCGTCAGCCGGAGGCGCGGGTGCGGCGGTATCCAGCTATGGCGTTACCGGAGCGAGCCGGTGGCGTACTGGAGGACCGCCACATAGTGACAGCCGCTACCGGCCACGACCAGGAGATGCCAGAGGGCATGCCGGTAGGGGAGGTGGTCTTGGAGGTACAGGGCGACTCCAGCGGTGTAGCACAGCCCGCCCGCGACGAGCCAGGCGAGCCCCGCTGGCGGGAGGGTCCGGGTGAGGGGCCCGATGGCCACGACCGCCAGCCAGCCCATGCCCAGGTACAGCAGGATGGAGAGTCGGGGGAAGCGAAAGCCGAGCAGCGTCTTGTAGAGCACCCCGGCGGCCGCGAGCGCCCAGACAACGCCGAAGAGCGCCCAGCCCCACGCTCCGCGCAGCACGCCCACGGTGAAGGGGGTGTAGCTCCCGGCAATGAGGAGATAGATCGCGACGTGATCGATGGTCCGCAGGACCGCCTTGGCCCGTGAGGTCGGGAGCGCGTGGTACAGGGTGGAGGCCCCGTAGAGGATGACGAGGCTGGCACCGAACACGCTGCAGGCGAGGAGCTGCAGGGCGTCCCCGTGCGAGCTGGCCGCCCAGACCAGCGGCGGCAGGCCGAGGACACTCGCGGTGAGCCCGGAGCCGTGGGTCAGGGCATTCGCGACTTCCTCGCGACGGGACTGCGGACGGGCGTGGGTCATGATGAAAGATAGCGTGGGCCGGCGCGCCCGCGCCCTCGCCAGCTGCATGCGCCAGTCAGCCCACAGTTGGTCAGAGACCAAGCCCGCGGATCATCCTGGCTGTGGTGATGACCTGTCCTGCATGGCGTTGGGCGTGCTCCGCGGCGTGAAAGAGCAGGCCCCTCACGGTTGACGGCAGTTGGGCTCGACCGACGGGCCGGAATTCACTCAGCATCGCGTCAGTCGTCTGCGCCAGCTGGTCCAGGGCATGATGAACAGTCTCCTGCCACGCTGCGAGCAACGACTCCAACGACGGGGGCGGCTCAGGCAACGTGCGCTCGGCAGAAAGGCCTCTGCGTTGCACTTCGGACAGCGCTTCCCCCCGCGCATAGGTGAAGAGGCGATCGGTGCTTCCGGAGAGATGGAGCAGGTGGAAGCCGACCGACGCTGCCCCGCCGGGCTGGAGCCAGAGTTGTGCAGGGGTCAGCGCGCCGGCGGCAGTGGGGACGTCCTCGCCTGCGCCGACTAGTGCGTGGCCCACGGGCTGCAATGCAGGCGGGATGCCAGGGAGGGGTCCACCCAGCCATGGTTCGGGAGGCTCAACCATCACGACCTCAATCAAGGAAACGCCAGATGCGGCCAAAGAACCGGCGCATCAGCTGTAAACGGGCGTCTGCCGAGCCCGCCGCCCTCCTGTCCGGGGTAAACGTAGTTGGTCTCCTATTTCTTCGATGCGCAGGCCTCGCGCACCCGCTGGGTGTCCGAAGGAATGTAAATAGCCGTCGCGGAAGAGAGGCGCTCCCGCGTCTCGCCATAGAGTACGCCAGCAATCCTCTCAGTTTCCGTAGGCTCCCTGATGCTCCCGACGATGAGGCCATTGGCACCGAGTGAGGCGGCCTTCTTGCGCTCGGCCGCGTAGAGCGTGGCGTTGCCTCCCCCCTGGTCGACAATCATACTCCCCTCTACGAGGGCGATCTCCTGGTAGTCCACGCCGATCTTGTCAAAGGCCGTGAACATTACGACCCCTTCGGCACAAACGGGCGGAAGCTTCACGCTGGGGTTTAGCATGACAGCGGTCGCCGTGGCACAGGCAGTCAGGGCGCAGAGGCCGGCGGCAGCGAGCGGGAAGCGTCTCATGGTGCCGCTCAGAATCGGAGGTTGACAGTGATGGCGAGGGCAGAGGTGCCAACCGGCACGATGCTGACGTGCTCAACGGCCCCAGGCAGGTTGAGCCAGCGCTCGGACCTGATGAGCGAGCCAACGAAGTAGCCCACGGTTCCCCCGACAATCATCAAAGTGGGCACATAAAACAATCTGACAACCTCACACCCGACAGAATCGATAGTTTGATTGCCGCTGTCGGAGACGCAGCGAGTGGCAAGCCCCACCACGAGTCCGGTCCCGGCGCCGATGCCGGCCCCAAGCCATTTACGCGAACTGACCCCATCGCTCACCTCGACGCGCCTGACGTCACTGCGGAGCACTGTCCGAAAGGCGCCAGAGTTCTGCTCGACAATCACGGTATCAGGCGTCCACGATTGAAGTCGGCCCACCACGACGGCACACTGGGCGCGGCCGCTTGGCAGGTCAGCTAGGCACGGGCCACTGATGCGGACACGTGCTCCCGGCACAAGAAGCGGGGTCTGGGCTTCCCCGGTCGATCCCAGCGTGAGAAGCATCAGCGCCGTCGCGACAACTGCCCGGTGTCCGGCCATACGCACCTCCTTGAGATCCATCGCCAACGAAATGGTGACATCCACATCGCGCCCGCCGCGCCGGCGTGAATGGCAGCACGGGGCGCCATGACACCCTGCCACCGAACTGAGAAGCGAATCTGTGCCGAGCGCGTCAAGCGAGAGTCAAGTGGGCACGGACCATGGGAGGTCGGGGGCGCACCAGCGGCAGGGACCGGCTCGTTGGCGCCAGCCGGGGCACAAGCCGGTGGCTGGGCCCTGACAGCTTCAGGCGCCTGTCAGCCCGTGCCTGCCCGCCTTGGGAACAGCGCAGTCGCGACAATAACCAGGACAGCCGCAAGGAGATCGCTGGCGGCGCACGCAAAGAGGAACACGCTGGCGGTCTGCATTGGCGGGTCTTCCAGTGCATAGGCGCGACCCGGTTCCTCGAGGGCGTATGCGGATAGCAGGAGGAGCAGCGCCAGCGGGACGAGAAATAGGGGCCGAGCTGGGCTCCCGACAGCCGTGACCCGCACCGCGGTGAGCCCGACGATCGTTGCGGCGAGCACATGGAAGACGACGATGATCCAGAACGCGGGCACCGCTGACTCTGGCGTGGCGCCCGGGAAGGTATCGACCCTGACCGGCGGAATCACGGCCCATGGGATCACGAGCGCCACTGCGACCAGGAACACGGCACCAATCAGGAGCAAGCGACGGCAGAACGCGAAGCTGGCTGTCACGGTCACCTCCGAGTGGTCGAACCAACGGCTGCGCATAAGATGAAAGTGGGCGCACCCAAGTGACCTGCTGCCCAGGCGGGTGCCCAGGTCGTTACCGCGTCAACCGTACCAACGCGTCGCCGAGTCCCGTGAGGTACACCGGACCTCGCCCCGGGCCGACGATCACGCCCGTGATGATGCCCGGCAGGGGAGCCCAGAGGTCGGGCGTGAGCAACTCCATGCGGGGCACGCCAGTCTCGCCGCGGCGGAGGAACTCCGTGATGTTGGCCTGCTGCTCGGGTGTCTGGACGCGAAAGACGGAGTGTCCTTCACCGGTCGTCGTGTTGATCACGACCACCTCATTGCTGAGCGGCGATACCACCCAGAGATGTCCCTCGCCGTCCAGCTCTACGTTGTCGGCGGCGATCTCGGCAACGACCGATCGGTCGCTCACCCGCCCAGTGGCGAGATCGACGCGGTAGCGCAACACGCGATTGCCCGTCGTCTCGCCGATATACAGTTGGCCCGCCTCCTCGTCGATCGCCAGCCCATTCGCGAAGAGGAGCGAGTCCACGATGACCTCGGCCGTGTCCGCCAGGCGTCCGTCCTTTGAGGCCAGCCGCAGCAGCGCCCCATCGGGGATGGGGACGTCGACCGCCGCCCACATCCGCGCCTCATCCGCATTCGCCGTGCTCTGGGTGAACCAGATCGCCCCCCGCGAATCACGCACCGCGGTGTTGACGCCGTAGCGGTGCCGGTAGACCACCTCGGTGGCGCCGCTTACCACGTCCACCCGATAGATCACGCCGTAGTTGCCGTCCGTCAGGAGCAGGTGTGTCCCATCGGGCTCGAGCGAGATGCCATTGGCCCCGCCGTTGTGATCGGGTGGGCGGTGCACGTACCCCGCACCAGCCAGGTCACCGAACGGAGCGCTTCTCCCGTCCGTCGCCACCAGTCGCAACCCATGCACCTGATCCGTGACGATCAGCCGGCCGTCGGGGAGCGCGATGCCATCTTCCGGGGCGGCCAGCGAACGATCGGCTGGGAAGACCATGGTGGGGTCGAAGGACCACTCCGGCAGCGGATCGGCGTCGCCGGGGCCGCGGCCACAGGAGGCAGCGAATGTGATGCAGGTGGTGGGCAGCACCCATCTCACCACAGACCAACCCAACTGTGCTGTGTTCATGGGTTCCTTCCGTGCCGGCTGTTGCCGGGCACGGTGCGTTGATGCCGAGGATCGTGGAGTCCACCCGGGCCGGGCGGTCTGGGGAGAAGATGCCGCCCGGCGGGGTCGGCGCAAGTGGCGATGGCGCTGCCCGAGCGCGCGCGCCCTCGTCCTTGGCGATTGCTGTGTCGAACCGACAGCTGTCTTCGTAGACAGTGCGACACGCACGACCACGGCGGCACGGCATCCTCGTGCACCGGATGTGAAGGTCAGCCGCACGGTACCCGGCCCCGCGTGCTCAGTTCTCCTGTGTCGCTCTCTGCCCGTGCCTACGGGCACTCGTCTTCCGTGCGAGTCTGGCCGCAAACTCCTTCGGAAACGCGAAGACGGAAAACATGACGAGGTACATCACGATCGCAAGAGGAATCGACAGGAAACACACGAAGAACGCGACGAAGTTATAGGCCGAGGCATAGCGGTACGTCGTGCGGACAGCGAGAAAGAATTCCCGATCGCCATCCTTGATCAAAAGGTCGTGACTGAAGGCGTATGACCACAGGAAGTTGTACGCGCATGCCATCAGGAAATAGCCGAACCCAAACGTGGCCACCGCGCCGCGGCCACCCGTGGTGACGTATTGGGCCAGGATGGCGGTCGGAAACGGGGCAAAGGTGACCAGGAACAACAGAAAACCATTCAGCCACATCAACCTGCTGTCGAAGCGCCGGATGTACAGGAACATGTGATGGTGGTTGATCCAGCAGACCAAGATCGTGAGGAACCCGATAAAGAAGGAGAGGAAGCGCGGCCAGTGATGGAGGTACACTCCAAGCAGGTTCTCGCCGACCGCCCCGGCCGGGACCTGAATGAGGTCGAGCACCAGCAGCGTGATGGCGATGGCAAACACGCCATCGCTGAACGCCTCGATGCGGGAGCACTCACGTCCCTCACGGATCTGTTCGATACCTGCGATGATCCTGTCAGTCACATCGGGCTCCCCATCGACGAGGGCATTCCAGGTTTGGCGTCCGTCGCCAGCACCAGGCGGCTGGTCACGGAGGCGATGGGGGAAGCCTGCATTACGGCGCGCGCTTGTTGCGTAGGCGCGCCCCGCTGAACGGGCCGCCCAGCAGGCCGCTGATCAGGCAGACATCGAAGGTACCGGTCAACAGGGGAATGAGGCCGATCACCATCAGGATGAGTCCCGTCTGGTTGGCGCGTTGAGTAAAGCCATAGCCGACAAGACCCACGCCAAGGGCCAGGCGCATTACCCGGCCCGCGCGACTGTTGATGAAGTGGGCCAAGCCCGATTGACCGAAGGATTCAGCGAGGCTCATCGGATGCTCCGTGTCAGAGTGATGGGTTGCAAGTCCAGCGGAAATGGAACGCACAGCCTAACGGCATGCGCTGCGGCTGAAGGGCCGTGGTGAACGTGTCGACATCAATGTTCCTGCTGACGAAGGCGCCGTCGGCAGCAGGCGCTGGTTGGGCCGACCGATGCACATCGAAACGATGCTACTTGGAATCCGCGTTCCACATGTCGTTGGTGGCCTTCCAGGTCCCGTCCGGCTGCTTCGCCCAGACGCACAGGTACTTTCCCTTCACGGTGGCCGGGTTGCCGTCCGGTCCCCGGTACGATTCCTGGTAGGTACCGGCGGTGTAGCCGAGCTCGCCGCTCGCCGCCACGCGGGCGGTGCTGGTCGTCCAGGAGATCGCGTAGGTCGAATCGGCGAAGCCGCCGGCCCAGACATCCCGCGCGGCGGCCTGGCCGACGGCCGCGGGCATGTTGGGCGGATAGGCGATGGCGTCCGCGGCGTAGAACGAGGCCACCGAGTCCGCGTTCCGCGTGGCGGCCGCCTTCGACCAGGCGTCGTCGAGCTGCGTCAGCTGGGCCGCCAACGCGGCGGTGTCGGTGGCTGGCGCGCAGGATGCCGAGAGGAGCGCCCCGGCCACACCAATAGCGGCGACCATGGACTTCAAACACAGCAGCGGTGTGATTCTGGAGAACCTGTTCATGACTGCTCGCTCCCGGTGTCGGTAATCAATCGAAGGGTCCACTGGACCCACGTTCCGTCAAACAATAACGGTTTCGGATCGGAATGCCTCGGGGCAGCCTGGCGACCTGCGCATCCACTCACGCGGCCAGCGCGCCCTGGTCCGCTGCCTGCGCTGGTTGGGCCGCTCCCTCCCGGTGCCATGACAAACGCGGCCGCCGGCTTGCTCGCGAGCTCGGCATCCCACCCGAGTACTGCCCCGGCAGTGGTCCTCCGCTTGGCTCGCCTGCCTGTCTGGCTCGCGCTGACTCCGCTGCGAAGATTCAACCCTGCCGCATCGCGCGCGGGGCGATCCATCCATTCGCTGCCGCCTTGCCGGCGAGCAGCACAAGTCCGATGGCGATCAAAAGTACCAGCCCCTGCAGCACCATTGCGACCGTGCCGGCCTGTCCCGGCACGCCGCTCAGGAGGAATAGTCCCACATCCTGGACGGTCAATCCCACCAACGAAGCGATCAACAGCGGCATCGCCCAGCGTCTGCGCAGGATCAGCCCAAGGGACCCTAGCGCCCCACCCCAGACGGCGATCGCGGTCGCTGCGACCGTCCAGGGAGCCCGCGCGGCGTAAAGCGCTTGTTGAGCCGCGCTGAGTCGCGCGACATCCTCGGGTGTGAGCATCACGTCACTCAGGTAGGCCGCGCAGCCCAGCAGATTCCAGAGCAGGGCGAGAATCGTGACCGGCAAGTACCACGTCGGTGTCGTCTTCATCGTATTCCTGGGGTTGTCGTTGCCAGCAGCGGACGAGGCATCAATGGCGCTCACATGCGGCAAATCGGGATGCCGCCCTTGCCAATCGTTCCTCCAAGATGACATCCCGAGCGTTGCGCCCGGCCAGCTGCATGCGCTGGTTGGGGCGCCCTTGAGATCCTGCGTTGCTGGTCTAGGACTTGCCGCCCGCCATTTTTCCCACCACGGCGGCGATGACAGCGCCCCCAATCCCGCCGTGAGCGAGTTCGAGGAGTGGATCGACGATCGTTCGCGTGAGGTTGGCGATGTTTGAAAATCCGTAGAAGATAAAGTCGACGGTGCACCAGATCAGGAAGCCGACGATGGCGCCGACCCTGGCTCCCTCCGCGAGGGACCATGGGCCGGCTCGGCGCGCGAGTGCGTACGTCACCAGCGCAGCGTAGGCGAGGTTCCCGACCAGCGAAGCCCACAACAGCTCTCCTCCACGGTCCACGCCCGTGGCTGACCCGGCATTTGCGGCGTAGAATGACGCGAATGCCTTGGTAAAAATGAGGTAACCCACAACGTACAGCACGATGCCACCCACCACGGTCCCAGTCACGGCGCGTTTCGTCTCCATCGGGCCCCTCCTTGGTTGTGAATGGGCTATTGGACGTCATAGTCGGCCTGATGACCTGCGCATCAATTGCGAGGGCGCTGCGCGGCAGGGGCCGCGCTGTCCTCTGGGCAGAACCTACGGCGCGGCGGCTGCCAGCGCCAGCGCGCCCCCATCAGTTGCATGCGCTGGTTAAACCGCGTCCGCTGTGCTCCTATAGCCGCAACTCCATTTCATTGTCCCGAAGGTGAAAACCGACACCGGTATAGACGGTCTGACCCTCGGGGGTGGCATGGAGTCGTATGCGGGCGAGGCCCAGCTCTCTGGCCGTGGCAACGGCTGCGGCCACCAGGGTTGACGCGACACCCCGGTGGCGCCACGCGGGAACGGTATAGACGCTCAGCAGGTAACCCTCCTGCTGACCCGGGAGGTCCGGAGTCGGCAGGCGGGGAAAGACCAGCAGGGCGACCGAGCCAATCGATTGCTGGGTGTCCGTCTCCGCCAACCAGGCGTGGCAGAAGGCGCGTTCCAAGCCCGTCGCGAAGCTCTCGGCAGCGCGGATCTCAAACGTCGCCTGTTGCTGGGGAGTGGATGGCTGGCCGAGCTCCCAGAACAGCGCACCGCGCAGCGCGGCGAGGGCCGGGGCGTCCCTGGCCGTGGCCGGGCGAACAACGAAGGCGGGCGGAGGCGGCGTCATGTGTCCGGTGAAGAGTCAGGTCGGGAGGTGCGCTCGCCCGGGGCTACGGCGGCTGCCCGGACAAACGCCTCGATGAGCGGCGGAAGCATACCGCGCAGCCCCGCCCGTTCCGGCTGAAACAGCGTCGCGAGGAAGAATGGATGTCCCTCCAGTTCAACGGCCCGCACCTCCCCCGTCTCATCCCAAGCCACCGCGCGGAGCGGCCCGGCCGTCAGCTCCTGGGCGAAGGCAGGGTTGAGCCCAAACCGACAGTGGTAGCTCTCGCGGATCGTCACCTGACCGTAGGCCCTGGCCATCCCGGAAGCCGGGGCCAGTCGGAGCGTGTTACTGACCTCGACCAGGGAGCACGCGAGCGGCGCGATGACCAGCCGGGCGCCTGTCGGGGCGGTCTCGGCGTGCTCGGCGTCCCCCCACTGGAGGACCGTGCGTGCATACTCGAGGATGGCGTGCTGGAATCCGCCGCAGGTACCGAGGAAGGGTCGGGGCGCCTCCCGGGCAAATTGGATGGCCGCCAGGGCGCCGTCCAGGCTGCGATAGGGGCTGGCCGGAACACACCAGAGCGCGTCAAAGTGCGTGAGGGCCCGGGTGTCGCGGATGTCATCGGTGGCGACCCAGTGCGGCTCGACGGGATGGTGGAGCGCCAGCGCAGCGAGCGCGAGGGCCTGGGGAATCGCTTGGTGGGCAGTGACGCTGGGATCGTAGTCGCCAACAAGAGCGATGCGGAGAGGGCGAGGCATCGGCGAATATAGGAGAGCGCCTATCGCAGCGCCAGCTAACGACCTGCGCTCAGCGCCAGGCGCGCCCCACTGTTTGGCTCGCCGATCGCACCGCACACGGCCAGCTATTCGGCAGACGCGCCGAGCACTTGCTTGCGATGATGTCGTGTGTGGACCTCCGTGAATCGCGCATAGTCAACAACCGAGACATCGCCAAACGTTGCACTTGCCACGGTCCCGCCAGCCTGCGCGCAGGTTCGGCATGCGCGGTCGAATCGTACCAATGCGCCAGTGAGGCGAACGCGCGCCTCGGTCGTCGTGGCTGGTCCGCTGGCGGGATTCATGGCCTTGTTGGTCTTCGCTTTTGGGAAGGTGCCCTTCTTCAGAACACGGTTGAAGAGCAAGCCTCTCGCGACCGGCCGCAGGAAGAAGGGCAGATTCGGGAACTTCGACAGCGCCCCGGACACTACGTTCGCCGATTCGTCGAGCGAACGCGCGACATGTTCGACGACTTGGCTGGGCGACCACTTGCCTGGAGCTCGTGGCGTTGTCCACACCTTTGCAGACTGTTCGGCAGCGCCGATCAGATCAGTGATGGCGTCACGATTCGCGGCAAGCGCGGAATTCACGTCGATCATAAGCACCTCCAATGCCGGGCGGTCTTCACACCGAGCACACCAACGCTACATCGACATCACTTCGTAGATGCGAATACTCGCGATATACGGGTTGCTCTTGGCAAGTTGTTCGGCAGAATCGAGGCTTTCAGCCGTGATGACCGTATAACCAGTGATCGACTCCAGGTTCATGGGTAGATCCTTGGTCCCACTTTTCGAGATTTCGCGACCCTTGCTGAAATGCCCGCCCTGGTCGACGATCTTGTCAGAGATCGATTCAAACCAGGCACCCCACGCCTTCATGATTTCTGGCGTGGGTTTCTGAAATCCGAAATGCAGCAGCAGGAATCTCTTCATGTTTCTCTCCTGGTAATGTCGAAAGTGGATAGCCGTTACTCGCGCGGGTCATCTACTCACCATCTCGGCTGTATGCCTTGAAAGTCATGATCAGCCCGAGGATCACCAACATCCCCTCCAAGACCATGAATGTCGTCGCACTGGTGTTGGCCGAGTTCTTTTGGTAGGCGCCCGCGGCAAACATGCGGAACAAGCCAAGAACGAGCAAGGCCCATCCGGAGAAGGTCACCAGCGCCGTCCAGTCGCGGATCCACCGATTGTGCGCACGGACGATGGCAAGGCCTCCCACGAACATCAGGGTTCCGGACAGATAGACCACGGGCGGAATCTGCGCGTCATAGAGATGCGGTTGGACAAGCGGGAACTCCGATACCACCACGGCGATGATGGTGGGCCCGACGAGGCCAGCGATCCGCTTTGAGTTGGACATGCCAATCTCGAGTGGCTTCGGGTCAGCCTAACGCCTGCGCATCAGCTGCGAGGGCGCTGCGCGGCAGCCGCAACATGAGCGCCCTCGGCAGCTGCATGCGCTGGTTAGATGGTGCGGTGGAAGGGGCGCGACAGTATCCACCCGTTGGTGCAGTGCGCACCCGAGCTCTAGGGAATCGGCTTCTGCTCGGTCGCGGGTCGGACCAGGGGCTTTTCGGTCACATCCTCACTCAGGCTGGGCAATTCCTCGCGAGACTCCAGCGCCGCTGCGGCCTTGCGAGCAACGAGTAGGGTAGCTGCTGCCGATCCACCGCCCAGGAGCGTGAGGATCGTCAGGTTGCCGATGGCGTTCCAGATGGACCACACCCTGGTTCCGTTTGCGGCGGCAATGAACAGAAAGTAGAGCAGCCCGCCTCCAGCGCCCAGGGCGGTAACGTAGCGGAGCGAGAGCCTGTCGAACGTCCGTCCGCGTGCGGCGATCGCCAGAACGCCAGAAAACCCCACGCCGACGAGGAATGCGACCACTGATAGCTTGGCCACCATCCTCAGGTCGTCCCACGAAAGCGCTCCGAGGAGCAGCCCAACCAGCCCAAGAACCGAACCCACCACGCCGACACCGACGGCGAAGGTCAGTCCGGTGCCGATCATCCCACGAATGACCCTCAGCCAACGCGGCATAATGACCTCCATGTGCGTCCCGCTTTGCGCCCCCAAGTACACCGGCTTAC
>Ga0315273_10011930_pt1 | contig 11125 bp, 7 predicted proteins | sample YL17G02_0_MG_FD_205753 | JGI IMG/M metagenome (GOLD analysis project Ga0315273, IMG submission 205753) | Sediment microbial communities from Yellowstone Lake, YNP, Wyoming, USA - YL17G02_0 | ecosystem: Environmental > Aquatic > Freshwater > Lake > Sediment | place: USA: Wyoming | collected...
GCGGTCCATATCAGGTGCTTTTGTTACCTTGTTTTTGCTGTTTAACTCAAGGCCGGGGTCTATTCCGCAGACATTCTCTCCGCAAACGAGAGTAACACCCGAGAGCGCTGCTCCAACAGCAAAATGTTCCCAATTCTTGCGGGCAATTTCCGTAGAACCGAGTGCGCCGGTAAAGATCGGAACTTTCATATTTATTTTTTTGGTCCAGCCATAGGAGGTCTCGGTGTTGACATTCGGGAACTTTGCGGTGTCAGGGTCGCCTTTCTGGCCTTTTGGAAGTCCTTTAGCGCCGAGGGCATAACCATGAATGTTCAGGTGAGAATAATCTATCGGATAGTTTTTGTCTCCGCCTGCGGTTATCTGGCCAAAAGGCCCTGGATATAGTAACTCTCTACCTCTGAAGGTCGCCTTAAAAACTTCACAATTTCCCCTGCATCCGTCTATACATCTGGTACATATCCCGCTCATCGGGGAGACGCTTTTTGAACGATTATGTGTTCTGGTTGCTTCATTTGAATTAGGTTGCTGCAAATTCATAAAATCTTCCTCCTTTAATAAGTTTATTTTTTTGTTGTCGCACTAATAATTTGCGCCATTTGAGTCTGCTTAGGATTTTGTCCTTGCAATGAGCCCTCAAAGAGCTGATACAGACAACTCACTAATATTTTTCTTGTCTCCACCTCCTTCTATTAAGTAAAGCTAAATTAATACTTCGAGAAATTAAGTATTTCTTATTGCTTCAGGCAAAAAAAATCCTTTGCCTCAGTAAATTAAAAAGACTTTCGCTCTTAAAGAAATTCTAAGAGCTTATTAAGAGTATTTCTGCGTTATCACCTCCTTCATTTTTCAATAAAGACGCCGTATCATCTTTAAGGTATATTGAATCACCGGGACTGAGTTTTTCTTCCTTGCCGTTTATGGCAACAGTAATAGTGCCTTTCAAAACGTAGACCAACCTTTTACCCTTTTCCGGTATGACTTTTCCCGTTTGAGAATATGGCTCCAAAACAACGAGAGAGCCTGACATAGCGCCATCTTTCAGGATATTAAACCCTTTCAGGCCGTTTTCATTGAATATCATATTGGAGAGGACCCGCTCTCTCCTGATGGCCCACCTTTCATCGGTCTTTTTCTCGCCAAGGATAGCCGTCGGATTAACATTGAGGGCGTCACAAATTTGCATAAAGGAACTCAGAGATGGGCTGATCTGATTGCTCTCAAGCTGGGAGATGAAACTCGGCGTAAGATCCACCTTGTCTGCAAGTTCCTTCTGGCTCATGCCGATGCGTGTTCTCGTTTCCTTTATCCGCGGTCCGATGTCGATAAAATATTCCCGCTTTGCGCTTGAAACGGACACGTTTCTTTTTTCGTCGATTTCGTACTGATGCGGTTTGAAAGCCTCTCTGCTCGGACGGCCTTCGAGTTTCAGCGATTTTATGAAAAGCTTGTCCTTCCTTATGTATAAGTCCAGGACCACCTGCGTCACATGCCTCAGATTTGCCTTAAACGCCTGGCTATGTGCTTCTTTCTCTAAAATCCAGTAAGCGACAGTGCCCAGGTCATAAAGCCGGGGGCACATATATGTAAAAAATTTATAGGTGCTGTTTTCATCACCCCAGAGGTCCTGCATACCGGTGAGGCTGTCAAAAATATATCTCTTCCCGGGGTTCTTGCCGTATTCTATCGAATTGAGGATAGAGGTGAAATGGTTTATATCGTCAGGCCTGTGCACTTTGATGACATGGTCAGAGGCGACTTTTTCATAAAACTTAAGGAAGGCCTTGTCATTCTTGCCTTTCCCGGAGGTAAAGCAATCGAGCAGAATAAAGTTTTCTTTTGAAGGTATCTGACCAATCTGCTGAAAAATACTGTGGGGCGATTTGTTAAAACTCACATAGATGATGTCCTGATTTTCGGAAAAAGACTGAACGATGAAATGTTGCGTAAACAGTTCGGACGAAGTCCCGGCCTCAACTTCCCATACCACATTATCACCCACATAAAGTGAATCGATAAGTTTGTCAAGATCGTTTATGCCGGATGATATTTTACTCATGGTCGTTGGCAACCGGTCACCTAATGATTCCTACTTTAATGAATCGGAAAATTATTTGTCAAGCCGTTGCCAAAAAAAGAAAATATTCTCTTATTCCATGAGATGCGGGATTCGGGTACAATTAGAGTATGTTCTGGAAAAGGAACTCTCAAAAACATTCTCCCCGCCTCGGAGCGCTTGAGATCCTCAAATATATAGGACCGGGGTTTCTTGTGACCGTCGGATTTATAGACCCCGGGAACTGGGCCGCTAATGTTGCCGCAGGATCGGCCTATGGGTATACGCTACTCTGGATAGTTACTCTCTCGACCGTCATGCTTATAATACTCCAGCACAATGCCGCCCATCTGGGGATCGTTTCGGGTCTCTGTCTCGCAGAGGCTTCCACAAAATTCTTCGGTAAATGGACCGGCAGGATACTATTAACAAGCTCCATGCTTGCTTGCGTATCAACGGCATTGGCCGAGATTTTGGGAGCGGCGATAGGGTTGAATATGCTTTTTAGAACGCCGCTTATTATCGGAGCGACCCTATCAGCCGTCCTGGTCGTCTGGATGCTTCTTTCAAACAGTTACAGAAAACTTGAAAAATGGATCATCAGTTTTGTGTCACTCATAGGTCTTTCCTTCATTTTTGAGCTGGTCGTTGTAAAGCTTCAGTGGAGTGAAGCTTTACCGGGCTGGCTTGTGCCGTCCGTCCCGTCAGGCTCTCTCCCCATTATAATGAGCGTTCTCGGAGCCGTGGTAATGCCTCATAATTTGTATCTGCATTCCGAGATAATTCAGAGCCGTCAATGGAACCTCGAAGGTGAAGAGGTCATAAATAAACAGTTGAAGTTTGAGTTTGCTGACACTCTGACGGCCATGATAATAGGATGGGCGATAAACAGCGCCATCATCCTTATATCCGCCTCGGTTTTCTATTCTCACGGAATAGTCGTCACCGAACTATCGCAGGCCCAGGCGACTTTAAAGCCTTTGGTCGGCGATGCCGCTGCAATAATTTTCGCTCTTGCGCTGATACTCGCCGGGTTCTCTTCTTCCGTCACGGCAGCCATGGCCGGAGGAAGCATCTTTGCGGGGATGTATCAGGAGCCTTTTGACGTCTCCGACAGTCACTCGCGCATGGGTATACTGATAACAATAGCAGGCGGGCTTCTCCTCGTTTTTTTTATAAGCGATCCCTTTCAGGGTCTTATCTGGAGCCAGATAGCCCTGAGCATTCAACTGCCATGGACTATTTTCTCGCTTATTTTTCTCACATCATCTCCCGGGGTCATGGGCAAATACGCAAATACCAAAATCAGCAAAATCCACCTCTGGCTGATTTTCGCCATCGTTTCCTTCTTCAATATCATGCTTCTTCTTCAAATATAATCTAATCGGTGCAAAACAGGAAATTATCATATATTCCACACGACCGATTCTGATAGAATAATTCCGACTGTTTAGCCCGGATTATCCATAAAATCGGCACGGCAACCGAGGATAGAGTATTTGAGCGGTTTTTTTGCCGATAGTCAAATATAGTATTTGAAAATAAAGAGGCAAAAGCCTCGGAGGGAGGAACGACCGAGAATGAGCTCAAATACTCTGTCCTCGGTTCAATCAGAAAAATTGTGAATAATCCGTTTTAGAGTTAACACATATGATAATGGAAGATATAGACGAATTAATAAAAGAGTACGGCCTTGAAGAAGATTTGGAGCATGTAATTATCCCCTATACGGATAAAAATGGCGCCGGAAAACGCCGTTTTATATTGAAGAGACCGTTTATCAGGATCATGTATGATACGGGTTATTTTGTCGATTATCCTTTATCGGATGTTATAAAAGCCGCCGTGAAATATCCCGGAAGCTCATTAAGTGAGGCCCTATACCGGATGAATCAGGAAGCAATCATAGCTGCGGCTGATACCGAATCTGATAAAGAAAAAGACCCGCCCTGACCCGAGTTATCCATAAAACCGGCCCGGCAACCGAGAATGAGCTCAAATACTCTGTCCCCGGTTCAGGTTGCAACCTACTTTTACTGCAGCCCCGCGGGAGTGGTCAGGCCGTACTTTTTCATCTTGTATCCTATCTGCCTCGGCGTAAGACCTATCATCCGCGCGGCCTTTGCCTGGATCCAGCCGGTTTTTTCAAGGGCGTCGAGGATGCTCGATTTCTCGATGTCCTGAATGCCTGCCGTTAAAGATTCCCGTTGAAGCAACCCTTCATGTGAAGGCAGTTTCAGGCTGATAGGGAGGTCCGAAGGTCTGATGTTATTTGTGCCGGACATTACCACGAGCCTCTCTATAGTATTTTCGAGCTCCCTGACATTTCCGGGCCAGTTGAAATCCACAAGTATCCTGAGGACTTCAGGTGAAAAGGATACCTCTTTATTGTTTTCCTCGTTGTATTTCTTAAGAAAGAATTCCACAAGCTGAGGGATATCCTCTTTCCTTTCTCTGAGGGGAGGCATAAATATCGGGACGACATTAAGCCTGTAAAACAGGTCCTCCCTGAACCTGCCTTTTGATACCAGGTCTTCAAGATTCCTGCTGGTGGCAGCCAATAGTCTTACATCAACCTTTATTGTTTTTTCTCCGCCTACCCGCTCGAATTCCCTTTCCTGGAGGACGCGCAATATCTTGGGCTGAAGGTTAATGGGAAGGTCCCCGATCTCGTCGAGGAGTATGGTCCCGCCGCTGGCAAGTTCAAACCTGCCTTTCCTTGCGGTAATAGCGCCGGTAAAAGCGCCCTTCTCGTGTCCGAAAAGCTCGGATTCAAGCAGTCCTTCGGGGATAGATGCGCAATTGAATTTTACAAAAGACCCTTTTGAACGCGGGCTCATGTAGTGGATCGCTTTTGCTATCAGTTCTTTTCCCGTGCCGCTTTCACCGTACAAAATGACGGTTGCCTTTGAATCCGACACCCGATGAACGGACTCGAATACCTCCTGCATCCTGTCCGAAGCGCCGATGATATTGGGCAGGCTGTATTTGCCCTTAAGTTGCAGCCTGAGATGTTCCCGCTCCTGCTCCGATTCTTTATAGTGCTTCCACAGCTTTACATACTGGGCGATGATCGATGCAATTATCTCAAGGACTCTGATATCTTCATCAATAGTTATGTTCTTATCTTTAAATATCCTGTCGACACTCAGGACCCCGATAGCTTCACCTTTAAACGTTATCGGTACGCAAAGGAATGAAATACCGCCCTTTTGGATCCTTGAACCCGTCTTATTCATGAACAAAGGTTCGGCGCCGACATTCGGAATGACCATGGGAGTGCCTTTTTCCAGTACCCTTCCTACAATCCCCTCCCCTATCTTATACTTGCCCTTTTCAATCTGTTCCTTAGTCAAACCCTGGGCGGCGACTATCTTCAGTTCCTTGCTATTCTGGTCAAACAGGAAAACAGACCCGCGTTCCATTTCAAGGAAATCCCCGAGAACGCGCATGGTCCGGGAGAAATTTTTTTCAAGGTCGAAAGAAGAATTGAGCACCTTGCTGACTTCAAGGAGCGCTAAAAGGATCCGGTTTTCTCTGGCAAGTGATTGTGCCATAAAATTAAATGTTTTCTACCATCTCCCAGACTCCGCAGGGACAGATGCCTGCGCAGAAGCCGCAGCCGATGCACTTGTCGTCGTCAACAACATATTCATAGGAACCGTCTTCATGCTCCACCCTGCTTATTGCGCCCCAGTAACATGTAGTCTCGCATATGTGGCAATCCCTGCAGGCGGCGCAGGACATACATTTATCTGCTTCCCGGTCGGGGCTGAAATCTCCCTTGCAAACCTCGTAGTATTCCGTCCTGATACGTTCATACGGGATGACCTGTTTTGTCTCAGGCTGGCGCGGCGCATGCATGATCTGGTAATGGATGGTTTCAGCGGCAATCCGTCCCTGCCCGATGGCGTGTGTGACTAAGCCTAAACGTGTTGCATCGCCTATTGCAAAGACCTTCACATCAGAGGTCTGGCCGATATCGTTTACAGCCAGCCACCCGCGTTCGGTATGCACGGATGGCGGGATAAAGTCGAGTATCGGCATATCGCCGACGGACATGATTACAAGGTCCGCATCAAGCGAACTGCCGTCTTTAAAATACAGTTTCTTTTCTGCATGGTCATAGCGGTCGGTAAATTTAGGATAGATAATTTGCGTCCCTTTTGCAACCGCTGTTTCCATCTCTTTACCGAAGGCCGCGGGTTTCTGAATATCTACGGCAATAACGGATTCGGCCCCGCAGTTGTATGCCTGGGACGCCACATCCATCCCGACATTTCCGGCCCCGATTATGACGACTTTCCGGCCCTTCAGTTCGGGTCCATTCCCGGTGTTCATACCCCTGAGAAAATCATAAGCGGAAACGATGTGCTCCGAACCGGGAAACGGGAATATTCTTGGTTTATGGGCGCCGCATGCAACGATAACGATTTCATGGTCTTTATATATTTCCTCAAAACGTTTTTGGTTTATTTTTGCATTCAGATGGATATTGACGCCGATTTCCCTGAAACGTGAAAGCTCCTTCTGAAGCACCTCCTGAGGCAGACGTTCCCTTGGGATACACAATTCAAGCTTCCCGCCGAGCTTATCCGTCGCTTCATATAAATCAACGGTATGTCCTTTTAAGCCCATTTGCCAGGCAGCGCTTAGTCCCGCCGGGCCGCCGCCGATTACGGCTATCGCATGTCCGGTAGGAGCGGCTTTTTGAGGCGCGGGCAGATCAAGAGCGAGACTGCCGAGTTTATCAATGCTTAAAGGTTTATCGATACTTCCGCGCGTACAGCTCTGCATGCAGAGATTGGGGCATATCTGCCCGCAAACCGTTGCCGGTAATGGGCTGTACTGCAAGACCAGTTCGAGGGCCTCATGGAATTTCCCCTGCCGCATGAGGGTCGCTCTCTTGTGAGACGGGATGTGTGTAGGGCAGTTATATGCGCAGGGCGGCAGGTATTTTTCATTCGCCCATACAGGTCTGTTCCGCCTGTCTTTGCCGGTAGTGATATACGGAAGGATAGTGACGTCATGTTCTATATACGGCCCGAAGATGCCGCCCTGTCCGACTTCCTTTTCCCAGACATTCTTTCTGAAGTCGGGAAGCTCGATTTTAAACCATTTGCGGTCCCTTTTCTCCCGGGGGGTATAGGCAATAAGCTTTTTCCATTCATCGGCGGAACGGGTCAGCTCATCATAATAAGACATTCTGTCAACGGCTTCGAGGTAAGGCTTCATGTTTGTGCAGAGCCATTCCCAGTCCTGCGGGGTAAGCTCAAGCAGTTTTACGTCCCGGTCGCTATACTCATTGATCGGTCCCCTAAAATATATCGTTCCGCCGACCATCCCGACGCAGGGACGATAGCCGAGCACGGAGCCGGAATTCCGCGAGTCTACGCCGCAGACGACTGCTATGCCGCCTGCCTTGAACTCCGCAAAAGAATCTCCGACGTTCCTGAAATACCATGAATTGGGAGGATCGAAACGCGGGTTGTGCTTTGTCATAGTATCGCACCGCGCGCCGCCGCTTCCCTGGACATAGAGCGTCCCCTGGGCCGCGGCATTGAATGCACCGTTTGTGACGTCCCCCAGAACGGTTATCTTAGAGCCGCAGTTGATCCAGCCGACGTCATCCGAGGCGCTTCCTTTTACAATAATCTCGGTGCCGGCCATTCCCATGCTTCCAAGCCTCTGTCCTGCCGGCCCTTCAACAATAATTTTTACAGTCTCGCCTCTCGGCCATATCCTGCCCCCGATGCCGTGCTGTCCATCGGCTATAATATGAATATCACGCGCTCCGTCTTTTACAAACTGCTGTACCTGCTCCTCAAGGATACGGGAAGGCACGCGCCGGCCTTTTATATTTCCGTAAATGGTCACATAGGACGATGCATGAAGTAAAACAGCAGAGTCTTTCGACCCTTTTTTCTCTCCGTTTATCTTCTTATGTTTTACTTCTATTTTCTGTTTTCCGTTTTCCGGCTTCTTGTTTTTAGCACGCATAACTTATTTCCAATCTGTCTGCTATCGCTTTATCATCTACACTCAAGCCATCGGACATGCCGATAGGCAATTCAGTGCTTCTTCCCATGGGTGCAAATATCTTCTTCAGTTCCACATTGGCTGTCTTGAAGACCTCGACAACGCGCTCGGCAACCTTGTCGGAATCAAGCCTTCTGTAAAGTTTCGGGTCCTGTGTGGTTATGCCTCTCGGACACTTCCCTGTATTGCACAGGTTGCAGCGGTTATACTCATCGCCGAAGCAGTTAGCTGCTGCCTGCATCATATATTTGCCGATTGAGACCGCCGATGCTCCGAGCATGATAAGCGCTGCGGCATTGGCCGCCAGGTTGCCTTTCTTGGCAACTCCGCCTGCCGCAATCAACGGCAGTTCATTCTGCTTCCCCTGTTTGACAAGGTCGAGATAGCATTCCCTTAAATTAGAAGCTATGGGATGCCCCATCTTGTCTATAGAAACATTATATGCAGCCCCTGTGCCGCCGTCTTCGCCGTCGATTGAGAGCGCCGCAGCAAAGGGGTTTCTCGCCAGGTTATTGAGCACTGCTCGGGCCGTCTTGGTCCCTGATATCTTTGGATATACGGGCACTCTGAAGCCCCATGCCATTGACATGGACTGTATCATCTTTGCCACCGCCTCTTCGATGGAATACTTTGTCTGATGGGTCGGAGGCGATGCAAGGTCTACAAATTTCGGAACGCCTCTGATGCTCGCAATCAGATTGAGGACCTTCTGTGCCATGAGAAGCCCGCCGTCGCCCGGTTTCGCGCCCTGACCATACTTGATCTCAATGGCGGCGGGGTCTTCGACCATATTGGGTATGGCATGGATAATCTCATCCCATCCGAAGTATCCGGAGGCGATCTGTATGATAAAATACTTGAGAAAACGCGATTTCAAAAGTCGCGGCGGCACGCCGCCTTCGCCGGAGCACATAACGACCGGCAGACCTTCCGTTTCATTCAGATACGCGATGCCCATGGCAAGGCCTTCCCACATGGGAGGCGAGAGAGCGCCTATGGACATGCTTCCTATCATGATCGGGAAAATTTCCCTGACCGGCGGAATGAATTTATCGCTATTGTTATCGGGCATCAGCATGCCGTTTACATTTTTCAACGGCAATTCATCGGCAGGCAATATCCTGCCAAGGAGCGTTCTGACCCGGAACTCATGCCGTCCCGCATCAAGGGCCGGGTCGGTGAGCATCGAGATCCTCGTGAATTTAAGCCTGTCAAGCGTTGAGATGGACGGGTCGTTTCTCCGCCCTCCCCTCTTGTATCCTTCTCCGCCTTTATTTTTGTAATGAAGGAATTTGTTCTGCGGATTATATTCGGGTTCTATAGCGTCATTAGGACAGACCAATGTGCACGTCCCGCATCCCGTGCAGTATCTTTCGATGTCCGTGACCTGCTCGACAACCTGGATTATCTTTCGGGTTGCCTGCGGTTCCGGCAAGGGTCCTTCCGAATAAACAGTCCTCTTGACCTTGACGGAAGGCTCAATCGCCTTGACCGGACAGACTGCCGTGCATCTGCCGCAACGGGTGCATCTGTGGTCTTTCCACCTGACAATATAAGGTAGCTCTTTTAAAGAGAGCTGATGATTGTGGTCTAACTTTGAAGCTGGTTCCATACCGTTACCTCCTCTGCCTGAGGTTTGACAATGACCATGTCGTATTTCATCGGGAACATATCCGTTGTTTTGTCGCGTTTGGGGACTGCGCTGTCAAGCCCGCACTCTTCGGACATCAAAGCGTATTTGCCTTTTATTCCGCCTACCACTCCGGGCCGCAGTTTCTTTGCGTCATGGACCATAAAGCAGGACCCTTCAGGGGTAAAGCCTATAACGACATTCGGACCGTCGATGCACAAAGGTCTTAAAGACTGTTTTATCATCTTCAAAGCGGCCCTGTCCGGTCTTCTTTCCGTTTCAGTTTCTTTCAGCGGCGTGATCACATCTTTATAATAGGTCAGCGGAAAACCGAGCTGCCTTACCGTGTAATGGAGTATATGCGTAAATACCTCGCTGTCGCTGTTATAGCCTGCGTAACCGGGAAGCCCTCTGCTCATTAAAAATTCCCGTATGGGGACAAAAGCCGTATTCTCGCCGTTTGTCATTGAACAATATCCCTGAATGAAGAAGGGATGGCAGGCATACAGATAAATCGCATAGTTGGTGTTCTGTCTGCCCTGTGCGAATATGATTTTGGCCTTTAAATGGTCACAATCAAGACCGAAGAACTCGCCGACCTGCAAAGGGTCTCCGACTTCTTTCAGGGTAAGCACATCGGGATAAAAGGAAAAAACGAAGATCGATTCGTCGGGCTCGCCGATCTTCCTCAATGCGATACGGACATTCATGAGGAGGTCTTCCTTTTCTTTCATTGGTTTGTGCACATAAGAAGTTGGATAGTCGTATATCCTTGCAAAATAATGGTCGCGCTGCAGGATCCCCTTTACCGGTTTTATCCTGGGGGCCCAGATGTCTTTAAGCTTGAACCCGGCCTTGTCCATATAATCGTCCAGTATCTTGGCACCTTTTTTGGAGCATATACCCGAGAGTATCGGATAGGCTTTGAGTTTTTCAAAATGGCCTCCGAGGTCTTTGAGTGTAAGGCCGAGACCCGAGCCGTCGTGCCCTTCTTTCATGGTCTCAAGGGCAAGGATGTTTTCCATCGGAGAAAAATATTTGCCTGAAGTTATTGCGGCAAGTCTGCACATTGCGTTTACCTCGATAAATATTGGATAAAGTTACACTGTTTCATTATGTTTAATTATATATGTTTAATGACTAAAACGCAGGCCGAAGCCTGCGGCACATGGTTATTGTGACAACCATTTTGTATTTTGCGCTACCCTTCTTAACAAAGTAGACGGCAACCGTTTGCCGTCTACTTATATTACAAATTTAAAGACATTTTTGGCAAGTAAAAAACAATTTTGTTTGTCAAACCTTTGGTTACGGATTTAATCCCCTCCTTTGCAAGGAGGGGAAGGGGTGGTTTTTAATTATTTTTCAAAAACCCCTCCAGCCTCCCCTTGCAAAGGGGAGGA
>Ga0315273_10011931_pt1 | contig 11125 bp, 9 predicted proteins | sample YL17G02_0_MG_FD_205753 | JGI IMG/M metagenome (GOLD analysis project Ga0315273, IMG submission 205753) | Sediment microbial communities from Yellowstone Lake, YNP, Wyoming, USA - YL17G02_0 | ecosystem: Environmental > Aquatic > Freshwater > Lake > Sediment | place: USA: Wyoming | collected...
TCATGCGCTGACCTCCTTGGCATCTGAATCAGCATACCACACGACGCTGCGTGTTTCCTCTCTTCCGACACGCGCGCGGTGAACCCTTGCGGGCTTCCGGGCAACAAAGTAACATGTCAACGCAGTAGAAGCGAAGGATTCGGATGATGCGCCGTGCACACGGATCGAAGCGTCGTGGTCCGAATCCTTCGCCCCTACCCCGGAGGAGGAACGTCATGAGACCGATTGCAGCCTTCATCACCTGTCTGCTGGTAACAACCCTCGCAGGCGAGCAGGTCCGCGCTGATGGGGCCATGTTCGTCAGCGAGGCGGCCTGGCGGCGTGGCCGCGAGCGAGCGATGATCAACGAGCCCGAGCAGAAAGCCGTCGTCTTCTTCAGCAAGGGCAGGGAGCAGCTCATCATCAGCCCGAGCTATGAGGGCAAGTGGAGCGACTTCGCCTGGGTCGTTCCCGTGCCCGCGCGGCCCAAGGTCGAAATCCTCAAGGGCGCGATCTTCCACGAGCTTGCGACGCTGTTCATGCCGAAGCCGCGGTCCGCAACTCTCGCAGGAAAAGCCATGTTGGCGGACGGGCACGTCACGGTCCTCGAACGCAAGACAGTCGGCGCATACGACGTAAGCGTCCTCGCCGCGACCGACGGCAAGGCGCTCGTGAAGTGGCTTGCGGCGAACAAGTATCACCTGCCCAATAGTGCCCTCGGGCCGATCAATGCCTATGTCAAGGACCGATGGACATTCGTCGCCTGCCGGGTCAAGGCGCCTGCGGCGGCGAAGGGCCTCGCGACGGGCACACTCGCCCCGCTCAAGCTCACATTCCCGACCAAGAGCCCCGTCTACCCGCTCAAGCTCTCTTCGGCCAACCCGAAGCCGTTCATGGTGCTCGTCTATCTGATCCTCCCGTCTCGCGAGACCGGCAAGGGCAATGAGGGCATAACGGTCACGGGCATGCCCGGTTCGCTGGGCACTGATCTGGTCTCACTTCCCACGACCCTCCGCGCAAGCCGGTCCAAGTATCCCACGCTCGCCAAACTGAGCCGCGACGAGGTCAAGATCTTCTTCACGCGCCGCCGCGCCGCTCCTGAGTTGTGCAAGTCGGACCTGGTGTGGTCGATCCAAACGCCGGGCCGGACGGTTGCCGCGAAGGAATGAGTTGGGTTCTGCGGGAATCTTCACCCCGATGTGGTAGACTGGTACGGAAGTGCCCGTCAAGCCATCGGGCTGGCGGCTGGAGGAGTGGCGGTACGATGAAAGAGTTCGAGGTTTTCCTGGAAGAAGCCGAGGAAGGCGGATATGTGGTTACCTGTCCCGAGCTTCCCGGCTGTGTGAGCGAGGGCGAGACGAAGGAGGAAGCCCTGGAGAACATCCAGGATGCGATTGAGGGGTATCTGACGGTCCTTCGTCGGCACGGTCAGGCCATACCCAGAGTGGAGATCGAGAAGGTGAGGGTGGCGGCGTGACCGGCCTGCCCGCTGTCACTCCGGACCGGGTGATCGCTGCCCTGGGAAAGATCGGATATGAGAAGGATCACCAGACCGGGAGCCACGTGATCCTGTACAAAGATGGACGGCTTCCGATTTCGGTACCCAAACACGATCGTGATCTCAAGACTGGCACGCTGCGCAGCATCATCCGAAGTGCGGGACTGAGTGTAGACGAGTTCGTTCGACTCCTGAAGCGATAGGCGGCGAGGCTTACGATGAGCTCCGAGATCACAAGCCCCGCGATCATCCATTGCGGCCCCGGCACGTTCGCGAAGATCGCGGCCGAGGCCGCCCGGCTCGGCACACGCGCGGTCGTGGTCACCGGAGGGCATCTGCACGATTCGGAGCGCATCGCGCGGCTTCTCGACGAGCTGGGCCGCCGAGGGGTCGGCTCGGACCTGAGCGACCCGATCTCGTCCGAGCCGACGGTCGATATGGTCGATGATCTTGCGTCGTTTGTCAGGGCGAACAGGGGCGACGTGGTCATCGCGATCGGCGGCGGGAGCGTGATGGACTGCGCGAAGGCCGCGGCGGTGATGGCCGTTCACGAGGGAACCACCGAGGACTACCAGCTCAAACGCCGCGAGATCGCCAATCCGCCGCTTGCGCAGGTCTTCGCCCCGACCACCGCCGGCACCGGCTCCGAGGCCACGCGCGTTTCGGTCCTCACCAACACCCGAGTCGGCGTCAAGCGCAGCATCTCGCACGCTCTGATGACGCCCGATGTCGTGATCCTCGACCCCGAGCTCACCGCGACCTGCTCCAAGTATCTGACCACGGTCACCGCGATGGACGCCTTCTCCCACGCGATCGAAAGCGCCGTTTCGACCAACTCGAACGCCTACACGCGCCACGTTGCGCTCGCCGCGATCGAGAAGCTTTTCGCGGGCCTCCCGAGATGCCAGACCGATCCCGAGGACCTGGACGCGCGGCTCGACTGCCTGATGGGGGCCTCTTTCGCGGGGCTTGCCATGCAGCAGGGGATGGGGGCGTCTCACAGCCTCTCGCCCGCCGTCTGCATCGTCTCCGGGATTCGCCACTCCGAGGCCGTCGCCGCTCTCCTGCCCCACTCGATAAGGCTCAACCTGCGCGCGTCGCCGTCGGCTTACGACGAGGTCAAGCGCGCCGTCGGCTCCGACGACCCCGCCGGCAGGCTCGGGCAACTCTGCGCCTCAGGCGGATTTGCCTGCAGCCTTTCCCAGTTCGGCCTGAAGCCCTCCGACTGGCCCCAAATCCGGGAGGTCATGTCCCGCTACGCCTCCCACCGCCGGACCAACCCCGTCGAGGTGACGGACGGCTACGCCGAGGAGCTGTTCATGCGGGCAGCGGGGAGTGAACAGTGAACAGTGGACAGTGGAAAGTGGAAAGTGGAAAGTGGAAAGTGGAAAGTGGAAAGTGGAAAGCGGAGAGCCCCATTCGCGGCGGCTCTCCGCTCTTGACTTTGGACTTTCGACCTTTGACTTTGGACTTCCGACTCCCTAGAACTTCAGCACATTCGACAGCAACTGCGCGCTCCTGCCGGCCCAGGATATGTTGAGCCCTAGCAGTTCGAAGCCGGTCGTCCACTGGCTGCCGGAGTAGCCCGCGCGGGCAGCGAACATTCTTCCCAGCCTGAACTCGCCGCCCATTCGCAGGCTTGCCTTCTCACCGTTCGCGCCGGCGATGTTGACGAGGTCCGCGGCCACGGTGAGGTTCCGGCCGACAACCGCCGCCACGCCTCCGCTGAGCATCATCTCTTCCTGGGTGTCCGTCAGCCCCCTGATCTTCGGTTTGATGAAGTTGTTGACCACGACGCCGTACTGAAAGATCGAGTCGTTCGGCTTGTAGATCATGCCGACGTCGGCCTTCATCGTTGTGGTCTTCCCGCTGCCCGCCAGCTCGGTGGCATCGAAGGCGAGGTCCGTCAGGACGTTCCCGCCCGTCACTCTCAGTGAGCTGCTGCGGGCTGCCGCGATCTGCCAGGTCTTGCCCTGGGTGGCGAGGATCTTGACGTTTGTCCCCAGCCAGAGCCTCCCGTTCGCGGTATTGAGCCCCTTGCCCAGCAGGAAACCGGGTCCATAGACCACGTTTGCGTCAACGAAGCTCTGGTTGAGCTCGTTCAGATAGGCGTCGAACGCGGTGTTCGCGGCCGGCATGTTGTCTGCGAGCGCGTTGGTGACTGCCGCGTTGAAGTTGGCGTTGTTGAGTGTTGCCTGCAGGGCGCTCAGGTCGAGATTCGATGTGTTTGCGAATAACTGCGCGGCGGTCGCCCACTTCTGGGCCTCCGCGCTCGGAGTGATGATCCCGTTAGTCTGCGCCTCGACTGTTACGCCGAACGGGCCGGAGAACCCGGTGATCGTGTTCAGAGACAGAGAGGTTCTCTGCTTGGCGAAGTCGTTGATGAGACTCAACGCGTCGTCCGTGCCCCCGCCGATCTTGCTCAGGCTGTCCGTCAGATCGCCGAACGACGCGCCGGTGGTGTGGAAATCGAGGCCGGGGAAGATGAACCGGAACCGCGCTCCCGCGCACGCCGGCGCCGCCGGGTTCAGCATGGTCGTTGTCCCGGAATCGTCCGCAAGCGCGATTCCCGCGCCGCCCATGGCCGTTGACCGCGCGGTTGCGCCGAGGTTGATGTCGGATGCGCACGCGCCGGTCGCCGCCAGGGCGATCACACATACAATTGCTGGTAGTGCTCTCATGTTTCCCTCCTGTGACTTTCCGTATCCGGTAGGCGCCCTTCCGTGGGGGTCCGCCTACGAAATACCGTGTTCCACCGTGAGCCCGCGGGTTCCTTCATACTGCCGAGCTGGCTCATCATCATAAGGACGCGGCAAAGCGGCCCGGCTCGCCATTACGGCGAGTTCACCTAGATGATTATCGGCGAGGAAGCGGGGAATTGCAGGACGGACCGTGCTGCTGTACTGGCAGCGTGGTCTAGCCCCTTGTGGGCGTTCAGACGGGCACAAGGCCCTAGACTACGACTGGAATGTGCGTCGTTGCCCATCGCTAGTCCAGCCGCTGCGAGGCGCTGAAGATCAACGTGTTGTCCAGATCGCCCGCCAGAATCGCCAGGTCGATTGAGGTGTTCGTGGTCCGGGTTCCGACGCCGAAAGTGGCCGCTCGCGGCACCCCGGATCCGCCGAAACCGTAGTAGCCCGCGCGGAAGACCACATCCCCCAGGTCTATCTCGCCGCCGACTCGGAAACTCTTGTACCCGCCCTCGTCCGCCAGATCGTAAGCATCCAGCGCGATGACCGAGTGATCCGTGGGCCTGTACGCAATCCCGGGGCGCCAGTTCCGCGCGTAAGGCGCGAACGAGACGCCCGCGTATTTTTTGGTCGGCCGGTTCACGTCCTGCACCAGCAGGCCCGCGCTCAATCGCCCGCTTACGCGGTAGAGCAGCCCAAGATCGAGGCCGGGGTCGGTGGTGAAGGAGTAGTCCTGCGGTGAGTCGTCGATGACGACCCTGGCGTTCGCGCCGACCATCAGCCGCCCGGACACCCGCGCCGCCGCCGATATCCACATCCAGTGCTCGTCATCCTCGATCACCTGGCCATTCATCGTGTCCTCGAAATACCGCTTGCTGAGTATGTAAGACACGCCGAACGCAAACGCGCCCGCCGGGCTGGAGCGGCGCCGACCATAACGCGAGGCGCTGCCCGGAGAAATGCGCGCGGCCAGCGCAACGTAGTCCTGGTAGTTGATGGCGTCGCGATTGGTAGCGGTGTGCATGATGGTGGATTGGGCATGGCCGGGCGTCAACTGAACGAGCCCCGCGGGGTTCCAGTAAGTAGCTTGCACATCGTCCGCAACCGCCACGAACGCCCCGCCCATCGCCAGAGGCCGCGCGCCCACGCACGCCCGCGCCCCACCCGAAAGCATCACACTCAGTACACCGACCCAGACCAGACAGATCCTCATCACACGCTCCTTAGTCGAGCAGCTCATCCACCAGCCCATTCTAGTCCCCCCAACGCTGAGCTGTCAATGCAAAGCTCATACGTCCCATAAGTCCCATATGTCCCATTCGTCCCATACATCCCATGCCCCCAGGCAGGAATCCCCGCCCTGCCCACGGTATACGCCATGTGTTCATCGGAGGTACAGGCGAAATGGCGGCAAACGCGAAAAAGGGCATCGGGATCATCGGCTACGGCGGCTTCGGCGAGTTCATACACAAGGCGTGGGACGAGATGGAGAACGCCCATGTGGTGGCGGTCTGCGATTCGGACCCCTCGCGCAATCCCGGAGGCGTCGCGTTCTACCAGAGCGTCCCTGACTTCCTGATGGACGCGGACGTTGACGTCGTCTCGATTGCGACACCCCCGTCCTCGCACAAGGACCTGGCGATCCAGGCGATGCAGGCCGAAAAGCACGTCCTGATCGAGAAGCCACTGGCGCTCACGGAGAAAGACGCCCTCCTGATCAAGCGCGTCGCCGAAAAGGCGGGCCGGGTCGCGAGCGTCAACTTCGTCCTGCGCTACAACCAGATCGTCGAGTCCCTCCGTGAGATCGTCCAAAGCGAGGTCCTCGGCAAGCTGCGTCGCGTCGATCTGCGCAACTACGCCATGCAGGACACCGTCCCCGAGGGCCACTGGTTCTGGGACCCGGCGGTGAGCGGGCGGATTCTGCTCGAACACGGAGTCCACTTCTTCGACCTGGCGAGCTGGGTGATCGACTCCCCCGCCGCCGACACGTTCTCGCTCGGTGTCGAGCGAAAGCCGGCGATGGAGGACCGCGTCTTCGCGGCGGTCAAGTACGAAAGCGGCATCGTCGGAACGTATTGGCACTCCTTCTCCCGCCCGCGCGAGCTCGAACACACCACTTTCCACTTCGCCTTCGACCTTGGCGAGATCGACATGATCGGCTGGATCCCGCTTGAGCTGCGCATCTGGGGCTGGACCGACAAGCGCGGCCTGGACAAGATCAAATCACTCGGCGGTCGCCTGGAACTGAGCGTCGAATCGACCGAATCGACCAGGGCGCGCTCGTCCGAGTTCACCTACGATGTGGACCACCTGGTCGATGCCGTCGTCACGCTGGAGGACTCGAAGCTCGACGTCTACGCCTCCAACCTCCGCTCGATCATGGCCGATCTGATCAAAGCCATCGATGACCCCTCTCACGTGATGCGCGTCACCCTCGACGACGCCATCGAATCCGTCCGCACCGCCGAACGCGCGACGCGGTTCGCGCATCCGTAGGTACGCGATAGCGCGCTCCCGCCGTGGCGCGGGGGGGGCTGATCCACACGCCCAGTGCCGATTGCTGCCTGTGGATTCGGGTTCGAGTCCCGGCCCCTCCACCAACGTAACCGTAACAAAGATTCTCTCTGCAAAGAGCTCCGGTGATGTGATTGCCGGGGCTTCTGCCGTCTTACACTCAGCTTCATGAGTGCTCGCAACCATTCCGCGCTTGCGCGACTGGAGTAGCGGGCGTTATCTGTGCGACGAAGCTGAGAAGGAATCGAGAGGTCACCTGAAGAAATGTAATCCAACAACGAACCACTGTCTGTTTCGGGAACAAGCTTCCCGAAACAACGGAAAACTCTTCCCGAATGCGCCCCAGCCTGCCGTGATCAAAAACCCTTGTGCATCTCCTGTCTATATGTGGAATAGACACATGAGGAAACCCAGCAATTCTGACAGGAGCAGAGCGTTGGGCGATACGCCTGCCGTCAACCAACCGAATGCCCAACCCGAAGCTGACGCTCAGCCGCTGGCGCTGAAGGACTTCATGAAGGCCCTGATCTCCGTGCGCCGGCGGTCCAGCCTTTACGGATCAGACCATCCCAGCACCCTCCACGCGGTGGAAGAGTTCACGAATATTCTCAAGGGGTTTCTTGACTGCTTCGGCCCGTCCACTTTTGTGCTCACCGAAGACGCCGTGGTGCTGAATGATCGCTGGTTCGAGGCATCAGGCGACAGCCGCGAACTGTTCCACCGGCTGCGATCACGGGGCGCCATGGCCTTTTCGCTGGTGGGTGAACCGTCCTCCGATCAACTGGTCGAGTTCCTGCTCTACCTGAGCGCTGAACCGCGCGAGATACGAGATCAGGGCGGGTCAAACATCTACCTCCGCAAGCACGGGGTCACCCGCATAGTGGTCACGGAAGCCTTGTTGGTGTCGGAACAAGACGATGGCCCGGTGGCGGACAAGTTACCCTCAGACAAACCCGCCATGAACCGTGCGGTGGCGGCAGTCATCACGTGGCTGACCAGGCAGGACGAGGAGGAGGAATCTCCGCGCTTGCGCATCAGCGAGATTTTCGCGGACCCGGATGCCGCCGCCAAGCTGATCCGGCAGGTGATCATGAAGCTTCGCTCAACGCATGCGAAGAAGAAGCCGTCCGAACTGGCGGCCGACGTGGTGAACGAACTCAAGGATCTTGCCGCTGGAAATAAGGAAGAGTGGGACAAAGCCGTCCCTGGGGTGCGCAAGGCGATGGCCAAGCTGCCGCCGGAGATGCGCCCGACTCTGGGGAAGTTCGGCTCACACGATCAGGATGTGGAGATGGGCGCGACCGGTAGGGTGAGCGTGACTGAGGTGGAATCCACTGTGAACAAATTCCTGATGACCGAATCACTGTCCGGCGACATGGACATGGAGTCGTTACTGACGGAAATGGAACAGCTCTTCGGCGGGTATTCCAGCGGGCTGCTCTCAAACTGGAAGAACGAACTGCTGCCGGCAAATACAATACGGTCGTCCGTGGGGACGCTGTCCATGCTGATGGGCCTGGAGACGAACTCGTTGGTACACGGGCAGATTGCCCGGTCGCTGGCCGCGTTGATCACTCGGGCGCTGGAAGCAAACGAGCCGCACTTGGCCATGGAATCGGCGTCCATTCTTGCGAGCGAGGCGCGCCTGAGTGACCAGCCGCTGTGGAGAAACATGAACGTGAAGTCCGCCCTGAAAACGGTGGACATGTACACGCTGAGAAACCTGGTTGAGAGGGCTTTGCAAACCGGCAGCGTCGAAGACCAGGAGGCGGCGGCCGGACTGGTGGAAGCAGTGCCTTCGCTGGCGCTGAGTGTTGCGGAGTCACTTGGCGTGAACTGGAGCGGACATTTTTTGGAAAGCCTGAGAGCAGGATTGGCGCAGATCGGTCAGACTGCCGGGCCAGTGCTGGGCAGACTGCTGACTAACGGTGAAGGCAAGGCAAGACGGGCGGCGCTGAAGATGTTGGCTGATCTGCAGACGGACTGGTCGTTGTTGGAGATAGAGACAGCGCTGAAGGGCGCTGATGAATCATTCGTGGTGATGGCGTTGGAACTTGCGAGCAAGGTGCGATCGCCCATCGTCTTGCGTATGTGCGCTTATCAGCTCAGACACAAGCACGCGGATGTCCGACTTACAGCGATCCGCGTAATCGGCGACTTGGGCGACGAATCCGATGCGGTAAACTTGATGAAGTTTGCGTCCATGCGCGCCATACGCCAAAATCAGCGCGACGAACAACTTCAAGCCCTGAGAGTGCTGGGCAGGATAGGCGGCGCGGATATGATTGGCTGTCTTGAAAGCGCGGCAGTACGAAGGCCGTTATTCTGGAGATCGAGATACGAACCGGTTCGAGAGGCCGCGGGGTGGGCGGTCAATGAGATTCGGGCGCGGTTGTCCGCTGCTGCCGAACAGGTCGCTTAGCCTGCGTGATGCGGACTGGGAGAAAATGCGATGAACAACCAAGACGGAAACGAAACCGTAAACAATAGCATACATGCCGCCAGAATATCGGACATTCTGGGCAAGCTCTTAGGCTGCATGAGAAGCATGAGCCTGTACGGGCGCACTCATCCGACGCCGCTGGAGATGACAGCAGCCGCCCAGCAGTCCCTCTCCCAAATCCTGGCTCTGTATCCGACCGTCACCTTGGCGATTGTGGATTCCTACTTGACGCTGGACAGTTTCCCAATTGAGGGGAACCTCGGCTTGGTGGCCGAACTGGCGGAGGAGTTGGGCAGCAGAGCTGTGAGTGCGATAACCTTCTTAGACGGGATCACCGTCGATGAAGTGGCAGACTTCGCTGAGGCGCTGTGCATTTCCCGCGAAGACCTATTGACCCGCGGCGGGTTGCTCAAAGAGATGGAGAAACGCGGGGTGACTCACATAGAGTTGAGGAGCGGCACTGGCCCCGCGGAGGCGTGCGAAGGCAAGGATCCGGCAGTCATCTACGAAGAGGCGCTGCTGCTGATAGAGGAAGCTCTTGAGGCGGTTCACGTTGGGCTGAAGATACCGATTCACGAAATCAGGTCACTCGTTCAGGACTCGCTTCAAAGCCTGATATCGGACGAAGGCGCGCTGCTAGCGCTGGCGGGAATCAGGAGCTATGACCGATATCTCTCCGAACACAGCGTCAACGTGTGCATACTTTCCATGGTCTTTGGCCGCAGGCTGGGTATTGACCAGTCCACATCCGTGGAACTCGGCATCTCCGCCTTGCTCCACGATATAGGCAAGGTTTTCATACCGGAGAATGTGGTGAGGAAGCCTGGCAAGCTGAGCGAGGAAGAATGGCAGCACGTCCGCAGGCATCCGTCTGAGGGAGCGCGCGCTTTGGCCTCAATGCAAGGGATGCCTTCGCTGGCGCCCATCATCGCGATGGAGCACCACGCCAACCCGGACGGCACCGGCTATCCGGGTTTCGGCTCGAATCACCATCCGCACCTGCTCAGCCGCCTTGTCTCGATAGTGGACACCTATGACGCGCTGACCACAGACCGACCATACCGCGAACGATGGACCGGGCAGCAAGCCGTGGCATGGATGCTCTACGAAGCGCCGAACCGCTATGACAGGCAGTTGATGGCCAGGTTTGCGTCTACATCGGGCCTGTACCCCATCGGCTCGCTCGTCCAACTGATGAACCAGCACATAGCGGTCGTGGTGAGCGGCTCCATGAAACACCCCACAAAACCGATCATCAAGCTGATCTCCGGCTCGGGGCAGCAGAAAGGCGTGATCAACCTGCAGGAGAACACCGACCGAGGGCTTGAGATCAAGTCCATCGCCCAGCCGGTAGAAGCTCTCCTGCCGTACACAGACCGCCTGCTGGCCGCGTGACGGTTCCTGGTTGACAATCTGGGAACCTGGATCCTGTGGGTCTCAACAATTGCATCCGTGCTCAGAATGCGATTGCGTATGGTGCCCATGGCAAGTCATTTCTGATAAGTAGTAATTGTGCGGTGTTTCGGGATTTCCGTTCCGCCGAGCTCCGCTCAAATCCCGAAACACCCAACCTCCAGGGGTGACATACTCCCAGACCATCCACAGGGCGCTTGTTGGCCCTTGACAACCGGGCTGGGGTGTGGTAGATTGCATCGGGTAAGCGTGATCGAATGCGCTTGCTATGATTGTGCTTCCCGCAGGACCAGGGCTCGCGCGACGGGGTCTTGTCGGCGGAAGGCGGGCGATGAGATAGGACGCGACTGGACCGACCGGCATTGGTATTGTTGCGCCCGCACAAGAATAGACAAGGCGTCCGCCCGACCGATAGCGACCGATGGCCTTGCGAAGGCACCTCGCAGCACTCTAGAGGAAAGGAGAAAAGATGATGAGTTCGCTTAGAAGCCTATGCATAATAACTTGAACAACTTACTGGTCACAGTCCCCTGGGTAGCACACTATAATTCCATTCCCCATGAAATGAGCATCTCTCAATCGCCAAGG
>Ga0315273_10011932_pt1 | contig 11124 bp, 7 predicted proteins | sample YL17G02_0_MG_FD_205753 | JGI IMG/M metagenome (GOLD analysis project Ga0315273, IMG submission 205753) | Sediment microbial communities from Yellowstone Lake, YNP, Wyoming, USA - YL17G02_0 | ecosystem: Environmental > Aquatic > Freshwater > Lake > Sediment | place: USA: Wyoming | collected...
TGCCCCTCGATTCGATCGAGGCCTTCGAGGCGGATCCGCGAACCCCGGCTGCTGCGGAATCGTACTTGCGGCGCGCGTTGGAAGCCCTGCTCGATCTTGGACGCCACGTGCTGGCCAAGGCCTTCGGGCAGCCCGCAGCCGAGTACCGGGACATCCCGCGCTACCTCGCCGAGCACGGTGTGATAGACGAAGCTGGCGCAGTGCGCTGGCTCAAGATGGCCGGGTATCGTAACCGGATGGTCCATTTCTATGCCGAGATCTCGCGGGCCGAGCTCTTCGACATTTGCGCGACGAAACAGGCCGACATCGAGTCGGCCGTCGAGGCGATCCGTGCCTGGATGGCTGCGCATCCTGAACTGGTGGACACGTCACTGTAGCGGACTGTAAAGGGCAGATCGCAGTCCAGGCCAGGGTCACAACCTTCCGGAACCGTGTCCTTGACGGCGTTCCCGCTCGGGCCGTCCCCGAGCTTTTTCCCCCAGAGGTCGTCGTCCAGGTCAAGGCGCTGGCGTGTGAATTGCCCGCCAGCCTGGGGGGCTCCTCTCGCGCGTGAGCACCGCGGATGTCGCCCGCGGGGTCCGGCGGGCCGGCATCGTCGCGACGATCAGCGACAAGACCGTGTGGCGGTGGTTACACGACGGTGCGATTCGGCCGTGGCAACACCGCACCTGGATCTTCCCGCGCAAGCGTCCCTTGACACCCCACTGACTCGGGCGTATGTTGGCGTTCGTCGCACCAGGGATTTGGCAGTTCGGCGCAGAGGAAGGATCGCCATGTCGCGGTCCCGTTGTCTTGCCTGCCGTCGGTCGCGCGCGCTCCCCCGCCTGGCCTCACGCCCCCTCCACAGCATGTCTCTGCCCCGCGTTGATGAGGGGCTGGACGACGAGGGTCCCATGATCGGGCAGACGGTGTCGCACTACCGGATCCTGGAAAAGCTTGGCGAAGGCGGCATGGGGGTGGTCTACCAGGCCGAGGACAGCCGGCTGAAGCGGCGTGTCGCCCTGAAGTTCCTGCCTGAGGCCCTGTCGCGGGACCGCCAGTCGCTGGAGCGCTTCGAGCGGGAGGCCCAGGCGGCGTCTGCCCTGAATCACCCGCACATCTGCACCATCTACGACATCGACGAGCACGCGGGGCAGCACTTCATCGCGATGGAGCTGCTCGAGGGCCAGACGCTGAAGCAGCGCATGCTCGGGCAGCTTCTGGAGGTGGACGAGATCCTGACGGTGGCGCTCGAGGTGGCCGACGGGCTCGAGGCCGCGCACGCCAGAGGGATCGTCCATCGGGACATCAAGCCGGCGAACCTGTTCGTCACCCGGCGCGGGCAGGCCAAAATCCTCGACTTCGGGTTGGCCAAAGCCCAGGACCCGGGTGGAGGCCGGGTCTTCAGACCCGGCGAGACCGCCGGACCTGAAGGTCCGGCCTCCACGGATTCTCCCACGATGATGCCACCGGTCGTGACGGCGACGGGCACCGTCCTCGGCACGGTAGCGTACATGTCGCCGGAGCAGGCGCTCGGCAAGGACCTGGATGCGCGGACGGATCTGTTCTCGCTGGGGGTGGTGCTGTACGAGATGGCGACGGGCAGGCTCCCCTTCCGGGGGAACTCGTCCGCGGCGCTCGTCGACAGCCTCTTGCATCAGGCGCCGACCTCGCCCGTGCGCCTCAATCCGGACGTGCCCGACGCCCTGGAGCGGATTATCAACAAGGCGATCGAGAAGGACCGCGCGCTGCGCTACCAGTCCGCCAGGGAGATGTTCGTCGACCTGACGCGGCTGAAGCGCGAGCGCGAGTCCGGACGCGTGGCCGCGCCCGGCGTCGCGGAGCCCCCGCGGATCCTGTCGCTGGCGGTGCTGCCGTTCACGAACATGAGCGCGGACAAGGACAACGAGTACTTCTGCGACGGCCTGAGCGAAGAGATCATCAACGCCTTGTGCCATATCCGGGAGCTGAGGGTGGTGGCCCGGACGTCAGCCTTTGCCTTCAAAGGAAAAGAGATCGACATCCGCGAGGTCGGAAACAAGCTGAACGTGGGTGCGGTGCTGGAAGGGAGCGTGCGGAAATCCGGGCAGCGATTGCGCATCACCGCTCAGCTCGTCAATGCCCGGGACGGATACCATATCTGGTCCGGCCAGTTCGACAGGGACGTGAAGGACATTTTCGACATCCAGGAAGAGATCTCGCTGACCATCGTCGATCACTTGAAGCTCACACTGTTGAAAGACGAGAAGGAGAAGATCCTCAAGCGGTTCACGGACGATCACGAAGCGTACGATTGTTATCTGAAAGGACGCTATTTCTGGTATCGACGCTATGAGAAGGGCCTGCAGAGAGCTCTCCAGTATTTCCAGCAGGCCATCGAAAAAGATCCCGGGTACGCTCTGCCGCACGTGGGGATAGCCGACACCTTCGGCATACTCGGAGCCTTCAGTTTGATGCCGCCCCACCAGGCCTATGCGCGGGCCAGGGCGGCGGTGAACACAGCCCTCGAGATCGACCCTGAGCTGGCCGAGGCCAACGCCTCGCTCGGTTGGATCGCCATGTGGTATGACTGGGACTGGCCGGCGGCTGAACGGCATTTCTTGAAGGCCATTCAGAAGAAGCCGGACTATGCGCTCGCCCATCACTGGTACGGTAATTTTCTGTCATGCACGGGGCGTTTTGACGAGTCCATCCGGGAGATGCGGAAGGCATGCGAACTGGAGCCTCTCGAGCCGGCCAACCCCGCGCATCTGGGCCTGGCTCTCTTCATGGCGCGGCGTTTCGACGAGTCGATCGGAGAACTCCGCAAGGTCATCGAGTCGGATCCGGAGTTCTGGGTCGCGTATTGGTATCAGTCAGCGAATTTCATGGCCAAAGACATGTGGGGGGAAGCGATCGCCACGCTTCAAAGAGTCGTCGAACTCACCGCAGGCTCTGTCGCGGCGTTGTCAACATTGGGTTTTGCCTACGGCTCGGCAGGAATGACGGATGAAGCTTTCAAGATTCTCGAGCGGCTGGACGGGCTGTCGAAGGATCGCTATGTCGGGTCCTTCTGGAGGGCGATGGTGTGGCTGGGACTCGGCGAGAAGAACGAGGCGTTGGAGCATCTGGAAAAGGCCTATCCGGAGAGAGAATCCGATATGGTCTTTCTCAAGGTGTGGCCCACGTTTGACAGCCTGCGCTCGGAACCAAGGTTCAAAGCCCTCCTCAGGAAAATGAATCTCGACACATAGGGAATTCTTTGTCCTCTTAGAATACGAGGGTCCCATGATCGGGCAGCCCCTGGAGGTGGCCGAGATCGTCGATGGCGAACTCTGGGCCAGCCCAAGACCGGCTCCGCGCCACTCCGGAGCGTCATCGCGCCTTGGCGGATGGCTCGAACCGCCCTTCGACGAAGGTCGCGGCGGTAGAGGCGGATGGATGATCCTGGACGAACCTGAGGTGCACGTCGGACGTCACGTGCTCGTGCCAGACCTGGCGGGCTGGCGACGCAGCCGGATGCCCAGGCTGCCCGCCACGGCGTGTTTCACGGTCACGCCGGACTGGATCTGCGAAGTCATCTCGCCGTCGACGGCGTCTCTCGATCGGGTGAAGAAGCTCGCGATCTACGCACGAGAAGGAGTGCCTGACGCCTGAGGCACCCTGGTAGCACGCAATGCCATTCGGGGACCTCAGCGCGCCGGGTCGATCCGAACCGCGTCCTCCATCGAGCAACCCTTGCACGGATACCGGCGCGCGTCAGGTTCACGGCGTCAACCGGACGTTTCCCCTTCTTCTTCCCTCCGGCTCTGTATATGCTCTCTAACACCACCGTCATCCCGGGAAAGGGCGATTCCACCATGAACACGCGCCGTCGTGTCGTCGTTTGGTTGTCGGGCAGCTGTCTGCTCCTCGCGGCCCTGGTGACGCTCGCTGCGGCTCCCACGGACCCGCGTCTCTTCTCCGGCCTGGTGTGGCGCAACATCGGCCCGTTCCGGGCAGGTCGCGTCTCCGCCGTCACCGGCGTGGTCGGACAGCCCGGCACCTTCTACATGGGGCTGCCTCTTGGCGGGGTGTGGAAGACGGCCAGCGCGGGCCAGACGTGGTTCCCCGTCTTCGACTCGGTGAAGGAAGCCTCGTCGGTCGGCGCGATCCAGGTGGCGCCGTCGGATCCGAACATCATCTACGTGGGCATGGGCGACCTGATCACGGGCGGCGGCATCAACGAAGGCAACGGGATGTACAAGTCCGGCGACGCCGGCCAGACGTGGGAGCATCTGGGGCTGGACGACACCAAACAGATCCCGGCCATCCTCGTGGACCCGCACGATCCCAGCCTGGTCCTGATTGCGGCGCAGGGAAACGTCCATACCCACACCGAAGAACGCGGCGTGTTCCGCAGCACCGACGGCGGGAAGACGTGGAAGAGGACGCTCTACGTCGACAACGAGACCGGCGCCCAGGCGATGGCGTGGGCCTACGACCGTCCCGACGTGATGCTGGCGACCACCGTCCGGCACTACACCGCCCCCGGCGGCGGTCGAGGCGGCGCGGCGGCTCCCCCGGCCGGCGCGACTGGAGCGCCGGCGCCCCCGAGCGGCACGAAGCTCTTCATGAGCACCGACCAGGGCGTGACCTGGAAGGAACTGGCCGGCGGCGGCCTGCCTCCGCTCGTCGGGCGCACCTCGGTGGCACTGGCCGCCAATACGAACGCCCGGCGGATGTTCATCGTCGGGAGTTTCGGGCTCTACCGGTCGGACGACGGGGGTACGTCGTGGCGACAGATGTCGGCCTCGGATCGGCGCATCGTCGGCGGCGGGTACCTGTGCGGCGTCTACGTGGACCCCGGGAATCCGGACGTCGTCTACAACATGAACACCACGAGCTACCGGTCGCTTGACGGTGGGAACACGTTTGACGCGTTCAAGGGGGCGCCCGGTGGCGACGACCCGCAGCAGATGTGGATCGATCCGACCAATGGGCAGCGCATGTTCCTCGGCGTCGACCAGGGCGCCACGATCTCGCTCGACGGCGGCAAGACCTGGAGTTCCTGGTACAACCAGGCGACCGCGCAGATCTACCACGTCTCTGCGGACAACCAGTATCCGTACTGGGTCTACGGCAGCCAGCAGGACAGCGGCACGATCGCGACGCGCAGCCGAGGCAACCTTGGCGCCATCACGCCGCTCGACTGGTATCCGACCCCCGGCTACGAGTTCGGATCGCCCATTGCCGATCCCCTCAATCCGAACATCGTCTACGCCGGAGGGCCTGGCAACGGCCTCGTGAAGATCACGATGCCGAGCGGTCAGTGGATCAATGTCAGCCCCAACGTGGACACGAGTCTCGCGCTGCGCAAGGTGACCAACCAGCCCATGCTGTGGACGCCGCAGAACCCTCGCGAGTTGCTGGTGGGTTTCCAGTACGTGATGGCGACAACCGATGGCGGCATGCACTGGAAGAAGCTCAGCCCGGACCTGACCGTGCCGAAAGGCCAGGCTGCGCCGGCGCCCGCCGGAGCGCGAGGCGCACAGGCCGGAGCGCCGAGCGCGGCGGCGGGCGGCCGGGGCGGCCCGGTTGGAGGTTCCATCCAGTCGATGTCGGCGTCGACGGGCACCGCCGGCGTCCTCTGGGTGGGTACCAACAACGGGCTGATCCAGGTAACCAGGGACCGCGGGCTGACGTGGAGCGACGTCACCATCCCGGAGCTGCCGAATCCAACACGGGCCGACATCTCGGCCATCGATGCGTCGCACAAGGACGCGGCGACGGCGTACGTGGCGATCGACTATCACACGACGGGCGACTACAAGCCGTATTTCTACCGCACGCGTGACTACGGCAAGACGTGGACGCGGATCATCAACGGGCTGCCGGCCGATGAGCCTGGTGGCAGCTTCGCCCGAGTGATCCGCGCGGACACGAGGAAGGCCGGCCTGCTCTTCGCCGGCACCGAGAGCGCCGTCTACGTGTCGTTCAACGACGGTGACGACTGGCAGCCGCTGATGCTGAATCTGCCGAACACGTCGTATCGTGACCTGACCATTCACGACAACGACCTGGTGGCCGGGACCTACGGCCGCGGCTTCTGGGTCCTCGACGACATTTCGCCGCTGCGGCAGGTCACGCCCGATCTGGCGTCCAGGCCCGTTCACCTCTTCAAGCCGGGGGACGCCGTCCGGGTGCGCCGCAACGGGAACGGCGACACGCCGTTCCCGCCCGAGATCCCGCACGCGCAGAACCCGCCGCTTGGCGCGATCATCTACTACTTTCTCGGCGCACAGCCGGCGGGCGCTGTTGTCCTCGAAATCTCGGATGCGTCGGGCAAGGTCGTTCGGCACCTGTCGAGCGCGCCGATTCCGCCGCTGCCGGATCCGCCGCCGCCCGTGCCCGACTACTGGCTGGAGAAACCCACGTCGATGCCGACCGAGGGCGGCACCAACCGCATCAACTGGAATATCCGGTACGACAACCCGCCGGCGTTCGTCCACAACTACGCGCAGGTGATGGGCGCGGTGGCCGGCGACACGCCCGCGTCGCCGGAGGGACCGCTCGCGCTGCCGGGTGTCTACACGCTCACGCTCACCGTGGACGGCAAGAGGTACACGCAGACGGTGACGGTGAAGAACGACCCGCGCTCGCCGGCGACGGCGGCCGACCTTCGCGCGCAGCACGACCTGCAGATGAAGCTGTACGACGGGATCAAGGAGGCGTGGGACGGGTACCAGCAAGTGGCCGCCATGCGAGCCGCCGTCGCCGCGATTTCTCGGGCGAACCTGCCAGCGGAGGTGGCGGCGGCTATCAGCACCTTCCATGCGTCGCTGGCCGCCGTCGGCGGCAGCACGGCCGGTGGCCGTGGCCGCGGCGGTGGTGGATTTGGCGGGGCAGGCGGCGGCACACCGCCGCCGCCGAACTTCGCGGGGCTCAACGGCGCGCTGATCCGTCAGCTCGACACGCTCGACTTCGGCGACATGGCGCCGAACGAGCCGATGAACAAGGCATTTGTCGCCGGGTGTACCGATCTGAAGACCGCGGTGACCAACTGGAGCGCCATCAACGCCAAGGACTTGGTCGCGTTCAACGCCCTGATGGCCAGGAACAACCTGAAGCCGGTCCCGGCGGCGGCGCCGGCGCTGGCCGTGCCGGCGTGCGCGGGGCCGGCGGCTGTCGCACCCACCGCCGCGGCACCGAAGGCCGCCGCGCCGAAATAGGCAGAAGGGCCGGGGTCAGATCCAATCATGGGGCGAGAGCCTCCGCTGGCTTTGGCGCCTTACTTTTGGATCTGACCCCGTTGCAAGGCTACTTCCTTCCGGCGTCGAGATCGTGCGTCGGCACGCCGGGTGGCGTATCAGTGGCCCACGCCAGCAGCCCGTAGTCGCGAATCTGCGTCTCGGGCGCCGCGCGGAGGGAATCACGCAGGCGCAGGGCGCGCGCGTCCGCCCCTGCTCGATCATCATCTTGTTCTTCGCGTAGTAGTTCTCGAGGAACATCTCGCGGTTCTTCGCCACCGCGTTCATCGCGATCAGGATCGCGGACTCCTGCGTGTTGATGTTCGCCCGGCCGCTCCACTGCACGCCCTCCGGCGGCGCAGGGAACGGACGATACCATTCCCGGCTCTGGCCGGCCTCTGTCGCGCGCCGGTTGTCAACCTGGCGCTCGCGACCGTCGACCTCCGACACGGGCGTGATGACGACGATGATGTTGTTGCGGATCTGCTCGATGAACGGCGTCTCTTCAACCGCGAGCCGGAAGGCGAGCTCCATCAGCATCTCGGGGCTGCCGGTCTCGCTCGAGTGGATGCTCCCGGTGGCGTAGTAGATCGGCTTGCCCGTCTGGATGAGCTGGCGAGCCTGCTGGTCGCTGAGCTTGCGCGGATCGCTGAGCTGCGCCGTGATCTGCTTGTACGTGTCGAGCGACTTGATGGTGGCCTCGTCGGCGACGGCCAGCGCGACGACCGGGCGGCCTTCCTCGGTCTTGCCGATCTCCCACATCGTGACCCGGTCCGAGGCCTTGTCGAGGGCCTGACCTGTCGAGCCAAAAGTGAGTGTTACCGGAGGGGCTGATAGTAGGCCAGGATGTCCTTGTGGCAGGTGAACCGGTTGTTCTCGCCCGGCACGTAGCCCGGGAACTTCAGCGGCGACGGCACCGTGGCCGACACAGGCATGTGATCGACCCGTTGCGTCAGAATCCGCTTGTCGGGCGTGTTGTCCAGGATCCGCTTGGTGTAGTCCTCGTCGTTCTTCTGCGGAGCAATGCGAGGAAACCGGGATCCGATCGAAGCGGATCGAAGATCGGCCACGTCCGGACGGGGATGATCCCCGAGGTCGCGCACCTCCACCGCGCGGGGCCGATCGACCCTGGGAACGGCAGTAAGCTGCATTCACCCATTCTTCAGACGAGTGTGGCGTGATAGGGGCTGCTACACTGCTGAATCGGGTGCGGGCGAGCGGCCTTTGAACACAGGGCATTTCCCAGGGAGGCTCATGATGCGGTGCTTTGGCTTGGTAGTCGCAGTCGCGATCGCGTGGTTCACGCCAGCGGGACTGGCCGGACAGGCTGGAACCGACGTGCCGTACAAGGTGCTCAAGACAGCGAAGGTCGGCGGGGAAGGTGGCTTCGACTACATCTATGCCGACGTCGCCGGACGGCGGCTCTACATTCCGCGTGGCGGCAGGCGGACGGTTCCGGCAACGGACACCACGCCTGCCACGCCCGCCGTGCCCGGGCGGATCACCGTCTTCACCCTCGACACCCTCGAGCCGGTCGGCGAGATTCCCGACACCGGAGGCAACGGCGTGGTGGTCGACCCGAAGTCAGGGCACGGCTTCTCCAGCAGCAAGCCGGTGTGCATGTTCGACACGAAGACGCTGACGCTGATCAAGAAGATCGATGTGGGCGCCGCCCAGCCCGACGGGATCCTGTTCGACGCGTTCAACGATCGGGTCTACGTCTTCAGCCACCCGACCAAGGACGCGACGGTGATTGATTCCAAGGACGGCACCGTGCTCGGCACCATCGACCTGGGCGGCGTGCCCGAGCAGGGTGTCGTCGACGGGAGAGGCCGTCTCTGGGTCGTCATGCAGGACGCGCTGGGGAGTGTCACGGCCGTCGACGTCAAGACGATGAAAGCGACCGGGCACTATCCCTTGGGCGACAAGGGCAGCTGTAACGGGCTCGCGCTGGATGCGAAGAGTCACGTGCTGTTCGCGGCGTGCGCCAGATCTGCAGTCGCGCCCACGCCGCCGGCACAGCCCGTAGCGCAGGCCCAGCCGGCACAGCCATCACAACCCGCGCAGCCGCCGCAGTTGCCGCAGCCGCCGAAACCGATGATGGTGATTCTGAATTCCGAGGACGGCACGATCATCACGAGCCTGCCGCTCGCCGGCGGCTCTGACGGCGCGGTGTTCAATCCGGCGACGATGGAAGTCTTCAGCTCGCATGGCAATGGCACGATGACCGTCGTCAAGGAGAACAGCCCGACGAGTTTCGAAGTCGAGCAGACTCTCCAGACGATGATGGGTGCTCGGACGCTGACGCTCGACCGCGAGGCGAACCACATCCTGACCATGAGCGTTGAGCGTGGGCCGGCACCGACGCCGCCGCCAGCCGGAGGCCGCGGGGGCCAGGGCCCGGCGATACCGGGTTCGTTCTCAATCCTCGTGATCGGCAAGTAGGTACTCGCCACCATTGTCCGGCGAGGCGCCGCTTCGAGGCCGAGTCGGAGCGCCGTGAGCAGCGTCGACCAGCGAGGGCTGCGGCCCCGTTGAGCCTGGAAGCGCCCGAACTGGCGCGAGGGCGGGCGTCTGCCGACCTGGCCGAACCGTCCCAGGGAATCAGCGCGAGAGGAGTTGGCGGAGAGAGAGGGAGTCGAACCACATCGACTCGTCGTTGTGTGGCAATTCTACGCATCGACTCTACACGGCGGCACCGCGCCATCAGACATCGAACATCTCAGCAGCTGCAGACGAGAACGCTGCTGCGAATGCGGCGGTACCGACGCCGGGTAGGGCAATGGCGCGGTTCGGGCTTCGATGATGCCGGCGTTTCCATGGCCCCCCCTGAAGTAGGGTCGAAGGCTGGCGCGGTGCTCCCAAGGTCCGGCCTATCCGTGAGCTCCCCGTTTCCTCTGGGAGTGCCTCAAGAGCCACACCGCAAGCCTGTTTCCAGCCCCCGCCACGTCACACCGAGCATGCCGATTTCCAGCACTCGGCGTTCCTGGTCACTTCGCTCCAAGGGTTATGAGACGCATCGAGCTGGGACACCAGTCGCGCCGCGGTAGCGCACCTGGTAGCCATCAAAGAGCCCCAGCGTGTTCGCCAGCCAGGCGCGACGCGGAGGCCCGGGCGCGGAAGCGGATGGCGCAGCAGCTGCGGACCGCACAGTGAGGCACTCGGCATACGCCGTCTGTTCAAGGCCCTGCTGGATACCCTGCCGGCGCTCGACAATAGGCCCTTTGAGGCGAGCGATGTCCCTCGTGTTCAGGGTGACCACACCTGGTTTCCGTTCCTAGGAGCGTGTCCGAGTGAACAGGAACGGGATTCGGGATTCGGGACTCGGGATTCGAAAGCTCGTGTTCGCCGATGTCGTACAACGTGCAGATGTACGGATGGGTCAGCCCCGCGATGGTCCTGGCTTCTCGCTCGAACCGCGCGCGGCGACCCTGAGGCTCTCGAAGGGTCGAAGGGTCGGGATCGGCGGCGAAACTCTCGGGCAGCACCTTGATGGCGACGGTGCGATCGAGGCGGGTGTCGCGGGCCTTGTACACCTCGCCCATTCCGCCCGCCCCGATGGGGCTCAGGATCTCATACGGGCCGAGGCGGGCGCCGGGCGGCAGGGCCATTGGAGAACGGGCAGATTGTAGCACCGGGGACCGCGGGCGCGCGTTGGCTTGTGGCCGCAGCAGCGCGGCGAGCGGCTCCGCTTCGCGCTGGAATGGTCCTGCCGTCCCCGTGGACGGGGACGGCTACGCGGGACGGCCCCCTACATGGTTGCTCACCGCGACAGTCGGTCTCGCCGATTCACGTCCCGCCGATGCGCCGATGCGCACATTCTGCCCTTGACTCCCGGCGGACGACGATGGCATCGTCGTCGTCGCGGGGGAGATCATGCTGGCAAACAACGAACTCATGGCCGCGTCAGCGGCGGCGCGGAGGACTCGCATCGCAG
>Ga0315273_10011933_pt1 | contig 11124 bp, 5 predicted proteins | sample YL17G02_0_MG_FD_205753 | JGI IMG/M metagenome (GOLD analysis project Ga0315273, IMG submission 205753) | Sediment microbial communities from Yellowstone Lake, YNP, Wyoming, USA - YL17G02_0 | ecosystem: Environmental > Aquatic > Freshwater > Lake > Sediment | place: USA: Wyoming | collected...
CGGATGAACGACCCTGTGCTCGACCCGCATGTTCGTGAAGAGGGTGCCCCGGGGGATCATCTCCTGCCAGAGCCGGGGGATGAAGCGGTGCTCCGGCTCGTCGATCGTGTCCCGCGAGCGGGTGCCGCCGCCGAAGACGACGACGATGAGCTTCCGCTGGCCGCCTTGTGGGGTGGGCCTGGCCGAGGGCAGACAGCCGCCTCCGAGCGCCAGGCATGCGGCCGCGCCGGCAGTCAGGAACTCGCGGCGGCGGATGCCGGCGGCCATGGTTGGACCCCCTGCGCGCGCCGACCCCCGCGGTCCTCCGGGCGTCGCTATCGTTTCGGGAGGGCCTCGGACAGCCCTGCTTCCACCCACGGGGAGACCCCGTGCGCTTTCTCCCATGCTGCCGCGTCCACGCCGAAGAGCAGTTGGCCCGTCCGCTGCTCGGCCAGGGTCGCGCCGTGAACGGCGACGCGGCGCACCGTGCTCGTTCCCCACGGGCGGAGTTCCGGCCCGTCCAGGGGGACGGATGCGCGGCAGGGGACCCCCTCGGGGACGGTGAGCTTCACGTGGATCGGTCCAAAGTGCTCCCAGAAGCTCGCGGGATGGAGGACGTAGCCGATCTGGTAGCTGCGGGGCGTCCTGGTGTCCAGGTAGGCGTGCTGGAAGTACCGGACATGCACGACGTGCGTCGTCTTCGGCTCGAATCGCACACGGTAGTGGATGAGGCTCATGGGCGCGAAACTGAAGACGACGGGGAGATTCCTGAGGATCGCCAGGCACGACGCCTTCTCCGCCTCCGAGATCGGCGCCGTCTCGTCCAGGTAGTCCACGCGGGCGTAGACCGTTGGGTCCGTCTGGGCCATGTGCCGTCTGATCCGTTCGCGCACCTTGCTGCGGTCGAGTTCGACCTCGCGGGGCCGCACCTGGCCGGTCGCGAGGTCGACGGACGATTCGCGGACCGTGCCGCCCCAGCCGGCATAGATGGCCTCGTAGCTCGCGCCGGCCGCGGGGTCGAAGCGGCTGGCCAACTGGGCGAAGAACTGCGTGGCCCGCTGCTCGCCGATCGCGGAGAGCGGCCCCAGGTGGGCCAGGCTCAGCTTCCGGAACTGCTGGGCACTGCGGTAGTTTGCGGGCCAGTCTTTGTAGTAGGGGTCGGCATCGCCCGGCCAATTCCTCGCTTCGCCGAGGGACAGACTGGCGTATTCGACCAGGAGCGCCGCGTCCCGCGTACTCCACTTGAGCGGGCCGGTGAGGTAGGCGCCGAGGGCCTGGCGGTCCGCCTCGGCGCGGCCCGGCCGCACCGCGGCCACCAGCCGCCGCAGCGTCTCATCCGCGGCGATGCCCTTCTCAAGCACGGCATCCGCCCGCTCCCGAATCGTCCCGAATATCACTGAGTAGGAGAGGTTCGTCCACTCCGGGCTGACCTTCTTCTCTTTGCCATCCCCTGGCGTCTCGTGCCAATAGGCGACATTGTAGAGGTTCTGGGCGATGCCGCGGACGATGGGGAAGCCGAGGTCCAGCTCGATCGCCTCGGCCGTTGGGTTCTCGATCCGGTAGGTGACGTTGACCCCGACCCCCGCGGTCGTCGGGTCGCGATCCCGCATTGTGGGCGTGTCAACAATGTTCCACAGCTGGGTGAGGAAGCTGACCTCGAGGGTCTCATCGAGCACCCGGAGGCGAGTCTCGCGGCCGGGGCGGAGGCTTGGATCGAGCCGTGCGAGCACCCCGTTCGCCGCCACGTCGCCTTCCGGGTACCGGATGACGAACGGCCCCTCGTTGCCCCGCGCCGCGTCCGCCGCGCACACGGCAAGCACCCCGAAGACCCCCATCCCGACGAGCAGGTTCCGCACTGTGTTCATCGCCGCCCTCCTGGTCTCCCCAAAGCCGGCGCCCGAGCCGCAAACCCCAAGGACATGATAACCGCGTAAGGGGAAATGTCAACAGAAATCCACCGGTCCGCGCATTGCCTCAGTTACGGGTGGGAGGAGGGGACTCCGAAGGTTCCCCCCCGAAGGTGTGAAACCTTCGGGAGGGAAAGCGCGGAGGAGGCGTGCGACAGTCTGTCCCTGCTGGGCTACCTGGTCGTCTTCTTCGGCTTGAGCCGCTCGACGCGGCCGAGGCCGCCGCCGATGCGCGGAGCGTCCTTGAAGACTTCCAGCCACTCCTTGATCTCGCCCGCCGAGGGCGGCTGCTGCTTCACCCAGGTCTCGTGCTCGTCGTCGCGGCTCTCCTCGGCGAGCTGGGTCAACTCGCGGAAGAAGGCCTTGGCGCCGACGACGCGCGCGCCGAGCTTCGTGCAGTCGCGCCCGAGCGCCTGGTCGGACGTGACGACGCGGAGATGCTGGCGGGAATAGCTCGTCTCGACGAGTCGGCGGATATCGTCGTCGGCGGTCCGCGGCGGATGGGAGTAGAGAACGCGGATCCCGGGGAGGAACTCCGGGTGGGTCGCACCGCCTGCGTGGGCGCTCTGGTCGAAGATCACCGTGATCGGGTCGTGAGTGGCCTGGGAGTAGCGGGTCAGGTGCTTGAGCAGGCGGGCGCGCGCCTCCTCGATCGCCGCCGCCAGCTCCTGCCCCCGCTGCTCCGCGATCGCGAAGAGGATGTTGTAGCCGTCGATGAGGAGCGCCATCCCAACTCCAGACAAGATAGGAGAAGAGATTGCCCGCGAAACACGCGAAAAGGACGCGAAAAAAGACAAGAGAGGAGAAGAGGGTTTGGACAGGATTAACAAGATAGACAGGATAGGAAGAGGAGAATAAAGCTGGGTTTGAGACCCTGAATCCTTCCTGGCGAATTGCTTCGGCCCGGCCTTGAGCTTCTCCTTATCCTGTGAATCTTGTATATCCTGTCAAATCCTCTTTGTCTTCGATCTTCTTTCGCGTCCTTTTCGCGTGTTTCGCGGGCGATCCTCTGGGCGTTCTTCTTGTCTACGGATTGCGGGCGTCGTGTTTCGCGGCGCCGCCAACGAGGGTCATGGCGGCCCGTCCGCGGACCTTCCATCCATGGAAGGGGCAGTTCCGGCTCTTGCTGTGGAAGCGCTCGGCGTCGATCGTCCATTCTGTCTTCGGGTCGATGAGCGTCACGTCGGCGAGGCGGCCGGTTTCGAGCGTGCCGGCCTCGACGCCGAGGATCTGCGCGGGCCGCACGGTCATGGCCGCAATGGCCAGCGGCCAGGTCAGGAGGCCCGGCTCGATCAGCTTCGTCACGAGCACGGGCAGGCTGCTCTCCAGCCCGATCACGCCGAACGGGGCGTAGGGGAATTCGACTTCCTTCTCCTCCCGCGCGTGGGGCGCGTGGTCGGTGACGATGCAGTCGATGGTCCCGTCGGCGACGCCGGCGCGGACCGCCTCGACGTCCTTCGCGCTGCGCAGCGGCGGGTTCATCTTGAAGACCGGGTCGAAGCTCGCCACGCACTCGTCCGTGAGCACGAGGTGGTGGACCGCGGCCTCGCAGGTGACGGGCACGCCGCGCTGCTTGGCCCGGCGGACGATGTCGACGGCGCCCGCGGTGCTGACGTGGGCGATGTGGAGGCGGCCGCCCGTGGCTTCCGCGAGCGTGATGTCGCGGGCGACCATCGTCTCTTCGGCGGCGGCTGGCATCCCGCCCAGCCCGAGCTTCACCGACCAGTAGCCCGCGTGCATGACGCCGGAGCCGCTCAGATTGCGGTCCTCGCAATGGTCGATGATGGGCTTCTTGAACATGGCGGCGTACTGGAGCGCGGCGCGCATGAGGCGCGCGTTCTTCACGCAATCGCCATCGTCGGAGAAGGCGACGGCGCCCGCGCGCGTCATCTGGCCGATCTCGGCGAGGCGCTCGCCTGCGCGGCCGGCCGACACGGCGCCGATGGGCAGGACGCGCGCCTTGCCCGCGCGCTCGCCCTGGAGGCGCTGAAAGGCGACCGCCGCCTCGTTGTCGACAGGCGGCTCCGTGTTCGGCATCGTCGCGACGGTCGTGAACCCGCCTGCGACCGCCGCGGCCGAGCCGCTCGCGATCGTCTCCTCCTCTTCCTTGCCCGGCTCGCGGAAGTGGACGTGCATGTCGATCAGCCCCGGCACGACGAGCAGCCCCTTCGCGTCGATCGTCTCCGCCTTGTCGGCGAACCGGCCGATCCCGGCGATCCGGCCGTCCTCGATCAGAAGATCGGCCTCTTGGTCGATTCCCTGCGCCGGACAGAGGATTCTTCCATTCTTGATGATCAGCTTCGCCACGGATGCTCTCCGTTGTTCTTGGATGCACGCATCATCTCTTCACCGATGTGAGCAACGACAAGACCGCCATCCTGACGGCGACCCCATTGGTCACCTGTTCCAGAATGACCGAGCGATTGCCGTCGGCGACCTCGGGCATCATCTCGACGCCGCGGTTGATCGGGCCGGGGTGCATGATGACGACGTTGGGCTTCGCCCGCTGGAGGCGTTCGGCGTTGAGGCCGAAGAGCCGCGAATACTCGCGGATCGAGGGGAACGGCTGCTCTTCGAGCCGCTCGGTCTGAATGCGGAGCATGTTGATCACGTCGACCTTCGGGATCACCTCGTCGAGGTCGTAGCAGACCTCGGCGCCGAGCTGGCGCATCGCCCCCGGCACGAGCGTGGACGGCCCGACGAAGATGACCTCGGCCCCGAGTTTCTTCAACCCGAACAGGTTCGAGCGGGCGACGCGGCTGTGCGAGATGTCGCCGACGATGGCGACCTTGAGGCCCGCGATGCGGCCCAGCTTCTCGCGGATCGTCAGGATGTCGAGGAGGCCCTGGGTGGGGTGCTCGTGCGCTCCGTCGCCGGCGTTGACGACGCAGGCGTCGATCCAGCGGGTCAGCAGGTGCGGCGCCCCAGGGCACGGGTGGCGCATGACGACCGCGTCGATGCCCATGGCCTCGATGTTGCGGGCGGTGTCGCGGAGCGTCTCGCCCTTGGTCGTGCTCGATGAGGTCGACGCGAAGTTCAGGACGGTCGCTCCGAGGCGGCGCGCGGCCAACTCGAACGACGTGCTGGTCCGCGTGCTCGGCTCGAAGAAGAGGTTGACGACGACCTTGCCCCGCAGGTCGCAGCGCGGGCAGTCGTTGCGCGCCACGACCTCTTTGAAGCTCGCCGACGTGTCGAGGACGTGGAGGATTTCCTCGGCCGAGTAGTCCTCCAGCCCGAGCAGATGGCGTTGAGTCCATTCCACGGCCACGTCTCCAGTTCGTAGTTCCGTCCGCCGTACGGCGGACGGCGTTCGTAGTTCCGCCTTCAGGCGGTCTTCGGTTCGCCTCTTCACGTGGGACCCATGGGACCAGTGGGACAAGTGGGACCAATGGGACTCACGGCAAGCGGGCGGCATTCCATCTTCTTCGCCGCCGCCAGATTATAGCGCAAGCCCGTCGCGCGTCCAGTCGATTTGCCGCGCCGTTCGTTGACCGGGCGGGCCGGGGCGCCTATAATCGCCTCGGCGTCCGACGCGCCGAGGAGAGGTCATGGCCGAGTCCCAGGCGGAAAAGCTGCGCAAGGCCCGAGCCCGCCGCTGGCTGCGGCGGGTGCTCTTCGCCTTGGTCCCGCTGTTCGTGGCGGCGCTGATGCTGCCGCACCTCCTGCCCGAGCGGCTCGTGAGCCGCTGCGTCGCGTCGCGGATCCATGCGGCCACGGGCCTCGACGCGAAAGTCGGGCGGGCGTGGTTCAGTTGGTTCTCCGGCCTCTGCGCCAGGGGGGTCACCGTCGCGCAGCCGCCCGGGTTCGGGGAGGGGAACCTGGCTGAGATCGGCGGCCTGTCGGCGAGGATCGACCTGGCTTCCCTGCTCGGCGCCACGCCTCGGATCGAGTGCTTTCGGCTGGAATCGGCCGATCTCCGCTTGGTCAGCGATGCACACGGGGAGTGGAACCTTCCGAGCGTGAGCCCGAGAGTTCGGGTAGAACGGGTGGCGGTTCGCGATTCGGCGGTCCACCTCACCGACCTTGCGAGCGGCGTGAGCCGCGAGTTTCGTGCGAATTGGCTCAACATCGGCCCCTACGTGGCGAACGAGCGAGCCCTGTCGGCATCCGTGGAATCCCCATCGGCAGGCGCGGTGGAGCTGGTCGGCGCTCTTCGGCGCGTGCCCGGGACACTGGAGTTCGACAGGATCCAGGCATCGCTCAGAGGAGAGCGGCTTACTCTGGGCGGGCTGGTGGGCCTCCTGGCTCCGCGTCTGACGCTCCCCGCGGCCCTGGCGGCTGCACGGGTCGAGTCCGACCTTTCCGTCGAGGTCCGCGGCGAGCGGGCCGTCGTCGTCAAGGGGACCGTGAAGATTCTCGGTCTCCCGTCCCTCCCGCTGCTGGGCTTCGTCGGCGACGACCGCGCGCTGATCATCGAGCCGGACGTGGATGTCTCGCCGGTCAGGCAACACGTCCGCGTGGGCATCCGCAGCCACCCGAACGCCAACGTGAGCCTGAGGGCGACCCTCGACGACTGCCTGACTCTCCCCAAGCTCGACGCGTTTCTTGCAGTCGCCGCACAGGACCCCCTCGACGCGGGGCACGATGAGTCGTGCCCTCAGCGTCGCGCGGCCCTGAGGGCGACGGCCAAGGGCACCCTGGATGCGGTCGAGGTCAGCGTCCGCGCTTCGGTGGCGGGCCTGCCTTCCACGCCCCCAGGCGGTCCCCGGCCCGGGCCGGTGGGAATGAGCTTCGGGGCGGACGCCACGATCGCGCCGCTGGAACTCTCCGCGCGCCTGTCGCGGTTCGACCTGACGGCCGCAGGGCTGACCCTTCGCGGCAGCGCGCGCGTCGGGCCGGCGCGTGGATTCGAGCCGAAGATCGACCCGCAGGGCAATCTGCCTCCGATGGCTGTGCGAGGAACGGCTGAAGCCAAGGTGAACTTCGCCCAGCTTCCGCGAGGAATCGCCGAGTTCGTCGGCCTGTCCCGGCCTCTGCCCTGGGCGGGCAAGCTGTGGGCCGCCGCTGCCGTGGCTCTCCGCGATGACGGGGCCGGCGCCGAGAACGCCCCCCGGGAGGGCCTTCTCGCCCTCGCAGACACGCACGGCCCGGCGCGGCCCGACGACTGGCGGTTCGGGATGGAATTCGATGGGGGCGACGTCCCCCTGGAGGACGAGTTCTGGCTCCTCCGCGAAGACCCCTTCCTCACGGTCGTCGCGGCCGTCCTGGGTGGGAAGCCGGACGAACTCAGCTTCGTGGCGAGTTCGTATGGCAGACTCGGCACCCACGGGCGCCGCCTCAGCGAACTCAGGGCCAACCTGGCCGGGGAGGGGGATAGCCGACTCGACAAGCTCCGGATCGTCGGCTCGCCGCTTCTGGGGCTCCTCGCTGTCCTGACGAGGAAGCCTGCTATGAAGGAGCTGAGCTTCGAGCGGGTGCCCATCCTGTTCTCGGTGGCCGGGGATCGGGTCGAGCACGACGCGACGCTGATCTTCGAGCAAGGCGCATTCCTGGTCAAAGGCACCACAACGCTTGGCGGGGACATCAACTACCGGATGACCGTGCGGAACGCCAAGGGCATCAGCCTGCTCCCAGAGGATCTTGTGCCCTACTTCGACGACGGCCAGCCTGCGTTGCTCATCAGCGGCACGGTCCAGAAGCCCAATGCCCGCATCCCGCTCGAATGCATCGCCGCGTTCAAGCTGATGCCCCCGCTCCGGAAGACGCCGGGAAAGGGGGACTGAGTCACCGCACGCGAAGCGTGGCGCGCGCAGAACCCGCGCTGGAGATGGGAAGGCGGAATACGAAAGCTGCCGAAAATGTGAGATTGTATCTACCTAATGCTGAACCAGATATGGAGAAAACGCTACGGGGAGAAAAAAAGTTCTTGACATTGGCTTCGCGTGTGGTATACTAAACACACGCTTGTGTGGCAGGCGGCTCCGGATAGCCGCAGTCTGCCTGATGTCTCCTGGGTCGACCCCGAGGTGGGCCGTCCCGTCGCTCCTTCGTCCGCCGGACGGCGGACGGACGGGTGACCTCCGTCCTTTCCGCTCCTCCTTTTCCCGCGATCATCAACAGGATATGGTACGCGCGCGAGGCCGCGATATGTCGGCCAATCTGGCATTTGGTATCTGGCATCTGGCATTCGGTTGTGGGCGAAGCCCACACCGAGGCACTGTCCCAGAGACTGAGCAGACTGAGCCAGACTGAGCCAGACTGAGCCAGACTGGCGCACGCGGGAGGCCAAAGTCGGCGCGGCGGGCGAGATCCCCCAATGTTGCGCATCTGCAGTGGCCGCGCAACATTGAGCCACATTCGCGGCGCGGCTGATGCCGGCGCGGCTGATGCCGGCGCGGCTGGTGAAAAGGCGGTGGCTTGGGAACCAATCGGCCCCGTCAAGCGTCTAAGGATGAAGGCGGCCAGGGTCTTACCGTGTCGGTCTACCTCTCAGTCGGGGGACATGAGCCATGGCAAATCGCATGCGGCTGGTGCTGACGTTGGGCATTCTGGTCTCGGCGGGCGTCTTCATAGCGGCTCTTGGGGCCAGGCTCGCGACGGAGGACGAGCTTTTCACCAAGGCCATGAAGAGCTTCCAAGAGAAGTCGTATAAGCCTGCCACAGAGGCACTTGAGGAGATCCTCAAGCGCTTCCCGCAGTCGCCGCGCACCCGCGAAGTGGAGTTCCGGCTCGGCGAGTCGTACCGCCTTGCCCAGCGGCTCGGGCGCGACCTCGTCTGGCCGAAGGCCGAGAAAGCCTATCAGACGCTGACCGAGTCCAAGCAGGACGACCTGTGGCGCGCCCGCGCCCAAGCCGGCCTTGGGCGGCTCTACCTGAACTGGAATCAGTGGGAGAAGCGCGAGCAGATCGAGAAGACCTTCGACGCGGCGATCAGCAGCCTTGAAGGCCAGGTCAAAAAGAATTCGCCTGTCGAGCTACGTCGAGAACTGGCAGAGGTTTACATCGACCGCATCCAGGCTGGACTCAACCAGTTCGGCTACGTCTCCGCCGAGCGGCTGAAAGAGATCGAGAAGGAACGCGCGGCAGCCGCCGCGGCCCCGGCTCCGGCGCCAGGGCCTGGCCCGGCTCGCAGGAGCGTGGCTCCCGTCCCGCCCCGGCCCCCCGTCGTGGCGCCCGACCAGCAGGAACTGGAGAAGAAAAGACTCGAATGGTACAAGAGGGTCGATGAGCTGGTGCAGAAGGTCGATGCCTTGCAGGCTGGGAAGGATCTCGATGCCCGCGTCCGGTGGGTTGTGGGACAGCGCGGGGACGCCGAGGGGTACCTGGCACAAGTCGTTGATAAGTATGCAGATTCAGAGCATTGGGGCGATGCGGTGTTCTTCCTCGCTCAGCGCAAGGAGGGCAAGCAGAAGTTCCTGGATGCCATAGCGTTGTACGAGAAGCTCACGCAGCGATTCAAGGAGAACGAGAATCGCTTTGTCCGAGCGGCCCGGCAGCGGATCGAGAACATCCAGAAGCCCGTGATCAACGTGGGGTCCCAGTACGCGGCGCTGCCCGGGATGAAGCCGAAGATCAGCTACGGCTGGCGGAACCAGTCGAAGGCCGTCTTCCGCCTCTATCGGACCGAGCCGTTCGGACAGGCCCACTTCACCAGCCTCCAGGAAATGGCCAAGGCGGGGCGTGGGGCGGAGGTCAAGAACTGGAGCGTTGACCTGGAGAACAAGGGCGACCACGTGCCGCACAGCGCCGAGCAGGAACTCGACCTCGCCGAGCCGGGAGCCTACCTCCTGACGGCGGAAGCCGGCGGCGCCAGCTCCGACTGCCTCGTCCTGATCACCCATCTGGCCATCGTGACGAAGACCGCGTCGGACAAGACGCTCGCCTACGTCGCCGACGCTCTCACCGGCGAGCCCATCCCCAACGCCGACGTTCAGATCGCCTGGACCTGGTGGGACAACACCCAGCACTGGGCGGACGCCAAGGGCGCGACGAACGACGGCGGCATGTTCACCCAGCAACACGGCTCCGACCCACGCCAGCAGCAGTTCTTCCTCCTCGCCCGCGCGGACAAGTCCTACGCCTTCGCCTCCTCGTACCGGTCCTACTGGAGCCCGATGCAACCCGGGCTCTGGTTCTACGGCTACACCGACCGGCCCGCCTACCGGCCCGATGAGGAGGTGGACTTCAAGTTCATCGTCCGACGCTATGACGGCAATGCGTTCGTCAACAGCCCGAATCTCCAATGCCGGGTCATCATCAACGATGCCCGCGGCAACAAGATCTACGAGCAAGTCCACAGCACGAGCGAGAACGGCACGCTCAATGGCAAGATCAAACTCGCCAAAGAGCCGGCCCTCGGCCAGTACTCGATGCACATCCGCCAGGCCGACAACCAGGGGAATGGGGGCTCCGCGAGCTTCCGAGTCGAAGAGTACAAGCTCCCCGAGTACAAGGTCGAGATCTCGACCAGCAAGCCCACCTATCGCGTCGGCGACCAGATCGAAGTGAAGATCGCCGCGAGCTACTACTTCGGCGGCGCCGTCCCCGATGCCGACTGCGAGATCATCGTCAAGCAGAGCCAGTACATCCACTATTACCGTCCGTACCGCGAGTTCGGCTGGTACTACGAAGATGCGATGCGCGGCCGCTTCGGCCGGGGTTCCTCCCAGCGTGGCGGCGGCGAGATCGTGAAGCGCGCGACCATCAAGACCGACGCCCAGGGCATCGCCACCCTCACCGTCGACACGCCGAAGCTCTCGGACAAGCCCGAGGAACGCCGCGACTACACCTACAGCGTCGAGGCCCGCGTCGTCGACAAGTCGCGCCGCGAGATCACCGCCTCGAAGGACCTCCGGGTCACCGTGGCGCCCTTCTTCTGCTACGTGAACTCGAAAAACCACGTCTACCTGCCTGGTGACCGCGTCGAGGTCGACGTCGTCGCCCGCAACGCGAACGAGCAGCCCGTGAAGACCCAGGGCATGTTCCGCGTTTTCCTGGCGACCTTCAACGAAGCGAAGGAGAAGGAGCTTCGGAAGAAGGGGACGCCGTACGATCAGAAGGAAGTCTACGACCTCAAGGAGTTGGAGAGCAGCAAGCTCACCACCAATGCCGAAGGCAAAGCGGTGTACGCCTTCACCTCCGACCAGCCCGGCTATCTCCTGCTCGAGATGATCGCCCTCACGGAAAAGGAGGAGAAGGTCATCGGCACGGGCTGGGCGTTCGTCGCGTCCAAGAAGGAGCAGTACCTCGGTTATCGGCTCAGCGGGATCCAGGTCGTGCCGTCGAAGGACTCGTACAA
>Ga0315273_10011934_pt1 | contig 11123 bp, 11 predicted proteins | sample YL17G02_0_MG_FD_205753 | JGI IMG/M metagenome (GOLD analysis project Ga0315273, IMG submission 205753) | Sediment microbial communities from Yellowstone Lake, YNP, Wyoming, USA - YL17G02_0 | ecosystem: Environmental > Aquatic > Freshwater > Lake > Sediment | place: USA: Wyoming | collected...
TCAAGCAAGGCAAGGCGTCGTGCGGAGTGGCGCGGCAATACACTGGTTTCGCGGGCAAGATCAGCAACTGCCAGATCGGGGTCTTTGCTGCCTATGTTTAGTACCACGGTCATGCATTCATCGATCGCAGGCTGTATCTTCCAAAGCAATGGACCACCGATCCAGATCGTCTGGAAGCTGCATAGGTCCCCCCCAATGCCGGCTTTGCGACCAAACCAAAGCTTGCGTTAACAATGATCGCACGCGCCATAGCCGTATCTGTGCCATTCAAGTGGGTTGCCGGTGACACTGTCTAGGGTGTAGGCGATATCAAACAGCAACTGCGCCGGGCAGGCAAAGGCCATGCACTCGGGGTCAGCAGCGCTCATGTGTTGCAATCCTGGGGCAAGCGGCGATCAGTTTGGCCACGGCCCGCGGACATCGCCCGGACGCAGCTCTCGTCCGAGTGGAAACGTCTGTCGGCGGGGGCTGGAACCAAAGGACCGCGGCTGCATGATTGCTGCTATCTCGCATTGGCCGATCTCGAGGGCGAAGAATTCACCAGCGCCAATCAAGGTCGGTGGACACGCGGCCTGCTGATCCGTCGTCCTATCGCCGATGGCGATCTTGCCTTCTTCACCACCTGGTGCGAGGCTGGAACATCCATCGAAACGCTGGTTGCGGTCGCAGGCCGTCGCGGGGTGATCGCGGACAGTTTTGAGACCGCGAAAAACGAGTTCGGACTCGATCACAACGAGAGCAGATCCTGGCATGGGTGGCATCGCCACATTTGCCTGGTGATGCTCGCCTTCGCCATGATGGCGGCGATCCGCCATTGCGCCCATCTGCCACCGTCAAAAAACAGACCGCCAAACCATGGCAAAACCCAAAGCATCGCTGCGCCATCATTGATCCGATGGTCAATTCAGGAAGTCCGCCGCATCGCCATCAGACTCGCTCGCAAGCGAATCCAACCCCGTCCATATCATCGCATGGCCACTCTGGCGCAGGGCTCACCGGGCGGCCGCTCAGCGCGCGTATTTCAAAGCAAAAAGTCAAATACAATGCTAGAGCTCCCTCCATAGTTGACAATTTGTAAATGCCCCGAAGTGTTAGTTAGCTTTGTATTATAAGTTTTAACATATTGTTATCCGCGCATCCCGCAATATGTAGATATTGTTGGAAGCTTCAGGAGTAGTAAGAACGGGTATGGTCATGGTCGGCCAAAGATTCTGGATCATCTCAGGCTCTAAGCATGAAGATGCGGCCATGGAGATCCTGTCTCAAAGTGATGAAACCGCGCGTTTCGATCACGATGGAGCCGTGCTTGTCACGACAAGTTCCATGGGAACTGAAGTCAAATGGTCGGTGTTCTCACCCTGCTTTGCATCGCTCTTTAGCGTTATCGAACTGTTGCCAACGGTAAAACTCCCCATTGTGCTTAGATTTTACCTCTCGGGTTGGTTCGAGGCGATTTGCCAGACGGCGGATGAGGCCATCGATCGCATCGAACAGGTCATTTCCAAGAGTGAGTTGCACCTCACACGGCGCGCCTATGTCGAGCAGTTTGATCCCACGGGAATGGTTCTCCCGCCAGTGCTTGAAAAAACCTGGCACGACCATGCCGTTGAGCCAGACTCCTCCATCGACTGCGTTTACGACGTGCAGTCAAACAAGTTTCATGTTGAACGGATCGGCGTAAACTCAACCATCGCCAAGTTTTATGGCATGTCGCCAGTGTCATACGCGGCCAAGAGCGGCAACACCTATGACGAAATTGTAAGCCTGGCCTATGGTGATGTCCTGCGCACCGGCAAGCCGCGCTACGATCATGTGCTAGCCGCGATGCGCTTTCCAAACAATACGGTCTACTGGGTTCCCTACCAGAGGATCGTTATTCCCAAGGACATGAGCGACCTGATGCGGGTGAGTGTGGTCGCTGAAATATCCAAGATTGATATCAAGCTGATTTGAGGTTGCGGCACACGGTGTCCGCCGGGCGGTCTCAGCCGCTCATTTCGTTCAGCATCTGCTCGATGGAGTGCCGTTCGGAAACATTGAGCCACTCCACAAGATCGATTCCGTCACTGGCCCATTGCCAGCGAAGGAAGCCACGTTCCATGTAAGTGTAACCCATTCGGTTGGGATGGCCATGGGTTGCCATGCGGTTGCTGCTGAGGGCCCATACCGCGTCTGGGTCCCATTTGAGATAGCTGAGAATCATGCCCAGCCGCGAGAACGCATCCAACAGCTTGCGATTGCGTGCATGGGGATCTATCCAGAATTCGCCGTGGAATACAAGGCGGCCGCGAATGCGTTCGGCGATACTGCTTCCGGGCGGTACTGCATGGGTTGGAAGCATGATCTCCTGACGGCGCATGGCAAGACCGATGGTGAGAGTAGGTCCCCAATCTGCCAGGTTCGACTCCACATAATCATAACGATAGCCCTGGATGCCGACGATGCTGCCATCGGTTGCCACCAGCTTCATCCAGAAAAAGCGGCCGGCATTGAGACAGGCAACCTTGGGATCGAAAAATGGAGAGACCTGGTCGCCGCGGACCGAGAGGCGGGCATTGTTCAATTCCTCAGGATTAGAATCAATGAGGATCTGGTATCCGAATGCCTCAATCTGTGCCGCAATTCGCGCAACAACTTTTACAGCACCAAAGGGGTCTTTTATGCAGAATGCGGTCATTGCGTTTCCCAACAAGAAGTCCCCGCGTTTTTCGAACAACCTAACCGTGTGCGGATGAGTTGCCAAGAAATACAAATAAACATGGTATATGGCCAGAATCTTGTTACAGCTAGCTCTTGCCGTGCAACGTCCAACCGTCTGGTGTGAGCCGTTCCTGAGGAAGGAAGCGGGCCTTATACTCCATCTTGGGTGAGCCGTGTACCCAGTAACCCAGATATAGATAATCCAGCCCCATGCGCCTGGCGCGCAAGATCTGGTCAAGGATTATGAATGTTCCAAGGCTCCGGTTCACCAATGTCGGTTCGTAAAAACTGTAAATAAGAGAAAGCCCGTCATCCAGCAGGTCTACCAAAACGGCGCCTGCAAGCTCACCAGGAACTGCATTCTCGCCAGCAAACCGATACTCCATCAAATGGCTGTCAACAAAAGTCTCGTCGACCATGGCGGCAAAATCGAGCACGCACATTTCCGCCATTCCACCGTTGCTGTGGCGAGTATCAATGTAATCGCGGAAGACCCCGTAGTGCTCGCTGGTTGCCTTGGCGCGAACAGCGAACGATTCGAGATCCTTGTTGCGCTCGATCACCCGTTGAAAGGATTTGCCCATGTTGAACTGCTTCACGAGAACCCGCACTGAAACGCAGGCTACACAGCCGTCACAAGCTGGACGATAGGCAATATTCTGGCTCCGCCTGAATCCGCCCCTTGAAAGTTGCGTATTCAAGGAGCGTGCATCCTGGCCCACCAGATGGGTAAACACCTTGCGTTCCAGGCGCCCGGGCAAATAGGGGCAGGGCGCCGCTGCCGTTATGAAAAACTGCGGGAAATTGCGCCGCTCAATGCTCAAGCCTGTCGTCCTTCAAATACCCACGCAGAATCAAGATTAAGACGTGATTCACATGTTGTGCAAGCAATTTGAAACATGGGTGGCATGTGGTCGGGCGGCAGGTTAAGAGAGGTAAAATCTGGAGCACATGCATGACACGGAAAACAACCTGGATTGGCCTTGGCGTGATGGGTTTTCCCATGGCGGGACACCTCGCGGCCCAAGCCGACGTGGCAATGACTGTCTATAACCGCAGCCCCGAAAAGGCAGCCAAATGGGTGGCCCAGCACGGTGGAGCATCTGCGCACACGCCTCGTGACGCGAGTGTGGATGCCGACTTCGTTTTCGCCTGTGTCGGCAACGATGACGACCTCCGCGAGATTGCCATTGGGCCGCAGGGTGCCTTTCACGCCATGAAGCGCGGTGCCACATTCGTTGATCACACCACGACATCTGCCGATGTGGCCCGCGAGCTTGCCGCTGAGGCAGCCAAGCGCGACCTCGGTTTTGTCGATGCTCCTGTCTCGGGCGGCCAGGCTGGCGCCGAAAACGGCGTACTCACGGTTATGTGCGGCGGCAAGACCAGTGACTATGAAAGGGCCGAACCATTCATCGCTCACTATTCGAGAATGCGGAGGTTACTGGGTCCTGTAGGTGCCGGTCAAACTGCAAAGATGTGCAACCAGATCGCCATTGCAGGTCTCGTCCAGGGCTTGGCCGAATGCATCAGTTTCGGCATGAAATCCGGCCTGAACATGGAGGATGTGATCGACGTCATCTCCAAGGGTGCCGCGGGCTCTTGGCAGATGGAAAACCGGCACAAGACGATGATTGCCGGCAAATTTGATTTCGGCTTTGCTGCCGACTGGATGCGCAAAGATTTGGGCATTTGCCTCGCAGCAGCCCGCAAGAACGGTGCGCATCTGCCGTTAACCGCGCTGGTTGACCAGTTCTATTCCGACGTGCAGGCCATGGGCGGCAATCGCTGGGATACATCAAGCCTCATAGCCCGCTTGATGAAGTAGGGCCTGCCTAGGAGGACAGTTTGCGTGCCACATCCAGCGCGAAATAGGTGAGGATGCCATCAGCACCTGCACGCTTGAAGGCCATTAGGCTTTCAGGGATGACCTTCACGGGATCAAGCCAACCACGCTCAATAGCTGCCATGAGCATCGCGTACTCGCCCGACACCTGGTAGACGAAGGTTGGAACGCCAAACTTGCGCTTCACGCGCGACAGCACGTCGAGGTAGGGCATGCCCGGCTTTATCATGACCATGTCGGCACCCTCGTTGAGGTCGAGAGCGACCTCGAGCAACGCTTCGTCGGTATTGGCAGGGTCCATCTGGTAGGTGCGTTTGTCGCCCGTCAATGTTCCTGAGGAACCCACCGCCTCGCGGAAGGGGCTGTAGAAGCCGGAAGCATACTTTGCGCTGTACGCCATGATCTGGACGTTCTGGTGGCCATGGGACTCAAGAGCTGACCTGATGGCACCGATCCGGCCATCCATCATGTCGGAGGGTGCTATGATATCGCAACCTGCGTCAGCCTGCAGCAGCGCCTGCTTCACCAGCGCATCTACCGAAGTATCATTAATGATTTCCCCACCTTCCATCAGCCCGTCATGGCCATGGCTGGTATAGGGATCGAGAGCCACGTCGCACATGATGCCGATGTCTGGGACTGCGACCTTTATGGCACGGACCGCCCTGCACACAAGGTTATTGGCGTTCAAGGCTTCCTTGGCGTCCGCGGTCCGTAGTTCCCTTTGCGTATTGGGAAAGATGGCAATGGCCGGAATTCCAAGCTTTGCGGCTTCTTCGGCCTTTTTCACAGCAAGGTCAACCGAATAGCGCTCGACGCCCGGCATGGATGAAACGGCTAACTTGGTTTTTTCACCATCAATCACAAAAATGGGCCAGATCAGGTCGGCAACCGTGAGGGTATTTTCGGAAATGAGCCGGCGCGACCAGTCTGCCTTGCGGTTGCGTCGCATGCGGGTGGTGGGAAAACTTGAGAGGATGCTGTGTGACATGTTATCTCTTTATTAGGTCTGCGCCCAGAATTGAAGTGCAGATATTTGTAACAATTGAAGCAATGCTGCATCAACCACTGGGAGATGTCGCAGCGCGGATTTCAATGAAATTAACCAAGATCCGTTAAGCATGATTGCAATAAAATTGCTGCCTAAAGTGGAGACCTGGCGCCCAATTTCGCGCAAATCCTCATTTCCGTGCCCTTGCTGGCGTTATCGTTCCTGTTCATTTCGGTAAAGCCCACGCTGGCTGAAACTGTTTGGATAGAGCGTGCCCTTGAACTCCTGGCAAAATCGGCGGTGGTTGATCAGAGTTGGCATATCCTGTCACCTGGCGAACGCGATGAGTTGTCTGGCTAGGTTGCTCGTGCCGCAGTTTCCGCTACTGAAAAGACCGCCCTTGATATGACACGCTCGTCCCTGGGAGCACGCAGCAAGGCCTGCCTTGCCACCGCCTGCGGCACGCTGGCAAGTCCTGACGTGAAAGAGACATTGCGGGCAAGCCATGAAGCCCTCAGGGCACTTCCTGGAATTCAGCGCGTGGCTACCTCAACGCCGCCTTCAAAAAACCAGCAAGAAACAGCATTTTCCTATGGTTTGGAGAGTTATGGACGCCTGACTCAGACCTATTTTGTCAAACGACGCTGCAGCTACCTCAACCGCCGGCAGGTCGAGCTCTTTTACTGGGCAATTATCAGGAGCCACCATGCAACCATGTTGCAATTTGGAAAACCGGAAAGTTTCCGTAGCGCAGAAATATGCCGAAACCCATGCCGATGCGCAAAACTGCGATGGACTTGCGAGGACACAGGTGACAGCCAGTTTCACGGAACTTGGCAGCCGGTGACCAGAAACACACCCGGATTTCACCGCTGCTGGGCCTTGGAGTCCAGCACGCTGATCGACCCACTTTCTTAACGGTATTGGGTTGCCTTTAATTAACAGTGGAAAAAAAGACTCCATAAACTGTCTTCTAAAAAACGATAAACTATCGAAAATATAAGGATAAATTTACCGAACCTGTTCAGTCCGCCTTAAAGGCCCACACGTATTCTGGTCAACACCAGAGGAACGGACCCAGAAGCCGTCTTCACAATTCTAAGGGAATAGGTGGATAACATGAATACGCAAGTCATCGGGGGAGCGCGTGTTGTAGAACCAGCACCTGCTCGTCAGGAAATCAAGCACCGCTATATGGAGGCGCTGACGCTTATTGAGCGTTTACATCGCCGCCTGCTCGACGTAATCAAGGATGATTTCGAGCGTTCCGGTGAACCAGAGGTCAATCCGGTACAAGCACTGTTGCTGTTCAACATTGCAGATTCCGAACTGACCGCCGGCGAACTCAAAACCCGTGGTCATTACCAGGGCTCAAACGTGTCATACAATCTCAAGAAACTCGTTGAGTCCGGCTACGTCAATCATGAGCGGTCGAGCGCCGACAAACGGTCGGTCCGCGTAAAGTTGACGCCGAAAGGCCAGGCGATCCGTGACCGGGTCGATATGCTCTACAATCGCCAATTGCAGGCGGTGGAAGAGGTGGTTGGCCTGTCGACAGACGAATTTGACCGACTGAACAAGGCATTGACCCGCCTTGAGCGCTTCTGGACAGACCAGATTCTCTATCGCCTCTAAAAGGTTTCACGAAAACGAGACCTTGTGGCCAAAAAGCCGCAAGGACTTTTTTTATTTGAAATATGCTTTACAAGTCAAATCTTACCCGAATCTTGCCTGATTTCGGAGGCTAAACCCCAACGGGGCCAGAGCATACTTTTTTGACGAGTCGCTCTTGGGCTGGTACAGATGCGTAAACACATGAATTGATTGCCATAGTCATGTGAAAGACTTTGGTTCACCAGGCAACGAGGCAATAATGTTTTTAAATTCAATTTCGGTGCGCAAATCCATTGTGGTTTCGCTTGCTTTGATGCTCAGCATTTCCATTGTAGGCGTGCAGGCGGCACGTGCCGGCATGTCGGATGACGAGCGCCAGGCTGCCATGGAAAAGAGCCGTGGCCTGAAGCATGCCGGAGGGGCTACCAACTATGCCGGTAGCAACCATGGACCGGTTCCGCAAGGCAAGGCGACCACCCAAACTGAAGTTCTGAATGGTCAGAATGTCGAGCCCATGCTGTCGGTGAACGGCGAAACCGCTCTGCAGGCTGCTGAGACCCGCTATGCCGAAATTGTCAAGAATGGTGGCTGGTTGACTGTTCCGAAGGGCAATTACAAGAAAGGTGGTGGCAGCAAAGGCATCGCGGTGTTGAATAAACGCTTATATATTGAAGGCTACCTGCGTCCGGAAGCAACGCAGGGTGAATTCGCCACCATTTATACTTCGGCAACCCAAGATGCCGTGACCCGGTTCCAGCGCAACAATGGTTTGGCGGTATCGGGCAACGTTGATGGTCCGACGTTGCAAACCCTCAATATTCCAGCAGAGGAACGCCTGGTTACCATCCGTGCCAATATTCCGCGTCTGGCGGTATATTCAAAGGACCTGGGCGATCGCTACATCGTCGTGAATGTTCCGGCCCAACAAATAGAGTCTGTGGAAGGCAATCATGTGTTTTCGCGCCACAACGCAATTGTTGGTCGGCCGGAGCGTCCCACGCCCGTCGTGATGGCGCCGCTCGACAATGTGGCCTTCAATCCCTACTGGAATGCGCCGCCCTCCATAATCGAGCGTGACATTGTTCCCAAGATCATTGGCGGCAACTCAAAAATATTGAAGGACATGAACATCAAGGTGTTCCAGGGCATCGGCGGCCCAGAAGTGGATCCTGATACCATTAACTGGCGTACTGCCGTGGTTGACAATTATCACTTCCGGCAGGAGCCGGGTGGCGAAAATGCCATGGCAACGGCCAAGATCAATTTCAACAGCCCCTTTGGAATCTATTTGCATGATACGCCGGAACGTCAGCTTTTCCAGACCGGCGGCCGGTTCTTCAGTTCAGGCTGCGTGCGCGTTGACAAGATTGCCATTCTCATCAACTGGATCCTGAACGGCCAGGATGGATTCAATCCAAGTCGCATCGAAGAGCTTGCTAAGTCGGAAGAGCGCCTGGACGAGAAGATTATCAATCCGCCGCAGTTGCGGGTAGCCTACCTGACAGCCTGGCCAACCACCGGAGGCACCATCGCATTCCGGCATGATGTCTACGGCCTAGATGGCACGGGATTCGTGGTGGGACAGCCCTTGCCGGTTGGTGAAAAAACCGCTGAGGGTGAGCGCTTTGTCTTGAAGCCAACTGCGCGCATGGTTACGTCGGTTGATGCAGCTGAAGCCGAAGGCTTTTCCTGGTTTGGCAAGAGAACCCCCAAGTCGACATCGGTCAATGGGGCAAAGGCTTCAAAGTTCCTTTCATCTACAAAGGTCGCGACAGCCGCAGGCGATGGTAAGACGCAGCCCAAGTCCACTGGCCTGTTCAACTGGTCAAGCAGTAAGACATCTGATTCCTCAACGCTGATCAAGAAGAAGCTTGTGGACAAGAAAACAACCAAACCTGCAAGCCTCGCCAGAAAGGCAAAACCTACTGACAAGACAACTGTCGCTGCCAATGGCAAAAAACGTAAGCCAGTGGATGCAACAGTTGTGGCAGATGCCAAGAAAGCAAAGCTAAAGACAACGGACTCTGCCGCTGCGAAGGTCGCTACGACGTCCGCACCGGTGAAGTCTACAAAGCCTACCATGGTGGCTGCTAAGAAGGTCGACGTAAAGTGCAAGCCCGGAGCCGATGGTAAACAGCCTGCCGGTTGCAAGGTAGAGGCCATAGCCCAGCCAGTGCCGGCGGCAAAGCCCGCCGCCACGCCTGAGAAGACTGTTTCTGCGACGAACTGATATTTCGTAACCATTCGCCAGTCCTACTAAATGAGACCCTGTGGGTTCGACTTAGCCGGGACTGGGCTGCGTAAATCGTCTTGCAACAAGTCGCATTTTACGCTGGATCCGGCGCCGTGGCCATATATTACTGGACCCTGCGTGCACGTTCTCTATTTTGCGCGGAAAACGTTAGACAGCGAGGATTTTCATGGCCAAGAAGGCAGTCAAGAAAGTTGCAAAGAAGAAGGCTCCGCTGTTCCCGGGGTTCTTCAAAGACAAACTGGCCAAGACCGACCCCAGGGTGGCACGTGCCATCGCTGACGAACTGCATCGCCAGCAGAACGAAATTGAATTGATCGCCTCGGAAAACATAGTCTCGCGCGCCGTGATGGAAGCGCAAGGGTCGATCATGACCAACAAGTATGCCGAAGGCTATCCCGGCCGGCGCTACTACGGCGGCTGCCAGTATGTGGACGTGTCGGAGAACCTGGCCATCGAACGCGCCTGTAAGCTGTTTGATTGCACCTTTGCCAACGTTCAGCCCCATTCCGGCGCCCAGGCCAACCAAGCTGTGTTTTTCGCGCTGTTGAGCCCAGGCGATGTCTACATGGGCCTCGACCTTGCCTGCGGTGGTCACTTGACGCACGGTTCGCCGGTCAACCAATCCGGCAAGTGGTTCAAGGTGGCGCCTTACAAGGTGCTGGAAGACAGTCACGTGATTGATTACGATGCCCTCGCAGCGCAGGCGCTTGAGGTAAAGCCCAAGCTCATCATCGCCGGTGGATCGGCCTATCCCCGCACTCTCGATTTTGCTCGCTTCCGCCAGATTGCCGACAGCGTTGGCGCCTATCTTATGGTGGACATGGCGCATTTTGCGGGCCTGGTGGCGGGTGGCGCTCATCCCAATCCTCTGGAACACGCCCACGTGGTCACCACCACGACCCACAAGACTCTGCGCGGTCCACGCGGCGGATTGATCCTGTCGCGTGACGAGGCCATCGGCAAGAAAATCAATTCCGCTGTGTTCCCCGGCCTGCAGGGCGGACCGCTGGAGCATGTGATTGCGGCCAAGGCGGTAGCCTTTGGTGAGGCGCTGCGTCCGGCTTTCAAGAAATATGCAAGACAGGTCGTGTCCAACGCTAGGGCCCTGGCTGAGGTCATGATGGTAGGTGGCTGTGACATCGTTTCAGGTGGAACCGATACCCACCTGATGCTTGTTGATCTGCGCAAAAAGGGTTTGACTGGCAAGGCCTCAGAAGCAGCTTTGGGTCGGGCCTACATTACCTGTAACAAGAACGGCATTCCCTTCGACCCAGCACCCTTCACCGTTACCTCCGGTATTCGCCTTGGTTCGCCTGCAGGTACCAGCCGTGGTTTTGGTATTGCTGAGTTCAAGGAAGTGGGCGCTCTCATAATCGAAGTTCTCAATGGCCTTGCCAAGAACGGTGAGGAGGGCAATGCGAAGGTAGAAGCTGCGGTCAAGAAAAAGGTCCTTACTTTGACCAAGCGTTTTCCCATCTATACGTGAAAGTGAGTGATGCGCTGCCCATTTTGCAGTAACGAAGAAACCCAGGTAAAGGACTCGCGCTCCAGCGAAGATGGGGCCGCGATCCGGCGCAGGCGCCTTTGTCCCGATTGCGGCGGCAGGTTTACGACCTTCGAGCGCGTGCAGTTGCGTGAACTTATGGTCCTCAAAAAGGCCGGACGGCGCGTCCCCTTCGACCGGGATAAGCTCATGCGTTCCGTACAGGTTTCCCTGC
>Ga0315273_10011935_pt1 | contig 11123 bp, 12 predicted proteins | sample YL17G02_0_MG_FD_205753 | JGI IMG/M metagenome (GOLD analysis project Ga0315273, IMG submission 205753) | Sediment microbial communities from Yellowstone Lake, YNP, Wyoming, USA - YL17G02_0 | ecosystem: Environmental > Aquatic > Freshwater > Lake > Sediment | place: USA: Wyoming | collected...
CAAGGTTCTGTTCCATATCCCAACTTCATCATACATCCCATATGGAACTCTTCCATCTTCATTTGGGAAATTTGCTATTGTAATATTAGTTTCACCAGTAAAAAAATCAAAAGTTGATGTTGTATTTGCAAATAAAACATTATCAACATAAATCTTTACACCTGTTGATGATATTTCCCAATAAATAAATGTATTATTATTTTTGTATGGAGTATAATTTGCTTGTATTATTCCACAACTTGTGGTATCATAACAATCCATTCTTAAATTTAAAGTATCTCTTAAAGCTAAGTTCATACTTTCATCATTTAATCCATCTAAAAATAAAATTGGTGCCCAATCATTACCAATAGTTCCATTCCAATTAAACCATAAAGTTCCAGATAAATTAACACCTGTTAATCCTATTGAATTAGTTTTAAAAACAGCACTACTAGAATTTGTTGTATTATACCCTTTATTTATTACTCCTGTTCCACCAATATTCATAGATGTAATGGTAAGATTATTTAAATTTAATTCATCTTTTGCAATAATCCCACTTGATTCATCAAATTTCCAATATGAAACTAAACCAGTATTCAACCCTCCAACCCAAGAAGCCCATTCATTTATTCTTACTCCATAGAAAGTAGGTATCCATTCAACATAATCTCCTTTATTAACATAAGCAAATATTCCTATTGTCTTTACTTCTCCAGTAGTAAAGTCTGCTTTTTCCAATGGAATCCATATCTCTCTTTGTTCTTTATGAGTTCCAGAGATTATATAATTACAAACTTCTGTCTTATTTACCAACAAAGAACACCCTTTTTTATAATCATTAACATCAATGGTTTCATAATCCTTATATTTAAATTCAATTTCTTTTTCTATTTTTTTATTTGAATCCTTGAGATTATAAAATTCCATTTTTTCAAATGCAGATTCATAATTTTTATAACTTGTTACTTCAAATTCTGCAACCTTGAATACTCCACCAAAACCAGTTTTAACAATAAGAGGAGTATTAAGTTTTACTTCTGCTATTTTTCCTGTTGGTATTCCTAAAAATGAACTTTGGATTTCAACAGTCTTAGTTTGTGCATCATAATTTTTTGTGTTTGCAGAGACAAAACTCATTGAAAATAGGATGAACATTATCATTGCTCCTATTAAAATCGTTTTACCTTGACTTTCTAAATGCGTATTTTTTTTCATTTTTTCTTGTTTTTTCATACAGTTCCTCCTTCATCCTGTTTTCCTACAAAAAGATAGATTCCAGTGATAAAAGCTATAAGAGTCATTATGAATGGGGAGTATAATATCATATAAGATAAAGCAGTCTGACTTTGAAGTTGTGCAGCAATCTCATCTCCCCCCTCATAAATATCCTGATAAGCATTGCTTAGGATTATTGAACCAAGTATTAATAAAAATATAAATGCTATATAAACTCCAATGAAAGCTGGATGTGGATTTGAACTATAAGCCATTACAAACAACACTGAAAATATTAATGCAACCACATAGGCAAATGCAACTATCCAGGGAAGTGATTGAACAAAAGTGTCCATTACTCCAAAAGTATATGTTGCTGCCCCCGACATATTATAATCTTCTACCATTCCTAAGTCTTTCATTACAGGGGTTATTTCACCTGAACCAAACTTAATTACCCCAATAGCTACTGCTGATATAAATCCAATTATTATAATTGAAAATAAGATTATGAAGAATACAATTATTCCATAAATCCCTCTCTTATCATTTTTTAATTGGTTTATTTTATTCATTACAAATCCTCCTTTCTTGGAAACCTTTTTAATTTCTCTAATGCCAGATTAAACTCTGGAGTTCTTGCCAATAATCTGAATCCTTCTGTCCTTGAAAATTCTTTCTTTGAAACCAACTTATTCTTAAATCTTTCAAACATTGCATTATCTATCTTCTTCAATAAATCCTCATCTAACCTTGTTATTATTGTTCTTTTTTTCATATCATATTGCTCCTGGGAATATTCCCTTGCTTATCAGTCTCTTCATATTTTTATCCTGGACAATCTGTACAAATATCCAAATAAACCATAATATAATAATAAGTGGTGTCATCAAGAAACAAATCCTGAAGAACATGAAAAGTGTTTTAGCAAATAAAGTTTCCCCTAAATATGCAAATGATAAATTAGAGGAGATATAAAATATGGCTATAAGAATCATCCAATCAATAAACAAGAGGGCAGATTTTAAGTATTTCAATTTTCCAATTGAGATTATATTTCCATCAAAATCTTTCTCATTATTATCTGGAATTTTGAATATACCAAATAATATAATTATAAAAAAGAAAATTAAAATAGCAAAGAGGATAATATATATTATTGACTTTGAAGTAGTTAAATCAACCCCTATTGGATTAACTTCAAATGCTCCATGACCTTCTCCACAATCTGTTGCCTGACAGCAATACATATCCCAGTTATAAGTTCCAATAGATGACATCTGTGATGAATTTAAAGTATAATTAAAATCTCCATTATTCTTATTAGTCATCACTCCATTCTCTACAAGATAAGAATTATCTGGATATTTTATTGAAACATTACACAAGGATGTGGAATTGCATATTACTCCATTTCTTGTACATGTTTCCTTGAAATCTAATTCTGTACTTTGCTTGTAAGTAAATGAAGAAACAAAACTAAGAATACTAATAAAAAGTAGTATAGTTATACCATAATATATAACTTTATTTTTCATATTACACATATCCCTCCTGTTGAACATGGATATAAACAACCTGATGGAATAGATAATAATTTAGTTCCTGAATTATAAGTCCAGCAATTGCCACCAGCAAGTGTGAGTTTGAGGCTTATCACTTGTGATTCAGTAAGATTAGTTGTTGTAGAATTTGTAGAATAACCTGTTTTATAAGCTGTGACATTATAAGGAGTGCTATTAAGTCTTACTGAACTTGTCTGGTTAAATTGGAGATAAGTAAAAGGGATAGTATAACCAGTAACATCTGTTGTAGTCTGTGTCAATTGATTAAATACATTTGTGATATTGACAGAAGCACTGAGAGGGGTAGAAGTCTGGTCTATTGTATAAACCCAAAGCCAGTAATAATTAAAGAAAGTTCCAGGACTTTTTATTCCTATTTTAGATGTATCAAGACTGGAATTAAAAAAACTGACATTGGGAGCAGAAGAAACATAGACACTCCAGTTTGTTGTATTTGAAATAGTTGAATTATAAATTTTGGAGTTCTCTGCATTTGTCTCAAACCAAATTCCGCTATAAGAATTAGTAATATTAACATCTTCTAATGTTTCAGTATACAAGACAAAGATAGCAGCACTTGAAGTTCCATTATGAGTATCATTAACAATCTTATTTCCTTTAAAACTCTCAAGATTAATCCCGCTAAGAGTGATAGCTCCTTCGCTTTCTGCAGATGAAGAAGTATGCTGAATTGTAGCTAAAGTAATAGAACCTCCAACTTGACTTAGAGAATTGTCCTGAATTGAAACATAATCAGATTGATAAAAATAAATACCAGAAGTATCCATATCACTAAAATTATTATTAAAGATATTAGGATAATTTGAAGTAAAATAATAAATTCCGTTTTTTCCATCATTTATAGAAGAAGAATTTATTGTTGTATTGTCGGAATAATAATTATAAATATTATATCCCAAAGCAGGTCGCTGGCCAGCATCACATCCCTCTCCAGAATATCCTTGCTTATATCCATGAACATCATTAATGATAGAATTGGATATATTATTATTATCTGAATTATCCAAATAAATTCCATAACTAACTCCATCAAAACAGCTTGTAGTTGAAGAAGAGTTTGCCCAGACAGTGGTAATATTATTGCTGCTTAGATTATTTGAAGAAGAAGTGATTAATTTTATAGCGGTTGCTTCAACATCTCCATAACTTCTATCTGAGATATTATAAAAAGAATTATTATAAATTAAAGAATTAGTTGTGCTGGATAGGAGCAATGCTTTCTTGATTGTCTGAAAATTGCAATTTTTTATTGTAAAATTATTTCTTCCATAAGAGGTTACTATCCAATCATTCCCATATAATCCAGTTAGATTATAACCTCCACAATTAAGTATAACATTATCTGCTGTGATATTGAAGCAGGAGGCATTGTTTCCTGTCAAAGTTATGCTTGCTCCGACAGAGATATAACTGGTGCAAGTTAATTCAACTGGAAGACTGACATTAATATAAACTCCATCTGCATCTTTTGAATCTACAAGATTAAAATCACAGGTATCTCTTGTTGCATAATTTCCAACAGTATTTCCAGTGACAGTCCAGGAGAAAGGTCCACAGGTTCCTGAAGGGCATTGTGTAGCTATAAAATTTACAGGATTTACTCCAGAACCTAAAGCCGAACTGCTTGTCATTGCGACATAATCAGTTCCATTATTATATTTGGCAGTTATAGAACCTCTCTTAGTACAAGTTCCAGAATAAGTTATACTTGTAGTATGTGAATAAGTTTCATCAAGACTTATATTTGTATTAGAAGAAGGGGTAAGGTAGACACAACTCCAAGAACATAGGGCGTCTATCCAATGAAAAGTATAAGTCTGATTATAAGGAAGAGTTATAGAAACATTTGTGCTTACATTGACTATTGAATTATTATCATAATCCATATCAATGAACTGCCCTGAAGAATGGTCTCTGATTCTAAATAATGTAGTGTTAGTAAAACTTTTGTTGACTGTAAGATTATAGAAAGAATTGTTAATATATATCTCATCATAATTTGAATCAGGGATATTTATATTTGTTATCTTCCATCTAAAACTAAATTGGGTATTATTAATCTGCTGAAAATTATTATTTACAATCCCAAATTTAACAGTCATATTCTCATCTCCACTTTTCAAAGAATAATTAATATAAAAATAACTTGTCTCTATTATTCTTCTTTGTCCATAAATCCAGACATAAGTGGAATTATCTGTCTGATGACTCCAGGTAAAAGGAGTGTTATCCAAACAATATTCATTAGTGTTTATAATCCCGCAGAAAGTATTTTTAGTCCAATAATCCTGGTAATGATTGGTGAACTGTATTCCATTAGAGGCATTGAAATAATAATCATCTATCTCATTCCATATTTGCCAGGTATTATTAAATTCATAAAAACCAACAGTATTGTTGTTTGGTTGGTTTTGACTTGGAAATAAAAGTCCAGGAAGCATATTTGATTTTAAGTCTTCTATCTTCTGCAATTGAAGTGGATTAGCCATTATAAAAATCCCCCCTGCAATCAATATAATTAAAATTATTATTATCCATCTCATTGTTTATCCCTGCACAAAAACTCCAGTCACGTTCGCTTTTATCCATTGTGAACATCCATAGTTTAAACAGATAAAATTACCAGTTCCTATTGTAATATTTGAACCAGTAACATTCAAAAGTCCAGTCATGTTCCCCCCTGTTAAATTTAATTTAGTATTGAGAGCATTAGATACAGATGTATTCTGAACATTGATGTAATTAGTTTGTGATGTATTCTGGGCGTCAACATAATTTTTCATAGAAGTATTTACTGCTGCAACATAATTATTTCTTGTAACATTGAAAGTATTAGTAATCCAATTTGTCATTGATGTATTCTGGACAGTGATATAATTTACCATTGAAGTATTTTGGGTTGTAAAATTATCACCAGTCATATATGAAGTATTAGTTATTGAACTCCATGAAGAATTATAAGCTGTATAATTAGCTGACCATATTGGGTCGCTTTCTGCTCCTCCACTTCCTAACAAAGTTCCATTAAACCAAAGCCCTGTTGCATTAACATATATTCCTCCTCCAACACTCCAAGAGATATTTAACAGATGCCCAACATTATAATCAACACCCCATAAGAAAGGATTGGTTGCATTGGATTGGTATTGTGTATTTGTTGATGTAATAAAATGCTGAGGAGTTAACAAGCAAGTTCCACTTGAACCAGTGCAAGTTGTTCCATATGTTCCAGATAAAGTTCCAACAGAACAAGCACCTCCAATTAATATCTCACATCCATTTCCAACATTACAAGTTGCTGGGTTTGAATCACTATCACTATTATCACAATCTAATCTTGTTGAAGATGTGCAATTTCCAGCCGTTGAAGAATAACATTGATTATTAACTATTGTTCCTGTTGAACTTCCACAAGAAGCACCTGCATTTATTTCACAACCATCTGCATCAGTTGTATCACCATCACACGCAAAGTAATTTGTTGTGCAGGTTGCTGAACAAGTTGAAGTAACAAAACTTCCTCCAGTTGCAGTTGTCTGAACATGTTTGTTATAACAGGTTGGATTACGGTCTATAAATCCAGTAGCTCCATTATCACAATGAGGAGCAGAACCATCATAATAATAACAATCAATTACATAACCTCCAGAACAAGCAGTATCTTCACAAGACAAATCACTTCCTCCAGAACCAGTTGTTGTTGCACTTCCAACTGGGGGGTCTATCCCATCAGGGTCATAACAGAAAGTTACTCCACCACTATAACCACAAACATGGTCTATTCCACTGCAAGATTGTGATTGATAAGAAGTTGGACAGTTATTTGGGTCTGTAACATAGTAGGCACTAGAAACAAATCCAATTACCCCTAAAATTAATAAGAGCAACAAGCTAACTTTAATGTTGTTCCACAATTTATAGCCCTCCCTTCTCCACCAGTTGCATTAAGGAAATGCCAATAGTTTCCTAATGCTGTTGTTGTTCCTGAATAAGTCCAACCTTGACAATCATTTACAGGAACTGTTGCTGGAATATATTTTGGACTTCCAGCAATTATCCAAGCGTCACTGTTATTTATGGTTGAACTTGCATTGTTTGAAAATCCTTGTGTTACTTCAAACTCATCACAGAAATGACTCCCTAAAAATTGAGTATTGCAGATTGAATTTGCTGCATCATATCCAGTTTTAGTTCCATTAGTTATTGCACCATTATAAGTTCCAGAAGTAAGATTAATTAATGTTGGAAGACTAACTCCACTTTCTGGAAGAGTTGTTGAATTATAATATCCAAAATCAAGAATATTTGTTGTGTTATAATAATTTGGTTTATCTAAACTCCAGTTGCCGACAAGAGAAATGAGATTGGATATTCTTAAATAGATATTATCCAACCATGATAAGATGTTTGTTGAATCAATATCAAACTTATCTCCAGCATCATCATAGGATAAGTTCCCTGTGAAGCCAGAACCAACTGCATCTTGTATTTGTTCAGTTGTATTCCCGCCACTGCCCCCTGTTCCTATTTGGTCTACCCCACAAAATTTATTTCCTTCATTATCAACTCCAAAGATAAATTCTCCAGCAGAGCAATTTCCTATGAGCTTGTCAAACCTTGAAAGATTTTCAATTTGTATTCCTACTGCATTTGTTTTAGTAGACTCTTGTGTTGATGCCCCTCCACCAATTGTAACAGTAGAACTAACTGTCTGAACATAAAGTAACAAAATACTACTAAGTGTCAAGACAAATAGTACTAATGCTTTAGCCATCCAAACATTCCTCCTTTATTATTTCTTGGTGCTTCTGGGCTTAATGACCTGACTTCCGAGAACTGTGAGTGTTTTCTTAAAGAACTTCTTTCAATCCCGCCTTCTGCTCTTTTGTATGTATTAAGAACTTGGTGTTCAATCTCCATAGTTATTGAATCATATTCATTAATTCTTTTCTCCAACTCCTGTTTCTTTATCCTGTCAATTTCATATTCAATCCTTCCTTCCATCTCTTTGACAACTTCTTCTCTCACCTTATCAATATCTGGATTCATTCCTAAAATTTCTTCTGTGAATGATTTTAACTTTGTCTTGTATTCTATCTTGCTTCTAAGTATCATGATACATTCTTCAATGGTTGGTTCATAAAAGAATCCTTCATATCTCATAAGAACAAAGTCATTCAAACAAGTTGTAAAGTCATACATAATTCTGTTTATTTCTCCATCATCATAATTAGAAAGAAGAGTGGATTTATTTACGTAGAAGATAACTTTCTCCATTATTTTCTGTATCCCATAATCACTAAGAACTCTTAATTGTGTTTTGAATATGGTATCCTCTGAATCCTTCCATTCATAATTTCCAGTCTCCTGATTGATTGTAATCTTTTTTCCAGTCAACATCTTAAAGATGTCTCTAATAATTTCTTTTACATCCAACTGTTCCTCTGCTAATCCTCTCTCCATCTCCTGAAACATCATTTGCTGTTGGGTGTTGATTGCATTCTGACCCATAGTCTGTTGCAATTGCTGGGAAGCCATTATATTTTCATACTCTTGTTCTGTTACCATTTTATAATCTCTTTGCTCCTTTGAATTTTATAATTTTAAAATTCCTAACATTTGATTTACCATAGACCTCAATTAAATGTTGTTTGTATCCTTTTGCTCCTTTCAAAATTCCTTTATCTTCTTTTCTTTTCCAATGAGTTACTTCTCTTTTAAATTTAGGATTAAGTATTCTTCTACCATTTTTATATTGATGTCTATATTCTACATTGACTTTATACATTTTATCTTCTACCTCCTTTCAAAGACATCCTTGCCTTTGTACTTGGATGTTCTTTTCTTAAATGTTTATACATTCTTTTAATATAAGTTGGTTTTCCTTTAAGTATTAATCTCATTTTATTCTTCTTCCATTTTATATTATTTTAATTGCCAATACTCCTCCTATTATTAATCCAACTGTCAAACCAATTAACTTAACCCAGTCAACTTTCACTGATGGTTTCTTTTCTTTAGTCATTAAAATTTCTTTGCTCCTTTGAACTTTATTAAAAAACTACTTGGAACATGAAAGGTAGCAATTGAATTTCCCATAGTATATCTTTTAGTTTTTTTATTATAACCAAGAGTAATATTTCCTTTCATACCTTTATATTCTCCTCTTGTTATTTTTACTGGTGTTCCTATTCTAAATTTTCCCATTTTATAATCTATTACCTCCTTTTGATTGTATCTTCTTTGCTAAGTTTCTATAATAATTAATCTCTTTCTTCTCACTTCCTGTTGATAACCTAAACTTTGGTTGTTCAATAAATAATATTCCTTCTTTTGTTTTCTTTGTTTTATAACCGAAGATGTTTGTTGGTTGTTGTGTTGAACCTTCTACCTTAAAGGTTGCCCCCAAAGTTGTACCTGTTTTAAACTTACCAAGATTAAATGCTTCTTGAGAAGTCTTTGTTGTTCCTATTGGTTTGAACTTACCAAACCTTCTCATAAGAACTAAGAAGTTGTTTGAACTTTGTTTAGGTTTAGAAAATGTTGGAAATATATTTATTCTCTTTGAAGGTTCTCTTCCAAAATTATAAATTTGTTCTGTATATTTAACAGGTTTAGGATATGGATATATTTTATTATAAGTAATTGGTTTAGTAATTATTTTATTATAGTTAATTTTATTAGTTGATATTAATGTTGTTGGTGAAGTTGTATAACTTTTTCCTCTTGATTTTGAAGTAGTATAAGTTATTCCTTTTGTTATATTAATAGAAGTATTCATTATATTCTTAGTAGTAGTTGGAGTTGTTATTAAAGAAAATTTATTAATATTTATTAATGTTGTTGGATTTATATTAGTTGTTTTCATTCTTGTTCCACTAAACCCTAAAATACTTTCACCAGAAATTCTTGTTCCTTCTATTGTTGTTTGTTGATTTTTATTAAATTTTTTTATATCTTTTAAATTATATCCATATAAAGTTACACTTTGTCCTTTTAAAGAAGAGTAACCAATCTTTCTAACATTTATTATTGTTCCTTGATTTGTAACTTCTACTTCACTTGTTCCCATTCCTAAAATATCTGAACCTTTTCTGCCTGATAAAGTTACATCTCCTCTTCTTAATCCTATTTGTGCTTCTTTTGGTAATCCAAAACCAATTTGCGTATCTTTAGGAAATTTAAATAATCCTTCGTTTAAACCTAACCTACTTTCTCTTGTTACTGGAATTTTTAAATTAGATTCTTGTGGAGATGAAAATAAAGGTTTAACAAGTTTATTATTAATTCCTACTTTAAAGAGTCCTATTTGTGATGTGGATAATATTTGGTTATCACCTAAAAATTGCATCTTTTCTTTTTTAGAAAATCCAAATGCTCCTTTCTTTAAAATAGAAGTTTTTGGTAATAAAACATCTTTAGTAGAACCAGATTTTAAAGGAGAACCTCTTGGAATAATTCCAAGTAAAAATTTTTTAGTTAAAGTAAAACCCTTTGTGGCATATTTTTTTTGGAAAGCATAAGCAATTTTTTCAGTAGGTTGTAATCTATAAGGAACTTTTAATTTAAGAGGAATTTCATTAAACCATGTTGGGAGTTTGCTATGTATTATTTCATGAGATAATATTAATCTTTTTCCTCGAATAGAATAAAAGGTGATACTTGGATTAATAACTATTCCTCTCTTAGAAGTAGATATTTTTTTAACATCTTTTGGGAATATACTTTTATAATATTCTTTATCATATTTAGCTAAAGAAGTTTGATAGGCAGTCACATATTTATTATTTTCTCCAGTTAATTTTTTCCATTGAATAACTGAAGGTTTTTTAAAATATATATCTGGTGATTCTTTTACATAAATTTCTGGCTTAACATTATAATAAGTCTTTGGAACTTCTATTGCTTTATATCCTTCAAATTGTTTTTTAATAGAAACAAAGGGTATATCTTTTGTTTCAGCATATTTATGATAACCTGTTTTTAAATAAGGGTATGCAGTAAAAACACCACCTACTATTCCAAGTCCTCCTGTTAATCCACCAGCTATCTTTTGTTCTATTGGAAGACCTTTACTCATAACAGTTTTTCCACCTTCATAAGCAGTATATCCAGAAAAAAGAAATTGTGTGGAAGCTGGAATTTTTGTGAATATTTTATATCCTCCAGTTGTTAAAGCAACACCCAAAGGAGTAGTAGGTATAAGTTCTGCTCCTACTTTCATTGTATAAGAACCAATCATCTGTTGTGATTTTGCTAGTGGTTTAAATAAACTTAAAGTGGAGATAGGAGTAAACATATATTTTCCAATTTTTGTATCTGATGCTTTATTTACAC
>Ga0315273_10011936_pt1 | contig 11122 bp, 9 predicted proteins | sample YL17G02_0_MG_FD_205753 | JGI IMG/M metagenome (GOLD analysis project Ga0315273, IMG submission 205753) | Sediment microbial communities from Yellowstone Lake, YNP, Wyoming, USA - YL17G02_0 | ecosystem: Environmental > Aquatic > Freshwater > Lake > Sediment | place: USA: Wyoming | collected...
GCCCTCTTCCAGCTCAATGCCGCGCGCGTGAATCTTGCCCGATCGACGGGGAGTCTGAATACGCTGAATTAGTCGATCACCTCACCAGCCACACGCGATAGGTCTTGGCTGCCGTCGGCTTCGTGACCTTGAGGATCGCTGTCGTACCGGGATTCACGACGTCGTGGCCCATGTTGATCCGTGCAGATGGATCGACCGTAGCACTGTCCGGTCACGTCATTAGGGGCGCTATCCCGCGCGCGCGCGATGACGTTGGTAGTGTTCAGCATTGCGGAGGCATGGGAGGAGGGGATTAGTCGATGGGACTAGACGGAAGGAGGAGGCGTGACGGTCGATACTTCATTCGAACAGGCGCTTTCTAGACCGTTATAGGCACTGACTGTAAAGTAGTAGACGGTATTAGGATCAAGGTTTGCGACCGTGGCTGACGGGGAGGCAACGTACATGGAACTTTCGTATGTGCAGCTACCAGGTGCACCTGGTGATTGCCGGCCGTAATGGACGAAATAGGCGATGACTGAGGGGTCTTGAACCGGACTCCATGCGAGAGACGCGGTGGCTCCTACCGGTGCCGCCGTTCCCCCTCCGCCACTACCGGGAGTCACCGTAACGCTTGGGTCGCTGCCGGTCCCGCCGCCGCCGCCGCCGCATCCGGTTAGTAGAAAGGGCATCACCGTAAGAAGAAGGCCCGCAACGATGGAGGTCAGGCGTAGGGGTATGCAAGCGGTTCCTGTGACTCTGGTCCGGGGGAAGAATTTTTTCTTGGTCAAATCGCTCATGTGCTGCTCCATAAGAAGCGGGTATGGGTACGTTGTTTTAGGTTCGGTCTGCTTCGTGCGTGATGCCGGGCAAGAAGATGAACATGATTGAACCAAGAGCAAAGCGTGTGCCATGGTGATACGATTTAACTAATTGATTTATCGATATAATTTAACGATAACGTGGTTGCTCAAAAATGTGTGAGTTGTAGAGCCTGAAGGAGAGACCATACAGATTCTGTTCTGCTCGAAGAGTGTCGCCCCATTCGCGCCCTGCTTATCCAGCTGTGAGTGCCTATGAATGAGCATGAGAATCGGATCGTGGATGTGCCGTGAACGGCGATGGCTGAAACTCCAGAACATGAAAGGGGTTGGTTTGACTCACCGGAAGTAGGCGTGCGGAGTTCGCAGGGGGAGGAGAGAGGCGGTAGAGGGGGATAGATCGATAAAGGTGCGATTAGTTGGTTGGGGTGGTGCTGGGGTTCTGCGCCATGCTCGCAAGTGTGCTGGTTGTCGCGCAGGCGGCGAACGATGACAGCTCCGGTGAACGGCGCGGCTGTCGCTGGTCAGGCCGGTATTCCTTCCCTTTTCCCTTAGGGGACGGTCCTGTCCCGAAAAAATCGAAACAGTAAGTAGGCATTGAGTATCATCACGATCGTGAGGATGCTGTACGTGGTAAACGCGGTGGTCAGGTTCAATTCGATGAGCACTCTGGACAATCCGAACGCGACGACCAAGGCATCGAAGGCCATGCAGATCCGCCTGAACGATTCAGGGTCCATCCAACGAATGAGATAGCTCCCGAGGGGAATCCCCAACAGGACGCTGGGGACTATATACGGAATGATCTCCATGCTGTCGTAGCTGTAGAGTCCAATGAAATAGTAGGCGATTCCTGTCAAGACCCCTTCTCCCACTCGAATGACACCCAGCGCGGCACGGAAATCCTGTTTGGCATATCCTTGATTGTTGAACAGCAGCGCAAGGGGAGGGCCCGAGATGGTGGTGACGGAGTACAGGGTTCCAATGGCAACTCCGAACGGTATCGCGATGGCTTTTTCAGCTTGGATGGGCTTTCTGATGCCGGCAGCTTGGAGCAGAATCAACGGCAACAGCATGAAGTAGGTCACAAACTTGACCCAGGCCGGATGAACGAGGGAGAGAATGTAGCTGCCGATCGCGACACCGATCACGAGGCCGATCAGAATGGGCGCCACGCGCCACCAAATGTTCGGGATGCTCTTGCGGTTGATAAAGAGGACGTAGCCATTGATCACCAATTCCACGAGCACCAACGCCGGATTCAGAATGCGATTGGTGTAAAAGAGCAGCGCAACTGGAACTGTAATCGAAGAAAAGCCGTACCCCAAGGCGCCGTTGACGGTGGCTGCCACGAACGTGATCAATACAAGTACGACGAGATCCATGATTAACCTTTACGATGGCTGGAGACAAAGTCGTCGAGCGTATAGTGATCCAGGATACCGGCAATGGCATCACGTACCGAACCCATCACATGCTGCACCGGACACTGAGCATGTTCGGCATAGGGGCAGTCTCCGCATTTCTGATAGGCCGTCTTGCTCACACATCCGATGGGAGCGAGGGGGCCATCTAAAATGCGAATCACTTGGCCGAGGGTAATCTCTCCCGGAGACTTAATCAGCGCGTAGCCGCCCTTCATCCCTCGACGACTTGTGAGGAGGCCGGCTCGTTTCAGTGCCAGGAGGATCTGTTCAAGAAATTCGACCGGGATATGCTGGCGTGTTGCGATCTGGTGGCGCTGTAGCGTCTCCTTGCCATAGAAGAGCGTGAGTTCCAGCAGTGCGCGCAGCCCGTACTCGCTTTTTTTTGAGAGCTTCATGGTCAGGTCGATATAATGCCGAGTGAGTCAGTCAAGATTTGCGACAATAGAATACCGCGTCTAATCCCGTCAAGGGTCGATCTGAAAAATGTGAGCAGAGTATCTCACGGGGCTCTGACCCACAACGTCGATCCATACTGTTGATACAATGTGCTGCAACTCCTTGATCCTAGAGGGGTTGTGCATTGACAGTCTCTGCATATTCCTGTTATTTTCTCCGGTCATTTCATAGCGTCTCGCGCGAAAATTCAGACCTCCACAACCACGACTGGACTGTTCGTGACCTTCCAGGATCTCATTCTCACGTTGCATCACTACTGGGCCGACCAAGGCTGCGTCATCCATCAACCCTATGATCTGGAGATGGGGGCCGGCACCTTTCATCCAGCCACATTCCTCCGGTCCCTTGGCCCGGAACCTTGGCGGGCTGCCTATCCCCAGCCATGCCGGCGTCCCACGGATGGACGATATGGCGAGAACCCAAATCGCATGCAGCACTACTATCAGTATCAGGTCGTGCTGAAGCCGGCGCCGGACAACATTCAAGCGTTGTATTTGGAGAGTCTGGCCCAATTGGGGATTAACCCGAAGCAGCACGACATCCGGTTCATTCAAGACGACTGGGAGTCCCCCACGCTGGGCGCCTGGGGCCTGGGCTGGGAGGTGCGTCTCGATGGGATGGAGATCACCCAGTTCACCTACTTCCAGGAAATCGGCGGGATCGAGTTGAATCCTATTACTGTCGAACTCACATACGGGACTGAACGCATCGCGATGTATCTGCAACAGGTGAATAACGTCTTTGACCTCGCCTGGAATGATTCCGTCACGTATGGGGATATCCATCACGAAACTGAAGTGCAATTCTCCGCCTATAATTTCGAAGAAGGCGATGTGGCGATGCTCAAGGCCACATTTCAATCGTTCGAGGGAGAATGTACACGGTTGCTGGCGAATCGCGAGAAGCGGTTGACGCTCCCGGCCTACGAATTCTGTATCAAGTCTTCGCACCTCTTCAATCTGCTCGATGCCCGCGGGGCAATTAGCGTGGCGGAGCGTACGGGCTATATCGCCAGGGTTCGGGCCCTGGCACGTCAATGTGCCGAACGCTACATCGAAGAGCGAGCAGCGATGGGCCATCCGCTGCTCAATCGCGGGACGGGGCGTGAGGGAGTAAAGACATCAAGTATTCGTTCCAAGGCTGTGGCCCGCCGCTCCTAGAACTGCAGAAGGATCCATGCCAAAAACCCAGAAACCTCCTAGCCCCGCTCCTCCTGCGAAGAAGGGGAGGCACCCTTCTCCAGTGTCCGCTGCCGAGTTGTTGCTCGAAATCGGTGTCGAGGAACTGCCCTACCAGGTCATCGCTCCCGCCCTGGCTGCCCTTAAAGATGGGGCTGAGCAGTTGTTCAAAGACCAACGTCTCGCGTTTCAATCTGCGCGCACGCTGGGTACTCCACGACGATTGACCCTGGTGGTTGAGGGCCTTGCGACTCAGCAAACCCCTATGGTCAAGGAAACGATGGGGCCTTCCAAAGCGGTGGCGTTCGATCAGGCCGGGCAGCCGACCAGAGCGGCGACTGGATTTGCCGCAGGGCAGGGAGTCGCCGTCCACGAGCTGCAGATTCGCCAGACTCCAAAGGGGGAATATCTCTTTGCTGTGAAGCAGGAACATGGGCGGCCCGCCAACCTGGTCCTAAAAGAACTCCTCCCGCAGTTGATCGCGAAATTGTCTTTTCCGAAAGCGATGAAGTGGAACAGTGCCGGCGTTCGGTTCGCGCGACCGGTGCGGTGGCTGGTGGCGCTGTACGGAGGGGCCACGCTTCCGATCGAAGCCGCCGGGATTACCGCCGGCAACAGGACGGAAGGCCATCGCGTGTTAGGGAGTGCGAAGGGGCTGGTGGTTCGAGACGCCGAGTCCTATCTGAAGGGGCTTGAACGTCAAGGGGTTACTGCGGATCCGCAGCGCCGCCGCCACATGATCGAAGAGCAGATTGCGACCTTGTGCAAGGAAACCGGTTTCACGTTGAATGTGGACGGAGACTTGCTGGATCAGGCGGTCTATACGACCGAATGCCCCAATGCCATTATCGGCTCGTTCAAGTCCGCCTACCTGGAGGTGCCGCAAGAGATTTTGATCACCTCCATGAAGGAGCATCAGGGATTTTTCTCCTTGATGCACAAAGAGACCGGGAAGCTCGTCCCCCATTTCATTGCGGTGACGAACAATCGAGCCAAAGATATGGGATTGATTCGCGAAGGCAACGAACGGGTCCTGGCTGCGCGTCTGGCCGACGCGAAGTTCTTCTTTGACGAAGACCGGAAGGTCAAGCTGGAGGAACGTGTGACGAAACTTGCCGGTGTCACATTTCACCAGAAGCTCGGGACCATGGAGAAAAAACAGCAGCGGGTCAGGCAGCTGGCCGGTTTCATCGCCTCGAGTGTGCGACCTCAGGACGACGAGCTGAAACAGGCCTGCGAGAGGGCAGCGGATCTGTGCAAGGCCGACCTTCTCACTGGTGTGGTCGGTGAGTTTCCGGAACTGCAGGGCATCATGGGGGGCGAGTACGCGACACATGACGGTGAATCGGAGGCGGTCAGCCAGGCCATCAGGGAGCAGTATCTGCCGCGATCGATCGAAGGTGAATTGCCCCGGACCATCGCTGGTCAGGTGCTGTCGTTGGCCGACCGGCTGGATTCGGTGGCGGCGTTCTTCCACGTGGGTCTCGTGCCGACCGGATCGGAAGACCCCTTCGCTCTGCGCAGGAATGCCACGGCCATCGTCCGGATTATTCTTGAGGGAAACCTGCGCATCAACGTGGGAAGCTACATTGATACCGCGAGAAACCTTGTCATCGGCGATGGCTTCAAAGGGGTTCCAGATTCCGGGCAGGAGGGACGGCGCCGGATGACGGATTTCATTTTTGAACGGGTTCGACACTATGGCAGGGTCGTCCATGCCTTGCGAGATGATGTCATCGAAGCGGTGCTCAAGCCGGCCCATGACAAGACGCTGGATCTCGTTGATCTTGTTCTGAGAATGAAGGCGCTTGCATCCGTGACCACGAAGCCGGAATTCAATCCGTTGATCGTCGGCTTCAAGCGTGCGCACCGGCTTGTCGAGAAAGAGCAGTGGGATCGCAAGCCGGTCGACAGGGCACGGTTCGAGCATCCCGCGGAGTCGGCGCTCTACCAGGCCACGGCGGAAGAACGGGAGAAGATGATGTCCGCGATGAACCGTGGGGAGTATGGCCAGGCCTTGGACGCGCTGGTGCGTCTGAAACCTGCCATCGATGCTTTCTTCGCAGCGGTCATGGTGAATGCGGAGGATCCGGCCGTCCGGAGTAACCGGTTGTCGCTACTCCAGGAAGTGGATGACTTCTTCAACTCATTCGCAGACTTTTCGCAGATTGTGGTACAAGGAGGGTAGAAACAGATGGTCAGGTGAGTCCCCCGTGCTCGCGCAACGCGCACGATCAGAATGTGCTCGTTCGATGCGCGCAGTAAAGGGCAGCCTGACCACTCCTTATCAGAGAGGTGAGGAGAGAATTAGAAGGGCCTCGCCCGGGCTAATGGCACGTTTCGGGAAATCGATTGCGAAGCAGTCGGAGGGTAGGGCGGGTGAGGAAGTTGCGCGCAGTGGGAGATCAATCAGCCCCCATCCCTGAAGAGATAACGAGCGAGCTTGGAAGGGTCATCTGTAGCCTCTCTCGACGGCCGCAATGAGATCAGCACGGGTGCCATTCCTAGGGAGAGATAGGCGAGGGAACAACATAGGGGCAGTACGGTATGGAGCAGTCCATGGGTACAGCGTCTCTTTCCCAACCATCATCAGACGATCAACGTCGGGCGAGGAAAGTCCGTTGGTTCACCATCAGCGTGTCCCTCGCCATGATGGTTCTCTGCAACGCGATCGTTCTGGTCGGGTTATGGGCCAGTGGGATTAACCTTGATGAGCTGGCAGCGACCCCCGATGTATTCAACTCCAAACAAGATATTTGTCTGCGGCTCGGCTGGCAGCCCATTACGGGAGCGGCGGAACCGGTACGTCTCTGCTCGGAGTGGATCAATCTATCCGATCCGTCCGGCAAGACTCATCAGATTCAACGGGAGATCACGCTTCGGCAGGGGCCGGACGGGCAGTATTATGTGGATCGGGGGATTCACGCCGACTATCGGTTGCTCATATTAATACTGCTTGTCGTGGCAGTCATTGCGTTCGGGCTGGTGGCGAAATGGTATCTGGTCGGCCGGTATCGGCAGCGTCTCGAATCCGTCGCCGGCCATGGGGCAGCACTCATCCATTGAACTGAACTCAACGCGAAGGAGAGGGCACCGTGGCAAAGAAATACGTGTACTACTTTGGTGACGGCAAAGCCGAAGGGACATCCAACATGAAAGAGCTCCTCGGCGGGAAGGGCGCCGGGCTTGCCGAAATGACGAATCTCGGCATCTCCGTTCCGCCCGGCTTCACGATTTCCACCGAGGCCTGTGTCGAATATTACAAGAACGGGAAACAGTATCCTCCCGGCATGTGGGACGCCGCGCTGAAATCGCTCAAGCGGGTCGAGCGGTCGATGGGCATGGGGTTCGGCGATCCTGAGCGGCCGTTGCTGGTCTCGGTCCGGTCCGGTGCCCGGGCCTCGATGCCGGGCATGATGGACACGGTGCTGAATGTCGGCCTGACGACCAAGACGGTCGAGGGGCTGGCGGCAAAAACACGCAACGATCGTTTTGCCCAGGACAGCTATCGGCGGTTTGTGTCCATGTACGGCAGCATCGTCATGGGCGTGCCGCGCGAACATTTCGAAGCGATCCTCAAGCAGAAGAAGGCCGAGGTGGGCGTGACGCATGAGACCCATCTCGATGCGCGGCATCTCCGGGAATTGGTCGCCAGCTTCAAGGCGCTCATCAAGGAAGAGACCAAGAAAGAGTTCCCCGATGAGCCGCTCGAACAGCTTCGCTTGGCCGTCAACGCCGTCTTTTCGTCCTGGTTCGGAGCGCGGTCCGTCACCTATCGGCGCCTCTATGGGATTCCCGACTCCTGGGGCACGGCCATTAATGTGGTGGCGATGGTATTCGGGAATATGGGGGAAACGAGCGGCACCGGTGTGGCGTTCACGCGCGATCCGGCCTCCGGCGATAAGAACTTTTTCGGCGAATGTTTGATGAATGCCCAAGGCGAGGATGTCGTGGCCGGCATCAGGACTCCGCTTCCGGTGAATGCGCTCGCGAAGAATGTGCCGGAGGCATATAAAGAACTGGAGCACACGTACAAGAGGCTTGAAAAACATTACCGGGACATGCTCGACTTGGAATTTACGATCCAAGAGGGCAAGCTCTACATGCTGCAAACGCGGGTCGGCAAACGGACCGGCATCTCCGCCGTGAAGATTGCGGTCGATATGGTCAGGGAAGGCCTCATCTCGAAGCAGGAAGCGGTGCAGAGGATCGGGCCGGAGCAATTGGCGCAATACCTCTATCCGATTTTCGATACGAATGAAGAGGCGAAATCCAATCCGCTGGGGAAAGGGCTCCCAGCCGGTCCTGGCGCGGCAGCCGGGAAGATCGCCCTCACTCCCGATCGAGCCGTGACGATGAAAGCGGCTGGTAACCGTGTGGTGTTGGTCAGACAGGAAACGAGCCCGGACGATATTCATGGGATGAACGCCGCGGCAGGATTCTTGACGGCCCGGGGCGGGATGACATCCCACGCGGCGGTGGTCGCCCGGCAAATGGGCAAGGTCTGCGTGGCCGGCTGCGATGCGGTGGAAGTGCTGGACAGCCAGTCCGTTCGCATCGGGGCCAAGGTGTTCCGCGAGGGGGACTATCTTTCGATCAACGGTTCGACCGGCAATGTGTACGAGGGGGACCTGCCCGTCGTCGAATCTGAAATCATTCAAGTCATCCAGGGCAAGTTGGATGCGAAGAAGTCGGACAAGTACCAGCGCTTTGCGTTGATTCTGTCATGGGCCGACCGCGTGCGGAAGCTTCACGTCCGCGCCAATGCGGACGTGCCGGATCAGGCGAACATCGCGCGTGGATTCGGTGCGGAAGGGATTGGACTCTGTCGGACGGAGCATATGTTCTTCGCCGAGGATCGCATCCCGATTATGCAGAAGATGATCTTGGCGCGGACCAAAGAGGAGCGGGAAAAGTTTCTCGATCAGCTCCTGCCGCTGCAAAAGCAGGATTTCATCGGGCTCTATCGCGAGATGGCGGGCTATCCGGTCACCATTCGGCTGCTCGATCCGCCGTTGCACGAATTTCTGCCGAAGCGTGAAGATTTGATGGTGGAGATTGCGCAGCTGGAGTTGACCGGGCGCGACGGCCCCAGGCTCGAAGAAAAGCGTCGGTTGCTGGCCCGCGTCGAGGAACTCCACGAGTTCAATCCCATGCTCGGGTTACGCGGCTGCCGACTCGGGATTACGATGCCGGAGATTACCCGCATGCAGGCGCGGGCGATCATGGAGGCCGCGTGCGAGCTGGCCAAGGAAGGGAAGAAGATCGTCCCGGAGATCATGATCCCGCTGGTGGGGATGGTCTCGGAAATGAAGGCGCAGAAAGATTTGATCCGCGAGGCGGCGCAGGAGACGATGAAGCGGTACAACGTGAAGCTCTCCTATCTCGTGGGCACGATGATCGAGCTGCCGCGTGCCGCCGTGACGGCTGATCGCATTGCGACAGAGGCGGAGTTCTTTTCATTCGGGACGAACGACCTCACCCAAACCACGTTTGGTTTCTCCCGCGACGATGCGGCGAAGTTCATCGATTTTTATCGAACCGCCAACATTCTGGAAGCGGATCCCTTCGCGGTGCTCGATCGAGAAGGGGTGGGGGCCTTGATGAAGCAGGCCATCGTTGGCGGTCGGAAGACCCGTCCCGGGATTAAGCTCGGCATCTGCGGTGAGCACGGCGGCGATCCCAGCTCCGTTGAGTTCTGCCATGAACTCGGATTGGACTATGTGAGCTGTTCGCCCTATCGCGTCCCCATTGCGCGGCTAGCGGCGGCCCATGCGGCGTTGGCCGAAGCTGGAGCGAGCAGTTCCCTTTCCACGCGCAAGGTTTCAGGGTCGCGTGCGAAGGCGAAGAAGGCGACGATGAAGACCACGAAGACGAAGTCGGCTCAGCGGCCACGCAGCCGATCGCGCGTCACGCGCAAGAAACGGTGACCGCCACCACACCGCACCTCCACTTCATGTCCCTGGCGCTTCGTCTTGCGGCGAAGGGCCGGGGCAAGACCAGCCCGAATCCCATGGTCGGGGCCCTCGTGGTCAAGAACGGCCGCATCGTTGGCCGCGGGTATCACCACGGTCCAGGGCAACCCCACGCAGAAATACTTGCGCTCAACCAAGCGGGGCCACGCGCCAACGGCGCGACGCTCTACATTACGCTCGAGCCCTGTTGCCACCTCCTCAAACGAACCCCACCGTGCGTGCCTGCAGTGGTTCAATCCGGCGTGCGACAGGTGGTGGTAGCAATGGCTGACCCCAATCCCTCGGTCAAAGGACGAGGGATTGCTGCCTTACGCAGGGCTGGGATCATGGTGACGACTGCGGTCGCACAAGAGGAAGCTGCGCAGTTGAATCGCGCGTACCTCCACTGGGTGAAGACCGGCCGTCCCTACGTGATTCTGAAAGCCGGGATGACATTGGATGGAAAGGTGGCCACGGCGAAGGGGGAGTCTCGATGGATTACGGGTCCGCGCGCGCGCCAAGACGCGCACCGACTCCGGAGTCAGGTGGATGCAGTGGTCGTCGGGGTCGGCACCGTCATTCACGATGATCCCACGCTGACGGCTCGACTGTCCGATCGTCCACTCAAGCTGGCACCGCGGCAACCGTTGCGTGTCGTGCTCGATAGCCGACTCAGGACGCCACCGAGGGCGACGGTCTGTGCCAAACAGGACCGGGCGAAGACGTTGATCGTGACCACGAGTCGTGCATCCCGGTTACGCCGCCGTCCATTCGCACGGGCAGGGGTGGAAGTGGTCTCCCTCTCACTGAAGAATAGGCGTGTCTCGCTCCCGGCGCTCATGACGATGCTGGGCAAGCGCGGGATCACTTCCGTGCTCATCGAAGGAGGCAGCACCGTCAATGCCGCAGCGTTGCGCGCAAAACTGGTCAATCACGTCGTGTTCTATCTGGCTCCTACTCTTATGGGAGGGCAGGATGCCAAGGCTGTGATCGGCGACCGTAGCCCGCAGCGCTTGGCCCAGGCTCTGACATTGCGCCACGTCACGGTTCGCCGCATCGGGGAAGATTTGGTCGTGGAAGGAGATCTGTGAAGCGCAGGCTCTTCTGTGGTGTCCTTGTCGTGATCCTTGCGGGTTTCGTCGGTCATGAAATGGATGCGGTTGCTGCACCCCCCTCCGTCGATCTCAAGACGCAGGTGTTCCGCTACCTGGACAGCACAGATACGGACGAGGCAGCTCGTACCCTTCAGGCGATACTGTCCGATCCGAATGTCACGATCGACCAGGCGATACGGATCATTCAAACCG
>Ga0315273_10011937_pt1 | contig 11122 bp, 12 predicted proteins | sample YL17G02_0_MG_FD_205753 | JGI IMG/M metagenome (GOLD analysis project Ga0315273, IMG submission 205753) | Sediment microbial communities from Yellowstone Lake, YNP, Wyoming, USA - YL17G02_0 | ecosystem: Environmental > Aquatic > Freshwater > Lake > Sediment | place: USA: Wyoming | collected...
CGGCCGAAGCGGAATCTGCAAACGCGGCGTCAGACGCGGGGGCAGGAGCAGGGGCCGGAACAGCCTCGGTTTTTTTGCAGGCGCGCTTCGCCGCCGTCTTTTTGACAGGCGCCGTCCGGGCCGGGATTTTGGCAGCCGATTGCCGGATAGTGGCGCGCGTGTAAACCGCCGTTTGTGCCGGGGCGCCCTCCACCGCAGTTTCAGCCCCCTGGGGAACATAACGCGGCTCGGAATCGTCCGCTTTTCTCTGGGCCGGGGTGTTCGCAGGGACCAGATCCTGGTCCTCCTGCGACTCGACAGCCGCGACGACTTCGTATCCGCAGACGCCGTTGCCGCCGCCGGAACGGCCGGGTATTTCTTTTGTGGAGAGAAGAAGCGCATCGTGGCCGAGTTCCGATTTCACCTCGCGCAACGCTTCAGCCATGGTTTTGGCATAGAAGGTCTTGATTTTCATCCTAGCTCACCATTCCAACCGAAATGACCCTGATGTTCGGCGGCACTTCGCTGTGGGACAGAATTGCGACATTGGGCAAAAATCGTTCGAGCAGCTGACGCAGGTACATGCGCACGTTGGGCGAACAGAGGACAACGGGGTTGGCTGCGCTGCCGGCAGCCTCGAGAGCCCGCCGAAAGCGGCTCATGATGTCCTTTGCCTGGCGGGGTTCCAGCGCAAGGTAGGATCCCTGCTCTGTCTGCACCACGCCATCGGTTAGGGATTTTTCCAGTTCCGGATTCACGGTGAATACCGGGAGGTCGTGATTGTCACTCAGGTACGGCCTGCAAATGGAGCGGCCAAGCGCCTGGCGGCAGTACTCCGTGAGCAGGTTTACATTCTTGGTGAAAGCCCCGTAGTCGGCCAGGGTTTCCAGGATTGTCACGCCGTCGCGGATGCTGACGCGCTCCTTGAGGAGATTCTGGAAGACCTTCTGCACTTCGCCGATCGACATGGCCTTGGGAACCAGTTCCTCCACCACCTTGGGATGCGTCTCCGCTATCGTGTCCAGCATGCTCTTGGTCTCCTGGCGGCCGAGGAGTTCATAGGCGTGGACCTTGATGATTTCAGTCACATGGGTTGCGAGTACGGTTGTGGGATCCACCACCGTGTAGCCGACCAATTGCGCTCGTTCGCGGTCCTGCGCCTTGATCCAACGCGCCTGCAGACCAAAAGCCGGTTCTTGAGTCGGTATGCCCTGGATCTCTTCGCGCGCCATCCCGGGATTAATTGCCAGGAAGTGGTCCTGTATCAGTTCACCACGGGCGATTTCAACACCCTTGAGCAGGATGGAGTAGCTCTTGGGACCAAGCTGAAGATTGTCGGTGATGTGAACCGGGGGAACTACCAGACCCATTTCCAAGGCAATCTGGCGGCGAATCGATTTGATACGATTCAGAAAGTCCCCGCCCTGGTTCGCGTCGACATAGCGAATCAGCCCATAGCCAACTTCCAGCCCCAGCAAATCGACCTTCAACAACCCTTCGATGCGTTCCTTCGGCTTATCCGCTTCCGCTCGCTCGGCCTTGTCTCTATCAACAATCTGCTGCTCGCCATGGCGAATCCTGTTGGTCCGGTATGCCATATAACCGGTAGCAGCCGAGAGCGCAATGAATGGCAGTCCGGGAAGTCCCGGGATCAGGCCGAAAACCAAAAGGGAGCCGGAGGCAATGCCCAACGGGATAGGATTTTGGAAGAGCTGGCCGGCGACAGCGTCTCCCAGACTGGATTCCGAAGCAGCACGAGTTGTAATTATGCCGCCTGTCACCGAGATCAGAAGGGAGGGGATGGCCGTCACGAGACCGTCACCGATCGTCAGGATCGTGAACCGCTTTGCGGCTTCCATGAGCCCCATGTCAAACTGAACCACGCCGATCAGGAAGCCTCCCAGAATATTGACAATGAGAATAAGGGCGCTGGCGATTGCATCACGACTCGTGAAACGGATCGCGCCATCCATCGCTCCGTAAAACTCGGCCTCTTTCGCAACCTTCTCGCGGCGCTGCCTGGCCTGGTTTTCGTCGATGAGACCGGCATTGAGATCGGCATCGATACTCATCTGCTTGCCCGGCATCGCGTCCAGGGTGAAGCGTGCGGTTACTTCGGAGATGCGAACAGATCCGTGGTTGATGACCAGATACTGAATGCCGGTGAGGACGAGAAACACGACGATGCCGACAAAGTAATTGCCGCCGACCACAAACTGCCCGAACGATTGGATCACCTTGCCCGCAGCATCCTCGCCCGAAGCACCATACAGGAGAATGAGGCGCGTCGATGCGATGTTCAGCGAAAGCCGGAAAAGCGTGATGATGAGGAGCAGTGATGGGAAAACAGAAAAGTCTACCGGCTGCAGGATATACATCGCAACAAGCAGGATAATAATCGAAAGGGTGATGTTCAGAGTGATGAGCAGATCGAGCGCCATAGTCGGCAGGGGCAGAATCATGATGAGCAGAATTCCCATCACTGAGATGGGAACTATCACGTGGACCTTATTGAGGGTTTGTAAGAAGTTCGGAATTGCCACCCGCTCTGCCACGTTCATTGCCTTCTAAGATCTCCTGGAAGCACATCTGCTGTTCAGAGATCCATTAACGCAATATCCATGCCATCAAATCCGAGAAGAAAAAATCACTTGCCGGCGGCTATTCCGTCGCGCCTAAACCTTGAATAATTGAGGGGAAGTTCCTGGAGAGGTGTTTGATAACTTCAGCGTTTCCAAGCGTTTTTGGCCTTGTATATATAGGCAAGGATCTCGGCAACCGCTCGGTAGAGATCGGGGGGAATGAACTGACCCAGTTCGACGGTTTTATAGAGAGTCTGGGCTAAAGGCTTGTTTTCGACGATGGGGATCTGATGCTTCTGTGCCAACTCCTTAATCCTTAGCGCCAAGAATCCGACACCCTTGGCGATGACCTGAGGCGCCGCCATCGATTCCATCTTGTAGGACAATGCGATCGCGTAGTGGGTGGGGTTGGTTATGACGACATCGGCCTTGGGGACCTCAGTCATCATCCTTTTGCGCGCCATCTCGCGCTGAATTCTTCGGATTCTCCCTCGGACCAGAGGATCGCCCTCCATATCGCGGTGCTCGTCCTTGACCTCCTGCTTGGTCATCTTCAAGCCTTCCAAGAAGCGATACTTCTGGAACCTATAGTCGACCAGCGACAGGAGGAACAGGAAGATCGCCGTCCTCAGGAACACCTGGTAGGTGATAAACGAAATCCAGTAAATGAGCTGCCTCACATCCATCAATACCAGGCGCGGATAGAGCGGCAGATACTTCACCACCACCTTGTAGCTGATGGTGGACACGATGATCAGCATCGCAAGGCTTTTGGCGAGTTCCATCAGCCCGTTCTTCGAAAAGAGCCGTGACAGCCCTTTCTGAGGACTCAGTTTTTCGAAGTGAAACCCGAGAGGTTCCCAGGAAATTGTTAACCCCGCCTGGCTTGCGCTTGCAGCAATTGCAACGAAAAACGAGGTCAGCATCAATACGAGGACAAGCATTCCCAGGTGGAGAACGGCCGCATTCATGATGGAGGTCACAAAGGTGACTGTCATTTCGGCCGGGATCCGCAGCTTCAGCAGATCCCGCATTTCTTTCATGAGCAGATTCAGCAATTCGGGAGCCACATAGGAGAGCATGATCAGCCCCCCAAGCAGCACCGAAGCAGACGACAAGTCCCTGCTGACGGCAACCTGCCCCTTCTCGCGGGCCTTAAGCAGGCGTCGATGAGTGGGTTTCTCGGTCCTGTTATCAGATCCGCCAGCCATGGCTCCCCTTACGCCATTGCGCGCATCAGCGCAAAAAGGTCGTGGTAGATCTGCGTAAACGACTTAGCCAGAAATTGCGGCAGAAAATAGAAGGATAAGCTCAAGCAAGCAAACCCAACCAGCGTTTTCAGAGGCATTCCGACAATCATGATGTGAATCTGGGGAGCCGCGCGTCCGGTGATCCCCATGATAACGTCCACCGTGATGGACACGGCAATGATCGGACCCGCGATCTGAACCCCCGTCACCAGGACTTGGGCGGAAAGTCGGATCACTTCCTGAACGATCCCCCCTTTCAGGGTGAGTCCCAGTATCGGCAAAAACGAAAAACTGTTGCTTATCGCCAGGAAGAACCAATGGTGCCCGCCCAGCAGCATGAATAAAATCAATCCCAGGTTTTCCTGTAGAAAGGAGAAGACCGGCATTTCCACTTCGCTCGACGGATCGATCAGGTGGATCATGGTGAAGCCGAGCTGGAGCGATATGATCTGGCCGGCCAATTGGAGAGCGGCAAAGACAAACGAGGCGGCCAGCCCCAGGATCATGCCAAAGACGATCTGACTTAAGGCGCACATCAGGATTGTCACCAGCCCGAGATCGTCCGGAATCTGCGCCATCGATACTGACGGAACCAATGCCATGGTGCTCACCAAGGCAATAACCAACTTAGATGAAACGGGAATTGTGCGGTTGCTGAGCACCGGCGCAAATACTATGATCCCCGCAACCCGCATTAATACAACGGAAAAGCGGATTACCTCTTTCATGGAGAAAATCAAGGGATCCATATTTCCAAACGCCGGAGACTGCCGGCCTGGACCGGGACGAGCCGGGGTGCCTAAAAACCTTCTAATGCGCGAAACGTTCCAAATGAGCAAACAGCTGATAGGCAAAGGAGGTCATGACGCTCATGATCCAGGGGAAGATGAGCAGGAATACGGCAAACACGGCAATGATTCTGGGCACGAACGAAAGGGTCATGTCCTGTATCGAAGTTACCACCTGGGCAATGCTGACAACCACACCCACAACCAACGAAACCAAAAGCAACGGGCCGCTGATCATCAGCGTTATTTGCAGCGTGTCCTTGGCGATTTTCAGAACCATATCCTGACTCATAAGTCTCGGCCTTTGCTCTAGTAGAAACTTTTAACCAGGGAACCAATTACCAGGTTCCACCCATCGACCATCACAAATAGCAGTATTTTGAAAGGCGTCGACACGACCACCGGCGGCAGCTGCATCATTCCCATGGAGAGCAGGACCGCTGCGACGACCATATCGATGACAAGAAATGGAATGAACAGGACAAACCCGATTTGAAAGGCTGTCTTCAACTCGGAGATCATGTAGCTGGGGATCACAACATTCATTGGAATGTCCTGGACATTTCGCGGCCTGGGTTGCCGGGCAATGTTCAGGAAGAGGATGAGATCCTTCTCCCTCGTATAGCGCAACATGAACTGCCGCAGTGGATTACAGGCCTGATCCAACGCCTGCATCTCCGTGAGTTGCCCCTTGATCATCGGCTGGATCGCCTCTTTGTTGATGCGTTCTCCCACGGGCTGCATGATAAAATAGGTGAGAAAAAGAGACAAACCTATGAGGACCTGATTCGGCGGCATGGTCTGGGTACCGAGTGCCTGGCGCAGGAAGTGCGTTACGATGATCAACCGGGTAAAGGAAGTTACAGAAATCAGAATCGAAGGTATCAAGGAGAGCAGCGTCATCAGGACGAGGATCTGCATCGGAACCGTCAGGCCATCTTTGGTCTGGCCCCCCCCGATGCGCACTTCCACCCCGGTGAAACCCTTTTCTGCAGCCGCCCCGAACTGCGCAGCCAGAATGATCACCAGGATTACGAGAACTAACCTTCGATATCTCATTTCTCTCACAGCCTTGATGCCGGCCTAGCGGAGCTATCTCTCCAGGGACTCCCGCAACTGGCGCATTTTCGCGCGAATGTCGGGTGCAATAATTCTCATCTTGTTGCGGCTCGAACCGTTTTTCTCAAACTCATAGAGGTTTTTAAACGAAGGGGATGGGGTACGGGATGTCGTCTCGGCAGCCGCTGCACCCTGATCGGCGAGCAGAGCCCCGTCTTCACCCAGTGCGGCAAGCAGGGTGATTTGATTGGGTGTATTTCCTATCAGGAGTCTTCTTTCGTCGATCTTAATAACAGCGATGCTCCTTTTCTCCCCCATGGGAAGGGTCTCGACCAGCATGAGGCTCCGTTCCGTCACCTTTTTGGCGAAGTACTGCGGAGCATATTTCCTGATGCCCAGGGTACCGAAAATGATCAGACTCAGGACGAGACCGAGGCCGCCCACAACACGCAGAAATGAAAAACCGGATCCCGTATCGCCCATCTCCGTGTGGTCGGCAGTCTGCTGATTTGCCGGTGTCGAGGACGGCGTAGCCGAGGGAGCGGCAACACCCTGGGCCGCAGACTCACCGGGAGCGGTCTGGGGGACCTGCCCCCACGCGCAGGTCGCCGGGATCAGCCCCAAGGCAAGAATGGTGGGAATCAGATTCTTACGCATCGAACGGGTTAGCACGTTCATCTCCATTGCTCCTGAGCCTATACCTTCAGATTCGTCAGGCGGATGCCTGTATTTCCTTCCATTTCGATAACTTCGCCGAACCCCACGAGTTTCCTATTTATGAGAATATCGATGTTTTCGCCGGCGGATTTCGGGAGATCAATAATCGATTGCGGTTTGAGTTGGAGTATTTCTCGGATTTTCAGATAGCGCTGTCCCAGCTGAATTCTCACACTCATCGGGATATCAAAATAGTGGGCGACTTCTGACGCCGCTTGCGAAACGTTGGCCTGTTCCTGTTCTGCCGGTGTGTCAGCCATTTTCAATGCCTTTCGCGAATGCTCAATGGCGCCGAGGACCTTGCCGTCCGGGGGCTGCCGTTCTCAAAGCTGAACCACAAAATCGACGATGTAGACTTCCAGTATTTTTCCCTTGTTAAGCACCGAGTTCAGCTGGGTCATCACCTCCTTGCGCAACTTCTCCTTTCCTTCGGTAGTCAGCATTTCTTCGGAAGTCTTGGCTGTCAGGAGCGAAATGATCTGATCACGTGCCGCGGCCAAAAAAATCGGGTCTGCGCCGCCCTCCCCTTCTGGCTTTTCACTCACGCCCAGGCGGAAGGTTATTTTTACAAACCGCACAGCATCTTTATCTGCAAGATTTACGAGGAATGGATCGAGATTCATCATACCCAGAACCGCTTCCTTCTTCGGCTTTTCGGAGGCTGCTGCAGCGGTTCCTGCTCTACGCACGTATTTCAGAATCGCAAAGGTGAGACCCGCGCCTACGACCAGGATTACACCGACAATGATCAGGATCATCTTCGATCCCTTGCCTGTTTTTGGAGGTGCCACAATCTCTTCGACTACTTTCTCCGCCATTCTGGATTCTCCCTTCGATGCTGAATGAATTGATGCCCGAACGCCTAAATGCAAAGCATGTGCCAACATGACAAACATGCCAAAAGCTCGTTCAGAAATGCCGCCGACAAATCGAGCGGTTTGCCGTAGATTTAAGATCAATTATTGCAACAGGATGAGGAGATCTGTGTGTTGCAGGAGGGAGAGGTTGGCGAGGATGTCAATCAAACATTCATTGATCAAACGAGTGTTGTGTCAACACAATCCGAGAGCGTTGCCAAAAATTTGACTTTACTGGCGCTTGTGATCGCCTTCTTCGGCCTGGCAAACTCTATCTTTGCCTGTTCGTTTGGCATGGTAGAGAGCGCTGTCCGCTCGTAGAATGATCTGTTGCGCGTCCAGGCGGTCAAATTTGGTGCAGCATGCGATCCCGATGCTCACGGTCAATTGAATCGAGGCGGCGCCGGCTATGATTTTCTGCGCGCGAACCCGTGTGCGGATACTCTCGGCGACGCGCTGGGCGCCGGTGCGGTCGGTCCGGGGGAGAAGAATTGTGAACTCCTCGCCGCCATACCTGGCTACGAAATCGGTGACTCGAAGCGTCTGCTTCAGAAGGGCGCCGATCTGGCGCAATGCCTCGTCTCCGGTTTGATGGCCGTAGGTATCGTTGACGAGCTTGAAATCATCGATATCGATCATGAGACAGCTGAGAATTTCACCATAGCGTCGCGCTCTCGCGATTTCGGAGCCGATCTGTTCAAAAAGCCGCCGCTTATTGTGGAGCCCGGTTGCATCGTCGGTGTGTGCAAGAAGCTGGAGTTGTTGATTGAGCTGCGTCAGCCGCAGATCGTGGTCTCGCAGGCGGGCATTGGCAGTCGCGAGTTCCTGACGCGTGAGGATATTCTCGACCGAGGAGGAGAGGTGCGCTGTGATGAGAAACAGCAGATGGTAATCGATCTCGTCGAATCGGTTCACCTGGTTGGATACCAGTTCCAGCACGCCGATGACCTTCCCCAGCCCGGTAAAGGGAAGCAGAATCATGGTGCGAGGTATGGGAACGACAGGGGGCTCGTCGGCCGTTGTCCTCCCCATCCAGAGCGTATCGCGAATCCACAGCGGATTCCCTGATTGAATGACCCTGCCAACCAACCCGTGGCCCAGCGGGAAGCTGCCCTCGCCGTTGGGGAGACCCGGCCCGGAGAGGCGGGACCTGCGATAGCATGAGCCGTCAACGATACACAGGCGCACGGAATCATCGGGCATCATTTCCGAGAAGGTACAGGCAAGGCAGGCTTGCAGCTGTCCGATATCCCTGGCGCCGTTCATTGAGGTGGCTAATTCGTTGATGGTGAGCAGCCGCTGGTAGATTTCAACGGCGCGGTCCTGAAGGGGCAGCTTTTGCCGAAGCAGGTCAATCAGGCCTTTGCTTTGGGAAACGGGGGGAGCTGCAAGTGCCATAGCGCCATCCTGAAGCAGGCGACAGTAATAACGGGGAATGAATGAAGCGATGGGGGAGGTGCTCTGCTCCCCCATCACCCCATGATCGTCAACTCTTCAACTTACCGGACGAGATTAACGGTTTCCTGATAGATCTGATCGGTCGCCGAAATGACCCTGGAGTTGGCCTGATATCCGCGCTGGGCGATGATCAGGTTGGTAAACTCCTGGGCGATATCCACGTTCGAACCTTCGAGGGCGCTGCCGGTTATGGAGCCGCGCCCGCCGGAACCCGGTGTGCCAATGGCGGGCTCACCTGCTGCACCAGTTGCAATGAATGTCGATCCCTTGAGTTTTGCCAGTCCGTCGGCGTTGGGGAAGGTTGCCAGCGCAATCTGAGCCAGGGCGAGAACCTTTCCGTTTTCATAAAAACCGGCCACCGTACCGTCCGAACCGATTGAGATGTCCCTCAGCGCGCTTGACTGGTAACCATTCTGGCTGGTCGAGGATACATTGGAATCCGCCGCATAAGCCGTAATACGGGGTGAAGGAGGATTTTTGCTGAAATCGAGAAGTCCGAATCCCTCAGAGGTTGGCCCAGCGCCTGGCGTCTGCTTGATCTCCATATCTTTTGCGCCATTCTTTAGGTCGGCAATTGTAAGGGTTGGATTTGTCCACGGATCGGCCGGGTCAAAAGGTTCTGTAAGATCCTGCGGGTTGCTGCCATCATAGTCACTTATGAAACTCATCTTGCCTGAATCAGTGAACCCAATCCCTCCCTGTCCCACAGATACAGGAGGATCTGTTGCCGTAAAACCGGCAATGTCTTCAGCAGGGATCGTGGCATCCCAAGCCCAGTACGTCGTGCCTGCACCATCATCTATCTTGTAGAAGTTGACCGTTACCACATGCGTCGCCCCTAAAGAATCAACAACTTGAATGCCGGTCGAAAAACTGGGGGTGGTAGCTTCGTAAGGAGGATCGGTTTGGGGATTGGGTGTCTCAGAGTCAAGTTTGAGATCTGCGAAAAGTACGGCAGTCGCCCGGCTATCGAGGTTCGCAACTACGCTCAATTGTTCCGTTGCCTTGGGAGCAAGGCTGCTGCCTTTCGGCACTACTATGGCGGAAAGGCCGGATGCCCTATCGATCGCGTTACCGACTTCCCCGTTCTTGGGAAGGTATCCTAGAACTTTGAGTCCATCGACGGTGATGAGCTCGCCTGAGGAGTTGAATCCAAAGTTGCCGGAGCGGGTGAATCCCTGTCCATTTCCAGTATCGACTACAAAGAACCCGTTACCGTTGATTGCGGCGTCGCTGGCTCGGCCGGTCACCTGAATCGATCCCTGGGTATTGATCTGCGTAATTCCCGAGACCGTGGATCCGAGTCCGGGCTGGATCGGATTTCCATTGTCACTGGTGCCAGTTATGGCCCCGACCAGTTCTGCAAATGATGCCCTTCCCGCCTTGAATGCTGTGGTGTTGAGGTTTGCGAGGTTATTGCTGATGAGATTAATCGTCTGCGCATTGTTGTTGAGTCCGGTGAGTGCGCTGGAGAATGAAGAAAGCGGCATTTTATTTTCCTCTGTTAAGTTTGTTTAAGCCTGGGTGCTGCCGTCGCTGGCCGTGGCATTTTGAGCACCAACCAGTTTTTGAATGTTTTCGTTGATCGAGACGAGTTGTTCGAGCGAACTGAAAGTCGCGAGCTGTGCGACAAAGGCGTCGCCCTGCATCGGGTTGAGCGGATCCTGGTTCTGGAGCTGTGCGACCAGGAGTTTCAGGAACTGATCCTTGCTGGCAATATCCGTGGAGGATGCAGTCGTTTTGTTGGTATTCGTTGTGGAGGCATCGGAAGTCGCTGCAAGATAACGCTGCGAAATCAAAGGAAAAATTCCAGCCATTAGATTGGCTCCTTTCGTACCGCGGAAAAGGGGCTGGGTTGAGCGGCCTGCATGAAGCTCTCAATCGCCTGAGTATTGATCTGCGGATCCCGCGGATGAAATTCACCGCTCGCTGAGACCGTTAACGCCGCCGCGCGAGTCCGCAATTCGGAAGCCGTCATTTCACATGCCCGGGGCATACCCTCGATTTTAACGGAGGCATTGCCTGTCGCTCGCTGCGCCGTGTTATATCTGATCCGGGTAGTCACGAAGATGCAATCTCCTATTCGAATTGCTCCGGCAGATCGTCTATCGCCGAGCCGCATTCAGAGCGGCCATGCAACGACCTTTTATTTGCATGAAGCGTGCCAATCCGCCGGCCTTTGCTTCGATTTTCTGTATCTTATTGGGATTGTGATGTTTATCGGGGGGGGAGAGGGCGTGACCCCTGATGGGAATCACGCCCGGCAGCGAGGCAAAAGTTGCCCGGTGGGCAAATCATGCAATGGAGTGGAAGGTGCTGTTGGGACCCAGCACGGCAGCGGTTACGGAATCTACCTGCAGTTCGTCGCCAGAGAGAGTTGACGCAGATCGGTCGTCGTTACCGCCGGTGTGGGAATTTGATTTCTGCTGCCC
>Ga0315273_10011940_pt1 | contig 11121 bp, 6 predicted proteins | sample YL17G02_0_MG_FD_205753 | JGI IMG/M metagenome (GOLD analysis project Ga0315273, IMG submission 205753) | Sediment microbial communities from Yellowstone Lake, YNP, Wyoming, USA - YL17G02_0 | ecosystem: Environmental > Aquatic > Freshwater > Lake > Sediment | place: USA: Wyoming | collected...
TGCCGCGCCCGGTACTCTCGGCGCCCGGAGACGTGCGCATCCGCCTTCGTGCCGCCGCCCTGAACCGGCTGGATCTCTGGGTGGCCGGCGGGATTCCCGGGATCAGCTATTCCTTTCCCCACATCCTCGGCTCCGATGGTGCTGGCCTCGTGGAGGAGATCGGGTCGGGCGAACCCGCCTTTGCAGTTGGTGACCGGGTACTCATCAATCCGGGTGTCGCCTGCGGTCGGTGTGAATGGTGCCTCGCCGGCGAACATCCGCTCTGCCCATCCTTCGGCATTCTCGGCGAACACCGTCCCGGCACCCTGGCAGAAGAAATCGTGGTGCCCGGCCGCAATCTCGCACCGATCCCCGCTGGACTGAGCTGGGTCCAGGCCGCGGCGCTGCCACTGGCCGCCATCACCGCCTGGCGGATGCTGGCCACCCGCGCTGCGCTCGGGCCGGGCGAGACAGTGCTCATCTGGGGCATAGGTGGCGGCGTGGCGCTCGCGGCGCTGAAGATCGCGCGGCTCCTGGGGGCGCGAGTGATCGTGACCAGTGGTTCCGATGAGAAGCTCGCCCGGGCGCGTGCTCTCGGAGCGGAGCTGGGCATCAATCACTCGACCCAGGATGTGCCCAGGGCGGTGAAGCAGTTTACCGGGCGGCGCGGCGCGGACGTGGTGATCGACAGCGTCGGGGAGCAGACCTGGGAACGGTCGCTGGGTTGCCTGGCGCGCCGTGGCCGGCTGGTGGTCTGCGGGGCGACCAGCGGCCCCATGGCGACGACCGACCTTCGCCGCCTGTTCTGGTACCAGTGGTCACTGCTCGGCTCGACCATGGGGAGTGACGCGGAGTTCCGCGCCGTGGTCGCGGAAGCGGCTGGCGGACGCCTGCTCCCGGAGATCGACAGCGTGCATGCATTCGCGGACGCGATTGCCGCGTTCCGCCGCCTTGATTCAGGGGCACAATTCGGAAAGGTCGTGGTGGAGATAGCGGTATGAGCGAACTGCTTGATCGACTCGCGGTGGGGTGGTCCGAACTGACCGACCTCCTGCCGGGCCTCCTCGCTGCGGTGGTGATCATGCTGGCCGGTTACGTCCTGGCCAGGCAACTCCGCCGCTGGAGCGACCGTACCCTCGCACGCCTCGAATTCAGGCGGCTGGCGGATGCCGGCGGCCTGACGGAAGCCGCCGAGCGGGTGCGGATCGACCCGGTCCAGGCAGTCGGGTCGCTGGTGTTCTGGCTGACCATGCTGGTGGCGGTGCTGCTGGCCAGTTCAGCGCTCGGGCTGGAAAACGTGCGCGAGATGTTCGGCCGGATGCTGTCCTTCATCCCCACTCTCATTTCCGGCACGGTGATCATCATCCTCGGCATGATCATCGGCGAGTTCCTCCGGGCGCTGATCGTGGCGTCCGCGGGGGGCGTGGAGGGGGTGGTGACGGTCGCCAAGCTTTCCAAGGGAGCGATGGTCGGTATCGCCTTCTTCATGGCGCTGCAGGAAGTGGGTGTGAGCGAGGAGCTCGTGACGGCGGCGTTTACGCTGGTCCTGGGCGCCGTGGCGCTCGCAGCCGGGCTGGCGTTCGGGCTGGGCAATCGTGACCTGGCCGGCGCGCTCACTCGTCGCTGGTACGAGGAAGGCCGGCGCCGGCGCCGCGAGCGGCGACAGAAGAGCGCTTCCGGAGAGCCGCCACCGGCACCTTGAGCCTGCGCTACCGGATCTGGTAGCGGCCGATCTCCTGCCGCCCATCGGGCTGACGGAGCAGGAGGTACACCCGGCCGTCGGCACCAAATCCACCGAGCGACGCACCCTTGGGCATCTGCACGGTGCGGATCACCGCTCCGTCCCGTCCCACGACATCCCAGACCGGAACGGAATCCTGGAAAGGCCGCGCACGCTGCAGCCAGGCCTCGCCCGCCGGGTTGGTTGCGCCGGCCACGAAAGGTGGCTTCTGGTCCGCGAAGGGGTAGGAGAGGGCGATCCCGGCCGGCGCGCCGGTCTGCGCCATCTGCGCCTTGAGCCGGTCGAGGAACAGCTCCTTCTCCTCGGGCGGCACAGGAATCGGGGTGAACGGGCTGCCCTTCCCTCGGGTCCACTTGCCCTCGGGAGAGCGCCAGTCGACCGAGTTGTCCGAGGCCCGGGCGACCCATAGCGCCCCGTCGGGCAGCACGCCGAAGAGGTCGCGGCCCGAGAAGATCGTGGAAACCATCTTCATCTGTTCGCCGAACCGGCCCTGACCCCATTCGGGGAGCCTCAGCTGGGCGACCGTGTCGGCGATGCTGTCCCCTCGTGCGATCCGCAGCACCTCGAGACTGTCGAGTCCCAGTTCCTTCCCCGGTTCGAGTCCCCCGAGCACCGAGCGGACGTCCTCCTTGTAGCCGTTACCCCGATGGTCGTAGGCCAGGGGCTGGTTGTGTCCCCCAACTGCCTTTCGGTCCAGCGTCAGGAGAAACCGGCCCCGGTCGTCCCACAGGGTGGTGCGTTCCGCCGCGAAATCCACCAGCCCGACGGTGTCGCCGCCCAGCCGGAAGACGTAGCCGGGGTACTTGTGCTTGCCGGGCGCGGGATCCTCGGGGCGGATGGTGTCGGCATGCTCGCCGACTGGGGTGATGTCACCGGTGGCGAGGTCGGCGAACAGGAAGGATCGGTCGACCAGCTCGGCGAACGCGACCCTGCCATCACGGAGCTCGATCACGTTGCTGACCTGCTGGAGGGTTCGCGCGAGCTGCGCCTCCGGCTGATCCAGCACCACGACCGGTGCGGGTGGCTTCTCGCAGGCCGTAACCAGCAGGAGAATCACGAAGGCGGTGAAGCGTCTCACGGGGTCATCTCCTTGGAAGGCGCGGCGACCGGCGCGATGGTAAACACCAGCAGCCTTACGCCCCGCTCGAACGGTTCGGCCACCATCGCCTCGCCGCCACCGAGACCGATCAGGCGGCCGAAACCCGGATGGGCGAGATACCTCACCAGGCGAGAAGTCGTGTCCACGATCTGGTACTCCCTCAGCGTGTCCCCAACCGCCCGGCTCTTGATCAGCCAGACGAGTCGGTCCGGTCCGGTGAGGGCATTCTCGAAGGGCGGCTTGATGGCCGCGAACGGAATCTGTTCCACCGTCGGACGGAGCGACGCATCGAATCGCCGCAGGAAGAGCTCCCGGTCATTCTCCGTGATGGGAAGAATGCGGTCCGGAAGCTGATGGCCGTGGCGCCAGGCGCCGGACACCTCGCGCCACTCCACCTGATTGGATGCCACGCGCGCCACCCACACCGTTCCGTCCGGCAGGAGACCCCAGCGGTCCTGGCCCGAGAGCAGTCGTCGCTCCAGGCGGACCCGGCCGTCGCCGATCACCTCGGCGAGATCCAGCGGGGCCAGCCGGGCGATCGTGTCGGCTACGGTCCAGTCGGCCCGCGCCCGGACGATCGAGGCCGAGTCCAGGTTGCCCCTTCCCTCCGGACCCGGGGCGGAACGGAGTTCGAAATACCAGTGGCCGGCAAGGTCCCGCTCTCGGGGAAGCGCGCCGCGAAGCCCGCCGGGGGCGGTGAGTTCCCCGATCATCCGCCCATCGAGCGACCAGAAGGTCACACGGCGCCGCTGCCAGTCGGCGACGTAAAGCGTGTCGCCTGACCGGAAGAGATGGAACGGCTGCTCCAGCTCGCGGGCCTGCCGTCCACCGAAGGCGCGACTTGTCCGGCGCCCGATGTCCAGTGTCGCGACGGTCGGTTCCTGCGGCGCCAGGATCACCCAGTGTCCAGGCGCGACCCGGATCGCATCGGTGACATCGCTGTATGGCACGATGACCGTGTCGCGGGCCGGCCCCAGCACCTCGAGCTGAAGCGGCGGCTCGGGCTGGGCGCACGCCGGGAGGGCGATGGCGAGAAGGCCGGCGTGCCACGGGCGAATCATCATGGGGCGGGAAATGTAATGGCGGTGGCGCCTGCTCGCGCCGAAGCTGCCCGTGCTCGCAACCTCCGGCTACCGGTCGCCTACGGGTGCCACCAATAGCTGATCTTCACCGCGAACACGTGTTCACCCGGGCTGCTGCTGAGCTGCTTGAGTGAGCCGCCGAAATCGAAATCACCGCTGGCCGTCTGGTCCGCCCGGTTCGTGGTCCACACGAAGTAGAGCGTGGAGCCGGGCAGATACTCCCATCGGAGGACGGCGTTGCCGCGAAGCGACGCGAAGGTGAAGTCGGGGTTGGGCAGATCAATCGGTGGGGCCGGCCCCGCGCCGTCCGGGTCCGCGCTGTACCCGGTGACCTGCCCGTTCGCGTTGGTTACCGGCGTGATGGTCGAGGGGCTGCTGCCATACTCCAGGAAGTCGTAGGTCCTGGGATACGCCAGCTCCTTGTAGCCGCGGTAGTTCCCCGACGAGATCAGGGGTTGGGCGAACAACTCCAGGCTCAGCTTGGGAGTGAAGGTCCAGTTGAGCCTGATGTTTGCCGAAATCTCCTTGTGGTCCAGTTCGGCAAAGACGTAGCGTTTCCCGTAGGTATCCCGGGCCAGGGCGTCGTCGTACGTGCCCACGTACTGGGCGCCAGTGGTGCCCCACTGGTACTGCGGCCCCACCCGGATGGACACGGCGGACGCGGGCCGCCATTCGACGTGCAGCAAGGCGCTGGAGTAGTTCTCGGAGCCCTGCTCATACTGGCCGTGCGAAACCATCCCGAACACCACCACCGGTTCCCGGTCGTCCGATTCGTATTCGAGTTCCCCTTGGTAGCCTGCGGGCGCGATCATGCGCGGGCCGCCCCTGGTGCCCCGGACGTTGATCCGCTCCGGATTGTAGGTGACCGACCCGCCGATGCCGTGGTAGTTGAGGAATTGAGTGAAGAAGTTTCCGAAGACACCTTGACCGGTCCTGTCGTGATCGAAATTGTACGCCAGGTAGGTCCCGCTGCTCGCATGGGCGAGCCGGAAGGTCCGCCCGGGTTTCGTCCATCTCCGGGTCACGACCGCATGACCGTTGAGCACGTCAGTCCGGGCCAGGAACCCGAGGTCGTTGGTTTCGAACCCCGGGTCTATCGCGCCCACTGCGGCGTTCACCAGCCAGTCGCCGCGCTGCTTGTTCAGCCACACGCGGCCGGCCCAGCCATCGAGCGAGGTCGCCTGCGAATCCACCGACACGTGGCCGGCATCGGGTCGCTGGAAGTAGTGGGTCGAATTTTCCTGGGTCGAGGTGATCTGCGCGGCCGTCCCATCCACCCGGCTCACCCCGGCCCACCCGGTCAGGACCCACATGCCGGTGCGATCCAGCCAGGTCCAGCCATCGATGCCACCGGTGAGGGCACGCTGGTTGAGCTGATTCTCCAGACCCGTGCCGTCGAGGCTGCGAAAGGTCCCCGTTCCGACCATGCCGATGCTGCGGCGGCCGCCGGGCTCCTCGCGGCGGAGCCGGAGGACGTTGTAGGACGTGAGTGGCTCGACGATGGCCGCGCTCTCGAGCCCCGCCGTCTCCAGCCGCGCTGTCTCCTTGGCAGTCAGCGACGAGAGCACACCCACGTTCCACTGGTTTCCGATCTTGCCCGACACCTTGGCGGCCCCGACAATCGTGGTGCCCTCGGGGACGTCGGCATAGTCACTGGCCGGAACGTCGCCCTGCGGCGAGCGGCCGATCCGGCGGCTGTAAAAGAAGTCCGGGCCGGGCCAGTTGAAGTTCCAGTAATTGTTTGCTCCGCCGAATCCGAAGTTGAAGATCTGTACCCCCTCGATGAAGAACGGGCGTTTCTCGGGGTAGAAGGTCTCGACATCCGAAAGGTTCACCACCGCTGGGTCGACCTCGACCTGGCCGAAGTCCGGATTCACGGTCGCGTCCAGCGTCAGGCTGCTGCCCAGGCCCAGCTTGACGTCCGCGCCGGCCGTTCCAATGGTGCTCGATCCGTCGTGGAACGGGTCCCCCGGGGCGGCGTCGGTGAAGGCGGCCTTGCCGGTGACGTATGGAGTCAACTCCATCCGCCGGGGTGGACGGACGCTGGTGATTCCCTCGAGGTCGCGGAACCGGGAGACGAAACCGCTTTGGTTCCGTGGCTGGTACTCCAGGTAGGACTGTTCTTTCCGCCGGGGGATGTCCCGCCGGAAATTGATCCCCCAGTGGTACGCCTCCGCCTGCTGGAACCGAAGTTGCGAATAGGGGATGCGCATCTCGACCGACCAGCCGAGGGAATCCCGCCCGACCTTCGCGTCCCAGATGCCGTCCCAGGTGTCGTCGTCCCAGTCGTCGTTGTAGAGGGTCCCGTCATACTGCGTCCCCCCCGCGTTAACCGCGAAGTAGAAACCGGTCCGCTTGTCGTGGTAGGCGTCGATGAACACGCCGAAGAAGTCGCTGACCACGTCATTGTCGCGGCGGGCCAGCCGCGCCACGATCGAGTCCGGTGCGGTGTCGAACAGCCTGGCCCCGACATAGATCGCCGCGTCGTCATACACGATCCGGACCTCGGTGGGCAGGGTGGCCGGGGCGCCCTCATTCGGCTCGCGCTGGAGGAATCCGCCGATCGGCTGCGCGGCGCTCCAGGCCGCGTCATCGAGTCGGCCGTCCAGCGCGACCTGGGGTGTCATCCGGACGGCCCGCGCCGCGGCTGGCGACCCGACCGAGTCGGCGGTCGAAGGTGGCAGGTCGCCACTCTGGATCACGGCGGCAGCAAGCGCCGCCTGGGCGAGGAAGAGAATCGGAGTCTCCGGCGTGGCAACTCAGATGCTTCGATGGATGGAATCTAGGCCGGGTTGGATTCAGTGCGGGAAATCTCCTTTTGGGGGCCGTGGGCGCGGGAATCACTTCGGCCGCGGGCGGTGCCGGCCGAGGTGCGCAGAGACCTGCTCTAAGTCAATGTTCTGAAAGCAGTTGGAGTGCGGTCGGAGGTTTGCCTGCCGGCTCCCGCCGGGCTATATTTGAACTCTTCTCCGGCCGCTCGGCGGCCCCGCACCAACCCCTGACGAAATCGGGCATGACCGGTCCAGCGCAGCGCGAGCGGATCCTTCCGCGGCTCATCGAAGAGGAATTGCAGCAGTCGTTCATCAACTACTCGATGAGCGTCATCGTGTCACGGGCATTGCCCGATGTTCGTGACGGGTTGAAGCCGGTACACCGCCGGATTCTGTACGCCATGAACGAGCTTGGGCTCGTGCCCGGCCGGCCGTACAAGAAATCGGCGACCGTGGTGGGCGATGTGCTCGGCAAGTACCACCCGCACGGCGACAGTTCGGTCTACGACGCGCTGGTCCGGATGGTCCAGGATTTTTCGCTCAGGTATCCGCTGATCGACGGGCAGGGCAACTTCGGCTCCGTGGACGGCGACCCGGCAGCGGCCTATCGCTATACCGAGGCGCGCCTGACCGCCGTGGCGGTCACGATGCTGGAGGACATCGACAAGCGGACGGTGGACTTCCAGCCCAACTTCGACGACCGGCTCCAGGAGCCGACCGTCCTGCCATCCAAGATCCCCAATCTGCTGGTGAACGGCTCCAGCGGCATCGCCGTCGGGATGGCGACGAACATCCCGCCCCACAACCTGCGCGAAGTGGTCAAGGCGGTGCAGCACCTGATCGACAACCCCGAGGCGACGATCGGGGACCTCCGCAAGCACATCACGGGCCCCGACTTTCCCACTGGCGGGTTCATCTACGGGCGCGAGGGTATCAAGGAGGCCTACGAGCAGGGCCGCGGCCGGATCCAGATGCGGGCGCGGGCCCAGATCGAGGAACGGGAAAAGAGCGGCAAGAGCCAGATCGTGGTGACCGAGATTCCCTACCAGGTGAACAAGGAAAACCTGGTCCGGGCCATCGCCGACCTGGTCATCGACAAGAAGATCGAGGGAATCACCGGGGTCAACGACGAGTCCGACAAGGACGGAATGCGGATCGTCGTCGACCTCAAGCGTGACGCGATTCCCAATGTGGTGCTGAACCAGCTCTACAAACACACCGCGATGCAGGCCACCTTCGGCGTGATCATGCTGGCGCTCGACAAGGGCGCCCCGAAGGTGATGAACCTGAAGGAACTGCTCGAGCGATTCGTCGCGCACCGGCACGAGGTCGTGGTCCGCCGCGCGCAGTTCGAGCTGGAGCAGGCGCAGGCGCGGGAGCACATCCTTGAGGGCCTCAAGATCGCCGTCGACAACATCGATGAGGTGGTCGAGATCATCAAGAAATCGAAGGACGTTCCCCAGGCCGATGCCCGTCTCCGCAAGCGCTTCGGCCTGTCCGAGAAGCAGAGCGACGCGATCCTCAACATGCGCCTGGCGCGGCTCACCGGGCTCGAAATCGAGAAGCTGGAAGCCGAGCTGAAGGAGGTCCAGGCCGTCATCAAGGAGCTGAAATCCCTGCTGGCGTCGCGTCCCATGCGGATGGAAATGGTCAAGGCGGAGCTCGAGGAGGTGGCCCGCAAGTACGGTGATGACCGGCGGACCCAGATCCTCGCGGACCAGGACGACTTCTCGGTCGAGGACCTGATCGCCGAGGAGGACATGGTCATCACGATCTCGCACACCGGCTACATCAAGCGGATCGCGGTGACCACCTACCGGCGGCAGCGCCGTGGCGGACGTGGCCTCCAGGGCGCGACCACCAAAGAAGAGGATTGGATCGAGCACCTCTTCATCGCCAGCACCCACGACTACCTGATGTTCTTCACCGACGCCGGGCAGGTCTACTGGCTGAAGGTGCACGAGATCCCGCAGGGCGGCCGGGCGAGCCGTGGCAAGCCGGTGGTGAACTGCATCGCGGTCCGGCCCGACGAGCGGATCTCCGCCACGGTCGCGGTGCGCGAGTTTTCGGCGGAACAGTCGCTGATCTTCGCGACCCGGCAGGGGACGGTGAAGAAGACCAGCCTCGCCGAGTTCGGCAATGTGCGGAGCAATGGCATCCGGGCCATCAACATCGAGGAGGGCGACGAGCTGATTGACGTCCAGCTCTGCGACCCGTCGAGCGATATCGTGCTGGCCACCACCGACGGCATGAGCATCCGTTTCCATCAGGGTGACGTGCGCGCGATGGGGCGGGTGACCACCGGTGTGAAGGGGATCGAACTCGAGAAGGACGACCGGGTCATCGGGATGGTCGTCATCCGGCGGGATGCGACCCTGCTGGTGGTGAGCGAGAAGGGTTCCGGCAAGCGGTCCGAGCTGTCTGACTACCGGGTCCAGCGCCGCGGGGGCAAGGGCATCATCACCCTCAAGCGGACCGACAAGACCGGCGGCCTCATCGCCCTGATGGAGGTCCAGCCGGATGACGAGCTGATGCTGATCACGCGCCACGGGGTCATCATCCGTCTCCCGGTGGACTCCATCCGGGTGATCAGCCGTAACACGCAGGGCGTGCGCGTGATGAATCTCGACACCGGCGACACGGTGGTGGACGTCGCCCGGGTCGTGAAGGAGGAGAACGAGGGCGCCGAGCCGGCGCTTCCGGCCGCCGATGGTGACGCCGAGTGAGCGAAGGGGCCTTCTCGCTCGAGTCGCTGCGGTTGGCGGCCCGCCAGCTCACCGGAATCGCACGGCGAACCCCGCTGGTCGAGACGGTGGCCCTCAGTGCCGTGGTGGGCGCGCCGGTGGCGCTCAAGTGTGAGCACCTGCAGCCGGTCGGCGCGTTCAAGATCCGGGGTGCCTACACCGCCGTGACCCGCCTGACCCCGGAGGTCCGTCGTCTCGGCGTGGTGACCTCCTCCAGCGGCAATCACGGCCTGGCGCTGGCGTGGGTGGCGAAGCACTTCGGTATCCGGTGTGTGGTGGTGATGCCGGAATCGGCGCCCAGGGTGAAATCCCAGGGAGTGGCGGAACTCGGCGGCGAGGTCGTCTTCGCCGGGAGGGTACGTTCCCCGGAGCAGGGCGTTCGTGCCGCCGAAATAGCCCGGCGTGAGGGCCTCACCCTCGTGCCACCATTCGACCACCCCGACATCGTCGCTGGCCAAGCCACCTGCGGCCTGGAGATCGTGGAACAGGCGCCATCTCTGGCCACCGTGCTGGTTCCTGTCGGGGGCGGGGGCCTCCTGGCCGGCGTGGTGGCGGCGGTTACTGCCCTGCGACCAGAGGTCGAGGTGATCGGGATCGAGCCGGAGGGTGCGCCGAAGCTCTCCGCCGCCCTCCGGGCGGGGAGGCCGGTCGAACTGGGGGAGACCAGCTCCCTCGCTGACGGCCTGCTCACCCGTTCCGTGGGTGCCACGCCGTGGACGGTGATCCAGGGCCGGGTGCGACGCGCGGTCCAGGTGAGCGATGAGGATCTGCGGAACGCAGTCCGGCATCTCTGGCATCATCAGGGTCTCCGGGTCGAACCTTCCGGGGCGGCGTCCGCGGCGGCGCTGCTGGCCGGAAAGGTGAAACCGGCGGGCCCTGTCGTGGCCGTGCTGAGCGGGGGCAACGTGGACTCGGAGCTCTTTGCAGAGTTGATTCAGGCATGAGCCTCGCACCCAGGATTCTCGTTGCCGATGACGACCAGGCGCTGACCCGCACCCTGGCGTGGATTCTCAAGACCAACGGCTACGAGTGCATTCCCCACCACACCGGTGACGGTCTGATCGAGCGACTGCGTGCGGATCCCTACGATCTGCTGCTGCTCGATATCATGCTGCCGGGCGCGGATGGCCTGCAGATCCTGGCGCAGCTCAAGGACGATCCTCGCCTCCGCGACCTGCCGGTGCTGGTGATCTCCTCGATGCCACCCGAGGAGGCGTCGGTCCGCGCCCTCGGTCTCGGTGCGGTGGATTTCGTCTCCAAGCCGTTCAGGGTCCGTGAGCTGCTGGCCCGGCTGAAGACGCATCTGCGGGCGGGGCGCGAGCTGAACCAGGCCAAGGCCGAGGCACGCAGCCGTTCGGAGATGGTCGAGATCCTCCAGGAGATCACCGCCTCCCTCAATCCGGAAGAGATCAATCACATCCTGGTGCGGCGTATCGCCCGGGGGCTCAAGATTTCACGCTGCTCGCTGATTTTCGCGACCCCGGGAGAGGACGATGCCGTGGTGGTGGCGGCCTACGAGAACCCGGTCCTGCGGAATCTCCGCGTGAGCCTGGCGCGCTATCCCGAAGTGCGCCGGGCGGTGGATTCGCGCGAGACGGTGCTGATCACGGACGTCGCCACCGATCCGCTGTACTCCACCACACGGACCGAGTGGGAGCGCGAGGGACGTGCGGTGCCGACCCGCTCCGCGATCGCCATCCCGTTC
>Ga0315273_10011941_pt1 | contig 11121 bp, 8 predicted proteins | sample YL17G02_0_MG_FD_205753 | JGI IMG/M metagenome (GOLD analysis project Ga0315273, IMG submission 205753) | Sediment microbial communities from Yellowstone Lake, YNP, Wyoming, USA - YL17G02_0 | ecosystem: Environmental > Aquatic > Freshwater > Lake > Sediment | place: USA: Wyoming | collected...
CGGCCCCAACGGGCGGGCGGTGGGTCGTGAGGGCCTCCGGTGCTGCCGCAATGGTCGAAGCCGGTGCCTGAGGCGAGCCGGGGAACCGAGACGAAGCGGGCGGCCCCGTCGCCAGGACCGCCCGCTCCAGGGCCGTTCCGCGAGGTCACTTCGCTGCGGTCTTCAACTGGCCCTTCACGACCAGTGGCTTGCCATCGATCTCCACGGTCGCACCCGGCAGGAATCCGGTGGAGTTGTAGCTCGTCGCGTTCGTCCCACCGGCACCGGTGTCGTCGCCGAGGAAGAGGCTCACCATCCCCGCGGGGATGTAGCTGAGGAAGGGCTTCCCCGGTGGCGACTTGACGCCAGGGTGCAGGCCGAGGTCGATACCGGCGAAGGCATCCTTGCCCGCCGGCGCCGCCTCGTAGATCTCCTTCCACCGGTCGTACGCGGGGCTCGGCTTCGCCGTGTATGCGACGAGCTTCCCGGCCCGGAACGTCCAGGAAAGGTTCTCGATGGGGCCGATGCCCCAGTCCATCCGGTCGATGACCACCTTCCCCTCCGCCGTGCCGGGCACCGGCGCGACCTGCGCCTCACCGGCCGGCAGGTACAGCATTGCCGATGCGCCGCCCTTCGCCGCCTGCTCCGGGGTGATCACGCCATCGCTGAGGATCACCGGGCGCCCCTCCACCCCGAAGCGAAGGTCCGTCCCGTTCGGATGCGTCACGCGAACCTGCTTGGCTCCGGCGAATGCGCCCGTCACCGCGATCCCGTTCGCCTGGATCAGCTTGGGGTCGGTGGCGAGTGCACCCCAGAAGATCTTCGAGAGTTCCGCCTCGCTCACCCGCAGGATCTTTGCGGTGGCGGCGGTGGGGAACAGCCCGTTGCCGATGAAGACCCGGCGCACACCTCGCTTCATGAGGGTCTCCCCGAACGGTCGGAAGGCCTTTCCGACCGTGGCGAACCGCGTTGCAGGGATTGCCTTGTACAGGCCGGGCTCGGTGAGGCTCTCGACCTCGAACATGACCGTAGGGATCGCCGCCAGCTGAAGCGCGAATCCCGCCCGGGTCCCGTCGAACTTCTCCGGCACCTCGGTGAAGTAACGGACGCCCGTCCGCTCGCGCCCGACGAGTTGCAGGGGAGACGCTCCGTGACGGGCGGCGGCGATGCCCAGGTTCTCCACCAGATCGATGTCGCGCACGTCGCCGACGACGAGGACCAGGTCTCCCTCCCGGACGCCGGCACAGTCCGCGACGATGCGCTCGGCGATGCCTTTCAGATCGTGCTTCTCCGCCGCGCGCACGTGCGCTGGCGGGGCCAGGCCGAGCGCGAGCGTGACCAGCGCCATGCCCCGAATCACTCGACGAACAAGATTCATGCGGTTCCCCCGGCGCGGGCGAATTGCCCGCGAAGATCGAGACTACGGAGGGGAACGGATGCGGCGCTGGGACGACTGGCTCACCTGACCCGATGTCAGGGCACCCCTTTTTGCGCAGTGTGAGTCCTCTCAACTCACAGATGCAAGCGACCGGATGGCAATCTTCACAAGAGCAAGCCGTGACGCGATGCGTCCAGAGCTGGAACAGTATTAGGGTTCGCTCACAGTAGAGGCCCGATCACCGTTCCACGCTGCCTGCCCGTGCCTTCTCGTCAGCGATCCGGTTCAGGCCTCACCGACCCGTGGCGAAGCTCGCCGGATGCGGTGCTGCAGGCGCATTGGTCCCCGCAGTCGAAGATGGCGAAGGAGCAGCGACGCCACGGGCTCGATACCTGTGGCTTCTGCCTACCGCCGTCGCTGTGACGTGCGTCTCGGCCACTGGTTTTGGATGCTGAAGTGGAGGGATGGAGTTGATCCCGTTCCGTAAAGCCTTTGGGGTATTGGGTTCACTTGACTTCTGTATCCGTATAGATACACTCGGCTCGTGTTCACCGTTCGCCTCACCGAGGAGTTCCAGCGGTGGCTCGACGCCTTGTCGGACAGACGCGCGCAAGTTCGCATCGTTGCCCGCCTGCGCATGGCAGAAGGTGGAAATCTGGGCGATTGGGCGTCCGTGGGCGGCGAGGTATCCGAGATGCGCGTTCACTTCGGCCCAGGATACCGGCTGTACTTCACGAGGCGCGGCGGGCTCCTGGTCATCCTGCTCGTGGGGGGTGACAAGTCCACGCAGTCCCGTGACATCAAGCGTGCCCAGCGCATCGCTACTGAATTGGGAGCAGACCCATGAGAAAGACCAAAACCCCTCGCAAGCTCCTACCCTTCGACGCCGCGCGCTACCTCACTGACGACGCCGCGGTCGCTGAGTACATGAACGCGGTGCTCGAGTCCGGGGATCCCGACCTGTTGCTCCTCGCTCTCGGCGACATCGCCCGCGCCCGCGGAATGGCGCAGATCGCGAAGGACACAGGCCTGGGTCGCGAGAGCCTCTACAAGGCCCTGGCCCCGGGCTCCAAGCCCCGGTTCGATACCATCCTCAAGGTGGCGCGCGCGCTGGGCGTCAAGCTCTCCGCACAGGTGGCTTAGGCGAAGCGCGTTCCGGAAGTGGAGCCGGTCTATCCGCCAGCCGGCTTCATCCAGATCTCATCCATCCTGACGTGCAGTGGCGTGCACTCCGGTGCACTGCCGTGCACTCGACTTCCTCAGCAACCCCGCGTGAAACCTGGAAAACCCAACAAAGACGCCCGCCCGCCGTAAGCCGTTTGTAATGCTACGAATCCGAAGGCCAGAGGTTCAAATCCTCTAGGGCGCGCCAAATAGTGAAGGCCCCGCCGGCGGTTAGCTCGCGGGGCTTTTACTTTATGTGAAGTCAGCGTCTCGGGCGAGAAATCCGAATGCCATGGGTTCACACGTCGGGATTCGCCACCGCGCAAGTCATTGAAATTCCTGGACCGCAGCGCGCGACCGCATCCTCTGGTTTACTAATGGTGATTTTCGTCCAGCAAGGATCCAGCAAACGAGTTTGGTGAGCGCGATCGCCGACCAACCCGTAGGCCCCAAGAGCGCCGCGAGGTGAAGCCTCCGGCGCCACCACGAAGGCTTGATGATTGACCTGGCCGACGCCGACTGCCCTGCGGTCACGCTCCTGCGCCTTCACCTGAATTCCCGACTACCGCCTCATTCCGTCCACGTGGACCGTACCTACTTCGTGCTGTCGGGCACGGCCCATGTAGGGATCGGCAAGAAGTGGGACGGCGCCAAGTTGCGCACGCTGCCGGCCGGGAGCTTCTGGTTGGTTCCTCGAACACCATCACCTTCGATTGGAACGAGGATGAGGTCGTGTCCGAGGTCAGAATTCGAATGACGGTGTCCAGTCGTCACCCAGCAGGCACTATCCGGAGTTCCTTGGCCCCAGCCTGATTGAAGTGCCAGGCGAAGACCGATTGACCATCGGTTTTCGCTCATGAGAGAGTCCCGACCGCATGGCCCCCTCTCACCCTCCGTTCCTCGGGGAACTCGAACTGGCCGTGATGGACCACGTCTGGTCCCACGGCCCGTGCGATGTGAAGGCGTGCCATCTTGCCGTGGGCGGGAGGCGGAAGATCACCTCCAACACGGTCCAGTCCACGCTGGAGCGGCTCTACCGGAAGGGACTGCTCCGGCGCGAGAAGGTGAGCCACGCCTTCGTGTACGAGGCGGCACTGACCCGGGAAGCTTACGGAGCCCGGATGGCCGAGCACGTCGTCTCGACGGTCATCGGAACGGCTGCCCCGGCGACCGTCCTCGCGGCCTTCGTCGATCTCGCAGACCGGGCTGGTGAGGAGAACCTCGCTCGCCTGGAGCGGCTCATCGCCGAGCGTCGGGCCAGCAAGGAGCGGCGATGAACCCACTCCTGCGGCTCCTCCTGCTGGCTGCCACGACGGCCGTGGGGTTTGGGTTCATGGCCGCGCTGCTCGCCGCGGTCGCCTACCCAGTCGTCCGGGCGCGCCACGGGAGGCTTCCGGCAGCAGCTCGTGCTCGGCGGATCGCGGCCTGGTCGGCGGCCCCGTGGCTCGTCGGTGGCCTGCTCGTCGCACTCTGCTTCCTGCCCTCGATGTGGAGCGTCCTCGGCATCGCAACCGACCATTGCCCCCTTCACGACGACGGCCACGTGCATCTTTGCCTCGAGCACGCACCGCACGGGCCGGTGTCCCTCGTCGAGTGGCTCCTGCTCGGCGCAGCCGCGACCGGCGCCGGGATCGTCTTCGCGAGGGTGGTGGCGGCCCAGTTTGCCACCTGGCGTGCGGTGGTCGCCCTCGTCCGCACGTCCGGCAAGACCGAGGGTGGCCTCATCCCGTCGAGTGCCCCGCTCTCCGTGACCACGGGGCTCTTCCGACCGCTCGTGCTCGTCTCGACCGGCCTGCGTGAGCGACTCCGTCCCGAAGTCCTCGCCGTGGTCCTGGAGCACGAGAGGGCGCACGCACGTCGCCGTGACCCGCTGCGTCTGGTCGCCGCCGCACTCCTGTCGGCGGGGCACCTCCCTGGCACCCGGCGCCTCCTCCTCTGCGATCTGGCGCTGGCCTGCGAGCAGGCGGCGGACGACGAGGCTGCGACGGCGGTCGGCGACCGGGTCCGGGTGGCGGAAGCCATCGTGACCGTGGAGCGCGTCATGCGATCGAGTCAGTCGGGACTCGCCGCCGCGATGGGCATGGATGGGGCCAGCACGGTCGCCCGCGTCGAGGAACTCCTGCGGGAACCGCCGACCAGGGCGCCGCTCCTGTTCCGTGGCTTGCTCTGGGGCCTCGCCGCCGTCGCGGCGGTGCTCCTCGCGTCGGATCTCCACCACCTGACCGAGACGCTGCTCGAAGCCCTCGCGAGGTAGGTCATCATGCGTCCCCTTTCGTCTTCCCGGTCGCGCACAAGACCGATGAACAATCGGTGTTCCGTCCTGCTCCTGCTCCTCGCGCCGGCCGCGGCTCTTGGGCAGGTGACGGAGGAAGAGGCCGTCCAGCGCGCACTTGCCCGCCCCGAGGTCCGCGACGTCATCGAGGGCGAGATGGGCGTGGCCAGGGGCGACGCGATCCGGGCGGGGATGTGGTCGAACCCGGTAGCGTCGTACAGCCGGGAGCAGGTGTACGGAGGCCCAGCGGCCTCCGCGGAGAACTACGTCGAGCTCTCGCAGGCCGTCGACATCTCCGGGCGGCGGTCCCTCCGCGGCCAGGCGGGTGACCGTCGGGTGGAGGCGGCGCGGGAACGGGGCACCGCAACCCGCCTCAGCCTCGAGGCCGACGTGAGGATGAGCTTCTACGACGTGGTCGCCGGGGAAGCGCGGCTCGCCGCCCTGCGCGACTCGCTCGTGCGCGTGGAACGGCTCGCTGAGGCGACGGTCCAGCGGGAGAAGGCGGGCGACGCCTCCGGGTACGACCGGATGCGGCTGGAGCGCGAGCGAGAGAGCGTCGCTGCCCGGGTCGCCGCGCAGGAAGGACAACTGGAAAGATCCCGGGCACGCCTGGAGGGACTTCTCGGAGCAAAGACCCCGGTCAGGGTGGCCGGTACGCTCCTGCCATCCGATTCCCCTCCGCCCACCGACGCGCTCGTCGACAAGATCGGTTCTCGCCCGGACTTGAAGGCGCTCGGAGAGGAGGCTGGCGCCGGTGACCTCGAGGCGCGTGCTGCCGGCCGCTGGTGGCTCCCGGACCTGACGCTGTCCGCCGGGTACAAGGGTGTCGGCGTCGCGGGGGAGCAGTTGAACGGCTACATCGCCGGCATCGCCATCCCGCTGCCCGTCTTCGACCGCAACCAGGACGAGGCTGCACGTGCCGAGGGTCGGTCCCGCCAGGCACGGGGCCGGCTCACGCTGGAGACCGACCTTGCCACGGCGGAGGTGCGCGGCCTTCGCAACCAGGCGAGCCGCCTCGCCGATGCTGCGCGTCGCTTCCGCTCCGACGCGACCTCGACTTCATCCAGGCTACTCGTCACCGCGGAGGCAGCCTACCGGGGCGGCGAGCTGGGCGTCCTGGAACTCGTCGACGCGCAGCGGAGCGCGCTCGACGCCGATCTCCAGGCCATTGACCTCGAGTCCGCCGCCCGCAGGGCCCGCATCGACCTCGTTCTCGCTTCCGGAGGCGCATCCCGATGAGACGCAGCCAAGCAGCCCTCGTGGTGGTCCTCCTCATCACCGCCTGCCGCCCGGGAGGCAAGGACGAGCACGGTCACGGTGCGGAAGCTCGAGTCGAGTCCTTCACCCACTTCGGCAACGCCACCGAGCTCTTCGTCGAGTTCGAGCCGCTCGTGGCCGGGCGCGAGACGAAGATGGCCGCGCACCTGACCCGCCTCTCCGACTGGAAGCCCCTCGCGGAGGGGAAGGTCACGGTCACCCTGTCGGGCGGCGCCAAGGAGGAGCGGTTCGAGGTCGGGGCGCCCTCCACGCCGGGCATCTTCCGGCCCGCTCCCAAGCCTGCCGCGGCCGGCAAGCGTCGGCTCGCCATCGCTGTCACCACCCCGGCGGGCACCGATGTCCACGACCTTGGCGAGGTCGTCGTCCACGCGAGCCCGGAGGCCGCGGCCAAGGCGTCCACGCCCGAGCGGGAACGAGGAGGCCAGATCGCCTTCCTGATGGAGCAGCAGTGGCGGACGGAGTTCGGCACCGCTGCCGCTGAGGAGCGTCCGTTGCGCCCGTCCGTTGTCGCTAACGGCGTCCTCCGTCCCCGTTCGGATGGTGACGCCCACCTCGTCGCGCCCGTGACGGGGCGTCTCGTCTCCGTGGGGCAGACGTTCCCGCACGTGGGTATGGCCGTGAAGAAGGACCAGGTTCTCGCGACCATCGCCCCGCGGCTGGGAGCGGAGGCGGACCCGGCCACGCTGGAGTCGGCGGCGAGCCAGGCGAAGGTCCGCCTGGAACTGGCCCGGAAGGAACGGGAGCGGCTTGAGGGGCTGTTCGCCCAGCAGGCGGTCTCCGAGCGCCGTGTGGCCGAGGCGCGTAGCGCCGAATCGCTCGCCAAGGAGGAGGCCACCGCAGCGGCCCGGCGCCTCGCCCAGTACCAGGGCACCCAGCGCGCCAGCGGGGAGGGCGCCACAGGAAAGGTCGAGCTGCGCTCGCCGGTGACGGGGGTCGTCGCCTCCGTGTCCACGGCGCCCGGTGCGTTCGTCGAGGAAGGGAAGGAACTCTTCCACGTCGTCGACCCGGACCGGCTCTGGCTCGAGGTGCAGGTTCCGGAAGCGGACATCGGCCGGATCGGCAACCCGTCTGGCGCGTGGTTCGAGGTCCAGGGGTTCGACCGCCCCTTCACCGTCGACCCGAAGGCCGGCGGCAAGGTCGTCGCCTTCGGCGGAGTCGTCAATGCCCAGTCCCGCACCACGCCGCTCATCTTCGAGGTGGGGAACCCTGGCCGCGCTCTGCGGGTGGGGATGTTCGCGAAGGTGCACGTCCTCTCCGGCCAGGAGGTGAAGGGGCTCGCGATCCCCGTCTCGGCGGTGGTGGACGATGGCAAGCAGGAGGTGGTGTTCGTACTCGCCTCGGGCGAGGCGTTCGAGCACCGCCCCGTGAGGCTGGGCGTTCGCGACGGCGACTGGGTTCAGGTGCTGGACGGTCTAGCGTCCGGCGAGCGGGTGGTGACACGAGGAGCGTGGCAGGTGCGCCTCGCGGCGGCAGGTGGGGCGTTACCCGCCTCCGGACACGTTCACTAGAGGCCCGCCATGATCGACGGCGTCATCCGCTGGTCCCTCCAGAACCGACTCATCGTGCTGCTCGCGGCGGGGCTGCTCCTCGTCGCGGGAAGCTACACCGCCTGGAACATGCCGGTGGACGTGTTCCCCGACCTCACCGCGCCGACGGTGACCGTCATCACCGAGGCCCACGGCATGGCGCCAGAGGAGGTCGAGACCCAGGTCGCGTTCCCGCTCGAGGCGGCCATCAACGGGGCGCCCGGGGTTCGTCGCGTGCGGTCGGTCGCGGCGGTGGGCATCGCCATCGTCTGGGTGGAGTTCGACTGGGGTACGGACATCTACCAGGCGCGCCAGGTGGTGAACGAGAAGCTGCAACTGGTGGAGGGGGCGATGCCGCCCGGCGTCGACAGGCCTGTCTTGGCGCCGACCTCGTCGATCATGGGGGAGATCCTCTTCCTCGCGCTCACGTCCGACCGCCACGACCTCATGGAGCTGAAGACGGCGGCCGACTGGGTGCTGAGAAAGCGGCTGCTCGCGGTCCCCGGAGTCTCCCAGGTGATCCCCACCGGAGGCGAGACGAAGCAGTACCAGGTGATCCTCCAACCCGAGCGCCTCGCCGCCTTCGGCATCGGGGTGGACGAGGTGGTGCGTGCGCTGCGGGAGACGAACGAGAACACGTCCGCCGGATACCTCCTGGAGGGCGGCCAGCAGTACCTCATCCAAGGCATCGGGCGCGTCCGCCGACCGACCGACATCGGGGAGACGGTGGTGGCGATGCGCGGGCGCGAGCCCGTGCTCGTGCGCCAACTCGGCGACGTCCGCATCGGGCCGGCCATCAAGATTGGCGAGGGCTCGCACGACGGGAAGCCGGCGGTCGTCATCGGCATCCACAAGCAGCCCGGCGCAAACACGCTCGAGCTGACGCGCAAGCTCGACAGGGTCCTGGACGACATCCAGGCCACCCTGCCCCAGGGAATGGAGATCGACCGCAACACCTTCCGGCAGGCCGACTTCATCGAGGTCTCCGTTCGGAACGTGCTCGGTTCGCTGCGGGACGGGGCCGTCCTCGTCATCGCCATCGTGTTCCTGTTCCTCGCGAGCCTCCGGGCAACGGGCATCACGGTGCTCGCCATTCCCCTCTCGCTCGTCACGGCGGTGCTTGCGATACGGGCCCTCGGCGGCAGCATCAACACGATGACGCTCGGTGGCATGGCCATCGCCGTTGGCGCTCTCGTGGACGACGCCATCATCGACGTGGAGAACGTGGCCCGCCGCCTCCGCGAGAACGGCCAGTTGCCGCCCGACCAGCGCAGGGCGGCCTTCGACGTCGTGTTCGAGGCGAGCAAGGAGATCCGGGGCTCCATTGTCTATGCCACGGTCATCATCGTGCTCGTCTTCCTCCCGCTCTTCTTCCTCTCCGGCGTTGAGGGTCGGCTCCTCCAGCCGCTGGGCTTCGCCTACGTCGTGTCGCTCGGCGCGTCTCTCGTCGTCGCGCTCACGGTGACGCCCGCCCTCTGCTCGCTGCTCTTGCCCACCTCGCGGGCGATCCGGGAGAACCGGGAGGGAGCGGTCGTGCACTGGCTGAAGGCGAGGTACGAACCCCTTCTTGCGACGGTGATCACCCGCTGGAAGCTGGTCCTCGGGGCCTCAACGATCCTTCTCCTTCTCGCCGGGCTCGGCCTCTCGGTCGCCGGGCGAGCGTTCATCCCTGACTTCAACGAGGGCACGCTCACCCTCTCGGCGGTCACGCTCCCGGGTACGTCGCTCGAGGAGTCGGACAAGCTGGGGCGCCTCGTGGAGCTGACGCTCCTCAAGCAGCCGGAGGTGGTCGCCACCGCCCGGAGGACCGGCCGGGCCGAGCTGGACGAGCACGCGCAGCACGCGAACTCGGCGGAGATCGACGTGGGCCTGAAGATGGGCATGCGGTCGAAGGAGGAGTTCCTCGCGGCGCTTCGCAAGGACCTGGCGCTCATCCCGGGGATGAACGTCATCATCGGCCAGCCCATCTCGCACCGGATCGACCACATGCTGTCGGGGAGCCGCGCCTCGGTCGCCGTGAAGATCTTCGGCGATGATCTCCAGGAGCTACGCCGCGTCGCGGAGCTTGTACGGGCCCAGATGGCCGAGGTTCCCGGGATCGTCGATCTCCTCGTCGAGCAGCAGTCGGACATCCCGCTCGTGACCGTGCGCTTCGACCGTGCCTCCATCGCCCGCCACGGCCTCCGCATCCGGGACGTCGCCGAGGCGGTGGAGACGGCCTTCCAGGGAACGGTCACGTCCCGCGTGCTGGAGGGGCAGTCCGCCTTCGAGCTCGTGGTCCGCTACGACCCGGAGGCACGCAAGGATCTGGAGGCGATCCGGGCGACACTCGTCGCAACCCCGTCCGGGGCGCGTCTTCCACTCTCGACGCTCGCCGACATCCGGAAGGATCGTGGGCCGAACCTCGTCGCCCGCGAGAACGTCCAGCGGAAGCAGGTCATCATGGCCAACGTTGCCGGGCGGGACGTGGTGAGTGTCGTGGGCGACGTCCGCGAACGGGTGAAGAAGGCCGTCGCGATGCCGAAGGGGTATCACGTCGAGTACGGCGGCCAGTTCGAGAGCGCTGAGCAGGCGTCGAGAACGCTTGGCTTCCTCGGGCTCGCAGTCATCCTGGGCATCTTCCTGGTGCTCTTCGTCGCCCTGCACTCTGGGCGCGACGCCCTGGTCGTGATGGTGAACCTGCCGCTCGCGCTGGCCGGGGGCGTCGCTGGGGTCTGGCTCTCAGGGGGTATCCTCTCCGTCGCGTCCATCATCGGCTTCATCACCCTCTTCGGCATCGCAACCCGCAATGGCCTCATGATGATCTCCCACGTCCAGCACCTCGTGGACGCGGAGGGAGTGCGCGACCCCGTCGAGGCGGTTCGCCGAGGAGCCATGGAGCGGCTGGCGCCGATCCTCATGACGGCACTGGCCACGGGGCTCGGGCTCGTCCCCCTCGCCCTGTCGGGCGGCAAGGCCGGCAGCGAAATCGAGACCCCGATGGCCATCGTCATCCTCTGTGGACTGCTCACGGCGACGGCGCTCAACATGCTGGTCATCCCGGCGCTGTACCTGAAGTTCGGCGGAGTCAGGGAGCGGGTCGCTCACCTCGCCGGGAGCGGCACGGCGGAGTAGCCTTGGACATGCCCTCCGTCCCGGGTCTGCCACGCGGCGTGGTGTGCGGCCTCGGGGCGGCCGTGCTGTTCGGGCTGAGCACCCCCCTGGCGAAGCTCCTGCTTCCGTCCAGCGGGACCTTCATGCTGGCCGGTCTCCTCTACCTCGGAGCCGGGATCGGCCTGACGCTCATCGCGCCCCTCCGCCGAGCCGGGCGGGAAGCACCCCTCCGGGGGAGTGATCTCCCGACCTTGGCGGCCATGGTGGTCGCGGGTGGCATCGCAGGGCCTCTCCTCCTTCTGGTCGGTCTTGCCCGGCTGCCGGGTGGCGAGGCGTCTCTTCTCCTCAACCTGGAGGCCCCGTTCACCATCGGCATCGCCGTGCTCTTCTTCGGCGAGTCCCTGGTCCGGCGGGAGGTGCTCGGCGCTGCT
>Ga0315273_10011942_pt1 | contig 11121 bp, 9 predicted proteins | sample YL17G02_0_MG_FD_205753 | JGI IMG/M metagenome (GOLD analysis project Ga0315273, IMG submission 205753) | Sediment microbial communities from Yellowstone Lake, YNP, Wyoming, USA - YL17G02_0 | ecosystem: Environmental > Aquatic > Freshwater > Lake > Sediment | place: USA: Wyoming | collected...
AGGCCGTTCGGCCTTCCGACCAAGGTCGCGCGCCACGGCACGCGATCCGTGGTAAAGAACGCGGGATGAAGAACGTCCGCCTGTTCGCCACCTCGCTCGCGTTCCTGCTCCTGCTCCTGCTCCTGCCCATGCGCAGCGCGGCGCGGCCCGTGGCCGCTCCGGCCCCCGCCGCGCTCTCGCCGGCGGCCGCCCGCGTGCAGGCCGACGTCGCGTTCCTCGCCTCGGACGACCTCAAGGGCCGTCGCGCCGGCACGCCGGAAGCCGACCGGGCCGCCGCGTGGGTCGCGGACCAGTTCAGGAAGATCGGCCTTTCGCCCGCCGGCCCGAACGGGGCGTGGCTGCAGCCCTTCGACTTCATCGACGGCGTGGACCTCGGCCCGAAGAACCGCCTCGAGACGGGCGCGGCCGTCGCGCGGAAGGAGTGGACCGTCGGGGCGGACTTCCGCCCGCTCGCCTTCTCGGCCGCGGGCGCCGCCGAGGGCGAGGTGGTCTTCGCGGGCTACGGCATCGTCTCGAAGGACCTCGGCTACGACGACTACCAGGGCCTCGACGTGAAGGACAAGGTCGTCCTCGTCCTGCGCTACGGACCGGACGGCGACGACGAGAAGTCGCCGTTCTCGCCGTTCGCGGCGCTGCGGTTCAAGGCCGCCGTCGCGCGCGAAAAAGGCGCGAAGGCGATGCTCGTCGCGGCGGGCCCGCTCACGAAGGACGTCCCGGACGACCTCGTCGCGCTCCGCACCGACGCGGCCTTCTCGGACGCGGGCATCGTCGCGGTCTCGATCCGGCGGCCCGTCGCCGAGGCGCTTCTCGCCGCCTCCGGCAGGACGCTCGAGGCCGCGCAGAAGGCCATCGACGAGGCGAAAAAGCCGGCGCCATTCGCGGCGGCGGGCTCGCGCATCGCGCTGAACGTCGACGTCACGCCGCGGCGGGCCCGTACGTCCAACGTGATCGGCCTGCTCCCGGGAGCCGACCCGGTGAAGAGCGCCGAGATCGTGGTCGTCGGCGCTCACTACGACCACCTCGGTCTCGGCGGCACGACGTCCCTCGCCTCTGGGGGCGGCCCGCAGATCCACCACGGCGCCGACGACAACGCGTCCGGCGTCGCCGCCCTCCTCGAGACGGCACGCGATCTCTCCGCGAAGAGGGCGTCGCTCCCGCGCTCCGTCCTCTTCATCGCCTTCGCGGCGGAGGAGCTCGGCACGCTCGGCGCGCTCACCTTCACGAAGAACCCCACGGTCCCGTGGGACAACGTCGTCGCGATGTTCAACATGGACATGGTGGGCCGCCTCCGCTCCGACAAGCTCGACGTGCAGGGCGTCGGGACCTCGCCCGCGTGGAGGGGCTTTCTCGAGTCCTCGAACGCCGAGGCGAAGCTCAAGCTCGCGCTCCTCGAGGGCGGCTTCGGACCCTCCGACCACTCGCCTTTCTATGCGGCGAAAAAGCCCGTGCTCTTCGCCTTCACGGGCGCGCACGCCGACTACCACAAGCCGTCCGACACCGCCGACCTGATCGACGCCGAGGGGATCGTCCGCGTCGTGAAGTTCGTCGAGCCCGTCGTCGCCGCGGTGGCCTCGGCGCCCGAGCGGATCGCGTTCACCGAGGTAAAGGGCGGCACGGCGCCGTCCGGCGGCGGCTCGCGCAGCTTCCGCGTGTGGGTCGGCGGCATCCCGGACTTCTCCGAGGAGGGGCAGGGCGTCAAGCTCTCGGGTGTCACGGGCGGATCCCCGGCCGAGAAGGCCGGGCTCCTGGCCGGCGACACGATCGTGAAGTTCGGCGACAGGGAGCTCCGCAACCTCTACGACTACACCTACGCGCTCCAGGGCCGGAAGCCCGGCGAGAAGGTGAACGTCGTCGTGAAGCGCGTCGAGGACGGCAAGACCATCGAGAAGACGCTCGAGGTCACGCTCGGCTCGCGGCCGGACGCGACGAAGTAGCCAGTCACGCCACGACCGCCTCCCTCACCAGCTCCGCGACGCGCGGAAGCGCGCCCGCGACCTCCGGACTCAGGTCGGCGTCGAGCCCTTCGGGAAGCGTCGTGACGGAGACCGTGACGAGGACGACCTCCGGCGTCAGGCCGAGGAGGGCGGCCGACTCGACGAGGTCCTTGAGGCCGATGTCGTGGGCGCTGAGGGTGCGGGGATAGTCGGAGGCAAAGCGAGGGCGGATCACGCGGACGGTGCCGGGGGGCCGGCCGTCCATCGTGGCGTCGACGAGGACGATCCGATCGAATTCCTGGAAGAGGGAGAGGAGGTGGAAGCCCCCCGTGCCGCCGTCGAGTAGCTTCACGTGCGGCGGCCAGGCCTCCTGTTCCAGCCGCCGCACGGCGTGAACGCCCACCCCCTCGTCCCCCAGAAGGACGTTGCCTATTCCCAGGACCAGGACCGGCCGGACCGCCTCCTCCGGCCGGTCTGCGCTCACGGCTTCTCCGCAGGCCTCTCGATGAACTTCCAGCCTCCGGCCATGGACGAGAGAACGCCGCGTGCCTCGACGTAGTCGTGGTAGAAGACGAGGTAGACGTGGATCATCGAGAAGACGATGAAGAACCACATCGTCATGTGGTGCCACTGGCGGACCGCGAAGTCGCCCCCCATCAGGGGCACGATCCACGCGAGGAGATGCGGCAGCTTCGCGTGGCTCATCGCCGCGTACATCCCGAACCCCGTCGCGCTCTGGAACAGGAACGCGAGGAACGTGAGGAAGTAGGTGAACCCGGCGATCGGGTTGTGGCCGACCGACGACAGCGGGGCGGTCTTCGCCTGGAGGATGTCGACCTTCAGGACCTCGAGGGCCTCCTCGCGCTGGACCTTCCGGAACGGGAGGAACTGCGGCCAGCGGGCCCAGGTGTTGCCGACGAAGCCCCAGTAGATCCGGAAAGCGAAGTTGAAGAAGAAAACGAACGCCGTCACGAAGTGGATGAACCGCACGGTGCCGAACCAGTAGCCGAACGAGGCCTCCCGGGCGCTCTGGAGGGCCGGAGGCGACCCGATGAGGTAGCCCGTGGCAGCCAGGACGACGATGCAGAGGGCGTTCACCCAGTGGTAGAAACGGACCGGCAGCTGCCAGACGTAGACGCGCCGGATCTCGGCTTTGTTCATGGGGCGCCTCCTACCCGACCTTTACCTGGTGGAGGTGATTCCCATTCTCGTCGTAGAGGTGGACGGCGCAGGCGAGGCACGGATCGAAGGAGTGGATCGTCCGGAGGATCTCGAGCGGCTGCTCGATGTTCGCGACGGGCGTCCCGATGAGCGAGGCCTCGTAGGCCGAGCGCTGCCCCTTGGCGTCCCGCGGCGAGGCGTTCCACGTGCTGGGAACGACGAGCTGGTAGTTCTCGATCTTCCGGTCCTTGATGACGATCCAGTGGGCCAGCGCGCCGCGCGGCGCCTCGGACAGGCCGACGCCCTTCGCCTCGGCGGGCCAGGTCGCCGGCTCCCACTTCTCGCCGTTGAACGTCCGGCTGTCGCCGTTCTTGATGTTCGCGAGGAGCTGGTTGTAGAACTCCTTCGCCCAGCCGGCGATCAGCTTCGTCTCGAGCCCGCGCGCGGCCGTCCGGCCGAGCGTGGAGAAGAGTGCCGCGACGGGAACGTCCAGCTGCTTCAGGGCGCCGTTCACGAGCTCCTTCACCTCGGCCGAGCCGGAGGCGTAGGCGACGAGGCATCGGGCCAGCGGCCCCACCTCCATCGCGTTGCCCTTCCAGCGCGGTGTCTTCAGCCAGCTGTATTTCTTGTCGACGTCGAGGTGCTCGTACGGAGGCTTCGGGCCCGAGTACTTCAGCCTCGTCTCCCCCTGCCACGGGTGGAGGGCGACGCCGTCCCCTCCCTGGTACTCGTACCAGGAGTGGGCGATCGACTCCTCGATCTGCTTCACGTCCTTGCCGTCCACCGGGACGACCTCGGCGAGGTTCCGGTTCATGATGATGCCGCGCGGGAACTTGAACTTGGCGACGTCCGCGTAGCCGTTCGTCGGCAGGTCGCCGTACGACATGTAGTTGGAAAGGCCGCCGCCTATCGCGCCCCAGTCCTTGTAGAAGGAGGCGACCGCCATCAGGTCCGGAAGATAGACCTGCTCGACGAACGCCATGGCCTGGTCGAAGAGCGCCCCGACGTAGGCGAGGCGCTCGGCGTTGATCGCGTTGGCGTCGTCGAGGTTGAACGAGCAGGGGGCGCCGCCGACGAGGTAATTCGGATGGGGGTTCTTGCCGCCGAAGATCGTGTGGACCTTGACGATCTCCTTCTGCCACTCGAGCGCCTCGAGGTAGTGGGCGACGCCGAGGAGGTTCACCTCCGCCGGGAGCTTGTAGGCCGAATGGCCCCAGTAGCCGTTCGCGAAGATGCCGAGCTGTCCACTGCCGACGAAGGCCGTCAGCCGCTTCTGGAGGTCCGAGAAGTAGCCCGGCGAGCTCTTGGGCCAGCTCGAGATGCTCTGGGCGATCTCGGAGGTCTTCTTCGGGTCGGCTTTCAAGGCGCTGACGACGTCCACCCAGTCGAGCGCATGCAGGTGGTAGAAGTGGACGACGTGGTCCTGCAGGTACTGCGCGCAGAACATCAGGTTCCGGATGAGCTCTGCGTTCGGCGGAACCGCCACGTTGAGCGCGTCCTCCACGGTCCGGACGGAGGCGAGGGCGTGCACGGTCGTGCAGACGCCGCAGGCCCGCTCGGTGAAGGCCCATGCGTCGCGCGGGTCGCGACCCTTCAGGATGATCTCGAAGCCGCGCACCATGGTCCCCGAGCTCCAGGCGTCGGTGATCTTTCCGTCCTTGACCTCGGCTTCGATCCGGAGGTGCCCTTCGATGCGGGTGATGGGGTCGACGACGATGCGGCTCGTCATGGCGTCCTCACTTCTGCGACCCGGACACCTCTTCGGGTGTCCGGTCGCTCTTCTGGATTTCCTCGCGGATCTGTCTGCGCTTGACGAAGTTCGTCGTCACGGCGTGGGCCGCCATGCCGACGACCGCGGCCGCGCCGACCGCGAGGCCCACCTTGTCGGCCGTCGTCTCGATGCCGAAGCCGGGGAAGTTCGGGAGGTGCTGGTAGAAGGGGCCGTTGTCCCAGAACTTCGCCTCGCTGCAGCCGATGCAGCCGTGGCCCGACTGGATCGGGTAGCTGACCCCGTTGTTCCAGCGGATGACGCCGCACGAGTTGTAGGTGACCGGGCCGCGGCAGCCGACCTTGTAGAGGCAGTACCCGCGCCTCGCATTCTCGTCGTCGAAGGATTCGACGAACAAACCGGCGTCGTAGTTCGGCCGCCGGTAGCAGGTGTCGTGGACCCGCCGGGAGTAGAAGGCCATCGGCCGGCCGAGCCCGTCGAGCTGCGGGATCCGGTCGAAGGCGAGGAGATGGACGATCGTTCCGGCCATCACCTCGGCGATCGGGGGGCAGCCGGGGACGTTGATGATCGGCTTGCCGCTGATGATCTTGTGGATCGGCGTGGCGCCGGTCGGGTTGGGGTTCGCGGCCTGGATGCAGCCGTTCGAAGCGCAGCTTCCCCAGGCGACGATCGCCTTGGCGTCAGCCGCCGCCTCCTTGACGATGTCGAGGGCCGTCCGTCCGCCGATGCAGCAGTAGATGCCGCCCTCGGCTGTCGGGACCGACCCCTCGACGAGCATCAGGTACTGCCCCTTGTACTTCTTCATCGTCTCGTGCAGGGCCGCCTCGGCCTGGTGGCCGGCCGCGGCCTGCAGGGTCTCGGTGTAGTCGAGAGAGATCTTGTCGAGAACGATGTCGCCGACGATCGGGTGCGACGACCGGATGAACGACTCGCTGCAGCACGTGCACTCCTGGAAGTGGAACCAGACGACAGGAAGACGCGGCTTCGTATCCATTGCCTTCACGACCGCCGCGAGGCCGCTCTGGTGGATGCCGGCGGCGGCGGCGATCCATCCGCAGAAACTGAGGAAGTCGCGCCGCGAATAGCCGCATAGGCGGGCGTGCTCCCAGATGGTCAGGCGTTCTTCGCTCATGTTTCCTCCTCGGATGCTCTCTGGGTACGCCTCCCGAAGTCCCGCCGGTCCGGCGGCAGCTCGGGGACGACGTTGATGACGCGGACCTCGGCTTCGACGCGGACGTGGTCTCCCAGATGCGTGTCCTCGGGAACGCCGGTCGAGGCGACGAGGCTGTGGGGCTCGAGCGCCACCGTCAGGCTGAGGCTCCCGGCCCGGTGCGACACCTCGATCACCTCACCCCGGAGCAGAAGCGTCTGGGAGTCCGCAAGTTTTTCCACAATTGCTGCCGTCGGCGATGCAATCCCGCCGCCAGCTGCTCGCCGGGCGGCAGAGCGGCATCGCGGCTTCCCGAACGCTCGATTGGCGTGAGATTCCTGCCGGAAGCCGCGGCCGACGGCCTGGCCGAGACAAAGTTCTCCTGGCGGAATTCCGCGACTTTTCGCGGTTTTCCGCGAAGCCGCGTCCATGAATCGCGGGGCGGAGGGGTCAGTCGACGTCGAGGTCGGCCCCGCCGTCGAGGCCGTACTTCCTGAGCTTGTCCCGCATCGTCGAGAGCGAGAGTCCGAGGGCGCGGGCCGCACGGCTCCGGTTCCCTCCCGCGTCCTTGAGGGCCTGGCGCAGGAGGTTCGTCTCGAGGCACTCCACGACCTCGCCGAAGGAAAGCGACTGCTCGGAGAAGCAGCGGGCGCAGGCCCGGGCGAGGACCTCCATCGGGTTTCCGTCGAGCAGCTCGGGCGGAAGGTCCTCGACACTGATCTCGTCCGTCGCGAAGAGGGAGATCCGCTGGATGACGTTGCGCAGCTCCCGGACGTTTCCGGGCCAGTGGTACCGCTCGAGGGCCTGCACCGCGCCGGCCGAGAGCCGCAGCTGTTTTTCCGGCGAGAAACGGTGGAGGAAGTGCCCCGCGAGCAGCCGCACGTCCTCGGGGCGGAGCCGGAGAGGCGGAATCTCGATCGGGACGACGTTGAGCCGGTAGTAGAGGTCCGCGCGGAAGAGGCCCCGGTCGACGAGGTCCTTGAGATTGACCTTGGAGGCGCTGACGAGGCGGACGTCGATTGGCAGCGTGGACGTCGCCCCGACGCGCATCACCTCATGCGCCTCGAGGACGCGGAGGAGCTTCGGCTGGATGGAGGAGGGGACGTCGTCCACGTCGTCGAGGAAGATCGTCCCGCCATCGGCCATCTCGAAGAGTCCCTTCTTCGCCTGAATGGCGTGCGTGAAGGCCCCGCGCTCGTGGCCGAACAGCTCGCTCTCGAGCAGCTCGTGGGGGACGGCCGAGAGGGAGATCTTCACGAGAGGGCCGTCGCGCCGGGGGCTGAGCCGGTGGACCGTGTCGGCGAAGAGCTCCTTGCCGACCCCGGTTTCGCCCAGGAGGAGGACGGGGCTGTTCGACGCGGCCACGGTCGGAATCCGCTCGAGGAGCGCCCGCATCCGGTCGCTCTGAGTCAAGATCGACGGGTATGTGGGTGCCTTCATCGAGGATCCGTTTCAGCCGGGTGGCGCATCGTATACCCTCCCGGATCTTCCCGAAGGGGATGGCTTGAACGCTAGTGCGGATTGATCGGGGCGCGGTGAGGATTTCGGAGGTATCTTTCGGCCATGACCAAGGAGCAGATCGCCCTCGTCCGAAAGAGTTTCGATCGCCTTCGGCCGCTTCCGCGGGGCGCGGGACAGGATTTCTACGAGACGCTGTTCGCGCTGGACCCGTCCCTCCGTCCGCTCTTCTCCACGGACGTCGAAAACCAGGGAGCGATGTTCGTGGTGGCGCTCGGCCTCGCGCTGAAGGGCCTGGATGCCGATGCCGACGCCGACGTGGACTCGTCGCTCATGGAGCTGGGGCGCCGCCACGTGCTGTACGGCGCCAAGGACATTCACTTCGACACGTTCCGCGAGGCGCTCCTCTGCATGTTCGCGCAACGTCTCGGCCCGGACTTCACGCCCGAGATGGCCGAAGCCTGGCGCGCCGCCTTCGACCGCATCAGCGCCGTGATGAAACGGGCGGCGTCCGAGGCGCGCGGGTAGCGCGGCCGCGGAGGGAGATTCCTAATCTCCCCGCGGTCCCCCCTCCAGCCCGTACTTCTCGATGCGCGAGTAGAGCTGGGCCCGCGTGAGGCCGAGCAGTTTCGCGGCCTTGCTCTTGTTGAAGCGGGTTTTCCGCAGAGCCTCTCTCACGTAGTCGCGCTCGAGCGATTCGAGGTCCACCCCTTCGGGCGGCAGGAAGGGACTCGTCGAGGCGGTCGCGGCAGCGGGGGCGGTACCGGCGTGCGGGGCGGCGCGGGCCGTGGGCGCGTCCTGACGGGTGACACCGATCGGAAGATCGGCTGCCGTGATGAGGCCGCCGTCGGAAAGGATGGCGGCGCGCTCGAGCGCGTTCCTGAGCTCGCGGACGTTTCCGGGCCATGGATAGGAGAGCAGGAGGTCCTTCGCCTCGCGCGAGACCCCCGGCACGGACCGGCCGACCGCCGGGCCGAGCTCGGCGAGGAACATCTCGGTGAGGGGCAGGATGTCCTCGGGGCGTTCGCGCAGCGGCGGAAGGTGGATTCCGAACACGGAGAGGCGGTAGAAGAGGTCCTCGCGGAACTCGCCCTTCTCGATGGCGCGGGCGAGGTCGCGGTTCGTGGCCGCCACGATGCGCGCGTCGGTCCTGAGCACCTTCGTCCCGCCCAGCCTCTGAAACTCGCGCTCTTCCAGGACCCTGAGGAGCTTCACCTGCACGGCCGGGCTCATCTCGCCCGCTTCGTCGAGGAAGAGCGTACCTCCCGCGGCCTGCTCGATACGGCCGATTTTCGCGGCCGTCGCGCCCGTGAAGGCGCCCTTCTCGTATCCGAACAGCTCGGATTCGAGAAGCTGATCGGGCAGGGCCGCGCAGTTGAGCGCGATGAACGTCCCCGCCGCGCGCGCCGAGCCAAGGTGAACCGCGCGCGCGACGACTTCCTTCCCGGTTCCCGATTCGCCGGTAAGGAGAACGGTCGTCTCCGTGGGCGCGACCTTGGCGGCCTGGACGAGAACGTCGCGCCAGCTCTTCGAGGTCCCGACGATCCGTCCGAAACCGCTCCGCGACGCGAGCTCTTCGGAGAGCGCCGCCACGCGCCTCCCGAGGTTATCGGCCTCTGCCCGCGCCTCGGCGGCGCGGCGCGCTTCGCCCGCGAGCCGCTCGTGCGAGAGCGCGAGAGCGACCTGGTCCGCGACGTGCTGGGCGAACGGAACGTCGTCTTCGCTGTACGTGTTCGCCTTGCGCGAGAGAAAGAGAAGGCCGCCAGCGAACTGCCAGTGGCCTTCGAAAAAGATGGGGACTCGGAGGAGGGAGCGCACTCCGTCGGCGGAGAGATGCCGGCATCTGTCGGAATCCTTGTCGACTTCGACGGAGACGTCCCGAACGATCTCCGTCGTCCAGTTCTCGCGCGCCTGTTCGGCGGGCGTCAGCCGGATCGGCTGGGCCATCTCCGGGAAATCGCCCCCCGAGACGGCGTAGACGCGCACCGCCGTGCGATCCTCGGTGAGGAGGCCGAGCGCCATGCGGTCGTGCGGGACGACGGGCCGCGCGATCTCCGAGATGCGCTCGAAGACGTCTCGCACATCGAGGGCTTTCGCGAGCGCGGGAGAGAGGGCCTGCAGGCTTTCGTACTTCCGGCGCCGGGCCTTCTCGTCCGCCGCGAGGCGCGCGTGCGCGACGGCCATCGCGACGACGTCCGCGATCGGCGTCAGGAGCGCGAGGTCGCCGCCCTGGAAGGCGCGCGGTTTCAGGCTGTGGAGCGAGAGGTAGCCGATCGTCCGCGCGCCGGCGTGGAGCGGCGCGCGCAGCATGGCGCGGACGCCGGAGTCGCGCAGCTTCCGGTCGCGCGGGAACGTCGCGTCGCACGAAGCGGCGACGTCGTCGATGACGCCGGCCCTGGAGAGGATCTCCCAGAGGCCGGTCGAGTAATCGGAGCGGGGCACCTTCCGGGCGTACGCGCGGCGCGTCTCGTCGCTGATCTCCGCTCCCCCGATCGAGTAGAGGGCGAGGCCGTCGCCCTCGTCGGTGAGCGTGACGGTCATCGCGTCGAACGCGAGGACGCGGCCGGCCGCCGTCGCGATCCGATGGAAGACCTCCGGAAGGTCCAGCGTCTCGCCCGCGACACGGGCAATCTCGGACAGGACCGGCACGAGGGCGGCCGGGGCGCTTGAAATGGACACGGGGTCGTCATTCTAGGCCTCTGGCTCGTCTACACTCGGGTCGAATGTCGGATTCCCGGGTCTTCGAGGAGCTTGCCGAGGGCGTCCTGGCGGGCAGGATCCCGCGCGTGGCGCGGGCGATCACGTGGGCCGAGTCCGCCGATTCCCGTTTTCCCCGGCTTCTCGCGCGACTCTTCCCGCACACGGGCCGCGCCCGCGTCACGGGCCTCACCGGATCGCCGGGAGCGGGCAAGTCGACGCTCACGGCCGCGCTCGCGCGGAAGGCCCGGGCGGCCGGGCGAAGGGTCGGCATCGTCGCCGTGGATCCTTCTTCTCCGTTCTCGGGAGGAGCGATTCTCGGCGACCGGATCCGCATGCAGGATCTCTACACGGATCCCGGAGTGCTCATCCGGTCGATGGCGACGCGCGGGCATCTTGGAGGCCTCGCCCGCGCATCAGCCGACGCCGTGGACGTCCTGGACGCCGCCGGCTACGACGACATTCTCGTGGAGACTGTCGGCGTGGGCCAGGACGAGGTGGAAGTCTTCCGCCTCGCCGAGTCGTGCGTCGTCGTCCTGACTCCCGGGATGGGCGACGACATCCAGGCCATCAAGGCGGGCCTCATGGAGGTCGCGGACCTCTTCGTCGTGAACAAGGCGGACCGCGACGGCGCCGACCGCGTCGTGCAGGAGCTCCTCCAGATGCTCGAGCTGGGGGAGCACGGCGCGTGGGTCCCTCCGATCCTGAAGACCATCGCCACGACCGGCGCGGGCATCGACGAGCTGATCGAAAAGCTGGAGGAGCACCGGATGTTCCTGAAAGGGCCCGAGGGAGCGAAGAGGCGGCGCGAGAGAACGCGCATGCGCATCGAAGGACTGGTGAAAGAAGATTTTCTTAGAAAGGTAGAGAAGCTGCGGGGCGGCAGTGGAGCTCTCGAGGAGGCGGTGCGGCGCGTCGGCGCGCGCGAAGAGGACCCGATCTCGGTCGCACGCACCCTCTCGGGCCGCATCGACGCGGGGGCGGCCGGCGCC
>Ga0315273_10011943_pt1 | contig 11120 bp, 9 predicted proteins | sample YL17G02_0_MG_FD_205753 | JGI IMG/M metagenome (GOLD analysis project Ga0315273, IMG submission 205753) | Sediment microbial communities from Yellowstone Lake, YNP, Wyoming, USA - YL17G02_0 | ecosystem: Environmental > Aquatic > Freshwater > Lake > Sediment | place: USA: Wyoming | collected...
TTCCTCGCCCTCCGTCAACAGCCGGGCGTCCGTGCCTAGCATCTGAATGAACGCATGGATTTTCGCCTCGGCAGCTTCACGGAGCTTGATGAGGTCATTGCCTTCCTCAGTCGGGAAAAAGTTGTAGGTGTACATCGTATCGAACTTCGTATCCACGCGGTTGACACGCCCGACGCGCTGGATCAGGCGCGTGGGGTTCCAGGGGATGTCATAATTGATGACGACGTTTGAACGGTGGAGATTGACGCCTTCAGCCAGGACTTCGGTGGCGACCAGAATGCGGTAGTCGTCCTTCGGACGAAACGCCTTGGCATCGAAGTTGGTGATGACTTCTTCGCGGACGCTTTTAAGGGATTGGCCAGTGAACAGCAGGACTTTCCGTTCCACTTCGTCGCGGATTTTGCCGGCGAGGTACTCGGCCGTCTCTTTTGATTCGCTGAAGATGATGAGTTTGCCGTTTTTGAGTTGCGCCGTCTTTTTCAGTATGTCTCGGAACGATTCCCACTTCGGATCGCGCGTGACATTTTTCCACAGGTCACGAACCGCATTCAGTCCCTTCAAGTCATTTTGAAGGTCGGCGATGAACTCCGGTTTGAATTCCTTGGCGGACAGCTTTTTGGCCTTATCCTCCTCCAATAGCCGCTCAATGCCTTCCTGGTCGTCGGATTCGAGCAGTTCAAAAATCTTTCCGATGTGTTCTTTGCTGATGAAAACGTGGCCCTTGTGGAATTCCGCGATGACCCGCTCGTAAGTGTGGACGAAACGACCGAGAGTGGACAGAAACGCGGTGAAACTGCTTTCGAGCCGCTTCACCGAGAGGATTTTCATGAACTTGGCGAGGTTGCGCTGGCTCTGGATTTCCTGTTCGTCGCGATCGCCGGTGTAATACTCGAGCGGCTTATAGCGGGCGTATTTGAAATCCTGCGTGAACGAGCGGATTGTTTCGTCGAAGACTTCGCCCTCGGTCTTGTTGAATTTGTAGAAGAGCGGCTCGGGGTTAGCGACTTCGGGAAACTTCAAGCCCTGCCGTTTCAAATCTTCGCCGTAATATTTCTCAATCTCGGTGCGCGTCCGGCGGATCATCAGGAACTTGAGGATGTTCTCGCGGGTCTGCCTGGCGTTTTCCTGCACCGTTTTAAAATACACCTTATGGTCACGCTGGCGGTCGAGTCCTTCCAGCTTCCGACGCAGCGAGCCGAAGAAGGCTTCGAGATTGCGAACGTTGGGGATGGTGCTGTTCTTGCCGGGTTGGAACAGCTTGATTTGGCTTAAGATGTCCTGCGGGGTGTTGTTGAGCGGCGTGGCGGAAACCAGAACCACGCGTTTGCCGCGGCAAATCTGTGCCAGCATTTCATAGCTTTGGGTGTCCTCGGTGCGGAAACGATGCGACTCGTCAATAAAAACGGTGGTGAACTTCGACAAATCGCGATCCAAAAGCGACCCCAGTTTGCCGACGGATTCGCAGAGAAAGCCGCGAATGCCGAACTCGCGGAAAACATTCGGCCATGATCCCGGGTTGTGTTCATCGAGCAGATGCGGCGGGGCGATGACGAGGGAAGGTTCGTTGATTTGCTGGGCAAGCAACGCGGACATGTAGGTTTTGCCCAAGCCGACCACGTCAGAAAGAAACGCGCCGCCGTATTCGTCAAGAACCTTGCGCGCATTCAGCACGGCTTCTTCCTGGTATTTCAGCTTTTTGAAGCCCGCAGGCAGGTAATTGTCCTCGATTTCATCCGGCAGATTAAGTTCACCGCGGAAGTACTCGTAAAGGAATTTGAGGTAGAGTTCGTAGGGCGTGAATTGGGCGTAGGGTGATTTGACCTCGATGGTCGTGACGTAATCCTTGGTCACGTCCACAGACTTCGCCCAAAGCTCGTTGAACTTCTGGAGCGCGAATTCGTAATCGGAGCGGTTCTTCAATTCGACATTGAATTCGAGGTTTTCCTGCAGGCCCGCCTCGGTGAAATTGCTCGAACCCGTGATGACGCGGCCTTGGTCACGGTCGTCCTCCCGGAACGTCATGATGTAGAGCTTGGCATGCAGACGTTCGGATGGATAGGCGCGAATTTCCAGTTTGCCGGACTTGATCCACTCCACAAATGTGCGGACCCCATCCTCGATCTCCTGACTGTCGCCGGACTTCTGCAACTCGCCCAGGATTTCGCCCGGCAACCGCTCCCGAACAGACGCGTGAGACTCCAGAACGAACTCCTGCTGCTGTTTCGCCGTCTGAATCAATTCGTAGGCCCCCCGATCAGTCTTGATGCCGATTAGAATCCGAATCTTCTCCGTATTGGCAAGGGCGGCATGCAGTCGGTGGAAACCGCTGATGAAAAAAAAGCCGACGAGACAATCAAAAAAGCGTGTGTCGCCACCGAGCAATACGCCGAAGCGATCCCGCAGTCGCTTGCCCGGCTCGTTCGTGATGAATGTCAGGTCGGTGGTTGCCATCAGGTCGAGTATGCCTGGTCAACGCTTGTTTTCAACACCGCAGTTGGTCTGTCGTGGGAAAACCAGGAAGCCAGCCACTCCGTTTCCGGTAACCATCCTTGGTTCGCCGGACCGCCTCGAGACACCCCATTTCGTGGGCGGCTTCCGCGGCCTTCCGATAAAACTCGATCGAGCCGCTCAGGGCGATGTCGGCCATGAAATACCGGACATTGGTCTCCGGATAAGCCGGGTCGGAATTCAATTTTACCAGGGCGCCGTCGATGGGCTGTTCGGCGCCCCGATAAACCAGCCGGCGATTTTTGCCGTAGCCCAGGGCTTCGAAGAGATTCGTATTGGTGACCCGCACGCCGTCCGCCCAGCGCCGCAGGGCCTCGACCACGTTGGGATCGCGCCGTTTGGATTCGTAAAAAGCCGGCGACCGGCCCAGTGTGAGATCGGCGAGGATGGCGCGCATCGGGCCTTGTTGGAACTGCCAATCCGAGGTGAGCACAATCTCATTGCCGGTGATGGTGCGGTCCGAGCCGCGAAAGACCACGCGCCAGACTTTGCCGTCCTTGCCATGCGGATTCGCCACCCATTTGCGCTCGAATTCGTTGGTGTTGACGACCCGCACGCCGGCGTCCCAGAGCCGGATGGTCTCGACCGAGTCGGGATCCTTTTCGCGCACCGCATAATCGCGATAAAGACCGGGATTGCCGCCCAGGGTCAGGTCCGCGAGCAGGTAGCGAACCTGCGGCTCGCGATAAATGACGGTTTGCCAGTCGGCGGATTGCGCTCGGGCTGATCCGGGGCAAAGGACCGTGGCCGATAGCATTAGACTGGCGGCACCCAGCCGTTGGCTTCCCCAACAGTTAAGAAACAAATGGAACATATGGAATTATTGAGTATAAGTCAGTTTAACTCTGGGCATGCGACTCATTCAATGGGGTGTCTGTCCTACCAACCGGGCATCGGCCCAATCGCCGTGATCATTGCGGCTGTCGCCGTTATGGTCCCAGTTGCACGACATTCGCAGCATTAGTTTTCCAGCGCCGCGCACGCTTACCTCCACTTCCTTGGGCGGCGTGTCGGAGAACATCGGGCCGCTGTCGAAACGCAGGTTGCCATCCACGAACACCGTGAAGCACACCGACGCGGGGGGATTGGCCGCATTGGCCACCTCCTGGTCCACTCCCACCTTGGTGCGGAATCGATCGTAGCGGCCGGCCAGATCATAAATCAGGACCGTGTTGGCGGGCGCAGCCCAGGCCGCGATCGAAGGAGGCGCCCTTCAAGCTGAGGGGGTGATCGTCAAAACTCCGGTCACGACGATAGGTCGGTTGCGGCAAGCCCGTGCCGCGCTGGGCAGCGAAAGGTTCGAGGGCGCTCAAGAACGAGATTTGATTATCATAGGTGCGGTCCGGGATGGAAGCCGGCGCCGCCAAGACGATTGGCCGCACTTGAATGCGTTTCATTGTGTTGGCGGGCACATGCAAGGGCAAGCCCTTCGCCAATTCGAGGTGGCTCGATCGGCCCTGGCTGACACCATCCAGCGACCGTTCGTAGGCGCCGGGTTCGAGGTATCGAATTTCGAGTGCGGTTTGACGATCGTGGCGAGTGCCGTTGGCCAGCACCAGATCACGGGCATGAACGATATTGGTGTCCCCTTTCGAAACCAGTTTTTCCACGGTAACCACCGACCCATTTTGGCTGCGATTGAGGCCGTAGATCAGGTTCGCCATGCCGCGGGCGAAGGTGTCGTACATGGTGCGCAGGTTGGTATCGCGCAATTCGGTTGTCCATGCGCTTTTCCACGAATCCTTCGCCAACACCAGGCGCTGCAGTTCGAGGTACTTCATCCGGCCCGATTCGGAGCTGCCAATAGCCGTAGAACCGGCCATTGCCGGCGTCGCCGCGCATGCTCTTGAACCACGTGTTCGAGCGTTGTTCAGTGCGGCCGTTCTTTTGAACCCGTGGCCTGACGACAGGCATGAACAAATAATACGCGCCGACATCACCGGCGAGGCTATGGCCGAACACCAGTGGATTGCTGCCATCAACAAAATCCTCGTGCCCATCCAGGTCCGTGGCCACGTAGCCGCGGGTTACCCAGGCCCCGTGCTCCTGCGGTAGCGCGGTGGCGGTTCGAAACGAACAGGTGCAGGCGTCGGCGCCGTCCAAAACCTGGCGGTCTTTTGTGACCTACGGCTCATGGAGAGCCCCCAATCCCAAAAAATGGTAGCGCATTGGGACCATGAACCGGCGTTGGCATGTGGCGCAGAGTTGTACTCTGCTGCATCGCGGATTTTTAATCCGCTGTCTGCGTCGGACGCACCGGAATTGTCAACAGCCTTGCCGAGTGCAACTCGGCGATACAGCAGGTTGAAAACCTGCGCTACCGGAATGCGGTTCATGGAGAGCCTCCGCAACCGAATCACAAAAGTCCTTTCCCCGGCGGCGCGAATCCCAGCGCGGCATCGTCCAAAACCAGGACCCAATCGTGGCCTCGCCCTGTTTCGGGCGCGGCGAAATCCGCCGGCGCCGATCGGTCCACGAGGCCGAGGAGCCGAGCGGCTCCGCTTCGCGGATCATACCACCACGCTTTAGTTTGCTGGCCGCGGAGGGGAGTGAGGTTGACGGCGACTTGACCGCCGAAGGGCAAATAGATGAAGGCATAACGGCCCTCGCTGTCGCGCGTGGCTCTGGCCTGATCGCAAGTGCCCGGCTCGACGTTGATCGCCAACGATTGGTCGGGCACCCGAGTTACAAACGGACGCGACCGCATCAGATTTTTCAAATGGATCATCTGGCCGGCGCCGGGCAAGTCGAGAGCCTCGAGCCAGTGACGGCGCGGGGAATTGACCGGTTCGCGTCCCGGCTGGAACATCTGCCAGACGGCGTGGCAGCCATAGGTGTGGCCAAACGCGCCGGCGAACACCGCCCAATAGGCCGCCTGACGCACGTCGTAGTCATCAAACCAACCCAGCTCCTGTGGTTTCCAATTGACGCCATGGTCCTCGTATCGGGGTTCGCCATCGAGACAGGGTTTGACGGGCGTCAGGTTATAATCGTGGCTGACGATGGCGTAGTTCGGGAGGTTAATGCGTTCGTGGCCCGATTGGGCCAGGTTAAAATCGAGCCAATCGCATTCGTGAAACCACTCGGATGAACTCCGGCCATCGCCGCCGCCGGGCGGATGAAACGTCATGAGATGGTTCGCATCGACGGACTTGATGCCCCTGGCCAGGGCGTCCCAGATCGGGTAATTCTCGCCGCCGCCTGGACGATCGCCGCCATTGATCCAGACGATATTCGGATAATCGCGGTACCGCCGGCCGATCCATTGTCCATATTGAAACGCATTGTCCGGATTAAAAATGACGGGGCCTTTGCCGAAGTGCAGCCGTTCGAGCTTGTCACCCCAGGTGGGCAACAAACCGATATGCAAATCCTTTTGTCCGGCCAGATCGATAACCCGGTCAATGTAGCGAAAAAAATTCTCGTTCGGGCGGAGAGGATCGTGGTTCATCAAGGGGCATTCATGGTAGGCGTTCGGCGTGTTGAGCCCGTCTAACTCGGCCAGAACCACCGCCTGCACGACGGTAAAACCCTTTTGGCGGCGATTCTCAAGATAGTGTTCGGCTTCCTCGATCGTGGTGCGATGGAAGAGTTCCCAGGCGGTGTCGCCGAGCCAGAAAAACGGCCTATCATCGCCCCGGACCAGGAAGCGCCGGTTGGCCGACAAGTTGAGACGTTGTGGCGGCGAGGAATTCATTTTGAATGGAGTTGATATCCGAGGGATTATGGTGGCCTTGCCGACTTGGGACCCGCGCCCGATGGGGCGCCGAGCGGAGCTATTTCCAGCCCGGGGCGTTTGAGTTGGTGCGCTTTCAGGGCATAGAACAGGACCAGCGGATAGGCGATCAAAAACAGGACAAACGAGTGTTGCAGGCCGAACCGATCAGCCCAGCGGCCTTGCAGAATGGGCAGGAGGGCACACCCCAGAAAGCCCATGGTCAACAAGCCCGAGGCCTGCGCGGTCCGGTCGCCCAGGCCCTCGATCGCCAGCGAATACAAGGTGGGAAAGAAGATCGCAACGAAAAACCCAATCCCGGTAATCGCCCCCACCGCCACCGGCCCTTTGGCGACCAGGATCAAGCCCAGGAGAACCAGGGCGGCAACGGCGTTGAAAGCGAGTGTCCGGGCCGGTTTGATCCTTTTCTGAAACCAGGCTCCCGCCAGTCGGCCGAGGGCAAACACTGCGAAAAAGATCGTGAACATCCGTTGCGATTGGTGGGCGCTGAGCCCGGCGATTTGCGGGTCCTCGAGAAAGTTCCGGTACAGGCTGAACAGCCCCGCTTCGGCCCCGAGCGCGAGGAAGATGGTGACAAAGCCCAGCAGGACGCCCGGGTTGGTCCATATCGAGCGCGACGATGTCGCCGCGGCGTCGGCGGCCGCCGGCGATTGGAAGCTCGCCGAAATGTCCACGTTCCCGGCCAATAGTGTGAGGAGCGCGATGAGCAAGAGCATCCCGCCGATCACGACGAACAGGATTTTCATGTAGGGCAGTTTATCGGCCACCGCGACCACCGAGGCCGGGATGATGAAAGTAAGAATCAACGGGGCGATAATCTGGGCAATGGCGCCCAGGGCGTTGCCGAGGTTCAGGCGGCTCGAACTGCCCGCGGGCGGGCCCAAACCGGAGAGCAAGGGATTGCCCGCCACCAACTCGAAGTTAAATCCGAGGCCAATGATAAAAAAGGCCGTCAGCAACAAGCCGTAATTGCCGGCCTGCAATCCCGGAACCAATAGCAACGTTCCGGCGCCGAACAACACCATGGCGATGCTCAGGCAATTCTTATAGCCCAGGTATTTCACCAGATATCCGATCCCCACCGCCAGGACGAACGGGATGTTCTTCGCAAACACCGTATACATCTGCTGCTGGTAGTTCAGCTCAAAACGCTGCTTGAATTCCGGCATGAATGCGCCTTCGAAACAAAGGGTCATCCCGCAAAAGAAATAGATGAAATAGACCGTGCCGAGCAGAAAGCGCGTCGGCGATGTTTCGTTCGAGGTCATGGTCGAAATGCGTTGGCTACCTGGATGGTGCTAGTCCCCCACTCCGCCACCCCTGCCGGAAGAGGCTGGGAGTGCGGGCTTTTGTTTATGCCGGATTCGCGCGGAATCGCTCGATCAGGGACGCCTCGCTGTTGCGCCACGCCTCGACCAACCGGTCATAGAACGGGTATTTCGCGCAGTCTTCGATCAGGTGGTGCGCCTGCAAGTAGTCGAGGCATTTGCGCACGCCGTCCTCGAACCGGACGGTGTAACGGAATCCCAGATCGCGTTTGGCTTTGGTGTTGTCGAAGAGGTTGTTGTGCCGAAAATTTTCGACGCACCATTCGGCTTGTTGGGGCGCCAATTTGCCCAGCAGTTCCGTGGGGATATAAACAAAGTCCGGGGGCGGAGCGCCGAGCCCGCGGGCAATGGTCCGCCAGATGTGATTGTGCGTCATCCACTCGTCACCGGACACGTTGTAAGCCTGGCCGTAGGCCTGGAGGTTGCCCGCCGCGCCCACAAAGGCGCGGGCAGTGTCGTCGCGATAGCTGGCCACCCACACCGAGGTGCCGTCGCCATGCATCAGGATGGGTTTGCCTTTGCGCAGGCGGTCCAGGTGATAACTCTGGCCACCAAACGAGTGGATGCCGGGGCTCCAGCTTTCGTTGTAGGTGAAGGTGGGCCGGCAGACTGTGAGGGCGAAATCCCCACGCCGATGCGCCTCCCACAAAAGCGATTCGCAGGCCATTTTTTTGTGGCCGTAGGGAAAGCTGGGGAGCGCCCCCAATTCGCCGTTTTCCTCGGTGACCGGGTAAGCGCGCGGTGTTTTCGTATAGACGTCCACGGTGCTGCAAAAAATAAACTGCTGGGTCCGGCCCTGGAACGTCCGCACATCGCACTCGGCATCCGCCGGTTCGTAGCAGATCATGTCGATCACGCAATCGAACGGTCCGAGCCCGCCCAGCTTTTGTTCAAACTCGGTCCGGTGGGTGCGATCCCCGGTGATGACTTTGGCTGAGTGCAGCCACGCGGGCGGCTGGGGATCAAAGTTAAACAAGGTCAGGTCGTCCCCCCGTTCGAGGAGGCTTTTGGTGATGGGTGTGCTGATGTTGCCGGTGCCGCCGATGATGAGGGTGTTCATAAGTTTTGAGCCGGTTCATTATCCGTGATGATGGCCTTTTCGCCGATTTCGTTTTTGATGCTCACGCCGTAGTAGCCGTTATTGCCCCGGATGATGGCGTGGCGCGCGCCGGGTTTGAGGTGGATGCTCGGCGGTTGCACGCGCGCGTCGGCTTCGGACCAGGCATTGCCCGGCCGGCGTTGGGAGGACACGGCGTCGAAAGTGCAATTCTGGATCTGCACTTTGCCGCCGGACACCACCACGGAGTGATTGGTGGTGTTGTGGTTATTGGAAAAATAGCAATCGCTCAAGGAGACAAAGGCGTTGCCCAGCAACACCACATTGTGCTCGACCGGCCCCCAGAAGCCGCAGTTCACCAAGCGAATGTTCCCGGCGCATTCTTTTTCCACGATGATTTGCGTGCTGCGTCCAACCCGATGGGAATTGAATTCACCATTGGTGATGAGCAGCCCTTGGGGTTGGATGGATTCGACCAGCACGCACGTCTCGGTGGCATCGGCGGCAATCCCGCTGAACTGACCGTTGCACGAGCCGTTCGGGGTGCGGATGAAGCGGTAGCCGATCTTGGCCGGGAACACGAACGTGTTGTTCATGTATTCCCAATCGGTTCGGCCCAGGATGAAGGCCTCGAGATGCTGCTGCATATAGGCATATACCTTGTTCCAATTCCCGTTAAACGCCGGGTGCGCCCAAAAATGGGAATGAAACTGGACGTTCTCGATCCGGCCAATGTCGCCGGTCCAATCCACCAGGATGCCGCGTCGCAGCACGCATCCGTTGACACTCATGATCCGGTGGCGGCCGTTTTCCGTGGGGCCGGTGCGAATGCCATTGTAGCTGTTGACGAGCGTCACGTTTTCCACCGTGCTATCGAAACTGACCTCGTTGGTGTTCGCCGGATTCGCGCGGATATGGATCGTCCAGGGGTATGGCCGGATGTCCTCCACTTTTTGCTCCGGATAATAGACGGTGAGGCCTTTGATCGAGGTGGAACTGCGCATCTCGATGAAGGCGGGTCCCTCTTCCTGGTCGCGGCCTTCGGTGGGCAGGAGGATCGAGCCGGACGCCGGCTCCCACGATTGCGGCGCCTGGTTCATGCCGGACAAGTGCACTCCCATCTTCAACTCGAGGTGTCCCCGGCACAACCACCGGCCCACCGGCACGCACACCACCCCCCCGCGGACGCTGGCGGCGTCGATCGCCTTCTGAATGGCCGCCGTGCTGTCGGTCACGCCATCCGCGACCGCCCCGAAATCGGCGATGTTGTAGACCCCGGACTCGCTGGTCTTTCCCAGGACACCCGGTGGGACATCGATCGCGGCGGTGAGAGAACCGGGTCCCACCCCGCAGCAACCGACCAACAAAAGATAGAAGAATTCTTTCATAACCAAATTCAATTGATGGCCGGAGTCACCCGCACCTGACACACCTCGAACGGGGCCAACGTCAATTCCCAACGCCCCGACTTCGACTTCGACTGCATCCACGGGGGAATGGCATTGGGGGACGCTTCCGCCGTCACGCGCTGCTGTTCCAACATGGCCTTGGCGGGCAAGCCCTCCAATCGGATGGCGCGTTTCCCCGGTGTCAGATTCACGAGAAAGACATACGTCGTCCCGTGGTCCGCGAAAGCCAAAGCCTCGAAGGGTGAATGCTGAGCCGGCTCGATGGCCGTGGCCAATACCGGCTGGCCGTGGTTTCGCCGGATGATTTCCTTATCACCGACATAAAGGCGGCGGAGTTTGCCATCCGCGAAGGTCAGTTGAATGGGACCCGCCGCCAGGTTCAAGACAGCGGGCGAGGCGGGCGAAGAACCGGCGAGGGCGACTCCATTGGCTGGTTGGGCCGCGCCGCTTGATGAGGCCAAGTTGTGCATAAGAATCAGGATTGCGATATTGGCCGGCAATTTCATTTTGAGCGCCTGTTTATGGATAACCCGTTTCATCGCGAGGTGAAAGCGGGCTGGTTAGGTCAAGCCAGCCCGCTGAAGGAGTCGCGGTCTCCACTAACTAACTAACGATTGATGAGACGATAAAATCGCGATCCCCCGGCCAGGGTACCGCTATTAGCTGCCGTCGCCCCAGCGCCTTCCGCGAACCGCAGGTTGACTATTGGCTCAGGCAATCCCGCCGAGAGTGTTGTTGCCGCTAATACGGCAGCGATGATCATTGTGCTGGCCCGCAAAAGCCCGCGATGCCGCGGGCTGCTGAGGCGAAGATGGAACGGGGATAATGTTTTCATGCTTCGGGTGGGATTGCTTGTTTTCTAATGTTGATGATCTGAATAACCGGGGGCTCACTTACGGAGAGCGACTTGTCCCGGCGGCGGGTACTTTTTCGCGGCGTCGTCCAGCACCAGGACCCAATCGAGAAACTCGCCGGCATCGGGCGGTCGGAATTCGCGCTCTCCCGCGTTGGGATACTCGGCGATGGCCTTCGCCTCACCGTTGCGCGGGTTGAACCACCAAGCCTTCACTTTGGCTCCTCTG
>Ga0315273_10011944_pt1 | contig 11119 bp, 19 predicted proteins | sample YL17G02_0_MG_FD_205753 | JGI IMG/M metagenome (GOLD analysis project Ga0315273, IMG submission 205753) | Sediment microbial communities from Yellowstone Lake, YNP, Wyoming, USA - YL17G02_0 | ecosystem: Environmental > Aquatic > Freshwater > Lake > Sediment | place: USA: Wyoming | collected...
AGACTTGAAAGCGTCAAGCGTCGCTTGGAGTAATAATCTGAAAGATACAGCAGACTTGAAAGCGTCAAGCGTCGCTTGGAGTAATAATCTGAAAGATACTGCCGATTTAAAGATTTCAAGTGTAGCGTGGAGTAAAGACGATGTTGATTTGAAAGCGTCCAGTATAGCGTGGAGTAATAATCTGAAAGATACAGCAGACTTAAAGACTTCTTCGGTGGCTTGGAGTTTATCTGACTTGAATACAGCAAAGACAAATGTGAATAATAATTTTTCAACTGGACAAAATTTTCAAAGTTATGTGAGAGTAAGCAGTTTTTCTATGAATAGTCCAATAATAGATGTAAATGGCGCAACGTATGATGTATCTGTCACTACAAGACAATTTATTCTTGGAACAAGTAGTGTTCCTGCGGTGGGGGAAACAGATTTTCTTCCGAATTCGTCATTAACTACATTGAATTTAATAAGTCTATGCGGATTTGTGGAAGACCCGCCGACTGCGGCGGCGATTATAGCAAATTTTTATATAACAAATTCGGCAAACGTAGCGGCAACTTTATCAGTTCCAATAAATTGTTCTTCTGGCACGTTAGTCAATATATCTTCTACTGTTCCGTCAGGCGTCGGAATGAAAATGAGAATAACACAAGGAACAACTGGAAATAATTTTAGAATAGGCGGAAGATACAATATTAACAGAGGAAAATAATGAAACTAAAATATTTGGGTATTGTAGTTTTAGAACTTTTAATTATTGTTATCTTGTTAAAAAATTTATTATATCCTTGTGAAATACTTATTCAAAAGATTGACGATAATGAATATAAAGCAGGAGATATAAGAGATGTAAAAGAAAACGGACATAATTGGGGAAGCGGAAATATAAACAGCGAATTGACAGGAGTGATATATTGTCCTGATATGCCAATCGCAGAAGCAATAGCATATAAGAATGATGGTAAAAGTTTTATTGATTTAACAAAGATACCAGTAGAAAGTGTTAATACAATGAAAGACTGTAAAAAAACAACAATTATTTCAAGCGAGGTAAAAGCGTGTATCGTTCAAAAAGCAATAGCCGATATAGAACCATAATATTACTCTTATTTTTATTTGCTATGCCCTGCTATGCAAATATATTTGAGTGCGTAATAAAGGAAAACGGAGGAGACTATAATTCTTTGTCTACTTGGGAAAGTGCAATAGATAGCAATTTAATAAGCACACGAACTCTTGTATTTTATTTTTCAAGTATTACTGGCACTATGATAGATAATGCAACCTTGACTGGCTTGACTTCTCTCGCAACTGGGACATTACTTCACGCCACCACTTACTATATGGCATTAAAAAATATCAATGGTATATTTCAAAGCGGGGAAACTGTTTATAGAACTTTGAGTGTAAACTTTGTAGTTTTAAGTGATAGTGGCAATCCCTTTTCGGCTTATGCAAATATACAGAGCAGTTGGACTAATGTTGATAGTTCCGCAGTAGATATAAATGGTTGGACGACAGGAATTTCAAATTTCATAAAAATATATACTTCAAATAGTGCAAGACATTCTGGAGTTTGGAATGATACAACTTACAGATTAGTTAATAGTGTAGGATATGGTTCAATAACATTCACGGAAGAAAATATTATTATTGACGGATTACAATTTAGAAATGCCAGCACAGTTGAAGGCGCTTGCGTTTATGATGTTGATACAGTAGAAAATCCGCCTTGTAATTTCACAGTAAGTAATTGTATTTTAAGACACGAAGGCGAGCCATCAGCAAATTCAAGAGGAATATTTTTCCGTGGAAATGGAAGTGCGGGAATTTGGAAAGTATACAACAACGTGCTACAACATTTAAATCCTGCTATAATTGATTTCGGTCCAGCAACTAATGGCTCAACTTTTTATATTTACAATAATACAATTTCAAGCGGAATATTTAATGCTTTTTCAGACGGATTTAACGCAAAAGATGTGATATATTTGAAAAATAACATTTCAACAGTAAAAGGAACTTGTTATCCGTCTTGGACAGCGATTATCAAATCAACGCACAATCTCTCGTTAGACGCAACTTCGCCTGATACAGCATACAGGAGTTTATATCCAACTTTTATTTCAGATACAACTGATTTTGGATTAGTCAATACAGATACGTCATCATATAATAATGGTTGGAGTTTAAATCCTGATTATTCTGGTGGACCTGATATAACAACAGATATAGCAAATGTATTAAGAAAATCCACTCCTGATATTGGTTCAAGAGAAATAGCCGCTATAACTTCAATAGTAGTAAAGAAAAAAAGAATAGGAAGTTATATTCAATAGGAGAGTATTATGAAAAAACTGATTATGCTTTTATTTGTTCTTTCAATTTATTCGATAGCATTTGCGAAAGATAAAGTTATGCTATATGAAAAAGACAGCAAAATAGTCAAGGGCGAATTTAAAACGCAGGTATTGATAAGAGGAACAACCGACAGAATGGACATATATTGTCAAGATTCAGTAATGAATGGGGCTGTAATAAGCAAATTCGACAAGATAGCGATAGATGAAAAAGACGTTCCTGTCGATATTGCGACAACAGAATATAAGATAGACGCTATAAAAAAAGAAATTTATCAGGAAGTTATTTTGGGGGACAAATGAAAAGATTATTAGTAGTTTTCTTCGTTTTATTTTCATCTTTAATGATATACGCCGCAGACATACCGATAAGAAATAATAAAAACGTACTTATGGGTAAATTAAGATTTGTAAGCGGAACAACATATAATATTTATGACACAAAAGGCAATAAAATCGGAACATATAAAGCGACGATGAAACTGACAACGACTTATATGAAAGGAAGAAAATTTAAACTTGTCAAAGTCGGAACTACATATACGATAAAGGAGTGACGATGACGCAACTTGTCGAGTTAATTAAGCAGGTCGGATTTCCTATTGTAGTCGCACTTATTCTATTATTAAGATACGACCAAAGATTCAAGGAAATGAATAAAGTATTGACGGAAATCAATACTAATCTGACAAAGATGAACGAACATTTAGAGGGATAATGACTGGAATATTGCTATGTGTTATTCTTCTTCTGGTATTTGAATTGTGGCAGGTACATAAGAAGCGTAAATTCAATAATACTATGTATGCGATAAAAAGAAATACGAACAAAATGCTCAATAATATAAATAATGGACACGGAAACTTTCAGAATAAAATGAAAAGCAGGTATCTATGAATCTTTTTCCTTTTGAAAAGGATATTTTATTCGCAGTTGTATTTCTGACATTTGTAATATCTATATTGAATACTGTATTGATAATAATGAAATGAACTTCATTGAAGAACTGATTTTAAAAATCTATATCGGGAGGAACAAAGAAATGTTTGACAAAATCAGAGGATTTTTTGCAGGGAAGAAGACGTATATCGGCGCTATTGGAACGATTATCGGGACTGTTCTTGCTTGGCACTTCGGAAAGATTACGCCTGACGTGGCTTTCTGGTCGATTATGACCGCACTTGGACTTGGCAGTTTGAAGATGAAAGTATCGCAGGTCGGTGGCCCGCTTGGCAAATATATGCCTTATCTGGTCGTTTTAGGGCAGATAGTCGCCGCAGTCACTAAATGGACGCAGGACGGCAATACGCTTGCGTTAATTACAGAGATTATGGCGGCTTTGGGACTTACAGGACTCGGAAATGCGACAGGGAAAGCACTTACACCGCAACCGCCGATTCAATAGAATTGACTATTGATAGCGTTATTTCGCAATTAAATATATGAATAAGATGACTATTTTCGTCATAGTCACGATTGGTTTAATCGTGTTATTGATTGCGAAATATTACGATAAAATATTGGAGGTCTTTATGCCAGTAAAGATTGAAGATAAATTGAGTTTTTTAAAGAAGATGAAGCCAGTAGGCGAGGCGATTCAGCGTGAATACGGGATAAAATCGACGATAACACTATCACAAGCGGCTTTGGAAAGCAACTGGGGAAAATCTCGGCTCACGCAGGAAGCGAACAATCTTTTTGGTATGAAAGCGACGCAGTCTTGGATTAAAGCGGGAAATCCTGTCTGGACTGGCGCAACGACTGAATACTTTGACGCAAAGAATCCGACAAAAGTAATAGCGGGATTTAAGAAATATACTTCTTACATAGCGTCAGCGAAAGACTGGGCGAATTTGCTTTCAAGTTTAACGAGATATGTGAATTTAATGGCATACGCAAAAGCGGGTGATGTTCAAAACTTCGGCAAAGAAGTCACGAAGTCGGGATATGCGACAGACCCGAATTATTCAGTCGCATTTAATTCAAGAGCAGGCGAAGTAAGTTCGCTTGTATAGGAGAAAACAATGAAAAACTGGATTTTTCCAGCAGTAGTATTGGCAGTTATCGTCGGATATTTCAATATGCCGAAGAACGCAAAAGGCGAACCGAGCAACGAACAGAATCCATTGAAAGAAAGTATCGCAGAAAAAAAAGCGACTATTGAAGATACCATCAAGTCAGTTCAAGAACAAGTCGGACAAATGGGCGGAATTATTATGAACGTGACAAGCGGCGGAACAGTAAAGACAGATGTAGTAGAAACAGCGAATCTATAACAGGAGGGCAGATGAAAACGCAGACAATATTGATTGCGTTAGTTTTAGTCGTTGCGTTGATTCTTCTTTTCAAGCCGAAAGCAGAAGCAGAAATTCCTTCGGTGACAAGAGAAGTAGAAGTTCAGCAACCTAATCAACCGCAAGGTGTTCTGGACACGATTAAGAACGCCCAGCAACAGATTCAAGCGACGCAGAAGTCAGTATTACAGGTATTCAACGTATGAAGAATCCTCAACTTTTTGAGTTTGAAAACAAATACGACCATTTTATTGATAAATATATCAATAAATACTCAAAGGGACAGAAATCGAACCCCGTATGCAAGATTCACGTGAAAGGCGTAATGGGTGTTCGTGGTTTGCTGGAAGACAAAGAATTAGACGAAGCGACTATTGACAAAATAGTCAATAAATTTGTAGAATTGTTGAAGAAATATAAGACTTTTGTTCGTGTATATGCTAACTGGGACGGCGAAGTTCAGAAAGAAAATGGCAGATATCCGAATCAGGAACAAATAAACAAGACCATAGCGATAGTCAACTTCTATAACTTCCGAGACCACGATTGCGATGATGAACGTGCTGGCGTAGAACGAGATAGAATCTTCAAGATACGTCAGCGTCAGGCAGACAAAGAATATGGACTGGGCGCTTCGATAGTAGCATTAGCAACTTTCTTTTTAATACTTTACGGAATAGCAAGATTAAAAGGAGCGTAGCGTGGCAAAACTGAAAATCGAAGAAGTCAATCAATGGATTGAAGATTATATGCGGATAAATAGCGTATCGAGTCCAGTTCATTGTTCACAAATTGATTCAATAGTCGCTTATGTAATGAACAAAGTCAAGACAGAAAAAAGTATTTTTATGTATCAAATCTTCGACCAGAAAGCCCTTAAACATCACATCATAGTTTATCTGATAAAAATGCACAATATAAAAATATCTTCGGGGGTATTAACACTTGTCCCAGCATAAGATATTTGAATTATTTTCGAGTTTACAATCTTCTGTCGGCGAGGTAATCAGTCGTCAAGGCAATATCAAGTGTATTTTCTGCGGCGCACAAACAAATCTTGTCACTACCAGAGTAAAAAATAAAATAATCAAAGTATGTAGCAACTGCGGATATAATTATTCTTTTGATTGGGATAATCAAGACCTTGTATCTGATGTTAGTATCTATGCTTTTCTTGAATCTTTGAAAGATAAAAAGCGTGATGTCAGTATAATTATTTTATCCTATAACAGCAAGGACATCACGAAGAAATGTCTTTTAAGTCTTTCGCAGATAATAAATCCGTTTGAGTTAGTCATCGTTGACAATGGAAGTAAAGACGGACTTCGTGAATGGTTAACTGAACTGAAATCGAAGATAAGTCATAAGAATCTAAAAGTTATCTTAAACGACGAGAATATGGGCGTAGCGGCGGGACGTAATCTGGGAGCGAAAGCGTCTTCTGGCGATTATCTTCTGTTTCTTGACAATGATATGATAATGCTTAACAAATTCGACCTGAATATGCTTAAAAGCGAAATTGACAGCGACAAGATACAGACTGGACTGTTTCACGGACAGCATAACGCTTATTACTTCGTTTTGGGCGGTTTTTCAATGATAAGACGCAAAGACTTTCTGAAATTAGGAATGTTCGATACTATCTGGGGAAATTACTGGTTTGACGATACAGACTTTACTCTAAAAGCATTGAAAGAAAGCGGCAGACCTGCGAGTATTGTCAATAATAAGGAATATGTCTATCATATAGCGGGCGCAAGTTATATGCGAAATAATAGTCACAAAGTAATTGCAGAAGACAAGAGCAAAAAACTTGCAATATTAGATGAACGCTGGAAAAACATAGTCATTGATAATAAACTGACTTTCAAGAATAATCTGATACAATTTGAGGTTAATTAAATGTTAAATTTCGGACATATAGGTAGAATTGTTAAATTTCCGAGAACAATAATTATATCGCAAATAGCGAAATTGTCAGAAAAAAATCCTGCAAAAAGAAAATCACAAGATAAAATCGAAATGCTTTTTGATATTTTTAGAGAAGCGGCGGCGGAGAAAAAATGGAATAAAGCGAAGAATACACTTAAAGCAATAAAACGAGCAGAAATAAGATACAAAAATAAATATGACAAAAAATACGGAACTGAATATCAACATTTAAAAAGAGAATACGAATACTGGAAATCAAAAAAATGAAAATGTCATCTGCTTTTATCATCGGCATATTCGCAATAATCTTAATTCTGATATTAAGCAGATATACGAATAAAGTCGCAGAAGCGATACAAAAAAATCAAGCAGAAGAAAATACGGGAGGTTAAAATGACAGAAAGAACAGTAGCAGTTTATCCCATCGCAAATATCGGAAATGCGAAATGCCCGAAATGTCTGGCGATTTCTTTCAAACAGAAGATGTCAGACGGAAGCATAAAGCATAATTGCTTATGCGGATATGACTTTATGACTGGCAAAGTCACAAAGAAAGAAGTCGATAAAGTTGAAAAGACCGCAGTCAAAAAAGAAGTCGCAAAGCAAATAAAGGGCTTAAAAAAAAATTCCAAGAAAAAATAAATAGTATAATGCAACTATTGAAATTGAAAGCATAACAGAGGACGCTATGCCGTTAAAAGAAAAGATACGTGATGTCAAAAAGGGAAAGAAAGTCAGACCACCGAGATTATGGTTTGAACTTGTCAGAAGAAGCATTGACAGAGAACCGAAATATGCGAAATTCAGCGATAAAAGAAAGGACAGAATAGTCGCAGGAATCTGGCACGGATATAGCAAAGATGTCAAATTACAAGTAATTCGTGAAGAAATGAAGAAGCGTGGCGAAAATCCGCATAAGAAAATAGGAAATATCGGCAGAGTGATATTTTTCTGAAAATGGATAATCAAACATTGATTATACTGGCAGTCTTATTAGTAGCATTTTGGCTATTAGCGTCGGAATATGGTAAAGAATTATGGTATGCGATATTGATTTCGCCAGTCCCGCCGATACCTTAAAATATAATGAACGAAGCAGAAAAAACGCAGTTTATCAGACTGATTGACGTATTTGTTCTTGCGCCCTTTATGATATGGTTTGCGATAAAATCGAAAGGCGTGTCAGACATAGCGAAGATAATGCTTGTAGTCGCAGGAATCTTGACGATAACATATAACGGAAAGAACTATTTAATAAACGAAGGAGTAATAAAATGAAAATCGCACTACCAGTGTCAGCCTGTCCAATAAAACTCGCTTATATGATAATCACGCTTGTAATTTTTATTTATGTAGCGTGGCTTATTCATAAGTGGGCGAAGAAAGACGGCGTAATTTAATCTTTCGGAGAATACAATGGCAAGAACTACAACCGAAGAAGTCAAAGAAAAACTTGATATTGTTCAAGATAATCTGATAAATGCTCTTGGAATAATCGATAATATAGAAAATGTCATTAAAGATTCGGCAGACACTAAATATCAGTTGGACGGATTAGTCACAAAAGACGACGTAAGAAAGCAGATACTTCTTTTTAAAAACAAAATAAGAGATGTCAAGATTGAGATAGACAGAATACTCAATCCCAAAATGATAAAATAACAGGGGGACGTTATGGCTTGGACGATTCCAAAAGAAGATACAAGATACAAAGCATTAACGGATTACTGGGGCGCAAGTAATTGGCGTGTTAAACCTGAAACAATTAAAAGCGATTATGACTTGAATTATTATCATAGAGATATGGTTAGACGCAAAGAATTAGTCGCAGGCGGACATATAACGCCGAATCAAGCGAACAAAGTAGGCGAAGAAATGGGATTAAAAGCAATCGAAAGACTTTACGGACAACTAATAAAAGGTAAGACATACGGAAAAGCGACAACATCAGCACCCACGCCGAAAGCAAGACCAGTAAGACCACCAAAGAGAACGAAGAAAAAATTTTCATTAGAGAATATAGTAATTATAGAAGATACTGGCGCAGACTATAAAGGACACGCTGGAAGAATAGTGAATATAGATGATACTCCTCTTCCTGCAACATATTCAGTAGCAATCGACGGTGACTTAAAAAAAACATTTTTATATAGAGAAGACAGTTTGAGAATGGTGACTTTTAACAAAGGCGATAGAGTAAAAATTATTGCGTCAGAAGATATGGGCGTGATAAACGAAGAAATTCCAGCATTTATCGAAGATAAACGAAGATATGGTATATTATTTGATGACGGAAGTATAAGAGGAGTCAACGAAGACGAATTAGAATTATGTAAAGGCGAAAAATGCGTGCCGCCGCCGCCTGCTTCTGCAACTTCTTTAAGTGCCGAAGAAGAAAAAACACCCGTAGTGTCAGTAAAGATAGCAAAAAAGACCGCAGAAGAACATACAGAACAGGCAAAAAAACTCGGCATTGATAGACAAAAAATGATACCAAATCCAGAAAAAGAGAATATGAAGTCATTCATACCCAGACCAGAAGTCTTCAAAATAATCGAAGATATGGAAAGACGGGATATGTTTCCGTTCATTGTCGGAGAAGCGGGCTCTGGAAAGACTACTTTTGTAGAGTATTATGCGATGATTAAACAGCGTCCATTTCTGGATATATCGGCAGATGTAGGTTTAAGTGCGAGAGAACTGCTTGGTTCTTTACAGATACGAACGACAGCGTCAGGCGGAACTGAAAGTTTTTTCAACGAGGGCTTGTTCGCCAGAATGACGCAGATAGACGCTGTTATTCTGATTGACGAAGTGACTGCTCTTGACCCCGCAAAGACCTTTCTGTTTCATCAGATACTTGCAAGTCGAAGATTTTTCAGTAAAGACGCAAAAGAAGAAGACGGAAGCGAAGGTAAAAGATACGACCTCAATCCCGATTGCCTGATATGTTTTGCAGGAAATCCGCCGTGGTATGCTGGAACGCAACCGCTTAATCTTGCATTTCAGGACAGACTTGCGACAGTAATTCTTGACCCGCTATCTCAAAAAGATTTAATGCGTTTGCTTACTGGCAAACGTGGCAAAGAGAAGTTTCCAAATCTTACGCCGAAAATGGTAGACAGTATAATAAAGATGTTCTTCGACGTTAAGAACTTTATAGAAAAATCCGAAGGCAAGATAAGAGCAATCATATCAAATCGTGGTGTTGAAAAAATCGCCGCCCTTATATCCGACGGATATGACCCTTTCAACGCAGTCCAACTCGGATTTTTAAATGCTGTCAGGTCGTCAAATAAAAAAGAAGCGGACTGGAAAGGTCTCGAAGACGTGATTCAATTAACTTTTAAAAAGTAATATATTATTTTCAATTTGTCATTGACTTATTGAAAATGATATGTTATTATATTATTAAGAATTACTAATATCTATTGCTATATAGAGGCGACTGATGGCAAATGAACATTTTCAGCAATTTGTGAAGTTTTTAGTCAATCGCCCAGATATAAAGATTGCATTTGAAAATGTTTCAACCGCTTCGTTCAATATAGAAACAAAGACTATAACCATTCCAAAATTCCTTCCGCCAGAACTAACAGAATCAATAATCGGGGCAATTCTGCACGAATGTCTTCACGTCACGGACACAAATCTGAACTTTGACAATTATCCCATCTCAAAAAGATTCGCAAGTCATTTTAGACAGCAATTTTTCAGCAATTACTTTAATACTATTGAAGATATACGCATAAACAAAATAGCGTCTGACAAACATACGAGAGGACGTGAACTGATTAACAAAGTCTATGAAATACTTGGTGGAAATCTCACTAAAAAACTCGTTAATAAAGATTTCGACGAATGGGCAAGAAATTCAGGACAGACGATTGCACAAGTAGAAAAAGATTTCAAAACTCTTGAATCAATGGTTATGGATTATGTCATATATCAGCGTTCAGGCGTTTGGAAACAATTTCCGAAAGAATTTATGACAGACGAAGCATTAGACTGGATTAAGAAGAATGAGATTGACGACCTGATTGACAGAGCCGAAAATGCGAAGAATTCAAAAGAAGCAGAACGTATCGCTTTTGAATTATATCAGAAATTACTTGGCGAGAAAGAAGCGAAACGCCGTATGATGTTTAAAGACCCGTCTATCAAAGAAATATTAAAAAAATTCGGAAAGAAAAGCAAAGAACAGAAACAGAAAGAACTTGAAGAAGACAGAAAAAAGACAAGTAAATTAAAGCAAGACAAAGAAAACAAAGAAGAAGAAGAACGAATACAGAAAGAAAAACTGGACAAACTGCGAAAAAAAGAAGAAATGCTCAAAGAAAATGACGAAGAAAAAGAAAAAAGCATAGAACAGAATGAGAATCAGAAAGAAGTAAACGCAGAAGCGAAAAAACAAGCGGAAGAAGAACTCAAAAAACTTGAAGAAGAACAAAAAGAAGAAATAAAAAATATAAAGAAGCGTATTGAAGAAGCGAAAAAACGTGAAAAAGAAAGCAAAAAAGAAAAACCGATAACGAA
>Ga0315273_10011945_pt1 | contig 11118 bp, 10 predicted proteins | sample YL17G02_0_MG_FD_205753 | JGI IMG/M metagenome (GOLD analysis project Ga0315273, IMG submission 205753) | Sediment microbial communities from Yellowstone Lake, YNP, Wyoming, USA - YL17G02_0 | ecosystem: Environmental > Aquatic > Freshwater > Lake > Sediment | place: USA: Wyoming | collected...
CGCGCGCGCTTTGATCTCCGCGTCGCGAACCGAGAGCGCGCGGCCCTCTGGGTCGAAGCCAAGCACCCGCTGCTCCAGCGAGTCCCGCAGCGCCAGGAGTCCGGCGAGGTCGGTCCTGTGTTTTCGCTTGAGCCGGTGCAGAATGTCCAGTCGCGCTTCGAGCGCCTCCAGCGGCAACGGCTCCTCGCGCGCCCGAGATTCCTCATCTTCGAGACGCCCCGTCAGCTCGCGGAGGGCGTCGAGCAGACGCTCTGCCTCCGCTGCGATCGGTTCGTGCTCCTGCATCGTCGACGCAAGCGAGCGAAGCGTCCGCGACGCCCGCCGCACGGGGCCTTCCGCGCCCCCCTCGTCGGCCACGAGCGCCTGCCGCGCTTCGCGCAGCGCTTCGAGTAGCCGCTCGCGATGCCGGAGCCGCTCGCGCTCCCCCTTCAGGCGCTCCTCCTCGTCGGGACCGAAGTCGGCCTTTTGGATCTCCGCCAGATCCCCCCGCACGCGCTCTTCGTCCTCTCGCTCCCGCTCCCAGACCGCGCGCAGGTCCGCCAGTGCCCGCAGGTCGCGAAGCAGCGAGGTGCGCTCGGTCTCGATCGACCGTCGCTCGTCCAGAAGCCCTGCCCACGCATCGTAGAAATCTGCCTGACTCTCTCCCCGCAGGAGGAGCTGGTGCTCGTGCTGGCCATGGAGATCGACCAGGAGATCCCCGACGGCGCGCAGCTGAGCGAGAAGAACGGTGCGGCCGTTCACGAGCGCGCGGGTCCTTCCGTCGCTCGCGATCTCGCGTCTCAAGACGACGCGGTTCTCCTCGGTCTCGACGTCGAGCGCGGCGAGCGCCTCGCGCAGATCCGGACGGCCCGAGAGATCGAAGCCTCCCTCGACGAAACCCTTCTCCGCGCCGGAGCGGAGCCATTCGGCGTCCGCGCGTTCTCCCAGCAGGAGCCCAATGGAGCCCAGGATGAGGGATTTACCGGCGCCCGTCTCGCCGGTCAGAACGTTGAGCCCGGGGTCGAAGGTGAGCTCGATGTGGTCGACGAGAGCGAGCCCCTGGATCGAAAGCCACGCCAGCATGCATTATCTCCGCGTGCGCGATCCCGGCGGGGTTTCCGCCCAGGCGAGCTTCTTCCGGAGCACCTCGTAGAACGACTCCCTCCGGAGCGAGAGCATCAGGAGACGCGTCTTGGCACGGCGCACCTGCACCTCGTCCCCGGGGGCGAGCAGCCTCGATATCTGCCCGTCCACCGTGAGGCGCGCGCGCGTCGTGCCGGGCTGAACGCGAATGTGGATCGTCTCATCCCCTCCGACGAGGAGCGGACGGAACGCGAGCCCGTGGGCGCAGATCGGCGTCGCGAGGAGCGCTTCGATCGTGGGCCGAACGATCGGGCCCCCTGCGGAGAGCGAGTACGCCGTCGATCCGGTCGGAGTCGAGAGAATGAGTCCGTCCGCCGCCAGCGTGCCGATCGAGGTCTTGTCGATGCGCATCTCGAGATGGACGACCCGCGACTCGTCGGCCTGGTGGATGACGATGTCGTTGAGCCCGGTCTCCGTCCACGTCCTCGCCTTGCCCGAACGCACCCGGGCTTCAACCATCACCCGCTTCTCCACCTCGACCTTCCCCGCGAAGAGGAGGGTCAGGGCGGGGTAGAGATCGGATACCGCCGTCTCTGTCAGAAAGCCGAGGCTGCCCAGGTTGACGCCCAGGATGGGAACCTGCGCGCGGGCCGCTTCGCGCGCGGTCGCGAGGAATGTGCCGTCCCCGCCCAGCACCAGAAGCGCGTCGACCGTTTCGGCAAGCTTCCGCAGGGGAAGTCCGCGGCCCACTCCACGAGTTCCGCGGGCGAACCCGCTCTCTACGGTCGCGGTGAAACCGCGGGCGCGCACCCAGCGAACGAGCGCGGGCAGAAGAGCCCGCGCCCCCTTCTTCTCCCGGTTTCCCACGATACCCACGTGGCGGGGCGGAAAGTTCATGCGTCCAGACCGACAGGCGACAAGGGCGCCGCGTTGGGCCGAGGCTCCTCCCTGATCCAACGCTCGACCTCGGCCGCGATGGAGCGGGGGTCCAGCCCCGCCTGCTTGAGCAGCGACTCGCGCGTGCCGTGCTCGAAGAAGCGGTCGGGAATGCCGATGCAGCGCCCGCGCACCGTCGTGTTCGGTGTGCGCGAGAGCAGTTCCAGGATCGCGTCGCCAAATCCGCCCGAGATCACCGCCTCCTCTACTGTGACAATGCGTCCGGTCTTCTTCGCCCACTCGAGGATCAACGACTCGTCGAGCGGTTTGGCGAAGCGCGCGTTGATCACCGCGGCGTGGATCCCCTTCGAGTCGAGAATCTCGGCCGCACGCATCGCGGGCGCGACCATCGCCCCGTAGGCCGCGAGCGTCACGTCCTTCCCTGGACGAAGGAGCTCCGCCTCGCCGATCGGGATCGCGCGAGGCTCGGAATCGAGGGGAACTCCCAGCCCGCTTCCCCGGGGGTATCGCACCGCAATCGGACCCGCGTCGTGGGCCGCCATCGTCACGAGCATGCGCCTGAATTCGTTCTCGTCCTTGGGCGCCATGAGCACGAGCCCCGGCAGGCAGCGCATGTAGGCGATGTCGAAAACGCCGTGATGCGTGGCGCCGTCCTCCCCCACGAGACCGGCGCGGTCCAGCGCGAATCGCACCGGGAGCTCCTGCACCGCGACGTCGTGGACGATCTGGTCATAGGCGCGCTGGAGAAACGTCGAGTAGATCGTGGCGAACGGCTTCGCGCCCCCTGCCGCGAGTCCCGCGGAAAAGCAGATGGCGTGCTCCTCGGCGATTCCGACGTCGTGGAATCGATCGGGATAGGTGAGCGCGAATTTGGCCAAGCCGGTTCCGTCGGTCATCGCGGCCGTGATCGCCACGATCCGCGGATCCTTGGCCGCCAGATCCATGAGTGTCTGTCCGTAGACGTCGGTATAGGCCGGCGCCGCGACCTTCTTGGCGGCCGTGCCGGTCAGCTTGTCGAAGGAACCCACTCCGTGGTACTTCCGAGCGTCGTCCTCGGAGAATTTGTAGCCCTTGCCCTTTCGCGTGAGCGTGTGGAGCAGGACCGGCCCCTTGACGTCCTGGAGCTGCTTCAAGATCTCGATGAGAGTCGGCAGGTCGTGGCCGTCGATGGGGCCGTAGTACTTGAAGCCGAACTCCTCGAACAGGATGTTCGGCAGGACGAGGTTCTTCATGCCCTCCTTGATGCGGCCGACGAGCTTTCGCGCCTGACTGCCCGCCGGAATCTTCCCCAGCAGCTCCCAGACGTCGCTCTCCAGGCGCCGGTAGACCGGCGCCGATGTGAGCTTGGTCAGGTACCGCGCGATGGCTCCCACGTTCGGGGAAATGGACATGGAGTTGTCGTTCAGCACGACCAGCACGTCTGTCCCGATGACGCCCGCCTGATTCAAACCCTCGAAGGCGAGCCCCCCCGTCAAGGCGCCATCCCCGACGACCGCCACGACACGGTGCGTCTCTCCCCGGACGTCGCGGGCGCAGGCGAAACCCAGAGCGGCGGAAATCGATGTCGACGCATGCGCGGTGCCGAACGGATCGTATTCGCTCTCGACGCGGCGCGGGAACCCGGAGATCCCACCTTCCTGGCGGAGGGTGTCGAATCGTGCGTTACGGCCGGTCAGGAGCTTGTGCCCGTACGACTGATGCCCAACGTCCCAGATCAGGATGTCCTCGGGCGTCCGGAAGACATAGTGCAGCGCGATGGTCAGTTCCACCGTGCCCAGGTTGGGCGCCAAATGCCCGCCGTTCGTGGAAACGACCTGGATGATGCGTTCCCGCATCTCGGCCGCGAGCGCGGGCAGCGCCTCCGGGGGCAGCTGTTTCAGGTCCTGGGGCGAATGGATCGAATCGAGATGGTTGGGACTCACGGGCCTCCCGGAGACCGGTAGAGGGCGATGGAGAAGAGCACGCCGATCAGCGCACCGACGAGCACCTCGATCGGCGTATGGCCGAGAAACTCGCGCAGCCGCTCATGAGGCGGGCCGGGCAGCTTGATGTGCTCGTGAAGGATGCGGTTCAACAGCGTTGCCTGGCGCCCCGCCGCGCGCCGCAAGCCGGCCGCGTCGTAAATGATGATCAAGCTGAAATAGACCGTCACGTCGAAGAGAAGCGAGTCGAAACCCGACCTCAGCCCAACGCACGTGCTCAGGGCCGCCACCGACGCGGCGTGGGAACTGGGCATGCCCCCCGTTTCCACGAACCGCCTGAAATTGATCTTCTTCTCCCGCGCGAGGTACGTCAACACCTTGCTCATCTGCACCAGGGTTCCGCACGCCAGCGCGTGGAAGAGAGGACTGGACGTGGGATGCAGGGCCATCGCCGGGTCTCCTGGCTAGCTCGTTCGCGTGAGCAGAAAGTCGGTGAGCGATTCGAACTCGGCGGACCGCCGGCCCAGCCCCCGCGCGAGCTTCCGCGCTTCTCCGAGCAGGCGCGCCGCCTCGCGCTCCGCCCGCACCAGACCGACGCTCGAGGGCGCCGTCGCCTTTGCCCTGGCCTTGTCCGATCCGACCGATTTACCCATCGCCTTCCTGCTGGACCGGATGTTCAGGATGTCGTCCACGATCTGGAACGCAAGCCCGACGCGGGCGCCGTAGGCGGCGAAGCCGCGCTTCCGCGCCGGCGACGCTCCGCCGATCTCTGCTCCCAGGAGCAACGATCCCCGGATCAGCATCCCGGTCTTTCGCGAGTGCATCATCAGCACCCGCTTCAACGGAAGCCGTTTCCCTTCGGAGAGCAGATCCATCGCCTGTCCGCCGATCATCCCCTCGGTTCCGGTCGCCTCGGTGACAATGCCGAGGAGCCTTCGCGGATCACGCGCCTTGCCTAGCGGCGCTCCGGCCAAGGTCTCGAAGGCGAGCGCCAGCAGCGCGTCCCCCGCCAGGATTGCCATGCCCTCCCCGAAGACCTTGTGGTTCGCGAGGCGGCCCCTCCTCCAATCATCGTCGTCCATGCCGGGGAGATCGTCGTGGATCAGGCTGAAGGTGTGGATCATCTCGAGTGCGGCGGCCGCCCGAAGCGCGGGGGCGCTCCTGCCGCAAACCGATTCGCAGGCCAGCAGGCAGAGCGCGGGCCTCAGCCTCTTTCCGCCCGCGAAGACGCTGTAGCGGATCGCCTCGTGGAGGCGGCTCGGGAGCTTGCTCCGACGAGGCAGGCGAGCGTCGAGGGCGGCATCCACGCGGCGCCGGGTGCGCGCCAGGTACCGCTCAAAAAGGGAGTTCTTCGCTGGTGTCGCCACCGTCCTCCTCTTTTTCGTCCAGGGGCTCGGTCTCGGAATCTCCAGCACCTTCCTTGGTGAGCTTCTGAACGCGCTTCTGTGCCTCGCCCAGCACGGCCGAGCACTTCTTCACGAGCCCGATCCCTTCCTCGAACGTGCGGATCGAATCCTCCAGAGAGAGCTGACCCTTCTCCAGTTCCGTGACCAGAGCCTCCAGACGCTTCATCATCTCCTCGAAGGGTTGGCTTTCCCCTGCGGCCTGCGAGGTCCCCGAGTCCTTGCCCTTCATGACGTCCCCTCCTCGCCTTCGGAAACGATTTGCGTAACACGCGCCCGGGCGCTGGCGTCGTAGAACTGAATCTCGATCGGCTCCTGGGGCGAGAGCGCGAGGCCTCGCATGCGCAGGGCGCCCCGTCCCTCGGTCCAGACCAGTGCATACCCGCGTTCAAGCACCCGGCGGTGGTTGAACGAATCGAGGAGGCGTGCCTGCGCCTCGATCTGCCCACCGCGGCGTTCGATCTCCATCGCGAGGGAGCGATTGGCGCGCCGCCTGATCGACTCCAGCCGGTCCAGCGCGCGAGCGAAGGAGCGGCTGGGCGCGTGCGCGCGGATTCCCGCCGCGAGCATCTCCAGACGTCCGCGCCTCTCCGTCACCCATCCCTGCAGACCGCGCGCCAGGCGTTCCTGATAGCGGTCGAGCGTCTGCAGGCCGTCGTGAACCTTGCGCTCCGGCTGCTTGAGGGCGTGGTGGTGCGCGATCCACGCCAGATGACGTCGCAATGCCTCCAGTTCGAGCAGGATGCGCTTCCGCGCGTGGCGGCTCACCTCGCCCAGCTTGCCGCGGATCTCTTCGATGTCCTTCACGACGATCTGCGCGGCGTGGGTCGGAGTCGCCGCGCGCAGGTCGGCGGCGAGGTCGGCCAGCGTGAAGTCCACCTCGTGACCGACCGCGGAGACGACCGGAATCGCGGATGCCGCGATCGCGCGCACGACCGCCTCCTCGTTGAACGCCCACAGGTCTTGCGCCGACCCTCCTCCCCGTCCCACCACGAGGACATCCGCCTGGCCCCATTCGTTCATCCGGCGGATCGCGTCCGCGATCTCCTCCGCGGCTCCATCGCCCTGCACGCGCGTGTCCGCGACGGTGATCGAGAGATACGGCGCCCGCGCCTTCAGGACGCGCAGCATGTCTCGCAGCGCGGCACCCGTCGCCGAGGTTACGAGGCCGATCCGCGTGGGGTATTCGGGCAGCGGGCGCTTGCGGTCCGTTGCGAAGAGCCCCTCGAGTTGCAGTTTTCGCTTCAGCGCCTCGAACTGCGCCTGCAGCGCGCCGTAACCGATCGGGGAGACGCGAGTCGCGATGAGCTGATATTCGCTCCTCGCCTTGTAGGCGCTGACCTTTCCCTCGACCTGAACGGCCATTCCGATCTGGAGGTCGAACTTGACCGAGCGCGCGTATCCCGCGAAAAGCGCCGACTTGATCTGCGCGCCCTCGTCCTTCAGCGTGAAGTAGACATGTCCGCTGGCCGGCCGGCTGAGTGCGGCAATTTCCCCTTGCACGATGACCGGCCCGATCCCCTCTTCGAGCGCGATCTGGATCGCGTCTGCGATTTGGGAGACGGTGTAGACGCGTGGCTCTTCCGGCGAGCGGTCCAGGGACAGGATCTTGGTGGCGCGAGGGGTCACGTCGCGATCCCCTCCTGAGCCTCCGCGGCATCCGCCAGGTTTCGCAGGAGGAGGGCGACGGTCATCGGACCGACACCCCCGGGGACAGGGGTGATCGCCGACGCGACCGTGCGCACCGATTCGAAGTCGACGTCTCCCGTGAGGCGCGCCGCGCCCGGTTTGGGGTCGGCGACGGGGTGGATCCCCACGTCGATGACCACCGCGCCGTTCTTCACGTCCTCGGCGCGAATCGCATGCCGCTGCCCCATGGCGACGATCAGGATCTCCGCTTCGCGCGTGATGGCCTTCAGGCCGCGCGTGCCGGAGTGGCAAAGTGTGACGGTGGCGTTCATCCCCGGCGCCCGTTCCGATAGAAGCACCGACAGCGGGCGTCCGACAATCCGGCTCCGCCCGATCACGACGACGCGCTTCCCGCTCAGGTCGCCGCAGTGGCGGCGCAGAAGCTCGATCACCCCGAGCGGCGTGGCGGGCGTGAGCGCCGGGAGTCCGTGCACCCAGCGGCCGACGTTCAGCGGATGGAGACCGTCCACGTCCTTTTCGGGCGCGATGTCCTCCAGATGTCGCTCCTCGCGTAAATGGCGCGGCAACGGGAACTGCAGGATGATGCCGTGGACCGATCGGTCGGCGCTCAATTCCGAGAGCGCCTGGCGGAGGGCGCCCTCGGTCGTGTCGTCAGCCAGACGCCGCACCACGGCCCGCGCTCCCACCTCCTCGGCGGCACGGCACTTGGCGCGCACATAGGGGTTTCCTGCGGGCGGCTCGCCCACCGTGACGACGGCGAGACCGGGGACGATCCCGCGCGCGATCAGGCGATCGAAGCGAACCTTCACCAAGCCGCGAATTTCGGCCGCGGGCTCTATCCCCGACAGGACGACCGCGGACATCGTCGCGCTCACGCCTTCGCGATCCCCGCCGAAGCGCCGAGGGCGATCGAGACGCGCTCGATGTGCCGACACGTTCCCGTCTCCTCGTCCACGTCGAGGTGGATCCCCTGCAACCGGACATCCCCGGAGGCGGGCTCGAAGCGCGTGGGAAGCTGGGTCAGGAACTTGCGGATCGCCTGCTCCTTCTGCACGCCGATTACGGACTCGTGCGGTCCAGTCATCCCGGCGTCGGTGATGTAGCCGGTGCCCTTGGGAAAGATCCGCTCGTCCGCGGTCTGCACGTGGGTGTGTGTCCCGATCACGGCGGAGACCCGCCCATCGAGATGCCAGGAGAGCGCGATCTTCTCGGCGGTCGCCTCGGCATGGAAATCGACGAAGATGACCTTCGCCTCACGGCTCAGCGCCTCCACCTCGCGGTCGGCGGAGCGGAACGGACACTCGATCTCCCGCATGAAGACGCGACCCATCAAGTTCAGGACTCCCACGGGAACGCCAGCGCGAGTGCGAAACAGCTTCGAACCGGTCCCGGGAACCCCGACCGGGTAGTTGTGCGGTCGCAGGAGCAGCGGCTCCTGGTCCAGGAGCGGAAGAGCTTCGCGACGGTCCCAGATATGATTCCCGCTCGTCATGCATTCGACGCCGAGGGCCTTCATCTCCTCCAGGATCTCTTTTGTCACCCCGAATCCCGCGGCCGCGTTCTCGACGTTGGCGATGAGGAAATCGATGCCCATGGAAGATACGAGCTCGGGAACCAGGTCCCGGACGGCCCGTCTGCCCGGCGAACCAAAGATGTCGGCGACGAAGAGGATATTCACGCGTCGCCCTAGCGGGCGTACTCCATCGCGCGAGTCTCGCGGATCACGACGACCTTGATCTGGCCGGGATACTGAAGCTCCTTCTCGACTTTGCGCGCGACGTCCGATGCAAGCTGGAGTGCCCGAGCGTCGTCCACGTGCTTCGGTTCGACGATGATCCGGATCTCTCTCCCCGCCTGGATCGCGAAGGACCGTTCGACGCCCGGGAAGCTGTTGGCGATCTTTTCCAGCGCCTCCAGCCGCTTCACGTAGTTCTCGATACTCTCTCGCCGCGCCCCCGGGCGGGCTCCCGAAACCGCGTCGGCGGCCATGACGAGCGCCGCGTAGAGGTTCTCAACCGTGACGTCGTGGTGGTGATAGCCCACGGCTCGGATGACCTCCTCGGGCTCGCCGTACTTTTGCGCAAGATCCATGGAGATCTGGGCGTGCGCTCCCTCCACTTCGTGCGTGACCGCCTTGCCCAGATCGTGGAGAAGCCCCGCGCGCTTTGCGAGCTGCACGTCGAAGCCCAGCTGGGCCGCGATCATGCCGCAGATCCAGGCGACCTCCTTGGAATGCTGGAGGATGTTCTGCCCATAAGACGTGCGGTACTGCAGCCTTCCCAGGAGCTTCACGATCTCCGGGTGGAGGCCGTGGAGTCCGGTCTCGAGGATGGCACCCTCGCCCAGCGTGAGGATCTGGTCGTCCACTTCCTTCTGGATCTTGGCCACGACCTCTTCGATCCGGCCGGGATGGATTCGCCCGTCCGTGACCAGGCGGGTGAGGGCGCGTTTCGCGACCTCGCGACGCACAGGGTCGAAGCCCGAGAGGATCACCGCTTCTGGCGTGTCGTCGATGATGACGTCCACGCCGGTGGCCGTCTCGAACGCGCGGATGTTCCTGCCCTCGCGTCCGATGATCCGGCCCTTCATCTCGTCGTTCGGCAGGTGCACCACCGAGACCGTGGATTCCGCCGAGTGGTCGGCCGCGCACCGCTGGATGGCCATCGTCAGGATCTCGCGGGCTTCGCGATCCGCGTTTCGGTTCAAGTCTTCGCGGATCTCCTGCAGCCGCTTCGCAGCATCCGAGCGCGCCTCGTTTTCCAAATTCGTGATGAGCTGCTGCTTGGCCTCATCGGCCGTCATTCCGCTGATCCGCTGCAGGCGCGCGTTCTGCTCCGCCAGCACGCGCACGACCTCGCGCTCGCGTTCCTCCAGCCCGGCGGCTTTCGTCTCTTGGTCGCGCTCCAAGCGCTTCTGATCGCGCTCTTTCTTGTCCAGAACCTCGGCGCGGCGGTTGAGGTTGCTGTCCTGTTCCTGAAGCTTCCGCTCGATCTGGAGTATTTCACTCTTCTGTGTCTGAGTCTCACGGTCCAGCTTCGCCTTCTCGCGGAACCACTCGTCCTTTGCCTCCAGGAGCGCGCTCTTCTTCTGGTTCTCAGCCTCCCGCCCGGCCTCGCGGATGATCTTTTCCGCGATCTGCTCTGCGCGAAAGACTTTCCCTTCCCCGAGGCGGCGGTGCGCCACCCAGCCGAGGAAGAACGCCACGGCAGCCGCGACCAGCGCGACAAGGATCATGCTCAATGGTGTCAGGGGCATTTGTGATTGGCCTCCCTATATGAAAAAGCCCCGCCCATGCCGTGCGCACGAGGATTTTGAACCTGGTATGCCCAGGTGGGCGCCCCAGCTCCGGGTTCGCGTCGCCCGCATGAGGCCGGGCCATCGTTATGCCGGAGTTTCGGGCTCCCATTCTTTGAGTCGTGGCTCAAAAATGCCTGGTACGTCACGGACATGGCAGGGCGCCTTGAAACCGATGTGTCGATGGTATCGTTTTCTCTCTAGCCTCTTCCTCCTGGGTACTCGGAACGCGTCGCCACTCTCCGGTTCACTCCTCGCGCAGGACGGCGTCGAGCGCGGACCCCAGATTCTGGGCCTGCCCCCGAAGCTCCGTTAGATGTCGGCTCTTCTCTTCCCGTTCATGGAAGAGTTCGTCGGCGATGTTGAGCGAGGCGAGAATCGCGATCTTGGTCGGAGATCCTCCGGACAGCCTTCGTTCCAGGTCACGCATCTTGGCGTCGACGTAGGCGGCAACCTCCCCGATGTACTCCGGGTCCGCCCCCTTGATCTTGTACTCGCTGCCGAAGATCGTCACGCTGAGCGTGTTCTGTTCGGTGGCCATCGCGATCCCTCGGATCGATGTTGTCGGCGACGGTCCGGTGCCAGGAGGCTCCGGGCCGGTTCGCTCCGGATCAGGCGTGTACGGCCTTCTCCAGAACGGACAGTTTGACCAGCATTTCCTCAACGCGTCGCACCATGACGCGCCGTTCGTCCAGCAGCGTTGCGCGCTCGCCTTCGAGAGCGTGGAGACGGGGTTGCAGGTCGGCGGCCTTCTGCTTTCCGGCCGCGCTTTCCAGGACCCGGACGCGCTCCCTGATCTCGCGGTTCTCCAGCGCGAGCGTTCGCTTCTCTTCCCTCAGCCGCGTCAAGAGTTTGGTCGCTTCTTGAATCTTCCGTTCCAGCTCATCGAG
>Ga0315273_10011946_pt1 | contig 11118 bp, 8 predicted proteins | sample YL17G02_0_MG_FD_205753 | JGI IMG/M metagenome (GOLD analysis project Ga0315273, IMG submission 205753) | Sediment microbial communities from Yellowstone Lake, YNP, Wyoming, USA - YL17G02_0 | ecosystem: Environmental > Aquatic > Freshwater > Lake > Sediment | place: USA: Wyoming | collected...
ATTATACATTAAAAATTATACATTAAAAATTATACATTAAAAATTATACATTAAAAATTATACATTAAAAATTATACATTAAAAATTATACATTAAAAATTATACATTAAAAATTATACATTAAAAATTATACATTAAAAAAAAATGAAAAAAACTAAAATTCTTAAATATGTATTTGATGGATATATTTAAATTGCCATCGAGTATATCGTGGTGTGAATCTAAGTACAAAGTTGTACCATATATTGCTGAATTTTGGAATACATTAACTGGAATTTGTTTAATAGTTTCTGGATTATGGTTTTACAAAAATAATCAATCTTGGATGTTGATTTATTCAAAATATAATCCAAATTTTTCTAGAATAATTGGATTATTAGTATTTGTAGGTATTGGTACAATGTTATTTCATAGTACTTTGTATTATCCATTTCAATTATTGGATGAACTACCTATGATATTGTTGTCTAATGAATATCTTGTTTTATTAATGTCATTGGAAACTACTAGACAAATTTTGTCAAAAAAACAACTTGGTCGTTTAAATATTGTTTTATCTTATTCGTATACGTCAATTCCATTTGTTATTGTTAGTTATTTTATACATCCAACGTTACAGATAATATCTTTTCACATTACTTTAAAAATATCAGAAATTTGTATAGTTTTAATTTTGTATAAATTGTCATATAGTTTGAACAAAGTTGTTTATTCACAAATTTATAAACATCAAGAAATATTAAGACAATATCGTAATCACAATAGAGAAATATTATTAACTCGAAGTACCTTTAACGCAGAGCGCGCAGACGGGCAAGGTACCTTTCGGCAAGATAACTTTTTAGGTTTTAGAAATTTAACAAAAACTAGTTTAGTTAATTATAGTCAAAGTGGATTGTTAGATATTGTTCAAACAAATATTAAACAATATATCAAATATCGTAGCGAATTAAAAAATACAATTCAATTAGGGTTGTGTTTTTACGGCATTAGTATTGGAATTTGGTGTGTTGAAAATATGTTTTGTAAATATGTACAACCATTTCAACTACATGCCGTTTGGCATTTATTATCCAGTATAGGTATATATTATTTAAACACTATTATGAAAATTCATATAATTATTGATGAGTTTACCTATAAAAATTACTTTTAAAAAAAGTAATATCAAAAGAGGGGTGTCTCTGATGGATGATAGGGGTGTCTCTGATGGATGATAGGGGTGTCTCTGATGGATGATAGGGGTGTCTCTGATGGATGATAGGGGTGTCTCTGATGGATGATAGGAGAATAGATTTCAAAAAACAACATGGTTTAAAAACGATTAATAGATTTTATTAAAATTGATCAAAAAACAACATTAAAGTCAAATATTAAAGCTTAAGGAAAGTAAATACGTTTAGATCTCTTCTTTATCCAGTTTTACAGCACATGGTCTACAATATGTTCCGTCATCTGCGGATACAAGTTCTTCGCATTCAAAACAATAGCCATTTTCACATTCATAACACCAAAAAGTATTAGCGCAATCGTCACATAAAGATTTTTCACATTTAACACAATCTCCAATATTATCACACGCCGCACAAATTTTACTAGTACATGAATCACATGTACTAATAAAACAATCTTCAAACTCTGATTTGATATGAGTATAATGAAAATCACAATCATTACACCATATAACATCATCTCCACAGTTTTCATCCTTTTCTACTGCAGTTCCATTACAATAACCGCATCGTCCACCAACTCGTGGAAATTTTTCATTAAGTCGCTGCATAGTACTAGTAACATCTGATGCTCGGCACATAATAAAGCTTTAACTGGTTGTTTACGATTTTCTACATATTTTTGTTTAAAATTCAATTTCTAGTATCACACAGCCACACCTCCCCACACAGCCTTGATTTATAAATAAAAATAATATGTTTAGTAAAAGCTACGTGTGCAATATTTAAGAAAATAATTTATTATTAATACAATAATGGAAATTAATAAATCTAATTTAAAAAATTTTACATTTGAAGAATTTTCAAAATTAATCAATGAAAAGGACACGTTAATTTATTTTAAAGGCAAGTTAACAGATAACTTAAAAGACCAATTTAATCCAAGGATCATCTTATTAGCATATTCTATTTATCAATTTAGCGATGAATTGTTCTATAAATCAGATGAATTATTAGAATTATTAATTAAATATAGTAGTGAAAAAATAATTGATTTATTTGAAAACAATCAAGATAGTGATAGTGGTAGTGATAGTGGTAGTGATAGTGGTAGTGATAGTGGTAGTGATAGTGGTAGTGATAGTGGTAGTGATAGTGGTAGTGATAGTAATGAATTTACAATAGAATATAATAAATTTAACGACTACTTTAACGAATGGAAATGTCTGGATGCAATAAAATTAAAAGATTTTTTTAACAATTCGTTAAAAGATTTAGATATATATAAAAACATGGATTTCACTGATGATATTAAAACTCAGATTAATTCAAAAAAAGAATTTATCAAGAGACGAAAGGAAATTATTGTTAATAAATATAAATTAAATTTACAGTCAAATAATAACGATACAAATGATAATGATACAAATGCAGAAAATGAATTAGAAGACACAATTGAAAAAACATTTTGGGATTTGTTTCGAGAATCACTTGTTAGATTTGAATCTAGAACGTTAAATGAACAGGATATTCAATGGATTGTAAATTTATTAATAGAAATAAGAGATTTGATTAATCTTTTAACACCAAATAATCATGTATTTGTAAATGAAACCAATGACTATTTTGATATAAAATTTATTGAACAAAGGATTAGAAATAATTGCTTAGATCCAGGTTATTTAAATCAGTTATTATTTTTTATAATGGATAGAATTCTTTTACTCCAAGCTGCAGTTGATGATATTTCAACAAAAAGGTGGATTTATTTGACAAAGCGATTATTAGAATACGATTGTCATTATTATGATTTATTACCTATTTATTTTAAAACAGTTTATAAAAAATTAAAACGGATAAAGAATCAATTGTCGGAATATCATGAAAATACTTGAAAAAAACATCACAAAAACGCACAGAAACGCACAGAAACGCACAGCAACGCACAGAAACGCACAGAAACGCACAGAAACGCACAGCAACGCACAGCAACTAATTTTGATCACAACTTCAACCGAAACTGTTTAAGCTTTTTGAGTAGACCAAATTAATTTATTATCTTTATCTGTAACTTCCAATACACAAGAACCGTCCTTTCCTAATAAATTTGCTTGGTTTAATAGAGAAGAACTTGTTGATTGAGATTTTGATTCCCAGATTAAATTATTATCTTTATCTAATAAAACAAAGTTTCCATCTGGTCTTAATACTACTTTGTAAGGTGCAGAACCTTTACCGCTAGTTCCAGATTCCCAAACCTTTTTATTAGCTTTATCATACATTGCAATATTTCCGTCGCCTTCATTTTTAAAACGACAAGTTACTGCTCCTCTTCCACCTCCGGTAGTTAATTCGTTATTGCAATCTTTAATAGATCCGCATAATCCTTTGTTTCTGCTAATATCCGAAACTAATTTTGCTTCTGCCTTTGCTTGTAATATTTGTGATTTATTAACAATTAAAGTTTTAGATCCTTTGGGAGTAGAAGCAGCATATTCTGGCATTTGTTTACAAGGATTTACCCATAAACCATATTTACCTTCATTTGAATTACATTTATCATTTTTTACAACATTATAAATCTTACCACACCAATGTGATGGATCGTTCATTGCTTCTGGATTACAAGTAAGTAGATTGTAGTTAGTATTTGATTCCAAGTTATTATATACTTTTGTAACAGGAGAATTTTTATCTCGTATTTGTTTTACCAAATGTGTATTTATATCATTACATTTGATATTTGAATTAATGGAAAAATCACTTCTCATCATACAATTTTCTGTATTACTTTCACTTTTACTTAAACATTGTACTGATTTATTATCAATCAAACGAACTATAGGTAAATCATCACTGATACATCTTAAATCAGAAAATGCATTTGTAACAACGACTGCATCTAAATGTTCCTTTTTGTCTTGATTAAGCAAATAGTAAAATACACATAATACAACTGTTAATATTGCTAGATCAGTTATTTTTATCATTTTTATAATTCTTATATAATAACTATATAAAAAAGTAATATAAAAAAGTAACTATAAAAAAGTAATATAAAAAAGTAACTATATCAAAAAAGTAACTATATCAAAAAAGTAACTATAAAAAAGTAACTATAAAAAAGTATAAAAAAGTAATATAAAAAAGTAACTATAAAAAAGTATAAAAAAATAACTATAAAAAAGTAATATAAAAAATAACTATATCAAAAAAGTAATATAAAAAAGTAACTATAAAAAATAACTATATCAAAAAAGTAATATAAAAAAGTAACTATAAAAAAGTAACTATAAAAAAGTAACTATAAAAAAGTAACTATAAAAAAGTAACTATAAAAAAGTAACTATAAAAAAGTAACTATAAAAAAGTAACTATAAAAAAGTAACTATATCAATAAATATATATAAAATTACTTTTTGATCAATTTCAATAAATCCATTAATATTTAAAGAAAATTGAATAAAATGGTAAACATATTTAAAAATTCAAATGGATGTAAAAATTTCTACAGTAACATTGTCTACTAAATTACCAAATTGTCAATTGAATTTGACAAATATTGGTAAATATTTAGATATAGATGATGATATAATTGGAATAAAGTATAATTATGCGGATTTAAGTATTATGAAAGGTAAATATTTGACTACGATATATAAAAAAGCAAAGATAAAAAATGCGGAAAAGATAAATAAGACATTGTTTTATAATCAAATATCTATAATTATTAATAATAATGGAAATAATGTAAATGTTAAATTATTTGGAAATGGTAGTTTGCATTTGACAGGGTGTAAATATATAGATGAAGGAGCAATTGTAACGCGAAAAATTTATGAGAAATTAAATAGTATTCGAAGTAAAAAGGATATAATTCTTATTACAAAAGATTTGAATAATGTTTTGGTTGACAAAGATAATTTGGTATATTCTTATTCACCTCATCAAATTATTGGATATCGTAAAGATCTTGAATCTAAGAGATATACTATTAACAAAAAGGAATTCCTTATTGATAACAAGACAAATATGTTTATAACTGAAAAAATGGAAACTCAAAGACGTAAATTTATTCATAATTTAAATGGAGAATTTATTGGATATTCTAAAATTGAATTGATGAAAAATCGTAACAAATTTTATAAAAACAATAACAATATCTATTTTGATACTGAAAATGGTTTGATTTATCATAATAATGATACAATTATAGGAAAAATTACATATACTGTAGATAGTAGTAAACTAACAGATGTATCACAAACACCTGAAATTTTTGAAATAGATTATGATTGTAATCCATTTGTTGAACACAGTTATACTGTAACACCACATGAGACATTTGACCTGAATGTTAATTGTATGAATGTATATTTTAATATTGATTACAAAATTAATAGACAACGTTTTTACGAACGTTTAATTGATATGAATTATATTTGCAAGTATAAACCGGAATCGTATTCTGGTATCAAATTAATTTACAAAATTCCATTACAACAAACTGGTAAATTTGGGTTTTGTGAATGTACAAATAAATGTACTTGTATAAATATAACATTTTTAATTTTTCAAAGTGGAAATGTTATTGGTACTGGTTTTAAATCAGATGAGCAAATAAAACTTGCAACAGATAATTTTTTTGAATTATGTAATAGTGTTAAAACAAATATTAAAAAAAGATTGTTTGTATAAAACAAATTGTTTGTATAAAACAAATATTAAAAACAGATAATTTAACAAATAATAAAAAAGATAATTTAACAGTGTCATAATTTATATGTAAATTGTATATATAAATTGTAAAAAGTTTATTTCTTGACAAAATGTAAGCGATGACATTAGGAATTAACGTAATTAATAAATCTTTAAATATTTCTATTAATGATAATGGTAAAGGTTATGGTGTTTTAATAGATGATACCATACAAGAAATAAAGGATAAAATTTTTGTAAATACACATGATTTTTATAACGAGACATTGGCTTACTACCCTAATCTTGTAAAAGTAGAAATTCGTCAAGACGATGACACATTTAAATCGATTAGTGATAATAATTCTTTAGTATTTTTTTATGAAATCTTACCACGCCATCCAGAAATTTATATAACATCTATTTCAAATATAATTGACCAAGATACTTATTTGGAATTTAATCTAGATCCATTTGAGTTGTATAATAAAGTAAAAACAGATGATGATATAATTGTATCTTTATATGAAAAATTACTCATTGACTTTATAGATCTAACAATTGACGATTTATATATCATGATTAAAATGAAATTTTTCAACTTTAATCGTAATTCTTCTAGTTCTATTATTAGTACGGAGGAAAATCAAAATTTAATAAATGAAATACAAGCCTTTTTTAATAAAGTAAGGGGTGCATATAATACTTCTACAAAAAATTTAAAAAAAGAAAGTGACAATTTATCTAATTTTTACAAAGGTGTGTATTCTTTAAATTCTACAAAATATTATGAAAATAATGTAGACGGTAAAAGTGCCTTACCGAATTTTAATTATACAAATATAAATTTTGTTATAAAAAATAAAGATTACGAAGTGGGTGTGGAAGGAAAATTTATAAAATTACAACAAATATTTAATTTATTAGAATTATCTGATAATATTCCGTTAATTGCATTTAATGATAGTCCAAGACGAGATCCAAAGATTAAAATATACAACAAATTAGTTAATGATTTATCAGAAAATTCAATAAAACCTTGGATTTTAAATGAAAAGAAAAAATTGAAACGGGCATCTTATAAAAAAGTACGTGGTTTAATGTTTAAATACATGTGTTTTCAAACAACAAAACCTCAAAATAGTTATATAACTTTACTCGTTAATGAAAATGGGTTAATAAATGTAAAAGTAAATTTTGAAGATGAAGATGATCAAAAATCAATTAATAATATTATTGAAACTGTAAGGGGTGCTGTAGATGATATAATTGATATTTTAAATAGTTTACACGGTGTATTTTCTAAATCAAGGCGTTTACAAGATACAGATAATTCTAGTATAACGGTATCTTCTATTAATTCTATTTTAGAAACATCTGTTAAAATAAAAAAATCAAAGTTTGAAAAAATGTTGACAAGATTTGAGGCATCTAGATTATTTGAATCAAAAGATATTAAAAATGATATGATATCAATGTATTATAAAAGATTTGGAAAACGTAATGTAGATGATGAGAGTGAACGTTTAGGAATTACAGTAAATATACAAGATAATCCATACAAGTTAAATTCTAGTACTATTACGATATATGGTGGGTATAATATAAATCAATTAAAGGTTATTGTAGATGAAATTTTTGTTTTATCAGAATTATCAGCCAATTTAAAAAGTAATATTTTTGAAGATTCGGATGACGATTCAGATACAGAACAAGTAGTTAAAGAAAGGACTCAAAATGTAAAACTTTTAAGACAACAAGGTGCCAAAACTTCTTCTACAAAATGTCAAAAACAACGTCAACCGATAATAAATAATGATACGGAAATAAAGAATCCAGATATTGTAATGGTATACAAGGGGAATAAATATATGTGTGATAATAATACACATAAATATCCTGGTTTAACATCTGGGGAAATACCTTGTTGTTTTAAAAATCCTGGAAAAGGTTTAGAATATTTAACAAGTAGTAAAATAATGGGTATCAAGGTTCAACCTAGTAATTTTACAATTGATATTAAAGATTCCAATGATAAAACTTTTACTACATATGTTATAAAGGTAACATCTGAATATATAGAAGATTTTGATTTGTCAAAATCTAGATATTTTTATTATGATAATACAAATGAAAATTTCCCATTGGTTCATATACATAATCCAGAATTAGTAAAAACTATTAATACTGATGAAAAAAATAACAAGGATGAAAGTATTTGGCTTGCAGAAGTTCCATTATTACAAATCAAAACTAATCCTAATAAAAATACTTGTTTAAACATTCCTAATTTACACAAAACGAACAAATACGATTTACATGATCCATGTAAACATCATAAAAAATTCAACACGTTTGGATACAATCCAAATTCTTACCCTTGTTGTTTTGAAAATGCACAAACTGTATATAGAGCTAAAAAAAAAGAACGGGGTACTGTAAAACAACATATCTTGACAACTGATAAATTACTAGGACACAAAAGGTTAGGTATATTGCAACCAGGATTAAATAAGTTGTTAAATGAAATTATAAAAACAGATTCTGAGGAAACCGGTCCTCCTGCATTTTTACGTTGGGGTGTGAACCAAAATGATTTTTCATTTTTAAATTGTATTGTAGAATCAATAAGTGATAATTCGGAATTAAAAATTGATAGCGTATACGAATTACGAAGAGTCTTGGTAAATTATATAAAACAACATCCAGAAACCCTTTTAAAACTTAATAATGGTAATATAAGTTTAAAATATGGTAGCGTAGATAATTATGTTGGTGAAATTAATAGTGAAATATCAATTCATTGGACAGATTTAATTGATTTAGTACAAATAGTTTTATCTTGTAATATATTGATTATTGATATACCATATGTAGAAACATTGTCAAAAATAAAATTTGAGTATGAAGATATGCGCTTAGTATGTAATTTTGATATACATCAAGATCGGACTAAACCATTTTTATTCTTGATTAAAAAACAAAATGCATTTGAAATAATTGTATCTAATTCGGCTACACATTGGAACAGTGAGTTTGAAAAAGTCCAGATAAAAGAAAAAGAAACTCCTGTTATAAATTTCTTGTTTAAATATGATGAAGACCAAGGTACCCTTAACTTTAGCGGGCAAGGTACCACTAAAACACCAATTGTCAACTTCTTTTTAGATTATTATAACTCAAGTTGTGTTAAACAAACTCGATTCCCGGACAAATATCCTTATGATGAATTGTATGATGCAAAATATGTAATCGAAATGTTAAAAGACACTGATGATAATATAATGTATCAAATGAGAAATGAATTTAATAAGATTAACTTTTTGGTAACGCGACGTGGTTTTATAGTTCCTGTTAAGGAAACTGGTATTGAAAATAATATCAGAGTATTTTCATTTACTGATTTTATATTAAGGGATAAGGCAATTGATATTGAAAAAATAATACAAGGCCTTGATACATTTAATCAATCTCCAATCCAGCCTAAAATGAAATTATTAGGTATAACAACAAGAAATAATTATTATACAGGTGTCTTGACAAATTTTGGTCAAATAGTCCCAGTTAAAAGATCAGAAATTACTAATAACATTACACTACCAATTTTACCAACAAAATATTATTACGACGTTGATCAATATCTATCTGGTTCCGTAGTAAAGGATAATGAAGCAACAAAATGGAATTCAAACGTAAACGATTATAAACTAAAAATATATGATATTAAAAAACAATTAGGAGAAAATTTGTCTAAAAGAGAGGATGTTAAAAATACAATACAAGAAATTAATAAAAACACCGATATGACTCGCTTACAAAAAATAAATGCTATCAAAGTTATATTAAAACAAATTAATCTAAATGCAAATTTAAATGCAATGGAAAATAATTTGGATTTTATATTAGATAATATATCAAATGAAATAATCAATGACAATATTGAAAATTCATTATTAAATAATTTAATAACATCGGATACATTTAATCCAGATGAAATTACAAAGAGATCTACTGAATCCATATGGTTAAATATAGGTGATATTCAAAAATGGTTTAAAAAGTTTTCTGGTAGTAATTAAACAAATTATTCGTTTTTAATTGTAATATTATTTAAAAAGGAATTGTATAATGAAAATGATTGATAAAATTTCAGAACAAGATCTTACAAAATACAATACTTGTGCAAAAATTTGTGGTTTAGTAATCAAAGAAATTTTTTCAAAAATTCTTTCAAGCGAAATGTTGAGTGTAACTAGTTTATGCGAATATGGCGATACTAGAATTAAAGAAGAATGTGATAAAATTTATAAACGAGAAACTGTAAAGGGAAGTGCATTTGCAACTAGTATATCATTAAATGATTGCGTTGGATATTACATTTATGAAGGGGGTAATGAAAGTGGCACAAGTGAATATAATACAATAAAATTGGGAGATGTTGTAAAAGTTGAATTAGGTGTAAATATAAGTGGATGTATTGCAAATTTAGGAGAAACAATAGTTTATACAAATGATAAAAGTGAAGAAAATGTTAATAAAAAATATCTTGATTTACTAAATGAATTGCAAACTGATGTTCAAAAATTGTTGATACCAGGCAATACCAATGATGATGTAAAAATTATTATAGAAAGTAAATGTACACAAATCGGATGTTTTCCTGTAGAAAATACAACAAGTTATCAGCATTTAGATGGACAATTACAGACCTTTGAATCTAAATATATGATAACAAATTATCAAAAATATTACGATGATGACAATAATTTAGATACTTTGCAAAATATTTGTTTTGAATTTGAACAAGGTGATGTTTATACAGTTTCCTTAGTCTTAGTGCCAAATGATATTGAACAAAATGATGAAACTACACATAATTACATTGAAAAACACGATCCTCATATTTATAGATTTAATGATCAATATTATGGATTGCGGTTAAAAATGTCTAGGGATTTTTTTTCTAAAGCAAAGTCCGAACATAATACAAATGCCTTTAATTCATTACCATATAAAAATAATTCTAGACATAGAGTTGGTATAAAAGAATGTTATGAAAATGGAATATTGGAAAATTATCCAGTATTATATACAAAGGATAAATATCCAGTATTTCATAAAAAATTCACAGTTATCGTTGGTGATAATAAATGTGTAACATTAAAATACAATGTGTAACATTAAAATACAATGTGTAACATTAAAATACAATGTGTAACATTAAAATACAATGTGTAACATTAAAATA
>Ga0315273_10011947_pt1 | contig 11118 bp, 7 predicted proteins | sample YL17G02_0_MG_FD_205753 | JGI IMG/M metagenome (GOLD analysis project Ga0315273, IMG submission 205753) | Sediment microbial communities from Yellowstone Lake, YNP, Wyoming, USA - YL17G02_0 | ecosystem: Environmental > Aquatic > Freshwater > Lake > Sediment | place: USA: Wyoming | collected...
GAAGGCCTCTTCGCGGGCGGCGATGCGTTCGTAGTACAGGAGCGTCGTCGTGACCAGGATGATCGGCAGGTACCAGACGCCCGGGAAGAGCGCGAGGCCGAGCGCCATCAGCCCGTTGGCGACGTAGAGGGGGTGGCGCACCAGAGAGTAGACGCCCGAGGTCCTCAGCTCAGACGCCCGCGGATTCGTCGTGCTCCGCTCCGAGGTCCCGGCAGGCGCCGAGCCGACGGCCCACGCCCGTAACGCCAGGCCGGCCAAGGCGATCGCCACGGAGACGACCTCCCAGGCGCGCTCGGCAGGGCGCGTCGAGAACGGTGTAGGAGACGTCATCACCCCGGCGACAAGGACCGGCACCAGCAGCAGCGGGAAGTGGCTCCGCCAGCGGAACAGGCGGTCTCCATCCCGCACGAACTGGTCCAGCAGCTTCATTAAGTCGTCATTCTGCCGTGCGGCGCCGCCGTTTGCAAATCGGGGTGTCCCCCAGGCTGTCACCCATCGGCCACAGCCGGGTTGTCCCCGTTCTGATAAACTTCGGCCTACGCGACGCTTTTCAGGCGCAAACCGGCCCCTCCAAAGGGGCACGGGACTTGCTCCCGATCCCGGTGTAACGCGGGAGATGTCCATGTCCAGGAATGTAGCGGCGAGTTTGGCCATTGTGCTCTGCCTCGTGGTTGCCGGCTTTGGCGCCTACCTGGCGATGCGGCCGTCCACGCCGGTGGTCTCGGCCCCGGAGCCGGGAATCAGCGTGTCCCAGGACCAGCTGCCGGCGACCGCTCCTCCTCAGACGTCGGCCGGGGCGGGCACTGAAAACGTGATCACTGACCTGCCGGCGGCGACGACGCCGGCCCAGGGGACCGGGCTGAGCGCGGAGTCGCCCTCCGCACCGGCGACGTCCGTAACGACGAAGCCGGCGACTCCGCCGCGCACGCGGAACACGACAGCCGGCACGGCGTCCGGGGCGGGCTCGGGGAAGGGATCGGGCTCAGGGACAAGATCGGGCGCCGGATCGGGCACGGGATCGGGCACGGGATCAGGCACGGGATCAGGCACGTCGACGGCCCCGCCGGCTGAGCCTCCGCCAAACACCGGCTGGTCGGCCCCAACCTCGACGTGGCCCAGCGGCAATGCCACCGCAACGCCGACCGCGCCGCCGGTTGCCACGCCCCCGGTCGTCGAGCCGCCTGCGCCGCCGCCGCCACCTCCGGGCCCGCCGCCCAAGGTGTTCGAAGAGCTCGTGATCTCGGCGGATTCGGTGCTGGGCCTCCAGCTCGAGTCGACGGTGTCGAGCGAAGTGGCCAAGGTCGAAGATGCCGTGAACGCGAAGGTGACGCGTGACGTGAAGGTCGGGCCCGACGTGGCGGTCCCGGCGGGCACGAAGGTGCTCGGCTCGGTGATGCTGGTCGAGCGCGGCGGCAAGATGAAGGACAAGGCCCGCGTGAGCGTGCGGTTCCACACGCTGGTGATGGCCGACGGCACGCGCCTCGCGATCAATACCGACGCGATCATCCGCGAAGGCAAGTCGCCTAGCCAGGAGAGCGCGGCCAAGGTCGGCGCGGCCGCGGTGGGCGGCGCCATCCTCGGCGCGATCCTCGGCGGCGGCAAGGGCGCGGCGATTGGCGGCTCGGTCGGCGCGGCGGGCGGCACCGCGGCGGTGATGGCCGGCGGCCGCAACCCGGCGGTGCTGAACGCCGGCACCGCGGTGACCGTGCGCCTGCAGCAGCCGGTGAGCGTCACCATCGAGCGCGACCCGCAGCAGTAACCCAGGGTCGCAGCCCCGGGGACGGGGCGAATATTCCGTGCCAGTGCGAAATATTTGCAGCGTCCAGGCGCGCTGCAAGAACGGTAATCAAACGGGCCCGCTTCCAAGCGGGCCCATCGTCTTTTCTGGCACAATGCGCGAAGCCTGCGACCGGTTTCAGAACCCGTTCTCGCGGCAGAAACTGACCGCCGCACGCAGGTGATGAAGCCGTCCCCAGTGGAGGCCGCGCGTGAGCATACCGACCACTCCATCCACTCCATCCACCCTGTCCATCCCGGAGGCCCCAGCCACCGGCAACATGAGCCCTGCGCAGTTCCGCGCGCACGGCCACGCCATGGTCGAGTGGATCGCGCGCTACATGGAACACGTTGAGGACTACCCTGTCCTGGCGCGCGTGGCGCCCGGCGACATCCGCCGCGCCTTGCCGTCGTCCGCGCCTGACGCGCCCGAACCGTTCGAGCAGGTGATGGCGGACTTCGATCGGATCCTCGTCCCCGGCCTCACGCACTGGAGCCACCCGGGGTTCATGGCGTACTTCGGGATCAGCGCAAGCGCGCCCGGCGTGCTCGCGGACTTCATCGCGTCGGCGCTGAATCAGCAGGCGATGCTCTGGCGCACGTCGCCGGCGGCGACGGAACTCGAGGAGGTTGCACTCGGCTGGCTGCGGCAACTCATCGGCCTGCCGGAGGCTTTCGAAGGCGTCATCTACGACACGGCGTCGATCTCGTCGCTGCACGCTCTGGCGGCTGCGCGCGAGCTGGCCGTGCCCGGCGTGCGCCAGCTTGGCCTCCCCGGCCGACCCGACGTTCCGCGGCTGCGCGTCTACTGCTCGGACCAGGCGCATTCGTCCATCGACAAGGGCGTCATCCTCGCGGGACTCGGGCACGAGGCGCTGCGCCGGATCCCGAGCGATGCCGACTACCGGATGCAGCCCGACCTGCTGCGCGCCGCGATCGCCGACGACCGGGCGGCCGGGATTCGGCCACTGGCCGTCGTGGCCACCGTCGGCACCACCTCGACGACGAGCGTCGATCCGGTGGCGGCCATTGCAGACATCTGCGAGGCCGAGGGGATCTGGCTGCACGTGGACGCCGCGTACGCCGGCGTCACGGCGATGCTGCCCGAGTGCGCCGCGCATTTCGCCGGGCTCGGCCGCGCCGACTCCGTCGTGACCAATCCGCACAAGTGGCTCTTCACACCGTTCGATCTCAGCGCCTTCTACTGCCGTCGCATGGATGTGATTCGTCAGGCGTTCTCGCTCACGCCCGAGTATCTGAAGACCCCGGACGCGGCGCGCAACCTGATGGACACCGGCGTGCAACTGGGCCGGCGGTTCCGTTCGCTCAAGCTGTGGATGATCCTGCGCTACTTCGGCGCGGATGGCGTGCGCGCGCGGCTGCGTGCGCACATCGCCCTGGCACAGGCGTTCGCGGGGTGGGTGGATGCGAGCCCGGAGTTCGAGCGGCTCGCGCCGGTGCCGTTCAGCGTCGTGTGCTTCCGCGCGAAGCCCGCCGGCCGCGCGTGGACCGAGGCCGGACTGGCGGCGCTGAACGAGCGGATCATGACGCGCGTCAACGCCGGCGGCGAGGTCTTCCTGTCGCACACCGTCCTGCGCGGACGCTTCACCCTGCGCATCGCCATCGGGAACCTCGACACGACCCAGCGCCACGTCGCCCGAGCCTGGGAGCTCATACGAGAGGCGCTCGCGGCAGAGACGGCGTAGGTGGCAAGAATTGAAATTCAGGGACAGGTACAATTTCTCAAGATCGAGCCCAAAATGAGAAATTGTACCTGTCCCTGATTTACAGGATGACGGGGATGCGGCGGGCGGCGCGGGCACCGCGGGGCGTGACGTCGAGGGCGCACGCGAGTACCAGGACGCCGGCGCGGGCCGCACCGCGCAGGGCGCGGCCGAATTCCGGATCGATCTCGTCCTCGGGCGCCACCGATTCGACATCCCCGCGCTGCGCGACGAACACAATCGCGGTCGGATGACGACGTCGCGCGAGCGCCGCGAGTTCGTCACAGTGGCGCGCGCCGCGCGCGGTGACCGCGTCCGGGAACAACCCGGCCGCGCCGATCGCCAGAGACACGGACTTCACCTCGACGAGCCGGCCGCCGAGTTGGAAATCGAACCGCGAGCGGCCGTGGACGACTTCGCGGCGAATCTCGATCGCGCCCGCTCCACCCCGACCTGACCCGCCTGCAGCCTCCGCCGATCCGGCACCGCGTCCCGCTCCCAACTCCGGAAACAGCCCCGCCGACACCAGCACCGGGAAGACGCGGTTCGCGTATGTAGTCACCGTGCCGACCCACGTCCGCTTCACCCGCGCGGCGAGCATCGTGTAGCGGAGCGTGCGGGGCGGGGGCAGCGGCCCTTCGAGGGCGACGCGGCAGCCGGGGGCGAGCACGCCCGTCAGACGCCCGGGATTCGGCACGTGCGCCTCGACGATGACGCCGTCGGCCAGTACGACGCGCGCGGCGAACCGATGCGGGCGCTCGACGAATCGGCCGTGGAGCACGGCGGTCTGCGTGCCGACGCGCGGCCCTTTGATGAAGATCCTGGCCGTCATGTCAGGTCGCACCCTTCACGGTCACGTGCGCGCGTCATCCCTGCACGGTGCCACACCGGCTCAGGGATTGTCACGCGAATCCGGCGCCCTCGTCCCGCGATCCGCAAGGCCCAGACACCTACTCGCCCACCGGCATCTGGGGTGATGCGACGCTCGCCACTCGCGAGAAGGGCCGGCGGGTGGTCGAGGCCATGGTCGACGGGATGGTCAGGGAGATCGAGACCCAGCGCGGCACGCCTGTGGCGAAGCGGTAGCCGGATCCGGCTGAAGCCGGATCCCACGAATGCGACAGTCTGGGTCCCACCGACGAGGCGGTGACGAGGCGGCTGTGCGATAATGCTCGTGGACCCGTTCGACCAGTTTGGGAGGCTTAATGAGATTCCGCAATTTCGTGTCGCAGATCCTCGCCGGTGTGTTCATCGCCGGTCTGCTCACCACCGGCGCGCTGGCCCAGTCCAAGCAGGTGCCCCAGGTGAAGATGCCGGAGCCTGGCGTGCCGCAGATCATGACCATGGAAGGCCGCTACGTTCGCGCGGCCTACAACAACGAGGGATACGTCATCCTCGGCTACCAGGTCGCCAACCTCTCGGTGGGCGAGCCGTGGATCCTGCTCGAGGTCGGCATGACCGTGCTTGGCAACACGCCCGACTTCAAGCTGACCAGGGACGCGCTGTCGCTCTCGACCCCGGACGGCAAGACCGTCCCGTTGCCGTCGAACGGGGACTTTCAGAAGGCCAACCTGGCCGCGCTGCAACAGCGGGCGAATGTGACGCGCGACTCCATCAACTACTTTCCGTCCCAGGCGAGCCGGGCCTGCCGCGTCGGCTTCTTCGCGGAACTGGCGCAGCGGGCGATGGCGTGGGACGAAGTGGAGATGTCGTCGCAGCGCGCCTGCCTCGGCCGCCTCTATTTCCCGGTCGCTGGGGGCATCACCTATGGCCAGCACTTCCTGAACGTGAAGTTCCAGAATGGCGTCATCCGTGTGCCGTTCCGCATCCTGACGAAGGAAGAGGACAAGCTGCTCGACAAGAACTACAAGGACATCAAGAAGCAGGTTGAGGAAGCGTTCGCGCCGAAGAAGAAGTAGCGATTTACCGCGGTCCGACGGCAAGAGCGGCCTGCGCCCGTGCGAGCAGCGCCTTCGCGTCGAACACTTCGCCGCCGCGGACCACGGTGGTGATCTTCTGCAGGTCCTGGATCCGTTTCAGCGGATCGCCCTGGACGATGATGAAATTGGCCTCGACGCCCGGTGCGCCGAGGCCAATTTCTTTGTCGGAGCCCATCAGATCCGCGGCGTTCGTGGTGGCCGTGCGCAGCGCGTCCTCCGGGCTGAGCCCGGCGCGCACCAGCGCGCTCAGTTCCAGGTGCAGGCCGATCCCTGGCGGCGGATAGCCACGCCATTCGAATCCCGAACCGGCCGCGACGCGCCCGCCAGCGCGCACGAACTGGGCCACGAACGCCGCTTGAAGCGCCCATACGCGCTTCGCCTTTGCGACATCGGCCGGCGCGAGCGCTTTCAGTTCGTTGGCGATCGCCGCGCGCCGCGCCTCCGGCAGCAGCGCGAGCGCCGGGCTGTCGATCACCTCGTCCGGATACGCGCGCATGCGCGTCGCCGCCAGCATCGGGACGAGCACCGCCCGCGATCGCAGCAGGCGCGTGCGCAGCGCGATGAGATCCTTGGCGGGCGCCGCCAGCCACGCGTCCTCCGACGAGCCGCCCCGCGGCTTGAGCGGGAACTCCAGCGATTCGATCGACGCGACGCGCAGGTCGGCGAGCTCGGCCAGCGACGAGGCGCCTGGCCACGCGCTGATCCGGACGGGCGTGTCTTTCGCCGCGGCCAGCATCGCCTTGATGATGTCCGGCGAAAGGTTGTCGTAGGCGGCGATCCAGTCCACGCCCGCGGCCACCTGCTGCTGGACTTCGGCCGCGGCCGTCCGCGCGTCCGGCGCATCGAACAGCCAGCGCCCAGGCGTGGCTCCCTGCTGGATGCCGCGGCCGCTGGTCACCAGGCGCGGCGCCAGGATCGTGCCCGATCGCGCCCGCGCGCGCTGCCCGACGGCCCAACTGGTCCGCGCATTCAGCACGCGGTACGTGGTCACGCCATGGGCGAGACCCATCAGATAGCTATAGTCGGAATCCAGATCCGCGGTCGGCGCGGCCCACGCGTGCGCGTCGATCAGGCCCGGCACGACGATGCCGCCGTCCGTCTTCAAGGTGGTGGCCGACGCGGGCAGATTGGCCGGCATCTCGGGGGTCATGCTCTTGATGCGGCCGTCTTCGATCACGATCGTGGCCGGCGGCAGGTATGCTCCGCTGGCGGCATCGAGCACGCGCGCGCCCGGGATGACGATGACCGCTGACCTGCGGGGCGTCTGCGCCGGAGCCGGCGCTGGTTTCGCGGGCGCTGGTACTGGCTTCGCCGGTGCTGGTACTGGCTTCGCCGGTGCTGGTACTGGCTTCGCCGGTGCTGGTACTGGCTTCGCCGGTGCTGGTACTGGCTTCGCCGGTGCTGCGGTCCCGGCCGGCGGCTTCTGGGCGAGCGCCGTCACCGCCAGCGCGGTGACGGCCAGCGCGGCGACGACGGCGAGCGCGAGCACCAGGGCGAGCGCGGATCGAAGATGGCGGCTGGCCTGGATACGGCGGCTGGCTGGGCGTGGCGTGGCGTCGCGCATTATGCTGCCCGCATGATACCCGACGCTTAGACGTTTCGCCGGGAACGCGCAAATATCGGAAACGTCGTGCTGACGGTGTGGCCGTCGTGTGTCGCAGCTCGAGCTATTTCAGCTTCAGTCCCGTGATCTTCAGCGGCCTGGTCACGGTGCCCAATTCCTCGGTCCCGAGGAAGACCAGTTCCGCGCCGGCGAGCCATTGATCATCGAAGCCGATCCGTTTGATCGTCTCCAGACCGGGCGTGAACTCGAGACGCCGCGTTTCGGTGCCAACCCGATCGAGGAAGAGCCCGAAGTTCATCCACAGGGACGATATGCGCGCCTGTGTTCGGTAGATGCCCACCTTCCGTGCCTGATTGTAAAGGACGACAGCGTTCCCGAGTTCCAGCAGCGAACGCCTGGGACCTGAAACGACGGCGGTCCTGATGGTGACGACGACCCCGTCGAAACTCCGGTCGACCGCGGTCACCGTCACCGGAGACCGACCGACCCGTGCCGTGGCACCGGGGGTCAGAGGTACTCTGGTCGCTGCCGTGTACCGGTAAGCTCTCAGCGTCACCTGGGCATCGAGCCCGGCACGCCGTTCAACCAAACGCTGGTAGGTTCCCTCAGGCATCGCGGTCAACGCCGTCGTGGGCACACGTGCAGAGGAGCCGGCAGGAATCACCAACTCCGATCCGCTCAGCGCCATCCGCATGCTGCGGAAGGGCTGGCCGTCGACCGTCGAGGACGGGGCGTTCTGAAAGCCGACTCCCGCCCCCGATGTTTGCCACGGAATGTCTCCACTGCCTGGTACATGGAGCGTCGATCGGAGGCTGATTACGGAGAACATCACGTCCGGGGGCGCTCCGGAGACGTCGAGATTCCCATGGACTCTCACCTGCCTGGCTTCGTTCCCCTCGCCGCCAAGCAGGGGGTTGACGACCCACGTCGAGTCCGGCACAACGGCAACGGTGATCCGTTCCGAGCCGGCGAGCGTGACGTTGGCGGGCCTGGGCGTCCAGTCACCCCAGGTCCAGTGAATGGACGTGAGCGCCACGACGGTCGAACACAGCACGACGCCGATGAGCACGGCGGCCATAGCCAGCCGGCGGGTCAGGTAGACGATCGCCAGCGCCGCGATGCCGCCGGCGCACATCAGCACCGACCAGACAGCCTGCGGCGTCCACGATCCGGTCGCTTCGATCTGGGGTAACAACGCCCGCAGCGGCTTCTCCAGCGTCGTCATGGCCGTGGCATAGATCGCCACGACCGCAAAGCCCGCGACGACGAAATGCGCGATCGTGTCCGTGATCGCGGCGGCCATGAGGACGATGCCGGCCATCATGGCCTGATCGAATGCGACCAGCAGTCCGCCGTAGGCAGCGTCCGGAATCCCCAGGCCAAGCCAGGCAAATAGGACGAACGTCACCGCAGCGGGCGCGCCCACGACCCACAACGCGATCCAGGCGACCTTGCTCGCCCACATTGTGCCGCCGGTGATCGGCCGCGTCCGCCAGAACGCCGTCGTCCCGACAGCCGGGTCCCGATGGATCACCAGGACCGTGAGGACGACGGTCACGATGACGCGTATCGTCATGACGAGGATGTCGGGGCTGTACGGCATGCCGCGCCGGACGTCCATCCACGCGCCGGGGTCCCAGACCAGCAGCGCGGCCTGCGCGCCCAACGCGACGCCCCACACGGCGAGATAGAGCGCGAGGCCTCGCGTATCGGTCCACACCTGGTGGCAAGTCGTGCGCAGCATCGCCATCATTTCGCGATCCCCGCCATCATTTCGCGATCCCCGCCGTCATTTCGCGACCCCCGCCGTCAGGACCGGCACCTCGGCCGAGCGAGTGAACATTCCGAGATCCACGGGCATCAGCACCACCAGTTCCGCACCATCCACCCATGCGTTGGTGAGCGCGATCGTCCCGTTGGCGGGACGCTGGCTGTCGAACTCGAAGCGCCGCAGTCCGGTGCCTGGACCGAAGCGTGTGGTCCCCAACGTCAGGAACGTGTTGCTGGTTTGCTGGTCGGTGAAGAACAGGGCTTCCCGGCGCGCCCGATTCCGGAGCATGTAGTGCACCCCGCCTCGCCGGGCGACGTTGGCGTCGAAGGGCGACACGAACGCCGTCCGGATGGTCACGACGATGCCGCGTGGCGTACGCTCCACCAAGGTGACGCGCAGCCAGCGATCCGGCAGCGCGTAGGAGGCGCCCGCGCGCAGCGGCACGGCCGCGCCCACGCGGTACCGATAGGCCTTGACGACCACCTCGGCACGCAGGATGCCGCCACCCTTTGCCGCAAACGCCCTGTACGTATCGATCGGCCACTCGGCGAGGTACGCGCGGTACAGAGGCGTGGCCAGTAACGACACGGACGGGACCGCGAGCCTGTCGACCGCCAGAGCCTGGCGGATGCTCCGAAGCAGCTGATCGTCCGCCGTGGAGGGCGCGTTCGTCCACCAGGCGCCCCGCCGCTGAGACTCGGACCATCGGATCATCGTGGAAGGCTCCGCAGCCGTTCTCGCGACCGACGATCGGACGCCGACAGGTTCCAGCACATCGGTATCGGAGGGTGAATTCGCCCACACCGTGGTGCTCAGCGCGCGGCCCGTCACGACAAGTCCTGATGAACCGGTCACGCCGGCGGGCTCGTCCGTGACGTTGTCACCGAGCCGCACCTCGACGTCAGCCGGCGGCGTGTACGTGCGGCTGCTCCCGGTGGCCGGGTCTAGCCCCGGCGTGTTCCGCACGACGACGAGGGTTCCCTGGGCCACCACGAGGCAGACGCCGGCAAGCACCCAGGTGCGGAACCGGCGGCGCGTGATGTACTGATGCGCGCTCACGACGAGCGCACCGGCGACGACGGCGAGCATCCACGCGTTCAGGATTGCGTTGAGCCCCGCCAGCGTGAAGGAGGGCAGCGAATCCTGCCACGCGCGCGCGGTGAGGGTTGCGAACCAGACCGCGGTGAAGGCCGCCAGACTCGCCACCACGAAGTGAGCCAGCGTCGCGGTGACGGATGCAGACATGACAGCGAACGCCGCGCACGCCGTCTGTTCGGTCAGCAGTTGCCAGGCGGCCTCCCACGCGCTGCCGGCGCTGAGGCCGAGGCCGACGAAGAGCGCCCACGCCAGCGCCGCCGGCAGCAGGAGGCACCAGCCGGCGATCGACGTCAGTTTGGCCGCCCACATCGCCAACGGGCGGATCGGCCGGGTCAGCCAGAACGCGGTGGTCCCAACGGCGGTGTCGCGCTGGATGAGCAGCGCGGTGAGGATCACCGTCATCGCGAGGCGCATCACGATCACGCCCTGGCTCATGTTGACGTCTGCCCGGTCGTTCCCGGAACCGACGAACATCGGCCCGACGGCGACGACTCCTAGCTGCAGCACGAGGATGCCAACCCAGACGGCGAGCGGCCCTCGCAGCGCGCGCGCGTCGTTCCACACGAGATGCCGAATCGTGGTCCACATCGCCGCGTCCCCTACTCCGACAGCCGGTAGACCCGCGCGAGCGTGATGAAGATCTGACGCAGCGACATCGGCGAGACGATGACGTCGCGCGCTGAAGGGTAGCGCCCGCGCACCGCCGCGCCAATGTCGCTGTCGCTGAAAGCGCTGTCGACGAAGCGGATGGTGTGGCCGGCGGCTTCCTGCCCGAGCCACGCAGCCGGTGCGTCCGCGACAACCCTCGCGTCGCCATCCACGAGGACCTCGATTTGCCGGAAGCGCGCGAGCATCGTCGAGACGGGCTCGGCCAGTTCGAGTCTTCCGCGGTTGATGATGCCGATCCAGTCGGCGAGGCGTTCGACTTCGTCGATGTCGTGCGACGAGATGAACACCGTCCAGGGGCGCTCGCCGCCGGCGACCTCGAGGATGCCCTGCGAGAACTCCTCGCGCACGAGCGCGTCCAATCCCGCGAACGGCTCGTCCATCACGAGCAGTTCCGGCCTGTACGCCAGCGACACCACCAGCGCGGCCTTCATCTTCATGCCGCGGGAGCAGTTCTTCAGGGGCCGCGTCCGTGGCAGGTCGAGCTGACGCAGGAGCGCGTCGGCGAACGACGCATCCCACGTCGGATAGAAGGGGCGGCAGTAGGCCATCAGGTCCGCCACCGACATCCACTCGGGC
>Ga0315273_10011948_pt1 | contig 11118 bp, 1 predicted proteins | sample YL17G02_0_MG_FD_205753 | JGI IMG/M metagenome (GOLD analysis project Ga0315273, IMG submission 205753) | Sediment microbial communities from Yellowstone Lake, YNP, Wyoming, USA - YL17G02_0 | ecosystem: Environmental > Aquatic > Freshwater > Lake > Sediment | place: USA: Wyoming | collected...
CTTTGGTATCTTCATGGGCTCATCGAGAAAGGGGACCACGTATATTCGGTCACCTTTCGGCGCGATGAGGTCCAATCCGACGTGGAACGGGCCAAGAGGCCGGAGAAGCACCGCGTCTACTTGGGCATAAAGGTCGAACGGATGGAGTTCCACGAGTTCTCGGACAGGCTCCGGGTCCTGGGCACCATCGTCGAGGGGGACGAGGCTTACAGCAGCCATCACACCTTCAACTTGACAATTGGGGATGAACTGGCCATCATAAAGGACGAGTGGAGGCCGCATCACCTGGAGCGTCTCGACGAGGCGGTCGCTGCCAGCAAGGTCCCGAACGTGATAATCGTGTCCATGGACGACGAGGGGGCCACCATCGCCGAGCTGCGGTCCCAGGGCGTCCGCCAGGTCGCCTTCATAGAGAGCCATGCCACCGGGAAGTTGTTCTCGGAGAAACAGGGCGAGAGGGACGACAAGGCCAACGCGTACTTCGGCCAGGTGCTTGCCAAGGTGGACCAGCTCTCGTCGGTGGCCGAGGGCGAGCCCGTAGACGTCGTCATATGCGGGCCCGGTTTCACAAGGGAGGGTTTCGCCCGGTACCTCGAAGACAAGCATTCGAAGGTCCCGATGTTCACCGAGGGGACGGCCCATGCAGGGATGAACGGTGTCAACGAGGTGCTCAAGTCCGGCGTAACGAAGGTTGTGGAGCGTTCCAAGGCCGCGGAGCAGGCCCTCCTCATGGACAGATTGATGGTAGAGATAGCCAAGGACGGGGCATATGCATATGGGCACCAGCAGGTGATGGCGGCGCTCGAGGCAGGCTCGGTCGAGATATTGCTGGTCACGGAAGAGGTGATGAGGACCGAGATGATGGACAGGCTGTCCGCACTTGCGCACAAATGCAGGGCCCGGGTCACCATCCTCCCGACCACGAATGATGCCGGCGGACGGCTCAAGGGGCTCGGCGGGGTCGCTGCGCTGTTGAGGTACAAGATGGGATGATGGGCCGTTTCAGATCCATGGGTTCTGAAATGTCCATGATCAGGATATACAAATAAAATTGGGGGGACACGGGTCGATGCCCATGTCCGGTCCATCTCCATTTACGGGTCTACAATGCCACCCTTGCCTCGTCCGCGAACCTCGCGGCCTCCTGATAGTTGTTGTTGGAGAAGTGGATGCGCCCGAGCTTCAGCAGGCTCTCGGCCAAGAAGGTATCCTTGCCCTGTGTCTTTGCAGACTCGACGACCATTGACACATCGTTCAGGGCATCGCCTGCCGTGTCCTCGCTGTGTATCTCCCCAGCGGCGGTCTCGCTACCCGCGCTCATTGAGGCGCCTGGAACCTCCGCAACGAGCATGGCCGTGACACCCTGGTCCGCGTACTGCGGTGCCTCTGCCGGGGCCTGGGCCTCGTAAGCTGCTGCCGACGTTCCGAGGGCTGCGTCTCCGGCAACGACCGCTCCGGCGCCGACCGCTGCGTAATAGGCCGCGTTCGGGTCATAGGCCGGGTAAGGGGCCGGTGCCTGGTATGGCTGTATGACCGGGGAGGCCGTCCCCTGGGTCGGAGGCATTTGGGACGGGGGCGGGGTCGGCGATACCGCCGGGGCTCCGCCCGCCGCCGGCGCCATCTGCGGCTCCTTGCCCTTCTTCTTCCTCATGGCGAGGCCTGCACCCACGGCCGCGGCAACGATTACCACTGCCAGGATGATGATCCACCATGGGAAGCCCGATGTCGTGCCTGTCTTGCCGCCCTTCGTGGTCTCCTTTACGGTCACGTTGAAGGACGACGGGGTGGACAGCTTCCCGTCGGAGACGCTGAACCGTATCATGTAGTCCCCGGTCTGGGCATCGGTCGGCTTCCAGGTTATCAGGCCTGTCGAATCGATTGCAAGGCCCTGCGGCGGGCTTATCAGGTTGAAGGACAGGACGTCCCTTTCTGCGTCCGTGGCCACCACCTGCACCGATAGTGTCGTGCCGGCAACCATTATCTTGTTGCCTATGGCAGTAATCGCTGGCGCGGTGTTGACCACCGTGGCCGGCGACACCGTTATATTGAACCTCTGCACCATAGGTGTCTTCCCGTCCGTGGCCTGGATGACCACTTCGAAGGTCCCGACCTGGTTCTTCCTGGGGGTCCATATGACGACACCGTTCGATATCTCCATGCCTGCCGGACCTGAGGACAGTACGATGTCCACCTTGTCACCCAGGTCCTGGTCCAATGCGACCGGTGCGTAGCTCCACTCCTCGCCCACGGTGGCGTTGAGCCTGTCCGGGGTGGTGGTGAACGTGGGCGGGTTGTTGGCGCCCGGGCTTACCGTCACTGTGAAGTCCTGGTAGACCGAGACCTTGCCGTCGGAGACGCTTATGGAGAACTGCTGGGCCCCGACCTCGGATGCTGTCGGCGTCCATGTCAGGGTCTTGCCATGGAACGTCACGGGCATTGGCCCAGATACCAGCATTATGGTCAGCATGTCCGTTGCGTCCTCATCGCTTATCTCCATCTCGTAGACCCATTCCTCGTCAACGGTCGCCGTAGTGTCCGGTTCGCTCTTTATTACCGGCGGGTGGTTGGGCGGCGGGATGCTCACCACGAGGGTCCATACCGCCACGACGGTGCTGTTCAGCTTCCCGTCAGTGGCCACAATGGTCCAGTAGTAGGTGCCATCGACCAAGGCGGCCATGTTATAGGCCGTAGCTGTCTGGGTCGTCGTCGGTGCGTTCGGGAGCGTCGTCGCAATGAAGGGCGCGCTCGAGAAGTACACGTAGTACGTCAGGGCGTTCCCCTCCGGGTCGCTGGCGCTCCAGGTCAGGTTGATGCTTGTGGTTGTCACGGTCGCCTTGTCCGCTGGCGTAAGGAGCGTCACAGTGGGCGCGCTGTTGAGCGCCACCGTGACCTTCCAGACCGCTGGTGAGGTGCCGTTCTCCTTCCCGTCCTTCGGTATGATGGTCCAGTAATAGGTCCCGTTCACGACGCCCGTGATGTTGTGCATCGTGCCCGTCACGGTCGCCAGCGGCGCTGGCGCGTTCAGTGGGTCGATGATGGCCGTGGACCAGAACACGAAGTAGGAGAGTGCGTCACTTTCGGCGTCGCTACCGCTCCATCTCAGGCTCACGATGCTCGTGTCCACGGTCGTCCCGTTGGCAGGCGAGAGCAAAGTGGCCGTCGGCGGCGTGTTCAGGCCCACTGTGAACTGCCACACCGTCGGGGCGGTGCCGTTCTCCTTGCCGTCCCTCGGTATGACGGTCCAGTAGTAGGTGCCGTTGACGAGGCCTATCGCGACGTAGGTCCCTGTCGTTACCGTCGATATCGGTGCGGGCGGGTTGCCCAGGTTTATGGGGCCCGACGCCAGCAGAACGTAATAGCTGAGCGCATCGCCCTCGGCATCGCTGCCGCTCCAGGTAAGGGTCACCGTCGACCGGTAGCAGGTGTTGCTGTTCGTCGGCGATATCAGGGTCGCGGTAGGCGGGTTGTTGAGGCTGACCGTGAACTGCCACGGCATCGCCACAGTGCCGTTCTCCTTCCCGTCGGAGGCTCGGACGCTCCAGTAATAGGTCCCGTTCGTCATGCCGGTTGAGGACCATGTGGTCGCCGTGACCGTCGCAACGGGCGTGCCCGGCGCTGCCGGGGTTATGGGGCTCGTGGACCTGAAGACGTAGTAGGTCATTGTGTCCCCTTCCCCATCAGTGCCGGTCCAGGTCAGGCTGGCGCTCGACCTCAGGATGGTCCCGCTGTTCGTTGGACCGGAGAGCGTCACCGTCGGCAATGTGTTTATGCTTATGGTGAAGCTCCACACTGTCGCCGCAGTGCCGTTCTCATAGCTATCGTTCGGGATGACGGTCCAGTTGTAGGTGCCGTTCGCCAGGCCCGTAGAGTTGAACCATATATTGGTAGTCGTGGCCACGGGCGTGCCCGGGCTGGCCGGGTTTATGGGCCCCGTCGAACGGAACACGTAATAGGTCACCGGGTCGCCATCGGAGTCTGTGCCTGTCCAGTTGAGGACCGCCCAGTTCCTGTAGACAACGAGGCTTGTCGTGGGGGTCAGCAATGTCACGGTCGGCTTGCTGTTGGCCACGCACGTGAACATCCTAACGGCCGCGATGGTCCCGTTCTCCTTCCCGTCGAAGGGCAGCACCGTCCAATTGTAGGTCCGTCTCGACAGCCCGCTGGCGTTGAACCATGGGCTCGAGGTCGTTGCGACGGGCGTGCCGGGGCTCGCCGGATTGATGGCCCCTGTGCTCAGGAACACATAGTAGGTGATGGGGTCGCCCTGTCCATCGCTGCCGGACCATGTCAGGTTCACCCAGTTCAGGAGGACCGTCGCGCTGTCCGCCGGCGATGTCAATGAGACCGAGGGTGGCGTGTTTATGCTTATGATGAAGGACCTCGGTGTTGCCGCAACGCCATCCTCCTTGCCATCGTTCGCCCTAATGGTCCAGTAGTAGGTCCCGTTCGCCATTCCCGTCGTGTTGAACCACAGGCTCGAGGTAGTTCCGATGGGCGTGCCCGGGTTCATCGGGTCTATGGGGCTGGTGGACCGGAACACGGAGTAGGTCATCGCGTCCCCTTCGCCGTCGCTCGCGGTCCAGGAGAGGTTCGCCCAGTTCCTGTATATGGTCGCGCCATTGGCTGGCGATGACAGGGTCACCGTCGGCAGCGTGTTTATGCTGATTATGAAGTTGCGCGCCGTCGGTACCGGGCCATCTTCCTTCGTGTCGTTGGCCCTTACGGTCCAATAGTAGGTGCCGTTGGTGAGCCCGGTCGTGTTGAACCACAGGTTCGCGGTCGTTCCGATGGGCGTGCCCGGGTTCGCGGGGTTAATGGGGCTGGTGGACCGGAATATCGAATAGGTCATCGTGTCCCCTTCGCCATCGCTCGCCGTCCATGTCAGGTTCGCCCAGTTCCGGTATATGGTCGCACCGTTCGAGGGGGAGACCAATGTCACCGTCGGGAACGTGTTCACGTTGACCGTGAACTTCCAGGGGCTGGGACAGGTGCTGTTCTCGTAACCATCGTTCGCCACGACGGTCCAGTTGTAGGTGCCGTTGACGAGGCTGGTCGCGTTGTACCATTGGGTCGTGACCGTTGCCACTGGCGTCCCCGGGCTTGCGGGGTTTATAGCCCCGGTGCTCAGGAACACATAGTAGGTGAGCGGGTCACCGTACGGGTCCGTCCCTATCCATGTCAGGTTCATCCAGTTCCTGTAGGTGCTCGAGATGTTGGCAGGTGAGGCCAATGTCACGATAGGCCTGCTTGTGTGGAATATGTCGAAATTGCCGGACGTCGAGTTGATGCCCGTTATCGGGATGGAGGGGTTCGTATCGTTGGCCACTATCTCGATCTTGTAGGTGCCGTTGGGCGACGTTGTCGTGTCCCAGTTCCAGCTCGTGGTCCCGCCCGGCAGTGCGCCCGCCAGCAGGAACCTCTGACCGGAGCTCTGGTTTATTCTCCAGACATCGAACGTAAGCGTATCACCGTCGGGATCGCTGGCGGTCCAGGTAATGCTCTGGGTCCCTGTCCAGTTCTGCCCGCCCGATGGTGACGTTATGGACACGGACTGCCTCAGGTTGTAGTAGACCACCGTGTCCTTTATGTACGAGGTGACCAGCGGGTTGCTGGTGGCGAAATATGCCTTGTACTGGAACCAACGATAGTTGTTGTGGACCGAGTTGAGGGTTGCGGGGCTTGCGGTGTAATAGGTCCCCGTCGTCCCGTCAGGCCCTAGGAACGAGGCCGCGGTCAGGGCACCGGATGTGTTGGCGGTCCTGAATTGGAACCTCAGGTTCGTGTTCGCTGGGACCGTCCCGTTCCATGACAGGTTACCGAAGTAGGCTTGCCCGACGGCGTCCACGGCATTGGACGTGTAGTCTCCCGTCGTGTAAAACTTCGCGGATATGTTCACGGTCCAGGTGTCCGCTGTCCGTCCAAATAGCACGAAGGCGTTCCACAGGCGGTCATAGGCGATGCTCTTCGCCGTGGACGGCGCTGGGGCGTTCCCGGTCGGGAGCTGCCACCACAGGTTCATGGAGGCGTTGTAGACCCAGCTATCGTTCTGTGTGGTACCGGTGGTGCCTCCCCACAGATAGGTCACGTTGTCCTTCGAACTGAACTCCATGGAGAAGCCGTTGCGGGCCGTCGGGGCCCTCGCCGGGGCCATATTTATCCACGTGTTGTTGCTGATGTAGTACTGCCACGTGTCGGCAAGCCGCACGGACCCGGTATATCCACCGAAAATGACGAAGACCTTGTTGGCCGTGTCGTATACGATGCCGTTCTGATACCTGGCGCTCGGGGCCGTGGTCGGGTTCATCGGGGTCCAGGTGTTGTTGGCCACGCTGTACGTCCACGTGTCGCTCAGGTAGACGCTGCCAGTGCCGTAACCGCCGAACAGCATGAACTGTGCGCGGTTCGGGTCATAGGCCATCCCGGACAGCAGGTTGTACCTCGGGCTGGGCTCGGTGCCGGACGTTATGTTCGTCCAGAGCATTGTGGTCACATTGAGCTGCCACGTGTCGTTGAAGTATGTGGCGTTGAGAGGGTTGTACCCTCCGAACAGGACTATGGTCCTGTTCACCGGCTCATAGGCGAACGCCCCGCCGGACCTTGGCGGAGGTGATACCGTCGGGGTCACGTTGGTCCAGGTCCTGGTGCCATAATCATAGATCCATGTATCATTGTAGATCTCGGCCGGGGACAGGCACCTCCCTCCGAACAGCACGGTGACCTTGTTCACAGGGTCGTAGGTCATCATCTGCACGTATCTCATGCCGCCCGGGAACGGGGGGAACTTCTGGGTCCAGTTGTTCTGGCTGATATTGTACCACCACATGTCGCTCACATAGTATCCGACCGGCCCCTGGGGTATGAAGCCTCCGAAGCAGAGGACCGTCCTAAGGGTCGGTTCGTACACCATCTGCCCGACCCCGTGCAGGGGTGGCGTGTTCGTCGGGAAGTACTGGGTCCAGGTGTTGTTCGTGTAATTATATTCCCAAGTGTCATTGGCCACGGTGGCGAAGATTGCCCACGCACCGTGGAGTATCATGACCTTGTCATCCTTGTCATAGCAGTACCCGAACCGCTGCCTCGTGCCCGGGGTGGAACCGCTCGGGGCCATATTTGTCCAAGTGCTGTTGCTTACATTATAGGACCAGGTCTGGCCATTGGTAGTGTACATTTGTATGAGTTTGTTGGCCTCATCATATGCCAAGCCGAAGCCGTAGTCCTGCTTCGGGGGGGTGCCGGTCGTGGTACCTGTGACATTGGTCCAAGTGTTGTTAGCCACGTAGTAGTGCCATGTCTCGTTGTATACTCTATAGGAGGAGTCCTCGCCACCATACATCACTATGGCCCCGCTCCCTTCGTCGTAGGCCACGTGGCAACCATACATCGCCAGGGGGTTCGTCGAGGGCTTCTTGTCCGTCCATGTGTTCGTGGTCACGTTATATGTCCAAGTGTCATTGTAGAAGGTGCCTGACCCGCCGCTGTTGTATCCGCCATATTCCACCATGACGCCGTTCTTGGTATCATAGGCCATGTGGGCCATGCGGGCCCCTGGGGCGTCGGCCGGTCTCATGTTCTTCCATGCGTTCGTAGCGGCATCGTAGGTCCAGGTCAGGTTGTCGCTGCCCCCTCCGAAGAGCACGCTCACCTTGTTCACAGGGTCGTAAACGAAGCCGTTGTCGAACCTCGTGCCGGGCAGGCCGTCCGTGGTCTGTATCCAGTCCGGGGTCGTCGTGTTGTTCAAGTTCAGTGACACCCCGATGTTCGAGGTCGTCGCGTTGGCCTTCGTCCCAGCAGCGAAGTCATCAAAATCCTCCTGCTTGGAACTGAGGCCCATGGTGCCGATGTTGCAGGAAAGCAATATGGCAACGAAAACTACCGCTACTATAGATTTTCTGTGAGTCATCTGCCGGATCCCTCCTCCGGTATTGAAAACCACGAGTTATTTCATTTAAATAGATTTCACCCGATTTTGGGGGGTGTTTTACGAATCATGATAATTAACTTATTGGAATCGTAGACCTACTTTTTCGTTATTCATTGAAAAGGCCACGGGTGCATTCTTCTACGTCGGACGTGGGGGGAATGGCCATTTACTACACTGAGCGTAGCGATTCCTTGGACCGGCCCTTTGGTTTAAATAGGGCTTTATAAAGGGAGGCGGCTCAGACCATCTTCCTTGCCTTGTTTGCGTAATCTAATATTGAAAATGATATCGGACCCAGGACCGGTCCCCTGGCCCTAGGCATTGACATCCTATCGGGTCAATCGATCACATGGTAGACCAGTCTGCCGTACTCGATGGCCTTCGTGTAGTTTCCCTTCTCATAATATATGGAAGCTACCTTCATGGTGGCCTCGGCCCTTGTGACGTCCTTGCCGATGGACCGGGCATCCTCTATGGCCTCGATAGCGTCCGTTATCACGTCCGTGGCCTCCTCCTGGAGGATTATGTCCATCTGCGTGGATTGGGATGTCAGAGGCGGTGGCGGGAGCGGCATGACCGAGAGCGGCTGGACCGGGACCGCATAGGCTGTAGCGGATGCCACAGGGCGCGGGCGCATCACCGGCACCGGCCTCATGCCGGTCCGGATGACCTTGGCCTGCCCCTGCTGTATCGGCTGTGTCGCGACAGGGACCGGTGTTGGGGATAGATGAGAGGGCTGGACCGGTGCGGGTGCAGGAACCGATGGTTCAGCTGTCTGTTCTTGGCCCTTCTTCTTGCGCGCCGCGACGGCCACAACGGCCGCTACTACTATGACAACGAGCAGGATGAGCATCCACGGGAACCAGGCCATCGCACCGCTCGTGTTCCCCTTGCCCTTGGCGTTCACGGTGACGTTGAAAGAGGCGGAGACCGAATCCTTCCCGTCGGTGACTGTGAACAGGACCTCGGCCGTTCCTTGGTCCGCCTCCACGGGCGTCCAGGTTATCAGGCCTTTCGAATCGATCTTGAGGTCCTTGGGGGCCTTGTCTATGGTGAACATCAGGACGTCGTTGTCGATGTCCTTTGCCGATATCTGCACCGACAGATCATCCCCGACCCCCATGGTCCTGTCCGCTATCTTCGTTATCGTGGGCGGGTTGTTCGGCTTGCCCGGTTTGACGGTGATGGTGAAGCTCTGGAGCGCGCTTCCCTTCCCGTCCGAGGCCTGTATGGTCACCGAGTGGGTGCCCACCTGGTCCTCGGTCGGGGTCCATTTCACGGTCCCGTCCTGGATGGTCAACCCGTCCGGGCCCGATAATATCTTCAGCTCCACCTTGTCCCCGACATCGATGTCCTTCGTGATGGGCTTGTAGCTCCATTTGGTACCTATCTCGACCTCGCCCTTCGGTGGTTCCGATGTGAACGTCGGCGCATTGTTGATGGTCGCATAGTCCGACACCTTGAAGTACCATGTGCCACTCGTGCAGCTGCCCTTGGCATGACCATCGAATGGTATGACCGTCCAATAGTAGGTCTTGCCTTTGGCAAGCGGGGCCGTGATGGTGAAGCTGTTCACCGAGATGTCGGAGGCCACCCGCGCAGAATCCAAGAACGCATCGACCGAGGCCCTTGTCTCCGAAAGGAAGATGTCGAACGTCACGTTGTCCCCTTCATCATCACGGAACGTCCATACAAGGCCTGGGTTCAGGACCTCCACCGTAGAGCCGGATGCCGGCGTCGTCAGCGTGGCGGTAGGAGGATGGTTCGTCGATGGGGTGCCCACCATGAACATTCTGACGGCTGAGACGGTGCTGTTCACCTTGCCGTCATTGGCGATTATGGTCCAATAGTAGGTCGTGCCGTCCTCGAGCTCGTTCACCGTGTAGATGGGGTCCTTCGTCGTGGCGACCGGTGCCGGCAAGGAACCGGCATCGAACTGCGTGCTCGAGAACAGGATGTAGTAGTTGAGGGCGTCCCCTTCAGGGTCGTTACCCTGCCATTTGAGCGAGACGTGCGTTCCCGATACCATCGACTTGTCGTCGGGGAAGAGCATGGCGACGGTCGGTGGGCGGTTCAGCTTCACCGAGAATTTCCATACGACAGACGTCGTGCCGTTCTCCTTCCCGTCGTTCGGTATGATGGTCCAGTAATAGGTCCCGTTGAGGAGCCCTGTCATGGTGTAGTTCGTCATGGTCACCGTAGCATCTGGTGCGGGCGGCTTCGCTAGGTTGAAGGACGTCAAGGACACTATGACGTAATACTTTATTGGGTCGTTGTCAAGGTCGCTGCCTTCCCACGTGAACGTCACGCTCGATGTGTAGATATTCCCATTGTTGCTGGGGCCCAGCATGGTGATCGCTGGCGGACCGTTCAGGCTATTATTGTACTTCCAGGGGTCCGGGGCAGTTCCGTTCTCCTTCCCATCATTCGGGACCACGGTCCAATAATAGGTCCCGTTAACAAGCCCCGTCGCATTGTAACCCGGAGCGGTCACTGCCGCCACAGGCGTTGGTGGGCTTGTCATGTTTATAGGATTTGACGATAACAGGACGTAATAGGTCACCGGGTTCCCGTCCCCGTCGCCACCCGTCCAGTTCAGGACGGCCCATTCCCGATATACGATGCTACCGTTGGTCGGCGATTTTAACGTAGCGGTTGGTGGCCGGTTGATTGCCACCAGGAAGGAATAGGGGGTTGGGGCAGTTCCGTTCTCCTTCCCATCATTCGGGACCACGGTCCAATAATAGGTCCCGTTCATCAAGTTGGTCGCGGTGTAGCTCGATTTGTTGACATAGGCGACCGGGGCTGGCAGGTTGGCGAGGTTTATGGGCGTGGTCGATAGGAGCACGTAATAGTTCAGAACATCGCCCTGGCCATCGTTCCCGGCCCAGGTCAATGTGACGTTCGATCTCAAGGCCGTGCCACCATCTGCTGGCGAGACTAGGTTAACCGTCGGAGGCGTGTTCACGCTCATGTTGAACCTCCACGGGGTCGGGGCCGGTCCGTCCTCCTTCCCGTCGTTGCCCCTGACGGTCCAATTATAGGTGCCGTTCACCATGCTCGTCGCATTGAACCATGTGTTGGAGGTTGTGGTAAATGGAGTTCCAGGGTTGTAGATGTCGATGGGGCCGGTGGTTAGGAAAACAAAGAAGGTTATTGGGTTCGAATCCCCGTCGCTGCCGGTCCATGTCAGGTTG
>Ga0315273_10011949_pt1 | contig 11117 bp, 8 predicted proteins | sample YL17G02_0_MG_FD_205753 | JGI IMG/M metagenome (GOLD analysis project Ga0315273, IMG submission 205753) | Sediment microbial communities from Yellowstone Lake, YNP, Wyoming, USA - YL17G02_0 | ecosystem: Environmental > Aquatic > Freshwater > Lake > Sediment | place: USA: Wyoming | collected...
CGATCACGACGCCCAAGCATCGAGTACACATTGGCTCGAGCAGCGTGCTGCGCCGTTGCCGTCGATTCACCTGGTTGCGGCCCATCAGCGCACCGCGATGTACACCACGCGTTCGTTTCAACAGCGCATGCCGAACGACGTGGAGCGCATCATCATCGATACACCCTCCGCAGTCTCCGATCGCGATCTCGATTCGCTGTTGCATGGAATTGATGCCATCCTGGTGCCGCTGTTGCCTTCATCGATCGATATGCGGGCGGGCGAGCGCTTTATCGCACAACTGCTGAACCATCGAGCGTACCGCGCGCGCCCCGCGCCCGTTGGCGTCATCGCCAACCGAGTGCGCCAAAACACCCGAACACACGCGAAGCTCACCCAATTCCTCGCCTGTCTGGACGTAGCCACGGTGGCCACTTTCAGAGACAACGCGCTGTATACGCGTTTGGCGGAGGATGGCACCGGTGTATTCGATGACGTGTCAGATCGAAGCGCTGAAAGGGAAGCGCACGAGTGGAGCAAGCTGATGCACTGGATCGATACAGTAACCGCTGCTAGAACCGGTACCCAACTCGGGCCGCGGTCCGCACCTCCGCATCAACGCAACGCTCAGTCGGCCGAGGCCTGACCACAAGCTGCTGGCAAACGCGCAAATCTTTCGCGATCCAACGCCGCTCATATCGAGATCCTGACGCGTGATCGTCATTTCCGATGTCACGCTCAAACGCGGCGGAGAGGTGCTGTTCGAGCACCTTGATTTGACTCTGCATCCAGGCCACCGCATTGGTATCGTTGGTCGCAATGGTGTCGGCAAGTCGAGTCTGTTTGCGTTGCTGCGCGGTCGCCTGCTACCCGAATACGGCGAAATCCGCATCCCGCCGCGCTGGCGGATTGCCCATCTCGCGCAGGAAACCGAACCCTCTGAACGTGCTGCCATCGAGTGGGCTCTTGATGGCGACACCGCGTTGCGCCGCGTCGAAACCGAAATAGTCGATGCTGAACGCCGCAACGACAATGCTGCGCTCGCGAATCTGCACAGCCAGTTCGATGATCTGGGCGGTTATACCGCGCAAGCGCGTGCCGCGGAGATCCTCAATGGCCTGGGATTTCTACCGAGCGACTTTCGCCGCCCGTACCAGGAATTCTCCGGCGGCTGGCGGATCCGTCTGAACCTCGCACAGACATTGATGTGTCCGTCGGATCTGCTGCTGCTGGATGAGCCGACCAATCACCTCGACCTTGACGCCATGCTGTGGCTGGAGGCCCACCTGGCCCGGTATCCGGGGACCCTATTGATCATTGCCCACGACCGCGAATTCCTCGACGCGGTCACCGACCATACGGTCCATCTCGAGTCGAGACGGGCCACGCTCTATCGCGGCAATTACAGCGCGTTCGAGCTGCAACGCGGCGACAACCTTGCGCGCCAGGCAACGCTGGCTCGGCGGCAGGCGCGCAAGGCCGAAGAGATTATGCGCTTCGTCGATCGCTTCAGAGCCCAAGCGACCAAAGCGCGCCAAGTCCAGAGTCGCTTGAGAGCATTGGAAAAGCTCGAGCTGTCGGCCCCGGGACATGCGGATTCGCCGTATCAATTCAGTTTTCCGAACCCTACCCGCATGTCACCGATCCTGATCCAGGTCGACGACGCAACACTTGGCTACGAAGGCAAACCCGTGCTGACAACCGGGTCGCTGCGGATCGCACCCGGCGCTCGCATCGGCGTGCTCGGCGCCAACGGTGCCGGTAAGACGACATTGATGCGGACACTGGCAGGTGATCTTTTACCGCTGCGCGGCGACGTCATCCGCGGTCAGCACAGCGCTGTCGGTTACTTCGCCCAGCATCAGCTGGATTTGCTGCGCGACGGCGACAGCGCGCTCGCACATATTCGGCTCAGGGCACCCAAAGCGACCGACCAGGTTTATCGCGATTATCTGGGCGGTTGGGGATTCGCCGGCGACATGGCAATGCGCCCGACCGGTTCGCTATCCGGCGGCGAAAAAGCGCGCCTGGTCCTGGCACTGATCGCCTGGCAGCAACCGGCGCTCCTGTTGCTCGACGAACCGACCAATCACCTCGATATCGAAATGCGTTATGCGTTGACCGTTGCGCTGCAGGCATATTCGGGGGCGATGGTGATCGTGTCGCACGATCGGGATCTGCTGGGTCGTTGTGTCGATGAGTTCTGGCTGGTCGCCGCGGGCCGCGTCGAACCGTACGGCGACGACCTCGAACATTATGCCGAACGTATCCGCCAGCGAGTCGCACCGGCCACATCGAGTGTCTTACCGAATCGGCGCGAGCGTCGTCAGGCGGGGGCGGAGCTGCGCCGGCAGACGCAGTCGCTCCGCCACGACATCAAACGCGTCGAATCGCACATCGACTCGATCAGCAAATCACTAAATGCAGCGGAAGCGACCCTCGCCGACCCGGTGACCTACGAAACACTGTCGAACCAGCAGCTGCAGGCTCTCATTGCGCAGCGCTCGCAACATAGCCGTGATCTCGCCGCGGCAGAAGCGGAATGGTTGGCCAAGCAGGAGCAGCTCGAAGCCATGCTCGCCAATGCCATCGACACGGATGCCGACGACCCGGCGAGTGCAACCAATCAGCCAGCCGCGGGCCTTTCGTAGATCGACGCCTGGTCCTTGGACTCTTCGGTAATTCGACGACCCAGCGCCGGGAATACCGGGATATCGGCGTCCTGCAGCGGCTTCATCGCAACCTTACGAGCCAGGGCTGCCTTGATATAGGGCGCAAGCTCCTGCTGTTTGCGGTGTTCACGCTCCGCGGTCCGCGCTTTGAACTCCGGCATGACCTCAGCGGCGAACAGCTCGAGCGCCTCACAGATGTGCTCATGCTTATTCATCCCCGCCTGCTGGATGAAGGTCACCTGGTCAACGCCGGCTTGTTCGAATTTCCGCAGATGAACGCGCATGTCATCGGGTGTACCGATGCCGCCTCTACCGCCCGACAACGCCTGGCCGATTTCGGGTGACAGCTCATGCTGGCGTTTGTCGAAGACGGCCTCGAATTCCTTCCAGAGATTCGTTCGGCCGGGTTTGTGCGCACCAAAGCCGTACAAGCTGCCCAGGGCGTAGCCGAAGAATTCGAACCCTTTGAGGCCGCGCTCGATGGCCGTTGCGCGATCCCGGTGACAGGAGAAGCTCGACACCATGCAGATGTTCGCGTTGACCGTGTGACCGATCGGGACACACTCGTCGCTTTTGATGATGCTGTAGTACTCCTCTACCCAGGAGCGCGCCTCCAACGGGTCCACGAAGGCGAACGTCAATGCACCGATCCCGAGACGCGCCGCCATCCGGATCGTCTCCCGCTGCGAACAGGCGACCCACACAGGCGGGTGTGGTTTCTGCGCCGGCTTCGGCACCACGTTGCGACACGGCATGCTGAAATACTTGCCGGCGTAGCCAGGGTACGGATCCATCGCCAACATGTTGCAGATCTGCTCGGTCGATTCGAGGTAAATCTTGCGCTTCTCTTCGACGGTGATGCCGAAGCCGCCCAACTCGAGCACCGCCGACGACTCGCCGGTGCCGAAATCGACTCGACCGTTGGACACCAGATCGAGCGTCGCAATCACCTCTGCGGTGCGCGCCGGATGGTTATATTGAGGAATCACCTGGCGGATGCCGTGCCCCAGACGGATGTTTTTGGTCCGCCCCGCGCATGCGGCCAGAAAAACTTCCGGTGCCGATGAATGCGAGTACTCCTCGAGGAAGTGGTGCTCGACCTCCCACGCGTAGTCGATTCCTAGCCGATCCGCTACCTCAACCTGCTCGAGCGCATCGTTGAACAGCTTCTGCTCCGCGCCTTCGGTCCACGGTCGGGGCAATTGATGCTCATAGAAAATACCGAATTTCATTTATCTCTCCCTACTCTGATGAACGCATGCAGCCAATGTCTGATCATCGCGAAATAGGCGCACCCGGCGCAACCAGCGCCTGCCTCGAACGCTCGTTTTGGTATGCTGCCGCCGCATGTCTGAGTCGACCATCAAGCTCGAACTGATCGCGATCCTCGATGAGGTATTTCGGCGTCGCGGATACGAAGCCGCAACGCTCGCCGAACTCTCCCGCGCGTGCGGACTCGGCAAGGCGAGTCTGTATCATCACTTCCCCGGCGGAAAGGACGAGATGGCGCGCGTGCTGTTGCGCCGCGCGATCGCGGAGCTGAACGATCTGGCCTACCGCCACCTGGATCGACCCGCGCCGTGGCACGAGCGGCTGACGGGTTTCGTCGACGGCTTCGCCGTCTATTGTGCGGACGGCACACGCAACTGCCTCATTGCCGAGTTCACCGCGACCGCGGCCCGCATCAAGTTCGGTGATGAAATCCAACAACAAAGCAGCACCTGGCTGCACAAGCTCGCCCGCGCATTCAGCGAAACCGGCGTGACCGAAAAGCGCGCCAGCCGACGCGCGCGCGAGCTGTTGAGTACGCTCTACGGGGCGCTGGTACTTGCGCGCCTGCTCGATGACCCGCAACCATTCCGCCAGATAATCCGTCGATTGAGCGAAGGTTTCGCCAAAGAGCAGCAACCGCCGTAAACGGATCAGTCGCCATCGGGGATCATCGCCACAGCGCGTGATACCGCTGCGCGAAGCGCAACAGTCCAGCCGGTGCATGGCTTCTGCGCCAAGCGCTCGCGGCGAACTTGTTGATCTCGGCGCTGGTCGGATAAATGTGGATCGTACCCATCAGCTTCTTCAGACCCAGACCGTGGGTCATCGCGAGCACGTACTCGGCGATCAGCTCGCCGGCTTGCGGGGCCACGATCGTCGCGCCGAGCACCTGATCCGACCCAGGTCGCGTCAACACCTTGATGAAGCCGCGTGTTTCACCGTCGGCGATCGCCCGGTCGACATGCGCAAGCTCATGCCGCGTGACCTCGACATCGATACCCGCCGCCCTGGCTTCCTCGACGGACAGACCGACCCGGGCAACTTCCGGATCCGTGTAGGTCGCCCACGGCACAACGGCATAGTTGACCTTGAACTTCCGGACCCGGCCGAACAGCGCGTTCACCGCTGCATACCAGGCCTGATGCGATGCCATGTGAGTGAACTGATAAGGGCCTGCCACATCGCCGCACGCGTAGATGCTGGGCACGCTGGTGCGCAAATAGCGATCCACAACCACCGTTCCGTCGCGATTGAGCTCAATACCCAGATCCTCGAGCCCCAACGACTGCGTATGGGCGCGACGGCCGACAGCGACCAGCACCTCGTCGAACGTAATGCCAACCGATCGGCCCTGGCACGTGGCGATCAACTGCTTCTGCGCACCGATTTCGAAACGTTCGGCTTTGTGTCCAGTCAACACCTCGATGCCTTCGCTTCGCAGCACACTCGCGATCAGTTCCGATACGTCCGGGTCCTCTTTTGGCAGGACCCGATCCGCCATGTCGATCAGCGTGACTTGACTACCCAAGCGCTGAAAGCTCTGGGCAAGTTCGCAGCCGATCGGACCGGCACCCATCACAACGAGCCGCCGCGGCAGCTCGCGCAATGCCCAGACATCGTCGGACGTCAGTGCGCCGACTTCCGCTATTCCCGGAATCGGTGGCACAAACGGCACCGCGCCCGTCGCAAGAACAATGTTGCGGCCGCTGATACGACGCCCGCCTACTTCGACGGTCCAGGGGTCGAGAATTCGCGCGGCGCCGGTGACACAGTCGACGCCAAGCGACGTGAACCGCTCGATGGAGTCGTTAGGCGCGATGGTCGCAATGGCGTCACGAACGCGCTGCATCACTGCGCCGAAGTCCACTTCACCCGAAACGTTTTGCAGACCATAACGCTGCGCATCCTTCAGATAATGCGCAATCTTGGCGGAACGGATCAGCGTTTTACTCGGCACACAACCGGTATTCAGGCAATCACCACCCATGCGCCCCTTTTCGATGAGCGTGACCTTCGCGCGCACAGTGGCTGCGATCAGCGACGCGATCAGCCCGGCCGAACCGGCACCGATCACAATCAGGTTGGTCTCGAATCGCGCCGGCTTGTGATGCTTCATTGGGCAGCGCCGGCGCGACGCTGGGCGACGAATGCCAACAGCTTTCTCGCAACCAACGGAAATACGCCGAGCAATGTGAGCGCAATCATCAGGCCCGGACTCAAGACGTCACCGAGGCTGTGAATCTGCGCGAGCTGCGTGCCCGCAAAGACAAAAACAACCGTACCGGCAAGCATCCCGATCTGGCTCACGCAGTAGAACGCAACGACACCGATCTGCGTCAGTCCCATCAACAGATTTACTACGAAGAATGGAAACACCGGCACCATTCGGATGCTGAACAGATAGAAGATGCCCTCGGATTGCAGACCCGCGTTGATCGGCGCCAGGTAATTTCCAAAACGTCGTTCAACCCACTCACGAAGCAGCGAGCGAGCGAGCAAAAACGCGATGGTGGCGCCGACCGAACTGGCAAACGACGCCAATACGACGCCCCAGACCACGCCGAAGATTGCACCGGCCGCGAGCGTCATCACCGCAGCGCCCGGCAGCGACAGTCCGGTCACGAGCACGTAAACCGCAAAGAACGAGAGCGATGTCAGCAGCGGCGCCTGTTGTACCTGTGCAACCGCGTGCGCTCGACTCGCCTGCAGATACTCGAGCGACAGGTAGTCCCCGAGGCCCAGAACGAAGAAGACGCCGATCAATACGACGACGACGGCGAGAATGGCAATTCGTTTCATGCGCGGTCCAGTCCGATCCGATAATTGAAGAGAAAGTCGATTATTCAGCGTATGCGGGTACAGTACCATTTTGGTTCTGACGCCAAGGAGTCGATCGTGCCACGACATTTTCCAACGACTCGACTGCGGCGAAATCGCCGCGCCGAGTTTTCGCGCCGACTCGTCCGTGAAACCGAGCTCACCACCAACGATCTGATCTACCCGATGTTCGTCATCGACGGCAAGTCGACGCGCGAGCCTGTCGCATCGATGCCCGGAATCGAGCGTTACACGATCGACACGCTGGTGACGGAATGCGAAGTCGTCCGGACGCTGGGTATTCCGGCAATCGCACTGTTTCCGAAGATCGACCCACAGTTGAAGACCCCGAATGGCGACGAGGCCTGGAACGCGGACGGGTTGATCGCGCGCGCGATTCGCGCGGTTAAATCCGCTGTACCGGATCTGGGCGTGATTACCGACGCAGCACTCGATCCGTACACAACACACGGCCAGGACGGAATCATCGATGCCAACGGCTATGTAAAAAACGATGAGACGGTGGCCGCGCTGCGACGGCAGGCACAGGTTTGCGCCGCAGCAGGCTCAGACGTCATCGCTCCATCAGACATGATGGACGGTCGTGTTGGCGCCATTCGTGCCGAACTCGACATGCACGGCTTCATCCACACCCAGATCATGGCGTATTCGGCGAAATACGCGTCTGCCTACTATGGTCCCTTTCGTGATGCGGTCGGTTCGGCACCGAACCTCGGGAAGGGAAATAAGCTCACGTACCAGATGGATCCGGCCAACAGCAATGAAGCGCTGCAGGAAATCGCTCTCGACATCGAAGAAGGTGCCGACATGGTCATGGTGAAGCCCGGCATGCCGTATCTCGACATCGTGCAACGCGTAAAGGCCAAGTTCGGCGTACCGACTTTTGTCTACCAGGTCAGCGGTGAATACGCGATGCATATGGCCGCGATCGAACGCGGCTGGCTCAGCGAAGCGGTGATCTTCGAGTCGTTGTTGTGTATCAAGCGCGCGGGCGCCGATGGGGTCCTGACCTACTTCGCGAAGCGGATCGCGCAAAGCTTAGCCGATCGTTGACGTTCAACCGATCGTATTGAGGGTCATCACCACGCCGGCGGCCGCCAGCCGTTCGCGCTCCACTTCGAGCTCCGCGCGCGACAGCGCGTGATCGGCAATCCAGCGTCCGTCGATCGTGAGCTCGACCGTCGCAGCGTTCGCTTCGATCGCCACGTAGGGGGAGTCCGCATCTATCCGCGTTCTTTCGAAGATCACCGCCAGTCGCAATAGGACGGCCAACCGTTCGAGCCGCTGCGCCATCGGCTCTGAAAACGCCGCGAACGCGAACATCGGAAAGCCGCCGCGGTGGCTGCGGATCAGCAGGGCAATCGCACGCCGTTGTTCGACCGAAAACCCGGGCAAGTCACCATTTTCGACGAGGTACGCGCCGTGGCGATTGTGTTGCCGCGCCGACACCATCAATCCGATTTCATGCAGATCTGCGGCCCAACGCAGCAGGCAACGACAGTCGTCACCAGCGAGATCCCATCGCGCGCTAACGCGCTCAAGCAGCGCGAGAGCCAGGCGTGCCACACGCCGGGTCTGATCGCGGTCGACACTAAAACGTCGCCGCCAGCCTTCGATCGTGCGCTCCTGGACGTTCTCCGACGCGCGCTGTCCCACCAGGTCGTAGAGCAGGCCGTGCTGCAGCGACGCGTCGACAAACTCGATGCGCGCGATGTCCAACGTCTCCAGAATCGCAGCTACCGCTGCAAGTCCCGCCGGAAAAATGTCGACTCGCTCCGGCGCAAGTCCGGGTACCCCAAGGTCAGTCACCCACCGCCGATCTATGATCGCGCGCTCCAGTTCAGCGACGCCCTCACGTGTGATCGGTCCCGAATCGAATCCGTTGGCGGTAAGCACGCTTTGCACCGCTTCGATCGTTCCGGACGTCCCAACAACCAAAACACCCTGCGCCGCTGACTTCCATGCCGCCGCTATCGGCCCAATCGTCGCGCAGGCATTCCGGCGTGCGTCGACGTAGCCTTTCGCCATCGGCACACCGTCACCGAACCAACGATCCGTCAGCGTCACACAACCAAGGCGGATGCTCGCGCGAAGCCGAGGTGCAAAATTGCCACCGATGCACAGTTCGGTGCTGCCGCCGCCGATGTCGATGACGAGTCGATCGACTTCGCCCGCCGCCAGCAGGTGCGATACTCCGAGGAAAATCAACTCGGCTTCCTCTGCGCCGCTCAGGATGCGAATCGGCTTTTGCAGCAACCGCTGAGCGGGCTCGAGAAATGCGTCACGATTTTGAGCATCGCGCAGCGCCGCAGTACCGGCGACCACGAACCGTTCCACAGGCACAGATCTCAGACGCTGTGCAAAACGCGCCACACAGTCGAGGCCGCGGCGAATGGCTGCCTCGCTCAGCACCCCCGCATCTGACCCGCGGCCGAGTTGCACCTTCTCTTTCAGACGTTCGATCGCAACGAGTTCGTCGTGATCGACACGCGCAATAATCAAATGGAAGGAGTTCGAGCCCAGATCGAGCGCTGCTACAAGACCATCCACGCTTGATTAATCCCAAACCGGCCCGAAGATGCGCCGGAAGCATAGCAGAGCGCCGCATTCTGGGACCGGCCGCTTACTCGGCAGCGCGGGACGGTGCTACACTCGCGATGTTGTAATCAGCACGCCCGCGCGTAACAAAAGAAGGGAGTTCAGCGATGAGCGCAAAGATTGTTCACATCAGTGATGCGAGCTTCGACAAGGACGTTCTCGGCGCCGACAAGCCGGTGCTCGTGGACTATTGGGCCGAGTGGTGCGGACCCTGCAAGATGATCGCGCCGATTCTCGAAGAGATCGCCCACGAATACGGCGATCGTATCAAGGTCTGCAAGATGGACATCGACTCTAACCAGCAGACTCCGCCGAAGTACGGCATCCGGGGTATTCCGACGCTGATGTTGTTCAAAAACGGCGAAGTCGAAGCTACCAAGGTCGGCGCACTTTCAAAATCGCAGCTCGCCGCGTTTCTCGAAAGTAACATCTGACGTCCGTGCTTAAGTGGGGACCGATCGACGGTCCTCACTGTTCGAAGTTAAGAAATTCTCTCTGGACGCCCTGAAAGGGCAGTGGTAGATTCCATCCGCCAGCGCTAGTTCTAGCCGCTCCTCTTCCGGGTTTCCTCGAATATCTTTCAAGCAACTGCTCTCGGGCGACTTGAAGTACTGGCCGGCGCCTTTCGAATCCCCTTCCCAATACCCCGCTATGAAGCTTTTATAATCATATGAATTTGACAGATCTGAAACGCAAACCCGTTGGTGATCTCGTGGATATGGCTCGCGAGATGGGCCTGGAAAATCTCGCCCGCTCACGCAAACAGGAAGTCATCGCCGCTATCCTGCGCAAACAATCCAAGAACGGCGAAGACATTTACGGCGACGGCACTTTAGAGATTCTGCAGGACGGTTTCGGGTTTCTGCGCTCTGCCGACTCGTCTTATCTCGCTGGCCCCGACGATATCTATGTGTCGCCCAGCCAGGTTCGCCGCTTCAATTTGCGCACCGGCGATTGCATCGCGGGCAAAATTCGCCCGCCGAAAGACAGCGAACGCTACTTCGCGCTGCTGAAAGTCGACGAGATCAACTTCAGCGAGCCCAACACCAAAAAACACAAGATTCTGTTCGAAAATCTCACGCCGCTCTTCCCGAATCGGCGCCTGACGCTGGAGCGCGGTAACGGCAGTACCGAAGATCTGTCCATGCGGATCGTCGATCTCATCGCGCCAATCGGCAAAGGTCAGCGCGGTCTGATCGTGTCGCCGCCGAAGGCTGGTAAAACAATTCTGTTGCAGAGCATGGCCAAAGCCATCGTCGCCAACGACCCCGAAGTGGTGCTGATTGTTCTATTGATCGACGAACGTCCCGAAGAGGTCACCGAGATGCAGCGTTCGGTGCGCGGCGAAGTGGTCGCCAGCACGTTCGACGAACCGCCGTCGCGCCACGTTCAGGTTGCGGAAATGGTGATCGAAAAGGCCAAACGGCTCGTCGAGCACCAGAAGGACGTCGTTATCCTGCTCGATTCGGTCACGCGGCTTGCGCGGGCTTACAACACCATTGTGCCGTCGTCAGGCAAAGTCCTGACCGGCGGCGTCGATGCTCACGCGCTGGAGCGCCCGAAGCGGTTTTTCGGCGCCGCGCGCAATATTGAAGAAGGCGGTAGCCTGACGATCATCGCGACCGCGCTCGTCGAGACCGGATCAAAGATGGACGAGGTCATCTACGAAGAGTTCAAGGGCACCGGCAACATGGAATTGCATCTCGAGCGGAAGATCGCCGAGAAGCGCGTTTACCCGGCGATCAACATCCGCCGTTC
>Ga0315273_10011950_pt1 | contig 11117 bp, 8 predicted proteins | sample YL17G02_0_MG_FD_205753 | JGI IMG/M metagenome (GOLD analysis project Ga0315273, IMG submission 205753) | Sediment microbial communities from Yellowstone Lake, YNP, Wyoming, USA - YL17G02_0 | ecosystem: Environmental > Aquatic > Freshwater > Lake > Sediment | place: USA: Wyoming | collected...
GGCCTGCTCGGCCTCACGCAGGTGAGCACGATCGAGGCCTGGGTGCCGCTCTTCCTCTTCGCCGTCCTCTTCGGGCTCTCGATGGACTACCAGGTCTTCCTGCTCTCTCGGATCCGCGAGCGCCACGTCGAGCAGGGAGACACGAATGAGGCCGTCACGTTCGGGATCACGTCCACGGCGCGGCTGATCACGGGGGCCGCGCTGATCATCGTCACGGTCTTCGTCGGCTTCGCCCAGGGCGACCTCGTGATGTTCCAGCAGATGGGGTTCGGCATCGCGATTGCGCTCGTGCTCGACGCGACGATCGTGCGCTCGGTGGTCGTTCCCGCGGCCATGGTGCTGCTCGGCGACTGGAACTGGTACCTGCCGCGCTGGCTCGACTGGATCCCGCACTTCGAGGTCGAGCGGGGCGGGCACGAGGTGATCGCCGAGCCGTCCTCGCCGGGCTCCTGACCCTGCAGCGCACCACTACCATCGGGCCGTGGTGACCCCGCGAACGATCCGCGCCGGCTCGACCCGTGTCATGCCGTGGAAGAACGGGCAGGGCAGCACGACCGAGCTCGCGGTCGAGCCGCCGGGGACGACCCTCGACGACTTCCTCTGGCGCGTCTCGATCGCCGAGCTGCGCGCGCCCGGGCCGTTCTCGGCCTTTCCGGGCTACGACCGCATCATCACCCAGCTCGACGGGCCGCCCATGACCCTCACGCACGGCAGGGAACAGCCTGTCGTCCTGCGGCCGCTCGTGCCGCACGCGTTCTCGGGCGACGACGAGACCGGCTGTGACGTGGCCGGCATCGCGCACGACTTCAACCTGATCGTGCGCCGCGACCACGCGCGGGCGACTCTCGGGGTGCACAGGCTGAGCGAGGGCGAGACGCTCGCGGGCGACGCCGATGCGGTGACCCTGCTCCATCTGCTCGAAGGGGATCTCGCCGGGTCTGACGGCGAGAGGCTCAGCGGGGGCGACACCCGCATCGACAAGGCCGGCACGAAGGCCCCGTACCGCGTGGTCGGGCACGCACTCGTGCTCCTCGCCGCGCTACGCGGCATCGAAACCTGAGCGCGGCCTGGTCGGGAGCGTCTGGGAGCACGAGGTGCGAGCTGAGGCCGTTCCTCGGCGTGCTCGGGATGCCACCGCCCGAGCCGGGAATCCACCCGACACCCCCACCGCTTGCCTGGGGTGGCAACTCCGCTGCACCGAGCGGGTTGTCGGCTCGACGCTGTTCCTACCGATCCCGGTCGACCCGGGGGCTGTTCTCGACCGGTGACGGCCACACCCGCCGGGGTGACGGCGAGGTCTCGACAGTTGGTTCACGAGCCGGGAGGCGACTGGATCGTCCCGCGCGCTCGCGTGAGAACGCGGTGAGGGCGGCCCTGAACGGACCGCCCTCGCCGTGGGATGGGGGCTGCTAGCGCGTCGCCGCGGCGAACGCGTCGACGAGTCCGGCGCCGTAGAAGCTATTGCTTCCGAGGCCGCCGGTGCAGACCTGCACGGGTGCGCCGAAGAACGCTACCCCCGGATCGAGCGCCGCTGGGCAGGGCTGCTTGGTCGCCGTGTTGCGGAGCGCTGCCACGACCGCCCCCTGGGACATGCCCGGATGGGCGGCACGGATCAGCGCCGCCACCCCGGCCGCGTGCGGTGCGGCCATCGAGGTGCCGTTCAGCCAGGCGTAGTAGTTCCCGGCCGGGTCGATGACGAGCCGGTTGATCGCCGCCTCGAGCGCGAGATCACCGGCGGTCGACGAGTACGGTGCGAGCACCCGGCCGCGTGCTGAATTGAACGTCGGCGTCTGGAAGCGCGAGCCTCCCGGTGCCGTCACGTCCGTGATCTGCCCGGTTGTCGAGTACCAGGCGAGCAGGTTCTGGGCGCCCGTCGCCGTAACGACGACCACACCCGGTAGCTCGGTCGGCAGCACGACACAGTTGTTGCCCACCGGCCGCGTCACCGCTGCGCCCGCCGGGTAGTCGGGGCTGATCTCGTCCGTCACCGGGTGGTTCAGGTCGATGCCCTCGTTGCCCGCCGCCGCGACGAGCACGACGCCACGCTGTTGCGCGTAGCGCGCAGCCCGCGAGATCGCCTGGACGATGGCCTTCTGCTCCGCGTCGTTCTTGCAGTTGAAGAGCCACGGGTCGGCGAAGAAGCTCATGCTGACGACGTCGAGCTTCTTGTCACCCGCGTACATCAGCCCGTCCACGACCGAGTCGGTGAAGAAGTACCCGTCGGCCGTGCCCGACTTCAGCACCACGATTGTCGACTCCGGAGCGACGCCGGCAATTCCGGTGCCGTTGATCGGAGCGCCGATGGTGCCCGCCGTGTGTGTGCCGTGACCGGCGTAGTCCTGGAGGGCTGCCTTGTTCGAGCAGTCACCGCGCGTGACCTGCTCTGCCGGGATCGCGGTCGGGGTCGTCGCATAGAGGAAGACGCACGACGTCGCGACGTCGACGTTCGGCATCACGTCTCCGTTGGAGAGATCGACGCCGGTGTCCATCACGCCGACGCGGGCTCCTGCTCCCTGGTTGACGCCGTAGGAGCCCGCGGTTGTGGCCTTGATCGCGCGCATGTCCCACTGGCACGGGCCGAGCGGGTCGGGCCCGATCGACGTCGAGACGCTGTACAGCGCTGCGCAGGCGCTCGCCTCGGCCGCCTGGGTGTGGGTATTCGCCGGCGGCGCTGCGGCAATCTGCCGTGTGCCCTTCTGGAAGAAGCCCGCGTCGCGCGCGACCCCTGCGACCGAGCCGGATGCCTGCAGTCTGAGCTCGAACTTGGTGTTCGAGGACAGGACGGTGGCAATGCCGAGCCGGTTGACCTTCAGGATCGTGCCGCCGGCCTGCTTCACGGCCTTGTAGCCGATGCCGCTGTTACCGGCTTTGAAGACGACGACGTAGCGCTGGGCAAACGGCGTAGCCGTGTTGCCGGCAGACGCAAGGACGAGCGCGAGGCCGAGCACGCACCCTACGAGTGCGACTCGCGCCTTTGCGAGTCTGGTCATGTCTTTCCCCCCTGTGAGTTGAACCGATGTCGGAACGTGTCAACGATACTCCACCTCAACGAGACACGTCAATCCGACGCCTGGTGAACGCCAAGAGTGTGCAGCCGGTTCGCTACATGCGGTCGATCATCGCCTGCCCGAAGGCGGAGCACGAGATCTCGGTGGCGCCGTCCAGCAGGCGGGCGAAGTCGTAGGTGACCTGCTTGTCGCCGACCGCGGCCTCCATCGAAGAGATGATCAGATCGGCCGCCTCCTTCCAGCCCAGGTGGCGCAGCATCATCTCGGCCGAGAGGATCAGCGAGCCGGGATTCACCTTGTCCTGGCCGGCGTACTTCGGCGCCGTCCCGTGCGTGGCCTCGAACAGCGCCACCGTGTCGGATATGTTTGCGCCGGGTGCGATGCCGATCCCACCCACCTGCGCCGCGAGCGCGTCGGAGATGTAGTCGCCGTTCAGGTTCATCGTCGCGATCACGTCGTACTCGCCCGGGCGCAGCAGGATCTGCTGCAGGAAGGCATCGGCGATCGCGTCCTTGACGACGATCTCGCGGCCCGTGTTTGGGTTGGTGAACGTCATCCACGGTCCGCCGTCGAGTGGCTGTGCGCCGAACTCGCTCGCCGCGAGGCCGTAGCCCCAGTCGCGGAAGGCACCCTCGGTGAACTTCATGATGTTGCCCTTGTGCGTCAGCGTGACCGAGCGCCGGTCGTTGGCGACGGCGTACTTCAAAGCCTGCCGGACGAGCCGCTCGGTGCCTTCGCGCGAGATGGGCTTGATGCCGATGCCGGAGGTCTCCGGGAAGCGGATCTTGCGCACGCCCATCTCGTCCTGCAGGAAGGCGATCACCTTGCGGGCGCCCTCCGACTCTGCCTCCCACTCGATCCCCGCGTAGATGTCCTCGGTGTTCTCGCGGAAGATCACCATGTCGGTCTGCGTCGGGTCCTTGAGCGGGGACGGCACGCCGTTGAGGTAGCGCACCGGGCGCAGGCAGACGTACAGGTCGAGCTCCTGACGGAGTGCCACGTTGAGCGAGCGAATGCCGCCGCCGACCGGGGTCGTCAGCGGGCCCTTGATCGAGACGGAGTACTCCCGGAGCGCGTCGAGCGTCTCGGCCGGCAGCCACACGTCGGCGCCGTAGAGCCGGGTCGACTTCTCGCCCGCGTAGACCTCCATCCAGTGGATCGAGCGGGTGCCGCCGTACGCCTTCGCGACCGTGGCGTCGACGACGGCCTGCATCACGGGCGTGATATCGATGCCGATGCCGTCGCCCTCGATGAACGGGATGATCGGGTTGTCGGGGACCGGCTGCCCGGGAACGATCCTGGCGCCGTCCTCGGGCGGGGTGATGAGTGATCCAGTGGCCATTTCGGGGCTCCTCGCTCGCATCGATCTCGAATGTGTGCCCCAAAACTACGGCACAGCGCGTCCACTACGCTCCATTCAAGGTGACCGGGACTGCGGAGACACGCACGGAGGAGATCGCGCAGCGGATCGCCGACGTCCTGATCGAGGGATTCAACCGGCACTACCGCCTCTTCCGGGAGACGAGCGCCGGCGCGAAGCACCGGTTCGACGTCGCCGCGTGGACGGAGGCGCAGCAGGCGGTGCGGGAGCGGATCCGCTTCTACGACGACCGTGTGCGGGAGTGCGTCGAGCGGCTGAACGCAGAGCTCGATGCGGGCTCGCTCGACGACGACACCTGGCGCCGGGCGAAGTTGCTCTACATCGGCCTGCTCGTCGACCACAAGCAGCCCGAGCTCGCCGAGACGTTCTTCAACTCGGTGGTCACGCGGGTGCAGCGGCGCACGTACGTCCACAACGACTTCGCGTTCGTGCGTGCCGCGGTCTCGACCGAGTACATCGAGTCCGACCCGCCGATCTACCGGAGCTACTACCCCGCCCAGGTCGGCCTCCGCACCTCGCTCCTCGGCATCTTCGCCGACTTCGGCTGGAGCCGGCCCTTCGCCGACCTCGAGCGGGACGTCGGCTTCGTGTGGGAGGCGCTCCTCGAGCACTACGGCGGCGAGTGGCCGGCCCGCGAGCCGAACTACCAGGTGCAGGTGCTCGGCTCGGCCTTCTACCGCAACAAGGCCGCCTACGTGGTCGGGAAGATCGTGAACGGCAACGACGAGACGCCCTTCGCCGTCTGCGTGCTCCACGACGCGGACGGCCGGCTCGTGCTCGACACGGCCCTGTTCGACTCCGAGAGCATCTCGGTCCTCTTCTCGCTCTCGCGGGCGTACTTCATGGTCGACATGGACGTGCCCTCCGGGTACGTGCAGTTCCTGCAGACGCTGATGCCTGCGAAGCCCCGCTCGGACATCTACACGGTGGTCGGCCTCGCGAAGCAGGGGAAGACGCTCTTCTTCCGCGACCTGCTGCAGCACCTGCACCATTCGCAGGACATGTTCGTCGAGGCGCCGGGCACGCGCGGCCTCGTGATGCACGTCTTCACGCTGCCCTCGTACCCGTACGTGATCAAGGTGATCAAGGACGAGTTCGGCCACTCGAAGAACTCGGACCGCGCGACGGTGAAGCGGAAGTTCCGAATGGTCAAGGAGATCGACCGGGTGGGGCGGATGGCCGACACGCTCGAGTTCACGAACCTCGCTCTGCCGCACTCACGCTTTGAACCCGAGTTGCTCGAGCAGCTGCTCGAGCTTGCGCCGTCGACGGTGGAGACCGACGGCGAGAACGTGATCGTCGGCCATTGCTACGTCGAGCGGCGGATGACGCCACTGAACCTCTACCTCGATGCGGCGACGGAGGAGGAGGTCGAAGACGTCGTGCGCGAGTACGGCGACACGATCCGCGAGATGGCGATCGCGAACGTCTTCGCGGGGGACATGCTCTGGCGCAACTTCGGCGTCAACCGCCACGGCCGTGTCGTCTTCTACGACTACGACGAGATCGAGTACCTGACCGACTGCGTCTTCCGGGCAATCCCGCCGCCGCCGAACCCCGAGGCCGAGCTGTCGGGTGAGCCCTGGTACCCGGTCGGCCCGCTCGACGTCTTCCCGGAGGAGTTCGAGACCTTCCTGCTCGGCAGCCCCAAGGTGCGGGAGGCGTTCATGCGCTATCACTCCGACCTGTTGCGGCCCGAGTTCTGGCGGCGCTGCCAGGAGCAGGTTGCGCGCGGCGAGATCGTGGACTTCTTCCCGTATCCCGAGGCGATGCGGTTCTCCGGGCGGTACGCGTCGCCGTAGTGAGGCGACTCCGAGGTGCGGTGTCGCTTGCGTCGAGCGGCCTGCTGGCGGATGATGCGTGTCATGCGGCGTTCACTGATTTTCCTTGCCGTGTTCGTTCTCGCGGCCGTGCTCGTGTCGTCGGCTGCAGCCACGGTCAGGGTGACCAAGCGTCCCGGTCGCGTGTCGCCTGGAGACACCGCGAGCGTGACGGTCGTCGTTTCCCCGAGGGCCCGCTGCACGATCGGCGTCTACTACTCGTCGCGCAAGTCCCAGGCTCGAGGCCTTGGGCCGAAGAGCGCCAAGACGATCAGCTGGGCGTGGACGATCGGATACAGCACAAAGGCCGGTACCTGGCCGATCAAGATCGACTGCGGCAGGTCAGGCAAGACGCAGACGTCTGTCACCGTTCGCTGAGCTTCGACTCTGGCGGCCCAGAAACGCGATCAGCTGTGTGCTTCAGGATGCCGCCGCGGTGAGCATCGACTCATAGCGGGCAAACCGCGTCTGTGCGAGGCTTGGCGTCGAGATGGAAGCCTTGTTTCCAACCAGTGCGATACCTGACGACCTTTCGACGTACGTCTACGGGACCACGCGTCTCGGGGACGAGAGCATCGCCCTGCCGGATCGGATCGGGATCGCGCGTGAGGCGATGGACGCGGGCGTCTGGTTCCACACGAGCGAGCAGTACGGCGATGCCCTTCGTGTCCTCGGCGCGGCGTTCGACGAGGACCGAGCGCACGTTCCGAAGCTGATCGTGAAGCTGGGCACCGACAGCGTCGAGGAGATCCGGGCGACACTGCTGAGGAACATCGCGCCCCTCGGCGTGGAGAGGGTCGACCTCGGTCAGCTGTGTCTCGGAGGCGAGCTCGCGGAGCAGTTCGCGAGCGGGGGCGCGTGTTACGACGGACTCCGCGCGCTGCAGGCGGAGGGTCTCGTCGGCCGCTACGTCGTCGAGGTGTTTCCCTGGACGAGCGACACGACGTTGCGGGCGATCGTGGCCGGACATGCGGAGCGCCTGGTCGGCGGGTGCATCTTCTACCTCAACCCCCTGCAGCGCTTTGCCTCGAACCCGCTATGGGATGTGATCCAGGCCCGCCGGGTGCCGATCATCGCGATGCGCACCGTTGCAGGGGGTGACGTCCATCGCCTGCGGGACGTCCCGGGTGCAGCGTGGCGGGAGTATCTGCAGCAACGCGCTGTGGAGGTTGCGCCCGTCTTCGAGCGCTCCGGCGTGGCTCGGTGGTCGGAGTTCTGCGTGCGCTTTGCACATTCCCTCCCCGAGGTGCGTGCGACCGTCGGCGCGACGTGCCGCTCGGCGGCGTTGTCGGAGTTCCTCGCGGCCGGTTCGGGCGACATCGAGCCGCTCCCCGAGGGCATTCTCGGCGACATCCTCGCGCTGCAGCGACGCTGGTCCGCCGAGACCGACGTGCACGCCGAGCCCTGGAGCATGTAGCGCCCACGAGAAATGTGACGTCCGTATCCGCTGACCGTCGTCACGAGCTCCAACCGTCTACACGCGCTCGCCGGATCTCGGGTCGCTAGGGTCGTGCGATGCACGAGCGATTCGTCGCCCGCGAGGTCGGCCCGGCGACCATTGCCCTGCTCGTGGCGGGCCTCGGCATCCTCTGGGCCGTCGCGCAGCCTCCCGGCCAGGGAGGCCGCGCGTACGTGGGGCAGTTCCTGGGCGCCGAGTCGATCCTGCTCCTCTCGATCGGTCTCGTCCTGATCAGCACGCTGCCGTGGGTCGAGGAGTGGTTCGACGGGATCGACCGGGCTGCGATCTGGCATCGTCGTGTCGCGATCGCCGGCCTGGTCCTGCTTGCTCCGCACGTGTTGTTGTCGTCCAGCCCGAACGGCACGACCCTTGGCGGGCCGCTCGGAGCGGTGGGGGCGATCGGCCTCGTGGCGCTCGCGCTGTGGGCGATCCTGCCCCGCTGGCAGTCGATCGCACCGGCGCCGCTGCGTGGCCTTGTGCTCTCCCTGCACGATGGGCCGCTCCTGCGGGACGTACGCCGGATCTTCGGCGGGTACGACCGCTGGCGGTTGCTGCACCGGACGACCGGCCTGTTCGTGGCCGCCGGGTTCGTGCACGGTCTGCTGGACGGATCGCCGTTCCCCGAGTCCGGTGTTCTCCGCTGGAGCTACGTCGCGATCGGTGCCGTCGGGCTCGCGTTCTACGCGTACAGGGAGCTGCTCGCCCGCCACTTCCTCTCACTCCACGACTACCAGGTTGCCGGGGTCCGCGAGATCGACGAGGGCCTGACCGAGATCGCGATGCGCCCGCTCGGCAGGGCGGTCGACTTCGTGCCCGGCCAGTTCGCGATGGTCCATCTCGAGGCCAAGGACGGCTGGCACCGGCATCCGTTCACGATCTCGAGCGCCCCGCACGAGGAAGTCGTCCGCGTCACGGTGAAGGCCCTCGGCGACTACACGTCGCGCCTGCAGGAGCTCGTCGAGCCCGGGATGCCCGCGGTGATCGGAGGCCCTCACGGGCGGTTCAGCCACTGGAAGGGGACGAGCCGGCAGGTCTGGGTCGCCGGGGGTGTCGGCGTGGCGCCGTTCCTCAGCTGGCTGCGGGCGCTCGACGGCGACCTGAAGCACGAGGTGGACTTCTTCTACACCTCCGACGGTGAGCCGCCGTTCGCCGAGGAGATCCGCCGCATCGCCGACGACCACGACTCCCTCCGCGCGCATCTGATCGACACGAGCGTGTCGGGCCGTCTCACCGTCGAGCAGGTGCTGGCCGCGGCCGGTGACCCGCGTGGGCTATCGGTCTTCATGTGCGGGCCGGCGGGGATGGTGCGCACGTTCCAGGCGCAGCTACAGCTCGCGGGTGTCCCCTCCAGGCGGATCCACCGCGAGTATTTCGACTGGCGCTGAATCGACGGGTACCGGCACCGGGGCCTGCCTCCATCCGGTTCGGGAGGCATTCCGGTGGATTCAGGCACTGAATCGCTCTTGTGCCCAAGGAGCGACGAGCACCCCCGGCGAACATGCACCTACCGTTCGGGGGCCAGCCCGGGTGTAGATCCTTCGGCAGGTGCCGATAAGGACTGTGACATGCGGATATCCTCGATCGTCGCAGCCGCGGCTGCCTTCGTCGCTGTGGCCGTCTCCGGCGCAGCCAGTGGCTCGCCGTCCGCTGCCCGTTGCAACCTCTGGGCCGCTCCATATGGCGTCGACACGAACCCGGGCACGCAGGTTGCCCCGTTCCTGACCCTGGCCAAGCTGGCGGGCACGCTCACACCCGGGCAGACGGGCTGTCTCGCTGCCGGTACGGCCTTCGCGACGCGCGAGGCAATCACCGCCGTCGGCACTCGGGCCGGTCGGATCACGATCACGACCGCGCCGGGAGGTGCCCGCGCGATCCTCTCGGACGGGATCGAAACGACGCAGGCAACACGCTTCCTGACGCTGACGAACCTTGCAATCGGGGCCCTTGAGAACTCGGCGAACCGGAACGTCCCCGGCACCGTGATCCTCCGGGGCTACTCGACCGCCCTGACCCGCTCGGAGGTGGGACCGGGCACGCTGAAGGAGGCCGGCCGTTCGTGCGTCGTGCTCGACCACGCCGGCGCGGCTTTGATCGACGGCAACGTCCTGCACGAGTGCAACGGCGTCTCACCGGACCTGTACGGCGCAGGCGTGCTCGCGTCGACCTCCGTCGGCGCCCGAATCCTCAACAACCTCATCTACGGCAACGTCGGCGGTGACGCGATCGCTTTCTCGCCCAACGCCCAGGTGTCCCGCGCGCGTTTCAACCTGATCGTCGACAACCTCGCCGGCATCTATTTCGGCGGCGGCCCAAAGGTCGCGTCGCGTGACACGCTGGTCGAGCAAAACGTCATCACCCGTAGTAGTCGATTCGACGTGCACAGTGCCTACGCGTCCAACAGCCCCGTCGGCACCGGGAATCTCGTGCGGAAGAACTGCATCTGGAGCCCCGGCGCTGTGACAGCCGCCGGCGCCGGCTTCAGGATGGGCGTGAACCGAAAGGCGAACCCGCGCGTCGTCAAGGGGCAGGGCACCTACCGTCTCGCGGCTACCAGCCCGTGCCGCGCATACCGCCCCCCGCCGTAGCCGAAGGGGAGTCGACAATGTCGGTTTCGCGCAAGGGCGCCACTCGCCACAGCCTCCTGCATGGTCTTCCGTCGAGGTCGATCGAGTTCCTGATCGTGATCATCATGGTCCTCATCCTGCTGTTGATAGCGGTGCCGTCCTACCTCAGCTTCATGAACCGTGCCAACAGCGCAGCCGCACAGGCGAACGTCCGCTCGGCGACTCCGGCCGTCGAGGCCTACTTCCTGCTTACCAACAGTTCCTACGTCGGGTTGGATCTGCACTGGCTCCAGACCTTCGATCCGGGCGTGAAGCTGAACGACCCTGCGGTGACTTCCTCGAAGCAGACGGCGACCACGTACTGTGTGTCATCGACCGTCGGCGGAAAGACCTGGTACAAGGCGGGTCCAGGGGCGCCGATCACGACCGTGGCCTGCTGAGACGAGAGCGCCAGACACAAGCGCGGCGTGGGCGCTCGGCGCGGTCGTCGCCAAGCTGGCTCAGCGACCCAGATCACCGTCATGGACGTGGCGGCGCCGATCAACGAGCTTGCGGAGAACGAGGCCCGGCATGCGTACAGCTCCGGCCCGTACGTGGGGCACGAAGACTCGGCTGGTTGCCGGAAGAACGAGGTGGGCGCGTGATTGATGCCACTTTCGTGAAGCAGGACAACAGTCGGAACCGCAATCGCCTGACGATGTGAGAGTGGCCTTCGAGTGTCTTGGCGGACGTCAGCCCGCCGGTGTGCCTGGCTCTGGTGGGAGGAGGGTGGCGACGAAGGTCTCTCCGACCCATTCGCCGAACCGCTCGGGTGTCCATCCGCGCCTGACGACGAGGAGCTCAAAGAGGAGGATGTCCCGTTCGTCGTGGAACTTCGTGACGGCG